>Ga0307278_10000215_pt1 | contig 30059 bp, 61 predicted proteins | sample ER_DNA_117_FD_194482 | JGI IMG/M metagenome (GOLD analysis project Ga0307278, IMG submission 194482) | Bulk soil microbial communities from the East River watershed near Crested Butte, Colorado, United States - ER_DNA_117 | ecosystem: Environmental > Terrestrial > Soil > Floodplain | place...
TGCCGGTTCGCGCCAGCCAGACGGTGTACGGGTGGCGCGGGTCGGTGTCGCCGCGGACGGTGAACACCTTGTAGCTGGCGGTCGAGTCGTCGGGGCGGTAGATCACCCGGGGGATTCCCTCAACGCGGGTGCTGGCCAGCCGGGCGGCTTTCCTCATCAGAAATTCGGTGTGGACCTTCTCTTCGGACAGGTCGATAAAGTCGCCGACATTGGGCCGCCAGCGCCTCACGACGGCCCCCTGCGGGTGCGGCTCGACGGCCACCGGCCGGTGATGGCGGCGCGGTCGTCCTCGTCGAGACCGCCCCAGATGCCGCTGGGCAGGTTGTCGATCGCGTAGTCGCGGCACGCCTGGAGGACGGGGCACGCCGGCCGGCCCGGGCCGCCGGTACAGAGCGCCTTGGCGGCGTCGACCCGCCGCTGGTGGTCGCGACGGGTCCGGTCGGTCTGCGCCTGCCCGCCGACCGGGAAGAACGTCTCCGGGTCGACGTCGTGGCATGGCAGCCGGCCACTGGCGCGGGCGAAGAACGGCACCAGCGCCTGCGCGACCCGGCGAGTACTCGCCACGGTCGTCGGTAGCGGGCCGAGCTCGCGGGTGACGCCCTCGCCGCCGGTGATGCGCAGCTCGACAGTCACTACGACCGCCCCCCGCCGCGCTCGAGCCGACGCCGTTCCCGCTCGGCGCTGATGAGCGTCCACTCGTCGGTCGTCCGGCCGGCCTCGAACGCTCGGTCCCACACGTCGCTGATGCCCTCGCGGAGCTCGGCGACGGCGTCGGTGAGCTCGCGGACCTCGGTCTCGGCGTGGTCGAGGCGTTGTTCGTAGCGGGCCGCGAGGCGGCGGTGGCGGTGCAGCTCGGCGTGGGCGCGGGCGAGCCGGCGGGTGAGGTGGCGCAGGGCGGGCTGGGCCAGCACCGCGCCGATGCCGAGCATGAGCGCCCCGCCGGCGGCGGTGGCGATCCCACCGAGGACGACCGGGCTGATGCGGGTCATGGGGCGCGCCTGCCCGTCTCGGCCAGCCCGCAGTAGCGACGCGACAGCCGCCCCGAGGCGAGCTCCTGGAGGTGGCGGACGGGATGCGCCCAGCCGCCGGGGACGCGGACGAACCGGCGGCGGTACGGCCGCGGTGGGGCGACGTCGTCGGTGAGGACATAGGACACCGCGGCCGCGCGGCCGCACAGCGGGCAGAGGATCCGGTTGGAGTGCACGGCGAGGGCGAGCGTCCGCTGGTCGGTCGGCGCCGCCAGCCGGGCGGTCATGCCAGGACCTCAACGACGATCGCGGTGGCGGTGTCCTGGTCGAGCTCGCGGAAGGTGTCGGAGCGCAGCAGCCGCCACACCAGCTCCATGGCCGCCTGGGCACCCTCGACGTAGCCGTCGTAACGGGCATCCGCCAAGCGCTCGTCATCGTCGCGGTACGGCGGCGCCGGCGGCGGAGCTGGCGTGGGCTCGGGCGTCGGGGCGGCCGGTGGGGCGGGTTCGGCCGCCGGCGGGTCGCCGTCAGGAGCGGGGTCGGGCTCGGGGTCTGGCGGGTCGACCGGGCCGGCGACCGGTGTCGCGATCGTCGGGGCCTCGGCGACCGGGTTGGCGGCCCGCACGCACGCCCACGAGTGGTAGCGGGTCTGCCAGCCGCGCTTGCCTGGGCGGAACCGCACCCCGCACGACGCCAAGGCGCACTCGGCCATGCCGTCGCCGATGTCGGCCGGCGCCTCGGGATCCGGGTCGGGCTCGGGGTCCTGGCCGAGCGCCGCGGCGATCTCAGCCGGGCCGGCGTCGGCGCCGACCTGCGCGCGCCGCTGCGCGACCTCCTCGGCGCACGCCACCGAGCAGGACTTGAACCCGGCCCGGGCGGGCTTGTGGCAGGTGGGGTTCTCGCACGGCGGGGAGGCGACCTGGAGGGTGGGGACGCCGGCGGCGCGCTCGCACCGTGCCGAGCAGAACCGCTGCCCCGGTCGGGTCGGGCTGAACGTGACGGCGCAGCGGGGGCCGTCGCAGAGCTTCTCGCGGCTGGCGATGAACCGGTCGGCGGGCTGGGCGCTCATGTCGCCACCGCCGCGACGAGCTCGGCGCCGGCGCGGTGGCCGGCCAGGAACAGGCGGGTGGTGGCGGCGTCGCCGAACGTCTCGCCGCACCCGCAGGCTTGGCAGCCGGCCCGGTAGCGGCCGCCGCCGAGGGCCTGGACCCAGACGGGGCCGTGCGGGTCAGGACGGGGCGTGGCGCCGGCCAGCAGCCCCCGGAGCCACTGGAGCGGCCACCGGAGTGCGGTCATGGCGCAACCCGCCAGTACGCCTGCCGGTTGGAGGCGACGGTGACCCGCTCGACGCGGCCGGCCTTGGCGAGCACCCGCAGCCGCTGGCCGGTGGTGCCATCGGGTGGCCACGCCGCCGGGCCGGCGGCCTCGGCGACCTGCCGGGTGGACAGCGGGAACCCCTGCGCGTCGCGGAGCACGGCCAGGAGCTGGTCGTCGCGGGCGAGGGTCGCGGCGGCGGCCATCAGAACGGAGGCTCCCCATCCGGATCCGGCTCGTCGGTGACGGCCGGACGGGTGGCTTGGGCGGGTCGGGCGTTCGCCAGCGCCACCAGGGCGCTGTACGCATGGTGTTCGGCCTTGACCGTCTCGGCGTGTTTCTCGACCCACTCCAGAAGCTGGACGGCGAGTGCCTGCGCGCCCTCGAACGTGTCGCGGTGCCCGGAGAGGTCGGGACGGCCGCCGCTTGGGACGACCGTCACCTTCCATGCCGGGTCGAGGGTGATCGGTTTGCGGTTGTCGCCGTAGCGGCTGCGGCGGTCGATGACGGCGACCAGTTCGCCCCGACGGATGATGGCGGTGACGGCCTCGACGGTCGGCTGTCCGTTGGCGCTCATGCCGACCCACCTCCGTTCCGTCCCGCCACCTCGAGGACCTCGCCGGCGAGCTGGTAGGGGTCGAGGAGGCCGACCGGCTGCGCAGCCGCGATGGTCCGCTCGACCGCGGCCAGCACCAGATGGGCGTCGCGGTCGGTGGCGCCGAGGTCGCGGGCGGCGGCGAGATAGGCGGCCAGGCGTTGCTGGGCGCGGCCGGTGGGGATGCGGGCCAGCACGGCGAGGAACTGCTGCGGTGTGACGCCGAGGCCGGCGAGGCGGTGGCCGGCGCCGCCCTCGGTGGGTGGGCGCTGGGTCGAAGTGAGTGCCTTGGGCATATACTCCCCCTAGTGTCGTGGCGCCGCCGTCCGCTCCCGTGGTCTGGCGGCGCTTCGATTTACGGACCGGTTGCGCGGTTGTGCGCCTCCTCCCTGCGGACCCGGCGCCGCAGCGCCAGGTCGCTCTCGCTCCGGTAGCCCTTGGGAATGTGGGTCACCCGCGGCCGCGGCCGGGCCATCCAGCAGGCATCCAGCCGGCGCGGGCCGCTGGAGGTCGGGGTGCGGCGGCGGGTCTGCGCGCGGTGGCGCTGCCAGGCGTCGTTGAGGTCCGACCGGGTGGCGGGGTCGCGGACCTTTCGCAGCCACGCGCGGATCTGGCCGGCGTCGGGGGTGCTGACGAGCGGGCTCACTGACTCATCCCCAGCAGCACGGCGGCGGCCACGACCACCAGCAGGGCGAACTCGACCAGCCAGTCGACCAGGAGCCCGTCGTTGGAGCGCCGCACGGCCGCCAGGTCGTCCAGCGCCTGGGCGCCCAGGCGGTCGAGGTCCATCAGGCGGCCCGTCGGCGGTAGCTGCGCCACAGCAGGAAGCAGGCGGCCTCCAGGCCGACGACCACCCAACCGCCCAGCAGCGTGAGCACCGTCATCGACGCGACCAGCGCCGCGCTGACAGCGAGGTTCTGGGCCAGCGGGCCGTCCATCAGCCGGCCACCTTGCTCGGCACCTTCTCGGCCGCCTCGCCGTTCTCCACCCCGATCAGGTAGCCGACGGTGACCTGCCTTGCCAGCCTGCGGGTGAACGCTCCGGCCAGGCCGATCACGGTAGAGATGGGCGGATCGGTGACCTTCCCGTTCTCGATGCGGCTGACCACCTCCGGCCGCACGCCGGCATCTTTCGCCAGCTCGTACTGGGTGATGCCCGCTTCGTCGCGGAGCCGATGCAGCCGCTCGGCGAGGGGGTGGTCACTGAGCACCGTTGCTTGCCTCCAGTCGTGGTCAGGCGAGGAAGATATGTTCGCTCACGTCAGCCTGTCAATACCCAACAGTCTTGCACAGCCATGCGCCACTCGCTAGACTCAGCCCGCAAGCCCGGTCCAGACCGTCACGCAAGGAAGGCGGACCGCGAACATGGGCAGGGAAGCGTTCGGCCGATACGCCAGGGAGCGGCGCGAGGCGCTGCACTACACGCGAGGCCACGTCGCCACGAGGCTGGTCATAGCCTCTGGTGGCGACTACTTCGATACGACCAGCGTCCGCAACATCGAGGAAGGCAAGCGGGAGTTGACCGACCCCAATGGCAACCCGCTCGATCTCTATGAGTGGCTGATCGAGATCCTCAGCATGGATCGGGACGAGGCGCACGCAGCGCTCCGAGGACTGCCGGAGGGCATCAGCGTTGAGGACATCCGCGAGCTGCGGAGGACCGCCTCGGAACGACGTGCGGCCCGCCCGACGGCGGCGACCCGGGCCGCAACGCCTGAGGGGGCTGCCGCCTCCGCGACCGGTTCTTCTTCTGACCTGGGCAAAGCGTCTGAACTGTACCTAACGATTTCCCCAGCACCGGCCGAGCCCGAGGCCGCGTGACTGCGATGACCAGGGGCGATCCCGCAAGTGCGCCCGCACTTGCGGGCATATGGATGTCTCGTCCGGGAACACATCGCTCGGCGGTAGTGTCCACTGCGGCGGTCGAGTCAAATTCGACCGCCCGAGGCATATCCGTCCGGGATGCGGGGAACGCTGCGGCGCTGTCCGGCCCGGTCCCCGGAGGGAGCGCACCGCTGTGGGCGCTGAACCCATCCGCCCGCTCGCCGTCGTCCTGCTCGCGGCGGCCGCCGTGCTGACCATCGGCGACCCCGGCGACCTGGACGCCACCCTCGGCGGGGTGGTCGGCTTCCCGGCGCTGTGGGGCGCCTACCGCGAGTGGGCGCTGCTGTCCGGCGTCGACGCGGTCACCGTCGACCAGTACCGCTTCGCCGCCTGGGCGTTCTGCAGCCCGCAGGGCGGCTACCTCACCCGCCTGCACCGCCCCAAGCCCTGGCACAAGGCGACCGCCGACGACGCGCGCCGCTGGCTTGACCGCGAAGCCCTCGCCGGGCCGCGCCGCGGCCAGCCCCTGAGCGCACGGACCCGCCGCAACTACATCACCGCGCTGCGGGTGCTGTACGCCTACGCCTACGCCACCGGCGTCATCAGGCGCGACCCGATGGCGCTGCTGCGCCATCCCAAGGTCCGCGACGGCGCGCCCAGGTCGCTGGAGCCCGATCAGCTCCGGTCGGTGCTGCTGGCCGCCGAGGCCGACGACCGCATGCGGCTGCTGTGCGACCTCGGCTACTTCGGCTGCCTCCGCTGCATCGAGATGGCCCGGCTGCGGCTGGAGGACGTCCACCGCACGCCCCGCCCGGGCCGGCTGCACGTGGTCGGCAAGGGCGGCTACCAGCGGTTCGTACCGATGCACCCGGCGCTCCGCGAGGCGTTGGACCGCTACCTGGCGCGGCGGCGGCTGGTGGCCGGCGACCCGCTGGTGGAGAACCGCCGCCTCCCCGGCGCGCCGCTCTCGGCCGAGGCGGTCAGCCGGCTGCTGTCCGAGCACATGCACGCCGTCGGCGTCCAGGAGTCCGGCCACGCGCTGCGCCACTCGGGCGCGACCGCGGCCCTGACCGCCGCCGAGGGCGCCAACCTCGAAGAGGTCCGGGAGCTGCTCGGCCACCACAGCGACCAGCCGACCCGCCGCTACGTCTCCGGCTACCCCTGGCAGGTCGCCAGTCGGGCAGTCGCGCTCATCCCCGACCCACTAAGGAGGTCCTGACCATGCCCCAGCAGTACACCGTCGCCGAGGGGTACCTGCACACCGCGCAGGTCGCCGACCTGCTGCACGTCTCGCCCAAGACGGTCTCCCGCTGGGCCAAGGAGGGCCGGTTGCCGTTCCTCAAGACGCTCGGTGGGCACCGCCGCTACCCGGAGACCAAGATCCGCGAGCTCGCGGCCGGCAACACGTTCGCGGCCACCGAGGGGGCAGCCCGATGAAGGCGGCCTGGACCGGCACCACCGTCTGCCTGCACCTGGAGGGCACCGAGGCACCCCGGGTCGAGGCACGCTGGGTAGACGAGTACCTGAGCGTGTCATTCGAGGGCGGCACTGCCGTGCACAGCATCAGCTTCCGCGGGACGCCGCAGGAGGTCCGGCTGGCGCTCGGCAAGGCCCTGGCCGCGATCGACCAGGCCGAGAAGGAACGGGTGGCCTGATGGCCGCCCGACCCGACGTCGACCTGACCTGGCAGCCGTTGGCGACCTCGACCCGTCAGGCGCTGCGGCTGCTCGGCTGGGGCTCGCCCGATTGCCTGCCCGGCGAGCCGGAGGCATGCGGCGGCAGCTTCGCCGAGCACGCGGCGGCGCACCTGGCGGCGCTGCGGGCCGTCGTCGAGCACCGCACCGCCCACCTCGGCGCCGGTGCCGGGCCCATGGTCGAGACGGTCTACGCCGAGACACTGGCGACGCTCCGCGAAGGCGACCCCTGCGAGCAAGGGCACCAGCCGTGACTCCGCGACCCTGCACGTGGCCCGACGGCGGCTGCGGCGAGCCGGTCATCGACGTGACTACGGTCGCCGGCAAGCGGCAGGTGCTCAACCCGACCCCGGTCAAGGGCGTGGTGCTGGTCGTCGCCGACGACGGCCGGCCGGCCCACCCCGCCGGGCCGCTGACCCTGTCGACCAACCCTCGGCAGATCGAGGCCTCGGTGATGCACAACTACCGCGCCCGGGTCGTCGACGTCTGGACCGACCACCATGCGACCTGTTCGGCGTGGCTGGCGAAGGTCGCGCGGGAGCGGGCCGCCCGCGAGCGCCAACGTCAGCGCCGCATCGCTGGCAACCCGCCCCGGGCGTTCTTCTGATGGCCGACTACGCCCGCCGCACCCCGGTCGAGGTCGTCCGCACCCGCACCCAGATCGAGGACGAACTACGCCGCCGCGGCGCGTCCAGCTTCGGCTACAACGTCGACGACGCCACCGGCGAGGCCGTCATCGCGTTCACCATGGTCGGCCTCCAGGTACGCATGGCGCTGCCGCTGCCCGACTTCGACGACGACGCCTTCCGGTTCACCCCATCGGGGAAGTACCAGCGCGCCCCCGCCGAGCAGGCCAAGGCGTTCGACGCCGAGGTGCGCAGGCGCTGGCGGTCGCTGGCGCTGATCGTCAAGGCCAAGCTGGTCGCCATCGACGACGGCATCACCACCCTCGAGCGCGAGTTTCTCAGCGATACGGTCCTGGCCGACGGCGCGACGGTCTGGGAGCGCACCCGGACGGAGCTGGAGCGGGCCCGGCAGGCGATCACCGGCAGGTCGGCATGAGCGCCGACCGTTTCTGGGAGATCACCTGCGACTTCCGCGACTCGCTCGGCCGGGAATGTCAGGAGGTCGCCGACACGGCGAGTACCTACCTGCGGGACGTGCGCCAGCAGGCCGCGGCGCAGGGCTGGGCCCGCGGCCCCAACGATACGGACTACTGCCCCAAGCACGCCCACCACGCGGAGCGCCCGGCATGAGCGGCCCGGCGACCCCCGACCAGCAGGCTGGCCTGGACATGCTGGAGACGGCCTGGCGGGCGCAACCCGCGCTGCTGGTGCCCGCGATGGCAGCGCTCTGGCGGGCCAAGAAGGGGCATCGCTGCGCGAACTGCGGCGAGCCGATCGACCTGTCCCCGGGCGCCGGCGAGCCGTACTGGTACCACCCGGACGGGTATAGCAGCGTCTGGTGCGACGGCTGGGGCGACCCGGGCGGCACCCGCCAGGAAGCGAGGCCGGCATGAGCCTCGATCATCCGTTCGACCCCTACACCTACGACGACCGGGTGTTCTGCGTCCACGTCGAGGTGCGGGACGGCGTCGGGCAGACCTGCGGCCGGCCGGAGTCCGAGCACCCGCTACCACAGGTCGGCGGCGAGCCGGTCCAGGATGGCGAGCGCGTCGGGCCCGGTGGCGGCGAGGTCGAGTAGCCGCGCGAACGCCTGGCCGTAGCGGGCGACGTCGGCGGTGTTGCGGACGGTGAGCGCGGCCGTCAGCGTCTCGACCAGCACCAGGTCGTCGGCGCCGTCGGCGCGCTCCAGGAACGCTGCGAAGCCCTGCCAGCCCCATGCCGGCGCCGCGCCCTCCATCCCGACCTCCATCGGGATGATGCCAAGCAGGACGTTGGGCATCCGGGCGACCCGGGCGAGCTGGTCGACCTGGGCCGCCAGGACCTCGCGGGGCACGAACCGCCAGCGTAGGCCGGCCTCCGTCAGCAGGAACTCGAACCGATGGCCCGGCCGATACAGCAGGGTCTGCCGGGCTATCTGCGCCGTGACCGCCTCGGCGACCTCGGCGTCGGCCTGGCCGTCGAGGTCGGCGCGGGCCCGGTAGACGGCCTGCGCGTAGCCGGGTACCCGCGCCAGCGCCGGCACCAGCACCGGGTGATACCCGCGGTTCAGCCCGGCCGAGGCTTCTAGGCCGGCGGTGTCGCGTTGGAGCGCCGCCAGCCGCTCCGGCCGGCCGCGCCAGGCGATGGCCTCGGTGGCGGCGGCCTCGGCGAGCGCATCGAGGTCGAGGCGCTGCTGGGTGGTGGCGCCGGTGGCGGCTGCCCACTGGTCGAGCTGTTCGGGGGACGGCAGCGCGCGGCCGTTCTCCAGCCGGCTGATGGTGGACTGCGCGACCCCGAGCAGGGTGGCGAGCTGGGTGCCGGTGAGGCCGGCGGCGTCGCGGAGCTGGCGCAGCGCCCGCCCGAGTTGCTGGCGGCGCTCCGACGCCTCGGCGAAGGGGCTCATGCGGGCAGCAGGAACTCCTGGAGCGGCACCGATGGCGCCATGGCCAGGTCGCGGTCGTGTCGGCAGCGGCGCAGCACCTTCGGGCGGTGCTCCTCAACGTTGTCGAGGAAGCGGCCATCGGGGCTGTAGGCCAACACCCGCGCCGAGGTGTCATCAAGCAGCCAGAAGTCGGTATCAAGCTGGGCCAGCACGGGGGCGTAGTCGACGACGGCGATGCGGATGTCCTCGCCGGCCGCGACGTGCTCGCGGGCCGTCTCCAGCCGCCACTGCCAGTAGGGCGACAGCGGCAGGCTGACAACCAGCACGCGACCAACGTAGCGGCCGGCGGCGGTCGCTACGGCGACCTGCTCGACCCACCACGCCCGCATGTCGCTGCTCGCGGTGACGCCCTGCTGCCAGCGGCTGAATTCCTCGGCGTCGGGCTGGTAGAACGGCTGCACCTCCAGCCGCCACGCCGACTGCTCGAACTGGTCGAAGAAGCTCACCCCTGGCGCAGCCGCTCGGCGGCCTCCAGCACCATCGCGGCCGGCAGCCGCACGACGCCCTCGCCGTCCTGGCGGGAGGCCGTCGCCTGGTCGACCAGGTCGCCGCGGACGACCACGGTGTCGCCGTCCTCCCACATCCTCGGGCAGTTGTCGTAGCTGCACCCTGCCGGCGCGGCGATCGTGCGCATGGTCCGCCTCCTTGGCGTCGCTCGGATATCCCGTATCAGGGATAGTCAAGCGTGGCCGGAGGCTGGTCAAGGGGTCGCTCCCTGCGAATTCGCTATGCGTCTTGACGGATGTATCCCTAGTCGTGGATAGTAGCAGCTCAGTCAAGGAAGGAGCGCCTGCCGATGGCCAGGGTTCGCTGGGAGCGCATCCACCGATGCCGCCGCTGCCGGAGCAAGTACCGCCCGGTGGGGCGCCCGCACCTGGACTGTGACGGCACCGCCGAACGCGGCCTGCGCTGCCCCCGCTGCGGCATGGAGAGCGCGCAGTACGGCTCCTGGCTGGGATGCCGCTGATGCGAACCGCGCTGGAGGGCATCGGCTGGGGCGGCCTCACCGGCGGCGAGCGCCTGGCCGCGCTCTCCGGTGCCACCATCGCCCTCGGCGCGACGATGGCGGCCCGGGCCCTGTTCGGCGGCCTGGCGCTCCGCCTCGAGCGGCACCGCAAGGCCAAGCGCAGGCGGCGCCGCCGATGAGCCCCGACCGGCCCCGCGCCGGCATCCCGGTGACGGCGCTGCTGCTGCTCGGCCTGTTCGGCGCCGACCTCCGCGGCCTGGTCGACCTGACCGCGGTCGTGCGCTCCGGTGGCACCGTCGTCGCCGTCTGGGTGCTCGAGGGCGGCGAGGTTCTGGCCAGCATGGTGCCGACACTGCCGAAGGCACCCACGCCCCGACGTCGACGTCGACCAGCCGCCAAGGCCGAGGCCGGCCCGGCCCCGGGCAGTGCGGCTCGAGGTGGCATCCCGGGGCACTACCTGCGCCTGTACCGGGAGGCGGGCGCAGGTGAGGTCTGGGTCGACCGGGCCGGCCGCCGCTATGCCGCGTGGGCGGTGCTGGCCGCCATCGGCAGCGTCGAGTCCGGGCACGGCCAGTCCAGGGCGCCAGGGGTGCACTCCGGCGTCAACGCCTTCGGCTGCTGCGCCGGCCCCATGCAGTTCAACCTCCGCAACGGCCCGCCGTCGACCTGGGATACCTGGGGTCGCGGCAACGTCTACGACCCGCGCGACGCCATCCCGGCGGCCGCGCGGAAGCTCCGCGGCGACGGCGCCCGACGCGACCTCGACGGCGCCCTGCTCGCCTACAACAACGACTACTCGGGCTACGTCGTCCCCGTGAAGGCGCAGGCCCGCCGCTACCAGGGCTAGGAGGTCCTGCCATGCCATTCCGCACCCGCTGCCGGATCTGGATCGTGCTGCACAAGTCCGGCCGCTACATCACATCGTGCGAGCGCCACGGGCGCATCGGTCGCCGCCGCGGCGGCAGCGAGATCTACGCCGACTACATCGCCGCGATCCACCTCGGCAACCACCCGAGCTGACGAAAGGACCGCCATGCGGATGCCCCAGGGCTACGGCATGCCCTACCAGCCGCCCCCGCTCGCGGCCGGCCGTCTCAGCGGTGGCCGGGGGCGGTTGCGCCACCAGCTCATCATCGGCGGGGCCCTGCTCACGCTCGGGCTGCTGGCCGGCCTCACCCGCACCAGCCGCGGCCTGCTCGCGATCGGCCTGGCGTGGGTCGTGGTCGGCTTGCTCGCCGGCCACCGCGCCGACGGCCGACGCGAGTGGTTCAAGGCCGTGATCGAGTATGCCGTCGTGGCGGCGCTGGCGGTCGCATTGCTGACTGCCGCCCCTGCCCCACCGCAAGCCAAGGCACCGGGCCGCGAGCGCCCACCGGCCGCCGAGCGGGCGCAGGCCGACCCATGGGCCGAGCTCCGCACCAAGGCCTCCAAGTGGTGGGCGAAGGTCGCCGCCGGCGCCCCAGAAGTCAAGTTCTCCGACCGCCAAGGAGGCCGCTGATGCGCCGCTTCTCCGACCTGAACCCGCTCGGCCGCGGCATCATCGCCGCGGTCGCCGTCGGCACCCTCGGCATCGCCGCCGGGGCGTTCCTGCTCTCCTACGGCGCCCTGTACGCCTGGATTCAGGACACCGGCCTCTACGCCGACGCCGGCGTCTACGCGACCCGCCTGGAGCGGCTATGGCCGCTGATGCTCGACGCGGCGTTCATCATCGCCGAGCTCGCCGCGATCCTCGGCGGGATCCTGCGGGGCCCGCGCGGCTGGCCCATCCTGGTAATGGTTCTCACCGGCACCCTCACGGTGGTGTTCAACGTCCTGCACGCCGCCACGCCGGCCGCCAGGGTCGCGGCGGCGTTGCCGCCGGTGCTGATGATGGCGTGCTTCCAGATCGACCTGGCCATCGTCGGCTGGGTGATGCGGGCGCTGGGGCGGTCGGATGGGGGAGTTCCGCCGGGCGCGTTCCTGGTCGACCCGCGGGCGCAGACGTCCTGGCCGGCATACACGGAAGACGGTCAAACTGGACACGGGCGGGGGAGTGGGGGAGAGGGCTCCAAGCGCCAGACGGTCGAGGCGTACCTAGCCCGTCTCGGCCCCGACCGCGCCGCCACGCTGACCGCCCGCGAGATCTCCGCGGACCTCGCGGAAGAGGGCACGCCCGTTTCCGAGCGGTACGTGCACGACCTGCTGGGAGGCCGCTCCGGGCGCAACGGCCAGCGGCACCCATGAGCCTGCCCGTCGAGGTGCAGCCCTGGTACGTCAAGGCGGCCTGTCTCGGCAAGGACGCCGACTGCTTCTTTCCCGAGAAGGGCGGCTCGACCCGGGCCGCGAAGCGCATCTGTCAGACCTGCCGGGTGACCGCCGAGTGCCTGGACTACGCGCTCGACAACGACGAGCGGTTCGGCATCTGGGGCGGCCTGTCCGAGCGCGAGCGGCGGCGGCTCAAGCGGCGCGCGTCGTAGCGTAGGATGCCCTTGTGACGCCTCCGTCCGAATCCCCCATAGTAGTTATTATGTTAACTTCGTCGAGTTTGCGCAGGTAGGGGACTATGGCGGACTCCGCTCCCCTCCCGGGGAACCTCAAGGACGCGCTGGCCGAGGTTGAGGATCTCCGGCAGGCGGTCGCGGCCGGCATCGAGGTGGCCGCCGCTGAGGCCAGCGAGGTCGAGCGGCTGCGCGGCCTGCTCGCCCGCCTGGAGTGGCCCGAGACGCTACCCGGTCTGCAGCAACCACCGCGACCAGGGCCACGAGGGTGACTGCTGGCTGGCCGCCGAGCTGCACCGCGATGACGAAGCGAGCCGCCCCGACCCGTAGGCCAAGGCGGCTCGCACTCCCCGCGACTGGCGCCCGCAACGGCCGGACCGTAGCACGGCCGCCCGACGCTACGCGGCCTTGACGGCGACCCCGGCGTTGTCGGTCGAGATGGGGACGAACACCCGGGCGGCGGCGGCGACCGCTGCGGCCAGCGCCGCCGAGGCGGCCGCCACTGCGGCGATCTTCAGGCCATCCCAGGTGGTGGTCTGGAAGTTCAGGACCGCCACCGCGCCGACGAAGGTCTGCACGAAGGTCCGTACGAACGACTCGACCGCGGCGCGGCCCTTGCCGATGTACTCCATGAGGGGCTCCTTCCTGTTTCGGGCCCTCGGTTGAGGGCGGCTTACGCGGCGGTGCCTGCCGCCCAGTCGGGCAGGGTGGGCGGCAGGCGGGTCAGGATCGCGGCGGCGCCGAGGTGGGCGAGCTCGACGACGCGCTCTGCGTAGGTGCGGCACATGGCGTCGTTGACCTGCCAGTTGTTGGGGCGGGACAGCTCGATCAGCCAGTGGGTGTCGTCGTGGCAGGCGCCGCAGATCCCGGCGAGTGGGCCGTCTTCCGGTCCGCCCAGGTAGATCGGCCAGATGTGATGGCGTTGGCGGCGGTGCGGCCGCGGCCGGTGCCACTTGACGATCGGGCAGCGCCAGTCCGGCGGGGTGGCGAGCGTGAAGTCGGCGGCGGTCACGGGCTGGCCGGTGGCAGGGTCGGGCCCAGGGTGATGTTCAGGGTGCCGGAGCCGGCCATCTCCGGGTGGCCCTTGATCTCCAGGTTGTCGGCGATGGCCTTGCCGAGCGCCTGCACCTGATCGGGCGTGGTGGCGGCGAGGTCGAGGACGACCGGGACGCCACCAGCGACCGCCCGCTCGATGGTGCGGACCCTGGCGAACAGCAGGTTGACGGCCTCCTCGGGGCTGGTGGTGCCGGGGACGGTGAGGGCGCCGTGGATGGCGGCGAGCTGGTCGCGGTCCTTCTGCTCGAACATGTCGTCCTCCAGGGGTTGGCCGGCGAGGTACGCCGGCAACAGCACGTCGAACCACTGCCGTTTGCGGACGGCGCCCGGGCAGGACTTGCTGACCGGCGTCCAGCACGACGGGGCGCCGTGCAGCGTGTGGAAGCCGTGCCCGGCCGGGTCCGCGCACGACCGTGAGCGGCGGCCCGGGATGGTCGGGTGGATGCGGCACAGCTCCCGGTGCAGCCAGATCAGGGAGCGGAGCTGCGCTTGCGTCCAGAGCTGGCGATCGGGGTCGCCCTGGTCCCCCGTCTCGATCGAGATGGCGTAGCCGTTGGCGTCCAGGTTGGCGTCGGCTTGGCGGCCGGTGTCCATGAGCTGCCAGATCTCGCCGTCCACCTGATCGCCGGCGCCGCCCACGATGAAGTGAGCTTCCAGCGCCGACCGGTCGCGGAACAGCCCGAACGCGCTCTCCCCCGACCCGACGATGGAGTGGTCGATGATGGCGGTCGGGGTGATTTTGGGTTGGGACTGCCACTCCGGCAGGTGCCGCTGGCTGCCGCCGTGGGGCGCGCCGGCGAAGTCGAGCAGGGCCATCAGCCCGCCTTTCTGCGGTTGTCGACCCAGCGGGCGCCGTCGTCCTGGCCCCACGACAGGCACTGCTGGCAGACCGCCCAGGTGCACCCGGACGACTCGCAGTGGTTGCGGAGCGCCTTGGCGCCGCAGGTCGGGCAGATCCGCGTCTTGAGCAGGCTGGCCATCACCGTCCTCCTTGCTGGCATGTCCGGACCGGTGGGATGCCGGCCACGACCTCCAGGCACGCGCCGATGGCCCGGATCCGCACCCGCAGCAGCACCTCGCGCGGCGGCCCCGGCGGGCTCGATCCGGGGTTGGTGGCCGGCGGCGTAGTCGGCCGCGCTGGCGTCTCCTGGCCCGCTGCGGGGCGCGCAGGGCCTGGCTGGTGTCCTGACACCCCGGACGTCGTCTCGGGGCGTCCTGTGGGCACGGGGCCGGACGTGGCGGGGCCGGTGCCCGGCTGCCCGGGCGTCTCGGTGGTCGGTGGCACCCGGTACGCCGGCGGGCCCGGGGTGGCCGGGGCGACCCGCACCTCCAGCGCCCCCGACGCCACCGAGATGACCAGCAGCGCCGCCGCGGCGGCCATGCCGACGGCGAGCACCAGGCGGCCGTTCAGCCGGTGGCCGGCGGCGAGCCGCTCGGCGACCCGCCCGTTGGGGGTCTGCGTCATCGCCGCTCCCCCGCTTCCCGCAGCGCCAGCACGAGGCCGCGGACCTCGCCGGCGAGGCGTTCGATGTCGGCGCGGCCGGTGACCAGCTCACGCAGCACGGCGACCTCCGCCTTGAGCGCGTCGCGTTCGCCCTCCAGGCCGAGCAGCTTGCCGTCCTTGCGGGCGCCCGCGGCGGTCAGGTCCGCGACCTCGCCGCGCAGCAGCGCCAGCGTCTCCCGGATGTGGCTGGAGCGCGCGACCGCCGCCGCCGCAGTGACGATCCCGACCACGCCCAGCGCCGCCGCCGCGGTCGTCACCCAGGTCGCGAGCTGCACCTGCTGCCTCCCCTCCGGTCACGACGGCACCGGGGTCAGCCGCAGGAACGAGTCGCCGAACACCCTGGTCGCGGTCGCGTTGGAGGTGTTCTGCGCCCACTGGAGCTTGAACGTCCCAGCGGTGCCGGCCACCACCAGCAGCCCCATGATCGGCACGGCCAGGGTGGTGCCGGCGCCGACGGCGCCCAGGCCGAGGGTGTCGGCGTCGGTGAAGGCCGAGTTGTTGACGGTATTGCCGGCCGCGGTGGTCGCGGCGGTCGGGGGGATCTGCGCGAAGTAGTCCAGGGTCGCCGAGGCCGGGACGACGAAGGCGAACTTGAAGTCGCCGGTGGTGCCGCCGTCGTACAGGATCAGCCCGAGCAGGGTGTACACGGTGTTGGCCACCACCGGGAGGGTGAGCTGGTCGTCGTCCTGCAGCGTCGCCGAGCTGGTGACCGACTCGGTGGCCGTCTTGCGGACGAACAGGTCGGTCACGTCGCTGGCGCGGATCAGCTCACCGGCGGACGGCATCGAGGCTCCTCAAGGGGCTCATGGGACGTAGACGGCGGGTCGGAACAGCTCGACCGCCGCGCCGGTCAAGTGGGTCTTGACCACGGCATTCACGGAGCGGGTGACCGTGAAGGTCTGCGGCGAGGTGGCGCCGGCGACGGCGGTCACGGTCATGCGCTCGCCGCCGACGAGGATGTCGATGTCGCCGTCGTCGTGGCTCCACAGCGGCCCGACCGGGGTGGCCACGTCGACGCCGGTCTCCCCCGTCGTCAGGTCCTCGGCGAGGGCGCTGCCGTCGCTGGAGTAGCGGCTGGCGCCGTACACGCCGGCCTGCCCGAACGGCGTCTCCGGGGCGCAGACGACCGCGATGCGGTGGGTGAAGTTGCCCAGCACCTCCGTGAATCCCTGCGCGAGCTGGCTGATGTCGTCGGGTGGCAGCCACGCCGGCGGGTCGGCGACGGTGAGGCGGTCGCCGATGTCGAGGTCTTGGGCGGCCAGTGCCAGCGCCGACGACGCCACGAACACCGACCGGGCCAGGTCCAGGCCGAGCACCGGGTAGCGGGCCTCGTCGACGGTGCCCAGGTGCAGCCGCCACCCCGCCATGTCGGGGAGCTGGCCGTCGGCCTGGAGGTTGAGGGTCACCTCTTCGTCGTAGCGGCCCACGCCGCCCGGTGGCGCCAGCACCGAGAGCGCCCCGGACTCCTTGACCGCCCGCGCCGAGGCGCCGCCGACGCGCTTGGCGGTGATGTCGTTGCGGGTCTGCTGGTCGTCGTCGGTCGGTTCGATGCTGGAGAGGTGCTTGGCGTCGTAGTCGAGCTCGAGCGCGGCGTCCTGGGCGCACAGCGAGTCGCGGGTGCGGTAGGCCAGCCCGAGCAGGTCGCGGGGCTCGAGCAGGATGCCGCCGTCGGCGGCGGCGCATTCGCGCAGCAGCGTGACCAGCTCCTGGGGGAGCTGCGGCCCCATCGCGGCGGCGGCGTCCAGGTCGCCGATGCCGCGGAAGACGATGCTCTCCTCGCTGCATAGCCGCGCGGCCCGGCGGCCGGCGGTCTCGCCGTCGTGGGCGTTGAGCTCAGCGGCCAGCCCGAACAGGTCGCGGATGTTGTCATGGACGCTGATGTGGCCGGCGGCGATGGTGGTGTGGTCGCCGCCGGCGTTCATCACCACCGCGGTGCACCGCGAGATCGTCTGGGTGTTCACGGTGCCGCCCAGGCCGACGATCGCGGAGGCGCCGACCTCCAGCGTCTCTAGGGCCCAGTCGATGTTGGCGCCGTTCTGCTGGAGCTCCAGGTCGACCCGCAGCAGCTTGCCGTTGACGCCGAAGTTGATCGAGCTGTTGAGCAGCTCGGTACCGGCCGAGTCGGTGGCGATGATCCGCAGGTTCCCGGTCCCGGCCGAGTCGTACAGGATGCTCCAGCGCTGCGCGGTGCCGCTGGTGTAGACCGCGATGATGCCCTCTTCGTCCAGCGCGCCCGCGTCGGGCACCTGCATCAGGAAGAACACCTGGATCGAGCCGGTGCCGGAGTAGGCCGGGACGATCCCGGTCCACTGCGACCCGTTGAAGGTCGGCAGCGGCGCCGAGCATTTGAAGCCGGTGTGGCTGGCGAGGTCGGGGGTGCCGCCCTGGAACGTCATCGGCGGGCCGCCGAGCGCCGATGCGAGCTCGGTGGCGCCCTCGCCGTCCTCGCACGGCCAGTACGCCTTGGGTGCGGTGGCCAGGCGGGTGTAGCCGCGGTACAGCGCCGACCTGAGCGGCGAGGCGCCCTGGCCGAGGCGCCGCAGGATCCCGGAGGCCTCCAGCGGCACATAGACGTCGCGGCCGGAGGTGTCCCACCGCTGCGGCAGGTCGCTGAGCTCCCCGGAGAACCGGATATCCGGCCGGACGATGGAGGCATCGGCGGCCAGCGTCCAGACCAGGCTCTGGGCATCGGTGAACGGCCCGGGCCCGGGCTCCTCCTCGCTCAGGTTGACGTCGGCCCGCAGGGTGCCGGCGATCCCCTGGCGCAACTCAAACCCGTACAGCCGGCCGGTGATGTCGTCGCCGGCGCCGACGCCTTGGGAGCTGCCGATCTCCAGGCTGGCGGTCGAGTCGAAGATCGAGGTGACGCCGGCGGTGGTGACGGTGGCGCCGAGCTGGCTGAAGCTGGAGTCGATGTCGGTCGCGGTGTAGAACTTCACGTCGTTGCCGGCGGCGCCGTTGTCGACGTCCAGGGTGACCCGCACCGCCAGCCGCCCCGACGCCGGCACGGTCACCGCCGCGGTGCTCGTCTTGGTGATCGTGGCCGACCCGTCCGCCGACCACGCGAAGGACAGGGTGCCGTCGGCGCCCAGGTACAGCGCCCAGGACCGCTGGTTGCCGGTGGAGAGCCACTTGTTGGCCAGCCCTTGCGCGCGGTCCCAATGGTCGGGCCGGATGTCCAGCCGGATGTCGATGTCGCCGGTGATCGACAGGTTCGCCGAGTCGGGGGTGTTGGCGCGGCCGTCGTCGAACATCAGCAGGTACCCGGGCGGCCCCGGCGTCAGGCGCACCCGCATCGGGGTGTTGCGGCCGAGCTGCCCGTAGTAGGTCCCGGTGGGGTTGCGGGGCGACAGGTCGCCGGAGCGGTTGTTGGCGGTCGCCCGGCACGTCGACCGCTCGACCTCGCTGCCCTCCCCCGAGCGGCCGCGGGTGATCACCAGGTCATCGCGGCCGTAGACCAGGCTGGTCAGGTTGGTCCAGGCGCCACTCAGGTAGAGCTCGGCGGTGATGCCGAGGGGGGTCGCGGGGAACACCATCAGCCGGCCCCAAGGGCGACCTGGACGTCCCCACCGAGGGACCGGATCTCCTTGCGGAGCGGGTCGACCAGCACCCGGCCGAATGCCTGCCCGCCGATGTGGATGTTGAGCACCAGCGGCCCGCCGCCGCCCAGGCCACCGCCCGGCAGCGGCCCGTTGCCGGGCGTCCTGTGCAGGGGCACGACCGCCTCCGGGCCGGCCTCCCCGAGCAGCGCCATCGTGGGCCGCCGCACGATGCCGCCGTGCTGCGCGACCCCGAACGGTGAGCCGCCGGTCGAGCCGACACGAGGCGGAGCCACCCCTGACCAGCTCGCGGTGAAGCTGAGGTGCTTGCCGTGCATCCGGTCGATCGCGGCCTGGGCGTTGCGGGCGTCCCGCTGGATGGCCTGCAGCTCGACCCGGGCGGTGCGCTTGAGGTCCTGACCGAACCGGATCATGGCATCGCCGGCGTGGCCGGTCCCGCCCGACAGCCGGTCCACGACGTTGATGGCGTGGCCGCCGGCAGTGATGAGGCTGGCGAACCCCGACATCAGGTGGTTCACGCCCATCTCGGCGATGAGCCACCCTTGCACCAGCCGCAGCACCCCTACCAGCAGGCCGCTGAGCATCTGCTTCAGGGTGATCGCCGAGGAGGCGACGCCGTCCAGCTCACCAGCCGCGCCCTTGGCGGCCGGGGTAAAGAACCCCTTCAGGACCTCGCCGAGCAGCCGGACGGCGTCCTTGTTCTCGCCCCACCACTTTTTCGCGTTCGCCAGCGCGCCGACGAGGGTCTCCCCGAGCCACTTGACGATCCGCTTCAGGGCGGGTTCCAGCCCCGCCGCGAGCTGCTCCTTGACCTCGGCGATCGTCGACGACAGGCCCTTCTGCGCCTCGGAGGCCTCCTTGCCGCCCTTGGCCCATGCCGCCTGGGCGTCCTTGGACTTCTCCAGGATGAGCTCCTGGGTGGCGATCGCCTCGGCCTGCTGGAGCGCGGTGCCGGTCAGGTCCTGCTGGCCCTTCTCCAGCAGCCGCCCCTGCACCTCGGCCTCGGTGATCGAGATGCCGAGCTCCTTGAGCTCCTCACGCTCCCCCAGCATCGCCTTGCTGAGCGACCTGGAGACCTCGTCGACCGACTTGGTGCCGCCGGTCCACTTGCTGAGCGCGCCGGCCAGGCCGACCACGTCGGTGGACATCTTCGCGGCCTCGGACCGGGTGAACCCCATGGGGATGAGCAGGTCGGCGAAGCTGGCGGCCAGCCCGACGGTCTCGCGGCGGCTGAGGCCGAAGGCGCGCTTGTTCGCGTCCGCCCACCGGCGCACCAACGGCAACTGGCCCGCGAACACCATGCGGGCCTTCTTGTCGAGGTCCTGGATGCGGAACCCGAGCTCCCGCATCGCCTTCGCGCCGGCGACCACGCCGACGCCGGCGAGCAGCGGCACCAGCGAGGTGCCGAACCCCCGCACCATCCCCCGGATCGGGCCGAACCCGGCCGACAGGCCACCGTGCAGCCGCTTGGAGAACCCGCGGCCAGCCTTGTCCCCAGCATCGGTGACGTGACGAACGATCGTCCGGCTGGGTCCGGTGGCCTGGTCCTTGGTGCGAACAACGATTTCGACCTCATTGCCCCTGGCTGCCACGGCTCACCCCCGCTCTTCCAGGTAGTCGAGAGCGGCGCGGACTCGCTTGGGGTCATCGTTGAGCAGGCCAATGCCCCGGTTGCATGGGGTACAGAGCAGGCCCCTGACCGCGCCGGTGTCGTGGTCGTGGTCGACCACCAGGCGCGGCCGGACGGCCCGGCCCTGCCGACGGCTGCGGAGCCCGAGCGCGAGCGCGGGCGGGTTGCCACAGATGGCGCAGACGCCGCCCTGGGCGCCCAGCAGCGCGTTGTACTCCTCCAGGGTGATCCCAAAGGCACGCAGCAGGTGGGCGTTGAGCTGCATGTCCGGGTTCTTGTCACGATGGCGCATGGCCCGCTCGGAGCCGCAGGGCTTGCAGTAGATCGAGGGGCGATGCGTGCCGTCGGCCCGCCTCCCGGCAGGCGAGAACTCGCTCAGCGGCTTCTCCTGCTGGCAGTCCTTGCAGACCCTGGTGCCGGCCATCTACCAGCCGCCCCCTTCCGGTGGGGCGCCGAGCGCCTCGATGTTGAGCAGCCGCAGCAGTTCGGCGTCCTCCTCGAGCAGCGCGGACGGCAGGCAGCCGAACCGCTCGCAGCAGCGGAGGATGAGCCGCGCCATGGTCAGCTCGCCCGGCTCGGCGACAATGGTTCCATCGGGAGCGGTGGCGCCGCCGACGGCCCGCCAGCGGATGATGTCGCTGGTAAAGGGGCGGGCGGCTGCGTCACCGCCTGGAACCAGATGCGCATGATGTCCATGACGAAGTCGGCATCCTGGGTGCGCACGCCTTCCAGGTCGGGCGGGACCGGCTGGCCCTTGTTGGGGCCCTCGGCATAGAGGACGTTCCACTCTTCCAGGACCTCGGCGAACCGCTCGAACAGCGCGGTGACCCTGCCCACGTCCTCGGCGGAGATGTCGTCGTCGGTGGCCATGGTGAGGAAGCCCATGAACTCCAGCAGCCCGCCGACACTGGTCGAGCGGACCTTGACGACCAGGCCGTCGAGCTCCTCGTCCTCGAACCGCAGCCGGTAAACCCGCCGCTTACGGACGTAACCTGCGCCCACGGTCACGACCAGGTGGGGACGGTGCCGTCGGCGAGTACTCCGGGCGCCTGCCAGGTCAGCGCCCCATTCTCGGCGCGGGTCATCTGGTAGTCGGTGAACAGACACTCGTTGTTGAGGGTCTGCCCGCTGATCGCCAGGCTGACAGTCCTGGCCACGCTGGTGGAAGGCACCGTCTTGAACACCACATGGCTGGCGCCGGCGGCGTCGTTGAAGACGCCGTTCAGGCCGATCGAAAAGTCGGCCAGCAGCAGCAGCCGCTCCTTCGCGCTCTTGTCGACGCCGGTGACGTCCTGCTCCTCGCGGGGGGTGGCGAACTCGAAGTTCGACACGTCGTTCTTGATGGCCTGGACGCTGCCGCCCGAGTCATCGACGCTGAGCGTTGTCCAGCCGAGCCCGGTCTCCTTGCCCATGCCTCGCCTCCTTGTCTACCGTCGCTGCATCCCGTCCGGCACGGCGTATGGGACCTGGAGCCCTGGTACGGCCGAGCGCTTGATCACGGCCTCGCCGAGCCGCCAGATCGCGATGAGGTCACCGCGAATCCACAGCGGGTCCGGCCGCGAGGGGTCGTCGCGGATGGCGAGCTGGCGGACACCACCGTCCGGCTCCTCGAGCACCTCGGCGACCTCGCCGGTGATGCCGCTGACCCCGTTGATGAGGTCCAGCGTGATCCGGTCGCCCGGCTTGACGCCAAGCCGTGGGTACTCCATCAGCCCTCCACCCTTCTCCTGGTCGCGTCCAGGCTGGTCTGCATGTCGTCGATCCAGTCCTCGGGCCGCTGGTGGACCCTGGCCGGGGTGCCGCGGGGGTTGCCGCGCCAGTCGCCGCCGCGGACCAGCAGCAGCGGCGGCCGCTCCAGCGGCATCTGATGGGTGGCGAAGCACTCCTGGCCGGCCGGGAAGGTGAACACCGTCAGGCCGCCCTCGCGCTCCTCGGTGAACGCCCGGCCACTCTCCGCGCGGATGTAGTGCGCCTGCCGCTGGCCGAGGTCGGTGGCCTCGTCGACCCTGGTCACCCACCCGCCGGCCTGCGTCTGGCAGTCGACCTCGCCGCAGGTCGCCGGCCGCCAGTGGGTCGCAAGCGGCAGCAGCGCCGCGTAGGTCTGCATCCCCGCGGCGGGCAGCGCGGGCTGGAGGCGGTGCAGCGCCATCAGAAGGCCACCGCCGTCAGGTTGCGGGTGAACACGACCGCGAACACGGCGTTCGAGAAGGTGCCGGAGGTGATCGCCCGCAGGTAGCGGCGCACCGTCGCGGTGCGGCCGCCCTCAAGCCGCTGGCTAGTCTGCCCGGTCGCCGCCGTGAAGGCGCCACCCGTCAGGTTGGCGAAGGCGGCGTCGTCGGCGGAGTCCTGGATGGTCACGGTCACGCTGGTGCCGGTGAAGGCGAACACGTGGAGGAACGCCTGCCAGCCGAACGCGGTCGTCACGTCGGTGTGGTCGACGCTGGCGCCGTTGGTCGGCGCCCCGTCGGTGCGCTTGCCGGCGGTCAGCGACCGGCCCCAGTCCAGCCCGAACCCGTTGGCGAGGGCCTGCGCCTTGAACGTCAGCGAGCCGTCCTCGCCGCGGGTGCCGTCGTAGTTGATCTGCTTGGCGACCACGCTGGCCGCCGAGCCGCCGAGCGCGGTGCCGCGGAAGTAGCTCACCACACGGTCGGTGGTCGGCAGGCCGCGCAGCGCGAGGTGCTCCTGGTCGGTCGCGTCGTTGAAGAACGACGTGAACTCAAGCGCCCCGTCACGCTGGCCGCCGAGGCGCTCCATCGCGCTCTTGTTGATCGCGGTCACCCCAAGCGCCACCGGCCCGCCGCCGACCTGGTCGATGGCGCCCACATCGCCGGACAGGTCGAACCCGTCGACGTAGAGGTTGTCGCCCAGCCCGGTCTGCTTCGCCATGGCCTACGCCTCCGCCTGGATGGGGGTGAGCTGGTCGCCGAGCGCCCGGCGGTGCTGATGGGTGACCACGTGGTCGACGTTCGCCCTGGGGTCACGGGCGAGCTGGTGGTGCACGTCGGTGGCCAGCGCGACCCACTCGGGCGGCAGGGTCTGGTACTCGTCGTCGTGGACGCTGACCCGGGCACGTGACGCGCTCACCGACGCCTGCTGGTGCGCGTAGGCGGCCATGGACCGGTACCAGCGGACCACCGTCCCGTCCAGCACGGTCGGGGTGGCCACCACCACGGGCCCGGCGTCGGTCTGCTCAGCCATCGCTGTCTCCTACGGGGCCTGCGCCCACAGGTCGGACACGATCAGGGGTAACGAAATGACCACGACGCGGTACAGCCGCTTGTCCTGCTCCAGGTAGCCGGCGTCGGCGGCCAGGGGGTCGCCGTGGGCGCCGAGCAGGTCGACGTTGCGGACCAGCCCGCCGAGGGTGAAGTCGCCGGAGTAGGCCGCCATCAGCGCGTCGACCGCCGTCATGATGTTGGCGTCGATGGCGTCCTGCGGCTCCTGGAGCATGTTCAGGTACACCCGGACGCTGAGCTCCAGCCGGGCGCTGGTGGCGGCCAGCCCGGAGGCGGCAGCGACCGGGCGGAGGTTCTGCACCCAGATCGCCGCCGAGACGCCGTTGCCGGGCGCCGCCTTCGGCTCGTGCTTGTTGACCCGGTCGAAGTGGCCCAGCGCCAGCGCGTGGCTCTCGACCGCGGCCAGGATCGCGGAGGCGCCAAGGGCCATCAGCGGCTCCCGCCGAGCTCGGCGACCGCCCGGTCCAGCAGCCCCTGCACGAGCTCACCGCACCGCTTGCGGAGCCGCCCGCGGGTCAGCTTGAACATCCGGTAGCCGGGGAATCTGGTTGACTGGTTCCGTGACGAGACCCCCTCCAACCAGGGCCCGTACAGCACCTCGGGGTAGTCGGTGATGATGGTGCGGCCCTTCTTGAAGTCCCGGACGACGATGGCGCCGGCGGTCGCGCCGGTGGGGTGCTGCGGCTTGCTGGCGGCGCGTTTGCGGAGCTCGTCGCGGCCGGCCTCGGCGACCAGCTTGGTGGCGTCGTCGAAGAACCGCTGCAGCACCGCCGGGCCCCGCCCTTCCATGAGTGGGCCCGCGACGGTCACGTAGGCGCTGATGCGGGTGGCCACTAGACCGCCCTCGAGCGCGCCTGGCGGCCGTAGCGGGCGATGGCGTCGCGGCGCAGGTCGAACAGGCCGCGGCCGGTGCCCTCCCGGGCGGTCTCGCCCTCCCCGATCACCCGCGCATAGCCGGCGGTCTCCTGCTGGAGCTGGTTGATCGCCTCCGCGACGCAGAGGTCCCGGACCAGGTCGGGCACCAGGTGGCGGGTGATCGCGGCGCCGGAGGAGTGGGCGGCGAGGGTGGTGCCGAGCTGCGCGCGGTCCAGCTCGACCCCGGTGAGGGTGAAGATGTCAGCGCCCGAGGAGTGGGCGGCCAGGACGGTGCCGTCCCACGCGCGCTTCACGGTCAGGTTGTTGCCGGCGATGTCGACCACCAGCATCCGCTCGCTGCCGATCAGCAGGACCTCCTCGACGGCGAACGCGCTGCCGGTGGTGACCTGCACGGTCACGTCGCTGGACGCAGCGGCCAGGGTGTTGCCGAGGTTCTGCGTCGAGTCGATCATCGTCTTGGCGGTGACGACGACCCGCTCGCTGTCGATGCGGAGGACGTCGCCGACGCCGATCCGGGCCGTGGTCCAGGTGGCGGTCGCGGTCGCCGTCAGGCTGGCCACGAGGTCGGCGGTCAGCGCCCCGACCTGCTCCTCCTCCGCCGAGTAGCCGAAGGTGCCGGTGATGGCGATGGCGCGCTGATGGGTCGCGCCCGGGGCGAAGGCCGAGCTTGAGGCGAGGTCGATCTCGACGCGGGTGTACGGCGGGCCGGTGTTGGCCGGCTCCAGGAAGTAGTCGCTGGCGGGGATGGTCACGCCGCCGGCGATCAGCAAGGACACGCTGATGACTTCATCGTCGTCCAGCCACAGCCGCCACGGCCGCGCGTACTGGTGGTTCGGCCAGTCGAAGTAGCGGGTGGCGAGCTGGGGGTAGAAGCGCCGCTTCAGCAGGCCCTCGATGGTGCGGGACGCCGCCCCGACGGCGCGGTCGACCTGCGGGTCATTCCTCGCGGTCTCGGCCGCGTCCAGCGCCGACTTGACCGACTCTCGGGTCGTGTACCAGATGCCCATTGCCCGGCTGCTTTCTACGGATGGTCCGATGGGCCCGTATTCAGTTAGGTGATGCCGCCTGGTAGCTGGTGAGGATGATACTCAATCGCGCCCTGCTCGACGGGGTCCGTCGACGTCTGCCCTGGTACCGAATCGGCGTCGGAGGCCACGGCACCGGCGTGCTGGTCGTAGAGCTGGCTGAAGACGTTGGCCGGTGGCGGAGCGATCCCCGCCCCCGCCCATGGCGGGTTCCATCGCGACCCGTAGACCGCTAGCGCGACCGCCCGTCGCCGTGCCCGGAGGAACGGCGGAGGGCCCTCCTGCACCTGCGGCGCCGCAGCTGTCCACGGAGGATCGAATCGGCTGCCTCGCAACGGCACCCAGGCCAGCCTCCGGCCTCGCAGCACCCGCGCCGGCACCGGAGCCAGCGCGAAGGTCGGCTCGAAGCGACGGCCACGCCACCGCCCCCACCACAGCCGCCCACGGCGGCTCCGGAACTGCGGCATAAGCGCCGCGCCATAGGCCGGCAGGTCGAACCGGTCGCCTCGTCTCGGCTGCCCGGACGGTCTGCGCGCAGCCCGGATCTGTGGGGGCGCCCACGGTGGCGGGGTCTGGACCGCCTGCCCCCACGGGGGGTCGAACCTGTCGCCACGCCTGACCGGTCGCCCCGCCAGCCGCTTCGCAGCTTGGATGATCGGCGCGACCCACGCCGGCGCCGTCTCGACCGCTTGTCCCCACGGTGGGTCGAAGCGACGGCCACGCCGGCCTGATGCGACCGGACGCCGCGACCGGACCCAGCCGGGTTGCGAGGGCCCAGGTGGCGGAGCGTCCCACCTGTGCCCTCGTCGGGTGACCGCGAGCGCGATCCGCCTGGCTCGGGAGATCAGCGGTGCCGGAGCACCAGATGGCCCGAAGGTCGGCTCCCAGCGCCTGGAGCGTCTGGCCACCCACGCGAGGTTGCGTCGGCGCGACCACCAGTCGGGCGGCCGGTCCGGGGTGGTCGGGGCGGCAGGCTGTTCCCAGGGCGGGTCCCACCGCGAAGGTCGCCCGGGGGTTGCGCCCTTCCACCGACGCAGCATTCAGCGGGCTACTCCTCCCACTCCACGCTCAGGACCATCTTGTGGGAGGCCGGCAGCGCGTTGACGCGGTTGAGGAACGCGAACCCGTCGGTGGTGCCGGCGGCGACGACCCACTCCTCCAGCAGCTCCTCGGGCAGGTCGGCACCCGACTGGCTGTTGAAGGCGACCTTGTAGAAGTCCGGCGAGGTCAGGGTGGGGGGGGTGGCGTAGGTCGTGTGGAACAGGCAGCTCGCGGTCGGGAAGTTGGCGTCGAGCTTGGCGCCCGCCACCGAACCGCCGGGGGTGGTGCCGGCGTTGGTGGTGCGGGCGATGCCGAGCTCGAGCTGCTGGCTGGTCGGCACCCCGGTGCCCGCGAGCACCCCGACCGTGATCCGGCGGAGCTTGCACCCGGCACCGGCCACGGGACGGAGCCATCCGAATCCGGTGTCGGCGGCGAGCGCGGCAGCCGATTCGACGGTGGCCGTGTATCGGGCCATTGACGGTCCTTTCTCAGTAGAAGCCGGCGTACTGGCTGATCTGGTAGTACGGGTATGGCATCGAGGTCGGCACCCGCAGGATCGCCTCGATCCCCACGAGCTGCCGGTTGACCCCGCCGGTGATGGCGACGGTCCTGACGCCGGTGACGCCGGCGTCGGGGAGCTCCCGGTCCGCCACGTCCATGTGGACGTTGGCGTTGCTGGCGTGGGTGGACGCGGTCTCGGCCTGCTCGCCGTAGGGGTCGGGCGGGCTGAGCGTGACCAGGTTGTCGTCGGGGGCGGCCGAGTTGCTGGCCGTGCACAGCAGGTGCCAGCACCGCGGGGCGCTCGGGACGAGCGAGTTGTGGTCGAGCTGCTGGGCGCTCGTGCCTTCGATGGAGGTCTGCCCCACGTCGATGACGTCATTGGGGTCGGCGCCGGAGTAGGCGACGATGATGATGCCCATCCGCAGGCTGGCGGTGACGTCCCACTGGTACGGCCCGGCCTCACTGGTGCCTGCCTTCTTCTTCCACAGGCTCCCCGTGATCGTGCTGCCCTGGGTGAGCTGGGGGATCACCTCGCTCCAGCCCGGCGACGGGGTGCTGATGGTCGTGACGCCGCCGACCGCCGCGACGAACGCGAGCATCCAGTCGTCGGCCTGCTGGCCGGTCGGGGTGGCCTGCAGGGTGGTGACCCCCGACGCGCCCGAGGCGGCCGCCCCACCCGACAGGACGCGACGGATGATCGGCCCGGTCGGACCGCCCCACCATGGCCAGCGGGGCTGGTCCGGGAGGTGGACGCGGCCATCCGGGTTGACCAGCCCGGGGAGTGGATAGGTGACCGTCATGAGCCTAGTTCAACAGCAGCGCGCTGACGTTGTAGACACGGATGTTGTTGGACACCGACGAGGTGCCCCACGTCGCGACGATGCCGATGCCGCGTTGGATGGTCGTGTCGATGGCGACGGTGCGGAGGGCGAGCGTCGTCGGGATCGGCTCGCTCGTGTTGACCGTCAACGAGGTAGAGAAGTCCACCTGGCCGGAGCCGGTGATGGAGCCGGCCGTGCCGACCGCGGTGACGATGCCGCGGTACTCCAGCCGCCCCGAGAACGAAGCTGCTGCAGACGGCGTGGTGATCGCCCGCGTCTCGGCCAGCACGATCGGGGTGCCGAGCGAGCCGGTCGCGCCGAGGATGCCCAGGGCGCAGCCGATGACCAGGGTGGGGGTGCCGGTGGTGGAGTACTCCCACTCCGCCTCGATTTTGAGCTTGCTGCCCGGGCGGAGCTGGTTGGGCGCCAGGACCGGTACGGGCAGCGGGTCGACGAACTGCCGCGCGGTGAAGGTGTTGAAGTTCGCGCCGATCGCGGTCGCGAACGGCCCGACCGGGGTGGTGTAGTAGGCGTCCATTCAGCCCCGCCCGTCCCGCGGCCACTCGTAGTCGCACCCGAAGGGGCAGAACAGCTCCCCGTTCGGGCCGGCACGCAGCGGCTCGCCGTCGTTGGGGCACGCCTGCGGCGGCGCCGCCAGCTCCGCCCGGACCGTCTCGACCTGCTCACGGCGGATGGTCAGCAGGTGCTCCCAGCCCATCAGACCGCCTGCTTCTCCAGCTCGGCGACCAGCGTTGTCCGGGGGGTCGGCTTGGCCCGCTCGTAGTCCAGCGCTCGCTGCGCTCGCTCGGGGTCATCGCCAACCCATGCCAACACGGCTTCGACCGTGCCATCCGGCACGGCGACCTCAGCCACCGGCTCGGCCACCGAGTCTGGCGCTGCAGCGTCCTCGCTGGTGGCCTGCTCGACCTCCGACGCCTCGGCCGCCGCGGCGGGCGCAGGGGGTTCGCCCGCCGCGGCGGCGTCGCTCGGGCCGCCATGCACGGTGATCTTCGGCACGCCGTCCTCCTTCTCGATGTCGGTCGAGGTGCACTGCGGGCAGTACGGCAGCCCCACCGCGAACCGGGTGGTGCACCGCCTGCATGTCCAGAGCACCACGACGACCTCCGTGATCAGGCGTTGAGCTGGGCCAGGTTCTCCGGCGCCCGCTGGACGTTGAGGTTGAACAGCACCGCCAGCACACACCCCGGCCGGGTGCCGCCCACCCCGGGGTCGGGGATGTCCAGCGACACCCACTCGAAGCCGTCGGCGAGCTGGCTCGCCAGCACCTCGACCACGATCAGCACCTGCAGGGCCGCGTAGGTCGCGCCAGTCAGCGAGACCTCGCTGGCGGCGGCCTGCGTCACCTTGGCCCAGGTCTCGTCGCCGTCGAGGGTGGCCTCGGTCTTCTCGTACCGGGTCGTCACGACGTCCAAGTCCTGGATGGTGCCGCCGGTGGCGGCGTTGGCCTGCTGCACGTCCGGGACGAAGGTGTCGGTCCCGGCGGAGGCCGCGGCCATGTAGACCACGAACGCGACGCCGTCGTAGTTCTTCAGGTGGATGCGATGGCCGGTGTTGGCGGCGGCGGCGAGGTCGGCGACCGGGACGATCACCGACCCGATGTCGAACGCCCGTCCGAGCCCTCTGATTCCCATGGTTCCGCCACCTCCCCTACGCGCTCACGGCGGCGTAGTTGCTGGGCCTGCGCTGCCGGTCCAGGTCGTGCAGGATCGCCTTGACCAGACCGGCCGCCGCCGCCGAGCACTTGAGGAAGGCATGCCCGTCCGGCAGCGAGTCGGCGTTGACGTGGATGAGGACCGTCCCGGAGGCGATGGTGACGGCGTTGGATGCGGCCTGGGTCGCCTCCACCCACGCGGCGGTCCCGTTGGTCGCCGAGTTGGTGTACTTGCGGGTGATGATGTTGCCGGGCGTGACGTAGGTCCCACCGAACGCGTCGGAGGACGTCAGGGTGAAGGTGTCGGCGCCGGTGCAGACGAACGTGACGGCGCCGTACTCCTTCAGGTTGAGCGCCACTCCCGCCGCGATGGGGACGACATTGAAGAGCCTGCCGAGTGCTTCCACAGTCGGTGTCCCTCTCTGCCAGGGGTGTGAATGCCTGGCTAGTTCGGCCTACTCCAGCTCAGGGGCTGGTACGGCCTAGGCGGACAGCAGGGTGACGAACGGGGACAGGGTGGGGCCGTTGTTCTTGGGCGTGATCGCCGAGGACAGCCACGGCCGGCCGTCGAGCCGCTCGATGATGCGGTAGGCGGTCTGGTCGTTCTGGAACTTGAAGTGCGGCGAGGACATCGCGGACATGACCTGCCGGTCGCCGATCAGGTAGAAGCCCAGGTCGACGAAGTTGAGCGCGCCGGTGGTGCCGAGCGCGGGGACCTTCTCGGTGAAGAACACCGGCCGCCCGAAGATCGT
>Ga0307278_10000216_pt1 | contig 29964 bp, 23 predicted proteins | sample ER_DNA_117_FD_194482 | JGI IMG/M metagenome (GOLD analysis project Ga0307278, IMG submission 194482) | Bulk soil microbial communities from the East River watershed near Crested Butte, Colorado, United States - ER_DNA_117 | ecosystem: Environmental > Terrestrial > Soil > Floodplain | place...
CGGTCGCCGGGGCGGACCTCGACGCGGTCTGGCTGGTCCTGGGAGGCGGGAAGCGACATCGCGCTTCCTTTCGCGGTGAGCCGTCCGCGAGGTCAAGGCGGACAGGACGTTCCCCACCACCGTACCCGCGTTCCAAGGAGTCCCAAACGCCTCGGCGTGCAACTCCTGGTCCACCTCGGGCGGCGCGGGCGCGCCCTCGTGGACGCGTTCACAAAGGTGCATGACGGCGCGTCTGACCTGCGGCATCCTTGCGTGCAGAGGGTCGCCCGAGGGCCTCGCACGCGGGATCACTCCGTGACGGGCTCGTAAAGGCCCAGCTCACGATGGTTGCGAAAACGTTGACGGGGCGAACTGGCGACGACTACCATCACCCAAACCACCCATGGGCTTTCTGCCAGTGTGTTTCTGACGCTCTCGCGTCGCCTCCCACAGAAAGGAAGCGCCAAGGGGAAAGCCCTGTCCGACAGTCCAGGAGACGTGCAGTTGACCGAGTCCACCGAGAAGCCGACCGCCCAGTCCGAGCAATCCCTGCCGGGCGTGACCACCCAGGTCACCGAGAACGACATCGGGTCGGCCGAAGAGCTTGAAGCCGCCTACGAGCAGACTCTCAAGGATTTCAACGAGGGCGACATCGTGGACGGCTCCGTGGTCAAGATCGACCATGACGAGGTGCTCCTGGACATCGGCTACAAGTCGGAGGGCGTGATCCCCTCCCGCGAGCTGTCCATCAAGCACGACGTCGACCCGTTCGAGGTGGTCAACCTCGGCGACCACATCGAAGCGCTGGTGATGCAGAAGGAGGACAAGGACGGCCGGCTGATCCTGTCCAAGAAGCGCGCGCAGTACGAGCGCGCCTGGGGCACGATCGAGAAGAAGAAGGAGAACGACGAGATCGTCGAGGGGACGGTCATCGAGGTCGTCAAGGGCGGCCTGATCCTCGACATCGGTCTCCGCGGTTTCCTGCCGGCCTCGCTTGTCGAGATGCGCCGGGTCCGTGACCTGCATCCCTACGTCGGGCGGCAGCTCGAGGCGAAGATCATCGAGCTGGACAAGAACCGCAACAACGTGGTGCTGTCCCGCCGCGCCTGGCTGGAGGAGACGCAGTCGGCCACCCGCCGCGCCTTCCTGCACACCCTGCGCAAGGGCGAGATCCGCAAGGGCGTCGTGTCCAGCATCGTGAACTTCGGTGCGTTCGTGGACCTCGGTGGCGTCGACGGGCTGGTGCACGTCTCGGAGCTGTCGTGGAAGCACATCGACCACCCCAGCGAGGTGGTCGAGGTCGGCCAGGAGGTCGAGGTCGAGGTGCTCGACGTCGACCTCGAGCGCGAGCGCGTCTCGCTGTCGCTGAAGGCCACCCAGGAGGACCCCTGGCGGCAGTTCGCCCGTTCCCACCAGATCGGCGAGATGATCCCCGGCCGCGTCACCAAGCTGGTGCCGTTCGGTGCCTTCGTCCGGGTCGACGACGGCATCGAGGGCCTGGTCCACATCTCCGAGCTGGCGGAGCGTCACGTCGACATCCCCGAGCAGGTGGTCAGCGTGGGCGAGGAGATCACCGTCAAGGTGATCGACATCGACCTGGACCGCCGCCGCATCTCCCTGTCCCTCAAGCAGGCCGTCGCCGAGGCCGAGCAGGCCGCCCAGCCCGAGGACGAGCTCGCCCTCGAGGAGGACGCCACCGCCTACGAGGGCGGCTACGAGGAGGGCGCCTACACCGAGGGCGAGTACGGCTACTACGACGAGGAGGGCAACCTCGTCGGCGTGGTGCCGGGCACCGCCATGGCGGACGCGTTCTCCCAGGCCGGCTACTACGACAACGCCTACCCCGAGACGGCGGAAGGCGAGCAGCAGCAGCAGCAGCCGGAGGGCGAGGCCGCACAGGCCCAGGCGGAGGCCCCGCAGCAGGCCACCGAGCAGGGCGAAGAGCGGCTCGAGGACATCGTCGAGGACCTGAAGCGCAAGAACGCGTCTGAGTAGGGGCCGGTCCCGGGACCGGGGGTCGCACCCCGGTCCCGCGCTCGACCGGGCGGCGTGGGCGGCCCGGTCCGTCTCAGGAGGCGCCGTGCTGCTCGTCGGACTGACTGGTGGGATCGCAGCGGGCAAGAGCACGGTCTCGGCCACCCTCGCCGAGCTCGGGGCCGAGATCGTCGACGCCGACCTGATCGCCAGGCAGGTGGTCATGCCTGGCAAGCGCGCCTGGCACAAGATCCGCGAGCACTTCGGCCCCGGCGTGTTCGGCCCGGACGGGCAGGTCGACCGGCAGAAGCTGGCCGACGTCGTGTTCGCCGACAAGGCCAAGCTGACCGTCCTCAACGAGATCACCCACCCCGACATCTTCGCCCAGGTCGCCGAGCGGCTGGAGCGCAGCAGCGACCGCGAGGTGGTGGTGGTGCTCGACGCCGCCCTGCTGATCGAGAGCGGCCTGGCCGACCGTGTCGACGTCGTGGTGGTGGTCGACGCCGGCGGCGAGGAGGAGCAGGTGCGGCGGCTGGTCGCCAAGGGGCTCGAGGAGCGGGACGCCCGCGCCCGGCTGGCCGCTCAGCTCCCCGCCGAGCAGCGCCGCGCCCGCGCCGACCTGGTGATCGACAACAGCGGCACGTTCGAGGAGCTGACCGCCCGGGTGGAGGAGGTCTGGGGCGAGCTGCAGCGCCGCCTGCGCGAGCGTCACGGCCCGTCACCGATCATCCGGCTGCCGTGAGCCGGCGACCCGCGCCGTGGCCGCGCGGACTGATAGCCTCCAGGCGATGAGCGACCGCATCCCCCACCCGCTCGCCGCCGTGTTCTTCGACGCCGGCGACACGCTGCTCGCCCCCTACCCCAGCTTCGAGGGACGCTTCGTCGAGGTGGCGGCCGCGTCGGGCGTGCCGCTGGAGGAGGCCGCGGTCGAGGCCGCCTTCGCCGCCGTGATCCGCCGCGCCGTCTGGCCCACCGACTGGGCCGACGCGGCCACCCAGCGGAAGTTCTGGTGGGGCTTCTACGTCGACGTCCTCGGCGACCTCGGCTACGAGGGCGACAGCGGGTCGCTGGCGGACGAGCTGTTCGACGCGTTCAGCGACCCGGCGGCCTACAAGCTGTTCGACGACGTGCGCCCCGCGCTGCGGGCGCTCTCCGCGCGGGGCCTCAAGCTCGGGGTGATCTCCAACTTCGAGCCCTGGCTCGAGCGGGTGCTCGAGCTGGAAGGGGTGCGCGACTGGTTCGCGGCCACCGCCATCTCCGGGGTGCTCGGCGTGGCCAAGCCGGAGCCGGGCATCTTCCGATGGGCTGTCCAGGCCGCCGGCGTGCCCGCCGCCGCCTGCCTGCACGTCGGCGACAGCCCCGACGCCGACGTCGCCGGCGCCAGGGCGGTCGGCATGGTCCCGGTGCTGATCGACCGCCACGCCCGTCTTCCCGAGATCGACGAGCTCCGCGTCGAGACGCTCGCGGAGCTCGTCGACCTGGTCGAAGAGGGATAGATGGAAGCGGTCGACCGGTCCTTTCTCCGCTTCCTGGTCGAGAGCCATGCCCTGCCGCAGGGCGAGTGGGTGCGCGAGCTCACCCCCGAGCTGCTGTCCTGGCTCGGGTCGACCGACGGCGAGCTGCGCGACGAGTTCGCCTACCCGATCCTGACCGCGTGGATCGAGCGCGGCCAGTACGGGCCCGACGAGCTGCGCGACATCGCCGGGCAGATGCTCGGCAACCTCGGCAAGGGCCTGGGGGAGAGCGGGACCGACTCGGTGTTCCTGCGCTCGTTCTCGGCGCTGATCCTGATGGAGGTCGTGGCGCGCGACAACGCCGAGCCGTTCCTCGACGGTCGCGAGGTGCGTGACCTGCTCGGCGGCTCGCTGGACTACCTGCGGCGCGAGCGCGACCTGCGCGGCTGGGTTGACGGGCTCGGCTGGGCCCACGCCGTCGCGCACACCGCCGACCTGATGATGATGCTGTCCCGCAGCCGCCACCTCGGCGTCGTCGAGCTGGCCGGGATGCTCGACGGGGTCGCCGACCGGCTGCTCACCCCGGGCGACAGCGTCTTCCTCTACCAGGAGGACGAGCGGCTGGCCTACGCGGTCCTCAACGTGCTGCGGCGGGGGCTGCTCGACCGGGCGGCGGTCAACCGCTGGCTCGGCCGCTTCGTGCGGCCGAGCGGCTTCGAGACCTGGCAGCCGGTGTACGTCGAGCCGGGCCTCACCGTCGCCCGCGTCAACGTCACCAGCTTCCTGCGCAGCCTCTACTTCCAGCTGCTGCTGACCAAGTCCCCGCCCGACGAGCTGGAGCGCCTGCTCGAGGGCGTGGTCGAGGTCCTGCGCGAGATGGACATCGGCTTCTACGAGCTGAGCTGAGCAGCGCGGCTCAGCCCGTGGCGCGCTCGATGCTCGCCCCGAGCGAGCGCAGGCGCTCGTCGATGCGCTCGTAGCCGCGGTCGATCTCGCCGACGTTGCCGATCACCGACTCGCCGTCGGCGGCCAGGGCGGCGAGCAGCAGGGCCATGCCGGCGCGGATGTCGGGCGAGGCGAGCCGCTCGCCGTACAGGCGGGTGGGGCCGTTCACCACCGCCCGGTGGGGGTCGCAGAGGATGATGCGGGCGCCCATGCCGACCAGCTTGTCCACGAAGAACAGGCGGTTCTCGAACATCTTCTCGAAGATCAGCACGGTGCCGCGCGCCTGGGTGGCGACCGCGACCGCGATCGAGGTGAGGTCGGCGGGGAAGGCGGGCCAGGGCCCGTCGTCGATCTTCGGGATCGCCGCGCCCAGGTCGTCCTCGACCACCAGCTCCTGGTCGGGCGGGACGCGGAGCTTGTCGCCGGAGAGCTCCCAGGAGATCCCGAGGCGGGAGAAGCCGACCTCGACGGGGCGCAGGTCGTCCTCGATCACGCCCTCGATCACCAGCTCGCCACGGGTCACCGCGGCCAGGCCGATGAAGCTGGCCACCTCGATGTGGTCCGGGCCGACGGTGAACTCGCCGCCGCCGAGCCGGTCGACGCCGGTGACCACCAGCCGGTTGGAGCCGATCCCCTCGATGCGCGCGCCGAGGGCCACCAGGAAGCGGCACAGGTCCTGCACGTGCGGCTCGCAGGCGGCGTTGCCGATGACCGTCTGGCCCTCGGCGAGCACGGCGGCGGTGACCGCGTTCTCGGTGGCGGTGACGGAGGCCTCGTCGAGGAACATCGGCGCGCCGCGGAGCTGCTCGGCCTGGATCTCCAGGACGCGGTCGAGCTGGAAGCTGGCGCCGAGCGAGCTGAAGGCGAGCAGGTGGGTGTCGAGCCGGCGCCGGCCGATCACGTCGCCACCCGGCGGCGGCAGCACGCAGCGCCCCGTGCGGGCCAGCAGCGGCGCGGCCAGCAGCACCGAGGCCCGGATGCGGGCGCACAGCGCCGGGTCCAGGTCGGCGTCGCGCACCTCGCTCGGGTCGATGTGGACCTGGTTGGTGCCCGGGTAGGTCACCCGGGCGCCGGTCATGGCCACGAGCTGCAGCATCGCGTCGACGTCGCGGATCCGGGGCACGTTGCGCAGCAGCACCGGCTCCTCGGCCAGCAGCGACGCGGCGATCACCGGCAGCGCGCCGTTCTTGTTGCCGGCCGGGCGGATGGTGCCGTTGAGCGGCCGGCCACCTTTGATGACGAAGCTCTCCATTGCTCTCCACCGTCGGGGCCTGAAGGCACGGCCGCATACTCTACCGCGCCGTCCCGAGCCAGGGTCGCCGGCCGCCATGCCGCCCGCGTCTCGCGCTGGTCAAGATCGGAGAACGCCGCGGCCCAGGTCGCCGGTGCCCTGTCGGGGCCGTCACTACACTGTCGTGTAGCCGGCGGAGCCGGCCCGAAGCCGCCCCGCCCACCAACCGCGTCTCCCGGGGAGCAGGATGCCCGAGTTCAAGCTCGTCAGCGACATGCCGGCCGCCGGCGACCAGCCGCGCGCCATCGACCAGCTCGTCGAGGGCCTGCTCGGCGGCGAGCAGGCGCTGACGCTGCTCGGCGTCACCGGCTCGGGCAAGACCCGCACGATGGCCGGGGTGATCGAGCGCCTCGGCCGGCCGGCGCTGGTGATGGCGCCCAACAAGACCCTGGCGGCGCAGCTCACCAACGAGTTCAAGGAGCTGTTCCCGCACAACGCGGTCGAGTACTTCGTCTCCTACTACGACTACTACCAGCCAGAGGCGTACATCCCGCAGACCGACACCTACATCGAGAAGGACTCCTCCCTGAACGAGGAGATCGACCGGCTGCGCCACTCCGCCACCCTCGCCCTGCTGATCCGGCGCGACGTGATCGTGGTGGCCTCGGTCTCGGCCATCTACGGCCTCGGCAACCCGGAGGAGTACCGCGACCAGATGGTCCACCTCGAGGTGGGCGAGGAGTACGACCGCGACGCGGTGCTGCGCAGGCTGGTCGACATCCACTACGACCGCAACGACCTGAACTTCGTCCGCGGCAAGTTCCGCGTCCGCGGCGACACGCTCGAGGTCTTCCCGGCCTACGAGGAGCAGGCGATGCGCATCGAGTTCTTCGGCGACGAGGTCGAGCGCATCCTGGTGATGGACCCGGTCACCGGCGAGATCGTGGGCGAGCGCGACCCGCTGTTCGTCTTCCCGGCCAGCCACTACGTCGCCGGCTCGGAGCGGATGGAGCGCGCCATCGGCTCGATCGAGGTGGAGCTGGGCGAGCGCCTGGCCGAGCTGGAGCGGGAGGGCAAGCTGCTGGAGGCGCAGCGGCTGCGCATGCGCACCTCCTACGACCTGGAGATGCTGCGCGAGGTCGGCTTCTGCAACGGCATCGAGAACTACTCCCGCCACATCGACGGCCGCGAACAGGGCAGCCCGCCCAACACCCTGCTGGACTACTTCCCCGACGACTTCCTGCTGTTCATGGACGAGTCGCACAACAGCGTGCCGCAGGTCGGCGGCATGTACGAGGGCGACCGCAGCCGCAAGGTGACCCTGGTCGAGCACGGCTTCCGCCTGCCGTCGGCGCTGGACAACCGGCCGCTGCGCTTCGACGAGTTCCTCGACCGGATCGGCCAGCGGGTCTTCGTCTCCGCCACCCCGGGCCCCTACGAGCTGCGCGAGTCCGGCGCGGTGGTGCAGCAGATCATCCGCCCGACCGGCCTGGTCGACCCGGAGGTGCTGGTGCGCCCGACCAAGGGCCAGATCGACGACCTGATCCACGAGGTCAAGCGGCGGGTCGAGCTGGAGCAGCGGGTGCTGGTCACCACCCTGACCAAGAAGATGGCCGAGGACCTGACCGACTACCTGCTCGAGATGGGCCTGCGCGTGCGCTACCTGCACTCCGAGATCGGCGCGGTGGAGCGCATCGAGATCCTGCGCGCCCTGCGGCTGGGCGAGTTCGACACCCTGGTCGGCATCAACCTGCTCAGGGAGGGGCTCGACCTGCCGGAGGTGACCCTGGTGGCGATCCTCGACGCCGACAAGGAGGGCTTCCTGCGCTCCGGGACGTCGCTGGTGCAGACCATCGGCCGCGCCGCCCGCAACGTCGACGGCCAGGTGATCATGTACGCCGACCAGGTCACCCCGTCGATGCGGCGGGCGATCGACGAGACCAACCGCCGCCGCCAGCTGCAGATCGAGTACAACGAGGCCAACGGCATCGACCCGCAGACGGTGCGCCGCCGCGTCAGCGACATCATCCAGGCCCTGCGCGGCGACGGCGAGGAGCGGTCCGGCCGCGGCGGCAGGGGCCGGCGCGGCCGCGCGCCGACGCCGGGCCGCGGCCGCGCGGGCCGCGGCGAGCCCGCGGTCAGCGGCATGCCCCGCGCCGACCTCGAGCGGCTCATCCGCTCGCTCGAGGAGGAGATGCACGAGGCCGCCAAGGACCTGCGCTTCGAGTACGCCGCCCGGCTCCGCGACGAGGTCGCCGACCTCCGGCGCGAGCTGCGCGGCATGACCGAGGCCGGCGTGGTTTGAGGTCGTTCGCGTCGGGAGAGTGGCACCCCTGCCCCGACTTGCTCCGCGACCAGCGCGGCGTCGCCCAGGCCCGTGCGCGAGCGAGTCGCCCGCCGAACGCCCCGATCGCGTTGCCTGCGGGGCAGTCGTAGACTGCCCGCTCGGCGACCCGTGGAAGGAGGTGGCCCTTGCGGCCACGGCGTTCCAAGGCGTTGGCCCTCGTGGTCGCGGTCGCGCTGCTGCTCGTCGCCGCCGGCGTCGGGACCTGGTGGCTGGTGCTGCGGCCCCGCGGCGAGCCCGGCCCGGTCGCCGAGGCCTACCTCGACGCCTGGGAGCGGGCCGACTGGGCGGCCATGCAGCGCCTGGTCGCCGCGCCGCCGCCCGACTTCGCCGCCCAGCACCAGCGCGTGCTGACCGCCCTGCAGGTGACCCGGCCGGTGCTCACCCCCGGGCCGGTGCGCGCCGACGGCGACCGGGCCGACGCCGCCTTCACCGCCAGGCTCGACCTGCGCGGCCTCGGCGCCTGGACCTACCAGGGCACGCTGCATCTCGCCCGCCGCGACCGGCGCACCTGGCTGGTCGACTGGTCGCCGGCCGCGATCCACCCGGCCCTCGGGCCGGGCAAGCGCCTGGTCCGCAGCCGCACCTGGCCGGCGAGGGCGGAGATCCTCGCCAGCGACGGCAGCCGCCTGGCGTCGGCCGGCAAGGAGATCCTGATCGGCGTGGTCGGCAGCAGGGTCAAGGACCGCGCCGTGGTCGGCCGCGCCCTGCTCGACAGCGCCGGGGCCGACCAGGCGCTGGTGAGCCGGGTGCTCGACCAGGCACGGCGGACGCCAGGCCAGCTCGTGCCGGTGCTCAGCCTGCCGGAGGCCCGCTACCAGGAGATCCGCGAGAGCATCCACCCGGTGCCCGGGCTCTCCTTCCTGGAGCGCAGCGGCCGGCGCAGCAGCGGCCCGGCCTCCACCGCGCTGCTGGTCGGCCAGCTCGGCGACGCCACCGCCGAGGACCTCAAGGAGCTGGGCGCGCCGTACCAGGCGGGCGACCGTGTCGGCCACGGCGGCTTCGAGCGGGCCTTCGAGCGCCAGCTCGCCGGCACCCCCGGCGGCGAGGTGCGGGTGGTGTCGCAGCCGGCCGGCGGCGCCGCCCCGGCGCAGGACGCCGACGCCGGCCAGGTGCTGCACAGCTTCCCCGCCAAGGAGGGCAGCCCGGTCCACACCACCCTCGACCCGCGCGTGGTGCGGGCCGCGGAGAAGGCGCTGACCGGGGTCGGCAAGCCGGCCGCGCTGGTCGCGCTCGAGCCCTCGACCGGCGAGGTCCGCGCCGCGGTCAACTGGCCGCTCGGCAGCTCCTTCAACCGCGCCCTGATCGGCCGCTACCCGCCCGGCTCCACCTTCAAGGTGGTCACCGCCGCCGCCCTGCTCGGCGGCGGCCTGCGGCCCGGCGACCGGGTCACCTGCCCGCAGCAGGCGGCGGTCGGCGGCCGCACCTTCCACAACTTCGAGGGCGAGGTGCTCGGCGCGATCTCGTTCACCAAGGCGTTCGCGGACTCCTGCAACACCGCCTTCGTGCAGCTCGCCGACCGCCGCCTGGACGGCGCCAAGCTGGCCGCGGCGGCCGAGGGCTTCGGCTTCGGGGCCGAGCCGAGCGCCGGCCTGCCCGCGATCACCGGCCGCTTCCCCGTCCCCGGCGACGACGCCGAGCTGGCCGCCGCCGCCATCGGCCAGGGCCGCGTGGTGGTCAGCCCGATGCTGATGGCCGGCGTGGCCGGGGCGGTGCAGAACGGCACCTGGCGGCCGGCGCGGCTCGCCGCCGAGGCGAAGCCGGCCGAGCCGCGCCCGCTCGACCCGCGGGTCGCCGCCAGCCTGCGCGGCCTCATGGGCGCCGTGGTGCGGGAGGGCACCGCCGCGCCGGCCAGGCTCCCCGGCGGCACCGCCGGCAAGACCGGCACGGCCGAGTTCGGCACCGGCGACCCGCTGCCCACCCACGCCTGGTTCATCGGCTTCCGCGGCAACCTGGCGTTCGCGGTGGTGGTCGACGGCGGCGGCGTCGGCGGCAGGGTGGCCGCCCCGGTCGCCGCCCGCTTCCTGAACGCGCTCGGCTGAGCCTCCGGCCCGCCTCAGCCCCTAGAGGACCGGTCAAGTAGCTGGTCGTCCTGCATCGGGATCCTGCGGCTCGGCAACGGCGCGCAACCGCACCGTGGCGCTGCATGATCGCCGTGCGTGGCGACGCCGATACTCGACCGGTCCTCTATCCGGTCAGCTGGTCGACCGGGACGTTGCAGGTGCGGGCGAGCCGCTCGGCCGCCTGGGTCACCTCCTGGACCGCGCGGCGCGTCCGTGCCGGGTCGGCCTGGCGCACCGCGTCGCGCCAGCGCCGCACCCGCAGCAGCAGGTCGTTGGCGGCCCGCCTGACGTCGGCGCTGTCGACGCCCTTGATCGCCTGGTCGAGCTGGCGCGCCATCCGGTCGACCTTGGCGGCGCTGGCCCGCGGGTCGAACTCGAGGCTGGTGAGCTCGCCGAGCAGGTCGGCGCAGTCCCTGGCCTTGTCGATCTGCCCGCCGTCGGGGTGTCCGCCGCTCGCGCCGCAGCCGGCGAGGCCGCCGGCGACGAGCGCCAGCAGCAGCAGGGCGGTGAGCCGGCGCATCACCAGCCTCGCGCCTTCCAGTCGTCGAGCTGCGGCGCCTCCTGGCCGACGAAGCTGTCGTCGCCGTGGCCGGGGGCGATGCGGGTCTCGCCCGGCAGGGACAGCAGGTGCTCCTCGGCCGAGGTGATCGCCTGCTCGAACGCGGCCGGGCCGTCGGTCTTGCCGACCCCGCCGGGGAACAGCGCGTCGCCGGTGAGCACGGCGCTGGACGGCAGCTTGAAGCAGATGCTGCCGTCGGTGTGGCCCGGGGTGTGCAGCACGGTCACGCCCCAGCCGCCGACCTGGACGGTGTCGCCGCCGACCAGCTCCCGGTCGGGGGTGACCCCCGTCTGGGCGGCGATCGCGCCGGCGTCGGCCGGGTGGGCGCCGTTCCACACGTCGTGGGCGCGCAGGACCTCCGCCAGCGCGAGCGCGTGGTCGGGGTGGCGGTGGGTGGTGACCACGCCGACCAGCCGCACGTCGCCGAGCAGCTCGCCGAGCAGCCGCTCTGCCTCGTTGGCCGCGTCGACCAGCAGCGCCTCGTTGGACTGGGGGTCGTGCAGGAGGTAGGCGTTGTTGTCGTAGGGGCCTACCGAGAGCTTGACGACCCGCAGCGGCCCGTCGGGATACTGGTGGGGCGGGCCGCCGGGCTCGACGTGGGCGGGATCGAAGCTGGGCATCAGCGGTCTCCTCCTTCGGCGGGCTCGCCGACGGATGGTAGCCGAGGTGCCGCACGGAATGCGCACGCCGGTCCGTTCGTTGTCACACCCGTCCCTACAATGGGGAGCCGACTGTCGCGACTTCCCCCTGACCATGAGGACATGACCCTGACCGCCACCGACCGCCTGGTCATCCGGGGTGCCCGCGAGCACAACCTCAGGAACGTCAACCTCGACCTTCCGCGCAACGCGCTGATCGTGTTCACCGGGTTGTCGGGGTCGGGAAAGTCGTCGCTCGCGTTCGACACCATCTACGCCGAGGGACAGCGACGCTACGTCGAGTCGCTGTCCGCCTACGCGCGCCAGTTCCTCGGGCTGATGGAGAAGCCCGACGTGGACTTCATCGAGGGCCTCTCCCCGGCGATCTCGATCGACCAGAAGTCCACCTCCAAGAACCCCCGCTCCACGGTCGGCACCATCACCGAGGTCTACGACTACCTGCGGCTGCTGTACGCCCGCATCGGCCAGCCCCACTGCCCCAGGTGCGGCCGGCCGATCGCGCGCCAGACGCCGGACCAGATCGTCGACCAGATCCTCGCCCTGCCCGCCGGCACACGCTTCCAGGTGCTCGCCCCGGTGGTGCGGGGCCGCAAGGGCGAGTACGAGGCGCTGCTGCGCAGCTTCTCGGCCAAGGGCTTCGCCCGCGCCCGCGTCGACGGCGAGGTGCGCGACCTGTCCGAGCCGATCCGGCTGGCCAAGACCTACAAGCACGACATCGAGGTGGTCGTCGACCGGCTGGTGGCCAAGGGCCCCGACGCGGACGAGCGCTCGCGCCGGCGCCTGGCCGACTCGGTCGAGACCGCGGTCGGCCTCGCCGACGGCGTGGTCCTGGTCGACCTCGTCGGCGAGGAGCGCGAGCTGCAGTTCTCCACCCACCTCGCGTGCCTCTACGACAACCTGTCGTTCGACGAGCTGGCGCCGCGCAACTTCTCCTTCAACGCCCCCTACGGGGCCTGCCCGGACTGCACCGGCCTCGGCGTCAAGCAGGAGGTCGACCCGGAGCTGGTGGTGCCGAACCCGGACCTGTCCCTGGCCGAGGGGGCGATCGTCCCGTGGCAGTGGGGACGGGGCGCCAGCGAGTACTTCGACCGGCTGCTGACCGCGGTCGCCGAGACCTACGGCTTCGCCGTGGACACACCCTGGCGCGAGCTCGACGACGAGCAGCGCCGGGTGCTGCTGTTCGGCGCGGACGACCAGGTGTACGTGCGCTACAAGAACCGCTACGGCCGCACCCGCGCGTACCACACCAGCTACGAGGGCGTGGTGCCGTACCTGACGCGCCGCTACGCCGAGGCCGAGTCCGACTCGGTGCGCGAGCGGGTCGAGTCCTACATGCGCGAGGTGCCGTGCCCGAGCTGCCAGGGCAGCCGGCTGCGGCCGGAGAGCCTGGCGGTGACCGTCGCGGGCCGCAACATCGCCGAGGTGGCGGCCATGTCGGTCGGCAACACCGCCGAGTTCTTCCGCACGCTCGAGCTGTCCGACCGCGACGCCTTCATCGCCGCCCGGGTGCTCAAGGAGATCACCGCCCGGCTCGGCTTTCTGCTCGACGTGGGCCTGGACTACCTGACGCTGAACCGGGCGTCGGCCACCCTGGCCGGCGGCGAGGCGCAGCGCATCCGCCTCGCCACCCAGATCGGCTCCGGCCTCACCGGCGTGCTGTACGTGCTCGACGAGCCCTCCATCGGCCTGCACCAGCGCGACAACCACCGCCTGATCGACACCCTGGTGCGCCTGCGCGACCTCGGCAACACCCTGATCGTGGTGGAGCACGACGAGGCCACCATCCGCACCGCCGACTACCTGGTCGACATCGGCCCCGGCGCCGGCGAGCACGGCGGCGAGATCGTCGCCCAGGGCAGCCTCGCCGACGTCGAGGGGGTCGAGGCCTCCCTGACCGGCCAGTACATGGCCGGCAAGCGCTCGATCGCCGTGCCGCCGCGGCGGCGCAAGCCCGGCGAGCGCTGGCTGGAGCTGACCGGCGTGCGCGAGCACAACCTCAAGAACCTCACCGCCCGCTTCCCGCTCGGGGTGTTCACCTGCATCACCGGCGTCTCCGGGTCGGGCAAGTCCACCCTGGTCAACGACGTGCTCCTGAAGGCGCTGATGCAGGCGGTGTACCGCTCCCGCAGCGCCCCGGGCCGCTACACCAGCCTGCGTGGCGAGGACCAGCTCGACAAGGTGATCGACGTCGACCAGTCGCCGATCGGCCGCACGCCGCGCTCCAACCCGGCGACCTACACCGGGGTGTTCGACCACATCCGCCGCCTGTTCGCCCAGACCGCCGAGGCGAAGGTCCGCGGCTACCAGCCCGGCCGCTTCTCCTTCAACGTCCGCGGCGGCCGCTGCGAGGCCTGCCAGGGCGACGGGACGATCAAGATCGACATGCAGTTCCTGCCCGACATCTACGTGCCGTGCGAGGTGTGCAAGGGCAAGCGCTACAACCGCGAGACCCTCGAGGTCCACTACAAGGGCCACTCGATCTCCGACGTGCTGGACATGTCGGTGGAGGAGTCGATCGGGCTGTTCGCCAACATCCCGCCGATCGCCCGCCACCTGACCACCCTGAACGACGTCGGCCTGGGCTACATCAAGCTCGGCCAGCCGGCGCCGACCCTCTCCGGCGGCGAGGCCCAGCGTGTCAAGCTCGCCAGCGAGCTGGCCAAGCGCGCCACCGGCCGCACCCTGTACGTGCTCGACGAGCCCACCACCGGGCTGCACTTCGAGGACGTGGCCAAGCTGCTCGGGGTGCTGCACCGGCTGGTCGACACGGGCAACTCGGTGATCGTGATCGAGCACAACCTGGACGTGGTCAAGACCGCCGACTGGATCCTCGACATGGGTCCCGAGGGCGGCGACGCCGGCGGCGAGGTGATCGCCCAGGGCCCGCCCGAGCGGGTGGCGCGCACGCCCGGCTCCTACACCGGCGAGTTCCTTTCCGAGGTGCTCGGCGTCGACGCCCGGCGCGAGGCGCGGCCCGCCGCGCCGCGCCGCCGCAGGCGGAGCACGGCCAGCGCCTGAGGGCCGCTACAGCGCGGCGGCGCCCTGGGCGGCGACCAGCAGGCCGGCGACCACGATCAGGGACGCGGTGGCGAGGGGGAGCAGGCGGCCGGCCAGCGCGGCCCAGCCGGGGCGGCGCAGCGCGACGCGCCGGTCGACCGAGCGCCTGGCCCGCAGCAGGAACAGCCCGAGGCCGGTCAGCGTCGCCGCCATCCCGGCGCCGTACGCCACCACCAGCAGCATCCCGAACCAGGCGTGCCCCAGGGCGCTCGCGCCGAGCAGCACGACCACGGCCGACGGACTCGGCACCAGCCCGCCCGCGAACCCGAGGGCGACCAGCCCCCGCCGGCTCATCCCCGGCTCGGCGTCCGCCCCGACCGGGTGCGTGTGGGTGCCAGGCCCGTGGGCGTGGCCGTGGCGGTGGCCGCGCACGGCGCGGCGCAGGAGGGTGAGGCCGACGCCGGCCAGCAGCAGGCCGCTGGCGAGGCCGAGGAGCGGGTAGACACGCTCCGGGGCGAGCGCCCGGGAGGCGCCGAGCACCACGCCGAGCAGCAGCACCCCGGCGGTGTGGGTGGCGGTCACGATGCCGCCGATCGCCGCCGCCTGGCGCACCGAGCCGCGCAGGCCGACCAGGTAGGCGGCCATCACCGTCTTGCCGTGGCCGGGGGCGAGGGCGTGGGCGGCGCCGAGCACGCCCGCGAGCGCGAGCGCGAGCAGCGCGAAGCCGACGGTGAGGTGCTGGCGGGCGACCAGCGCGGTGAACGCCGCTGTGGCCCGGTCGACCCCGACCGGCTGGCTGCTGCGGCGCTGGGCACCGATCCCGTCGCCGCCGCGCAGCGGCGCGCCGCCGGGCCGGAAGCGGACCGTGGCGCGGTCCTGGTCGAGGGGGGAGCGCAGGAGGTCCTCGGGGTAGGCGGCGAGGCGGGCGCTGGCCGAGCGCGCCGGCACGTCGGCGCGCTCGACGGTGGTCCGGTCGCCGGCCGCGGTGACCTCGCGCCAGCCGATGCGGCCGTCGGCGTTGCCGTCCTGGTAGCGCAAGGTGTGGCTGCCGCCGGCGGCAGCCAGCGGCGCGGCCAGCTCGCACTCCAGGCGCAGGGTGGTGAGGCCGCCCTGCCCCGGCGGGAAGGCCAGGCGGGCGCCGCTCGCCGTGAAGCGCAGCGCCCGCCCGTCGACCTGGGCGCTGAGCCGCCCGGCGAGCCGCGGGCACTCGCGCCCGCGCCAGGCCGCGGCCTCGGCGCCGCTGACGGTGCCGTCGGCGTCCGCGTCGAGCGTCTGGCGGGTCTGGAACGCCGGGATCTCCGCCATGTCGACCACGTAGTCGACCACCAGGCGGTCGGGCTGGACGCGCAGCCCGCTGTAGCGGTTGACGGTGAAGTTGCCCAACGGGTGCGCCGAGGCCGCACCGGCCGGCACCAGCAGCAGCGCGGTCACCACCGTGCCGAGCACGGCGGCCCGCGCCGCCAGCCGGTGCCGCGCCCGCCGCCCGGCCGGCCGGCTGGCCAGGGAGCCGCCGGTCACCCGACCGCTCCCGCGTCGGGCGGGCGCACGAGGCGCTTGGCCAGCGCGAGCGCGGCGCGGCGCTCGCCGAAGGTGCCGGCGGCACCGGTCACGTACGGGTTGGTGCCCAGCGCCGTCGCCAGGTGGCGGCGGGCCGGCGCGGTCATGCCGAGGTCGGCCTCGACCGCGGCCAGGTGGTACCAGAGCAGCGCGTCGCGGGTGCCGAGCCGGACCGCGGCGCGGGCGTGGGGCAGGGCCTCGCGGGCGCGGCCTGCCTGGCGCAGCGCCCAGGCCAGGGTGTCGTCGGCGTAGACGGTCGGGCGCGCGGCCCGCGCCTTGCGGGCCATGGCGACGGCCCGGGCGGGGTCGCCGCCCTGGCCACGGGCGTGGTCGGCCTCGAAGCGGGCCAGCTCCAGGTCCACGGCCACGCCGTTGGCGCGGTTGAGGCCCTCGATGGCGCGCACCAGCCGGTACTGGCGGGCCGCCTCGGCGGGGTGGCCCGTGGCGGCCAGCACGTCGCCGAGCAGGGCGACGGTGCCGGGCAGGGGGAGCCGCTGGGCGGCCGTGTCGAGCTGGCGCGCCGCGGCGGCCGGCCGGCCCCCGGCGGCGGCGACCCGGGCGACGCCGACCTCGGCGGCGCCGTACCCGGGCTGGCCGGCGAGCGCCTCGCGGTAGGCGGCCTCGGCGGCGTCCAGGCGCCCGGCGCCGAGCTGCAGGTCGCCGAGGAGGGCTCGCACGTAGGCCAGGTCACTGGGGGAGCCGGCGCCGGCGGCGACCGCCTGGCGCATCGCCTCGAGCGCGCCGGCGCCGTCGCCGTGCAGCTCGCGGAGGTAGGAGACGCGGGCCAGGCTGGCGAGGTCGGGCCGCAGGTCGACCATGCGCTGGGCGCTCGACAGCGCCGCGGCGTAGCGGCCCAGCTCGACCTGGGCGTCGACCACCACGCCGAGCGGCTCGGAGGCGTCCGGGCTGGCGCGGCGGGCGCGCTCGCCCCACGCGAGGGCGGCGCGGAAGTCGTGGCGGGCGAGGGCGAGCAGGCCGAGCGCGGTCATGGTGCGGGCCTGCCCGGGTCGGGCGGCCTGGCTCTGGCGCAGCGCCTCGTCGGCCTTGGCGTACCAGGTCGGGTCGGCGGTCTCGCGGGCGCGTCCTAGGTAGGCGACGCCCAGCTCGGCGAGGAGCCTTGGCTCGCCGGGACGGGCGCGCAGCTCGTCCTGGAGCTGGGCGACCCGGGCGGCCGGACTGGTGGCGGCCGGCGGGGCGGTGAGGTCGTGGAGGGGCCGGTCGCGACCGGCCAGCAGGAAGTTTCCGACCAGCAGTCCCACCAGGGCGGTGACGACCGCCACGGTGACCAGGCGCCCGCTGCGCGACCCCTTCGGGAGGGGCCCGGCGGGACGGGCCCCTCCCTTCAGGAGGGTCGTGCTACGAGCCAAGAGGGTGGTGGACGTGGTCGTAGCCCTGGTGAGGCGTGGCGAGGTACGGGAACGACGCCTGGAACGGCTTGTCGTTGGCCTGCACCCCGTCGCTCAGCAGGTTGTTGGGTGCCTTGTTGAAGTCGGGCGTGAACGGCGTGCCGCCGGCCAGCGCGCGCAGCTCGATGTCGGTGACGTCGTCGATCAGCCGGCGCCCGTTCGGGAACCCGTCCATCTGCCCGGCCAGCAGACCCAGCGGGTTCTGCTTGGCGAGCGGGGTCGGCGGGATGCCCATGTTGAGCCGGATCATCTCGGACGGGGTCACCTTGGCGGGCTGGTTGAGGCCGGGGATGCCGGTGAGGAAGATGGTCGCGATGTCGTTGCGCGGCGCGGCCGGGACCTTCACTCCGGGGTACAGGACGGGGATCAGCCGGGCGGGCTCGGGGTCGAGCACGAACTGCCCGAACTGGGCGTCGTCCCGCGGGTCGGAGGCGTTGAAGCGGTCCTTCTTGCCGAGCGGGATGACGACCTCGTTCACCAGGGGCATGCCGAGGCGCGAGACGCGCACCCAGCGGCCGAACGTGCGCGGCTGGTCGCCCTCGGAGGAGAGCACCTTGACCTGGCGCCGCTCGCTCGCGGCGTAGACGCCGATCACGGCGTCCGGGTCCTTGGGACCCGACAGCGGCTGGTGGTCACGGGTCAGCTCGGAGATGGGGACCTGCAGGACGATGCTGTGGGTGTTGAAGCCGCCCACGCCGTCCACGCCCTTCGCGGTCGGCTGCTTGATCAGGTGCGCCTGGTTGAACGGACGCAGACCCAGCAGGTCGAAGACCGAGCCGAGGTCGACGTAGAAGGGGTCGTCGCGCTGGCCGGCGAAGACCTTGCCGCCGCCCCCGAGGTTGGCGACCGCGGAAGCGGCCAGGGCCTCGTAGTCGGGCGTCGAGCGCGGGCCGATGCTCACCGGCGGGGTGGCCAGGCCGCTGGCCACCAGGTGGCGGTGGCCGTTCTCGACCTTGGCGATCGAGTAGGACTGGCGGATGTTGAAGTCCGGGTCGTTCAGCGAGGTGATCGGCCCGGTGTTGTACAGGAAGGTGTTCTGGTTCTGGATGCTGGTGCGGAAGCGGAACTCGTAGACGATGTCGTCCACGGCGTCGCCGTCGTTGTCCACGTTCAGCGTGTACTTGACGTCGTCACCGAACTTGTTGAAGTTCGGGCCGCCGGCCGGCTCCTCCAGCGGGACCCAGTTGCCCACCAGGGTGACGGTGTCGGGCCGGTCGGGGCTGACGAAGGCGTAGGTGTCGGTGTTGTCGGCCGCGGGGTCCTCGGAGATGAGGGGAGCCTCCCGGTGGCTCGACGCGCGGGTCGGCGAGAGGGTGGTCAGCGACGCGAGCAACCCCAGCGTCGCCACCACGCTCACCACCGCCACGAACTTGCGGTACCTGGACAATTCCTTCTCCTTGTGAGGTCGCCCGGCTGGCTTCCTGCCACGGATGTGCCGGACTGCTCGATAGGTCAGCGGATGCGGCGCGCTTCCTCCTTCCCGCCGGGTCAGCCGGCGCTGGCCGGGTCGACGCCGAGCACCCGCCAGGCGTCGCCGAGCGGGGCGACCACCACGGCGAAGCGGGCCTTCGGCCCCTGGACGGGCACCAGCCGCGCCCAGGTCTGCACCTCCGGCCCGAAGGCCGAGAGGTAGGGCTGGGGGTCGCCGGCGGCGTCGAAGCCACGGGTGGCCGCCGCCTTCCAGGCGCCGTGCTCCTGGCAGGGCGCCCCGGCCAGGCCGACCGGTCCGTACAGCTCGGCGGCCGCCTGCATGGCGGCGGCGCCGCCGTTGTCGCAGCGCGCCAGGCGGTCAACCCACGACTGCACGGCCGCGGTGGCGTCGGCGTCGCCGGGCAGCAGGGTGCGGACCGAGACGGGGTCGGCCGCGACGTGCCAGCGGCCGCCCTCGCGCTGGGCGCGCCAGACCTCGACGGTGCGGCCGGGGGTCAGCCCGGCGAACGGGTCGACCGCCGCCGGGTGGGTCACGGTCGCCGTCACCTCGACGGCGCCGGCGACCGACCGCTCGCCGCCGATGGTGACGCCCTTGACCGGAGGCCGGTCCGCCTGGGCGGCGGTCCAGCCGGCCACCGTCTGGTGGTCCTCCTGGCTGGCCTTGTCGAGCAGGGCGAACGAGGTGGCGAAGTCCTGCTTGGCGTTGGCCCGCAGGAACCGCTGGACGGCCTCGGAGGCGCTGGCGGCGGCGACCGGCCTGGCGGGCGGGGTGGTGGCCTGGGTGCCTTCCGGGTGGTTGGAGAGGTCGAGGCGCTGCACGGAGGCGGTCGGGCGCGGCGTCGCCGGCTCCCGGTTGGCCACCGCGGCGGCCCCGATCCCGACGGCGAGCCCGGCGACCCCGATCCCGAGGGCGATCGCCTGGCGACGGCTGATTCCAGGGCGTGGCAAGGTAAGCCTCCCTTGCGAGGCGGACTGGAGGGGAGTTCTGGTCGCGCGGCGCCTCGGCCCCCCCGGACCTGGTCCTGGCCACCGCGCTTCGTGACACGCTGTCACAGAGCCTTCGCACGACCCGGCGTCAGCGGTTCACTCGGATTCGAGCGGCAAGCCTCTCCGCCGCGGCCAGGGGAGCAACCGGCGAGTGACTGATTCGCGACTAGAATTTGCGCCATGAGCGTTGCGACCTCGCCGCGGCCGAAGCCGGAGGCGATCCCGGACGGCCCCGGCGTCTACCTGTTCAAGGACGCCGACGGCCGGGTCATCTACGTGGGCAAGGCGATCTCGCTGCGCAAGCGCACCGCCAACTACTTCCAGCAGCGCCACAACCTGCACCCGCGCACGGCCGCGATGGTGGAGGCGTCCGCCACCCTGGAGTGGATGCTCGTCTCCGGCGAGGTCGAGGCCCTGCAGCTCGAGTACAACCTGATCAAGCGGCACCAGCCCCGCTACAACGTGCGCTACCGGGACGACAAGACCTACCCGTGGCTGGCCGTCACCGTGGGCGAGGAGATCCCCCGGCCGCGCGTCGAGCGCGGCGCCAAGCGCAAGGGCACCCGCTACTTCGGCCCCTACACGCACGCCTACGCGATCCGCGAGACGCTCGACCTGCTGCTGCGCACCTTCCCGATGCGCACCTGCTCGCAGGGCGTGTTCGACCGGCAGCGGCGGCTCGGCCGGCCCTGCATCCTCTACGACATCGGCAAGTGCTCCGGCCCCTGCGTCGGCCACATCTCGCCGGAGGACCACCGCGCCATCGTCGAGGAGTTCATCACCTTCATGGAGGGCCGCACCAAGCCCACCCTGCGGCGCATCGAGGAGGAGATGCGCGCGGCCGCCGAGGCGCTCAACTTTGAGGCGGCGGCGCGCCTGCGCGACCAGCTCGGCAGCGTGCGCACGGCCATGGAGCGCCAGCAGATGGTCTCCAGCTCCGCCGAGGACTTCGACATCGCCGCCTTCGCCGAGGACGCCCTGGAAGCGGCCGTGCAGGTCTTCTTCGTCCGCCGCGGCCGGGTGGTGGGCCGGCGCGGCTTCGTGGTCGACAAGGTCGAGGCGCTGGACACGCCCGCGCTGGCCGCCGGCTTCGTGCAGCAGCTCTACGCCGAGCACGGCGACGAGGTCCCGCGGGAGATCTTCCTGCCGGTCTCCCCCGACGGCGCCGAGGCGCTGCGCACCTGGCTGGCCGGGCTGCGCGGCGGCCCGGTCGACTTCCGCGTGCCGCGGCGCGGCGAGAAGCGCGCCCTGCTCGAGACCGTCGCCCAGAACGCCCGCGACGCCTTCACCAGCCACAAGCTCAAGCGCGGCTCCGACTTCGACGCCCGCGCGCGCAGCTTGAAGGAGCTGCAGGACCACCTCGGCCTGCCGTCCGCGCCGCTGCGCATCGAGTGCTACGACATCTCCAACCTGCAGGGCAACCAGGTGGTCGGCTCGATGGTGGTGTTCGAGGACGGCCTGGCGCGCAAGTCGGAGTACCGCCGCTTCGAGGTGCGCACGGTCGACGGCCAGGACGACGTCGCCTCCCTGCGCGAGGTCATCTCCCGCCGCCTCGCCCGCCTGGCCGCGGAGCAGCAGCGGGGGGACGCCGGGGACGGCGAGGCGGAGGAGGAGCGGGGCAAGGGGAAGTTCGCCTACCCTCCCAACCTGATCGTGGTCGACGGCGGCCGGCCACAGCTCGCCGCCGCGCTCGACGCGGTCGAGGCCGCCGGCATGCACGACCTGGCGGTCGTCTCACTGGCCAAGCGAATGGAGGAGGTCTACCTGCCCGGCACACCAGACCCGGTGGTCATCCCGCGTACCAGCGAGGCTCTCTACCTGCTGCAGCGGGTGCGCGACGAGGCCCACCGCTTCGCCATCACCTACCACCGCACCCTGCGGCGCAAGTCGATGACCCGCAGCGTGCTCGACGGCATCCCCGGGGTGGGGGAGACCAGGCGCAAGCAGCTCGTGCGCCACTTCGGCTCGGTCCGCAAGGCCTCCCAGGCCAGCCTGGAGGAGCTCGAGCAGGTCCCCGGCCTCGGCCCGCAGCTCGCCCGCACCGTCTGGGACCACCTGCACGGCGCCGCCCAGGCAGGAGGTGCGCCGAGGTGACCCAGGACCTGCGGCGGGAGGAACGCCCGGCCGCCGCGGCGGTCGAGTTCGTGATCGTCACCGGGCTCTCGGGCGCGGGCCGCTCCGAGGCCGCCAAGGTGCTCGAGGACCTCGGCTACTTCGTGATCGACAACCTGCCCCCCTCGCTCATCGGCCGCGTCGCCGAGCTGGCCGTGACCGGCCGCCAGCAGGGCCGCGTCGCGCTGGTGGTCGACGCCCGCGGCGGCGCCTTCGCCTCCGACGCCTCCGAGCTGCACCGCGCGCTCGGCCTGCTCCGCGGCAAGAGCATCAGCCTGCGGGTGCTGTTCCTGGAGGCCTCCGACGAGGTGCTGGTGCGCCGCTTCGAGACGACCCGCCGACGCCACCCCGTCGCCGGCGAAGGCGTGGTCGAGTCGATCGCCAGCGAGCGCAGCCTCCTGCGCGAGCTGCGCGCCGACGCCGACCTGGTGATCGACACCAGCGACCTGAACGTCCACGAGCTGCGCGACAAGGTGCTGGCCGCGTTCTCCGGCGAGAGCCGCGGCATGCTGGTCACGGTCTCCTCGTTCGGCTACAAGTACGGCCTGCCCCTCGACGCCGACATGGTGATCGACGTCCGCTTCCTGCCCAACCCGCACTGGGTCCCCGAGCTGCGCCCCCGCACCGGCCTTGAGCGCCCGGTGCGCGACTACGTCCTGGGCATCGACGAGACCAAGCTGTTCATGGACCGCCTGCGCGACCTGCTCGACGTCGCCCTGCCGGGCTTCGTCCGCGAGGGCAAGCAGTACCTGACGATCGCGGTCGGCTGCACCGGCGGCCGCCACCGCAGCGTGGTGCTCGCCGAGGAGCTGGCCGCGTGGCTCGGCAGTCTCGACTTCCGCGTCCACGTCAGCCACCGCGACGTCGAGCGCGGGTGAGGCCGCGGCGGTGAGGGGGTCCGCATGAGCGAGGTGGTCGCCGTCGGCGGTGGCCACGGCCTGTCGATCACCCTCTCGGCGCTGCGGCTGGTCGGGGTCGAGCCGACCGCGCTGGTCACCGTCGCCGACGACGGCGGCTCGTCGGGGCGGCTGCGCCGCGACCTCGGCCTGCTGCCGCCCGGGGACCTGCGCATGGCCCTGCTCGCGCTCGCCGACCCGACCGCGGAGGTCCGGGAGCTGTTCGCCTACCGCTTCCGGATCGGCGACCTGGCCGGGCACAGCCTCGGCAACCTGGTCCTCGCCGCCCTCAGCGACCTCGAGGGCGGCTTCATGGAGGCCCTGGCCACCGCCTCGCGCTGGCTCGGCGTGCGCGGCAGGGTGCTGCCGTCCACGCTCGTGCCGGTGCGGCTGCACGGCCGGGTCGACGGCCGCACGGTCTGGTCCCAGGTCGCCATCACCCAGAGCAGGGGCCGCGTCGAGCAGGTCTGGCTGGAGCCGGCCGCGCCGGAGGCGCTGGACCAGGCGGTGGCGGCGGTCCGCGCCGCCGACCTGGTGCTGCTCGGGCCCGGCTCGACCTATACCTCGGTGGTGCCCAACCTGCTGGTGCCCGAGCTCGGCCGTGCCCTGGCGGAGGTGTCCGAGCGGGTGGTCTACATCTGCAACCTGGAGCCCCAGCCCGGCGAGACGATCGGCTTCCCGCCAGAGGCCCACCTGGCCGCCCTGCTGCACCACTGCCCGGGCCTGCGCGTGCCGAGGGTCATCTGCCAGCGGCCCGAGGAGCAGGCCCACGCCGACGCCCAGGAGCGCGCCCTCGCCGCCCTCGGCGCGAGCGTGGTCCACGCCGACGTCGCCGCCGCAGAGCCGGGCCGCCACGACCCCGCGCGCCTGGCCGCGGTCCTCAAAGGGCTGACCTGACCATGGCCCGCGGCCAGTTCACCGACAGGGTCAAGGAGGAGCTGGCCGCCCTGCGCCCGACCGCCCCGAGCGAGCGCCGCGCCCTGCTCGCCGGGCTGCTCCGCTTCACCGCCACCCTGCACCTCGCCGGGACCGTCGGCCCGCGGGTCACGCTGGTGCTGGCCACCGAGTCCGGTGGCGTCGCGCGGCTGGCGTTCTGGCTGGTGCACGCCATCTACGGCGTGCGTCCCGCGTTCCGCATGCGCACCCGGGGCGCCCTGGTCCTGCGCGCCCGCTACGAGGTCGTCCTGGCCGAGCGCGTCGAGCGGGTCCTCGGCGGCGCCGCCATCCTCGACGGCAGCGGGCAGCTCGCCACCGGCGTTCCCGCCCGCCTGGTGCGGGGGCGCGCCGCGGCCGCGTGCTACGCCCGCGGGGCGTTCCTCGGCCGCGGCTCGGTCACCGCGCCGACCAGGGCGCCGCACCTCGAGATCGGCACGCCCGACGAGCACTGCGCCCGCGACCTCACCGCCCTGCTGCTCAGGCTGGACCTGCCGGCCGCCGCCGGCGTCCGCGCCGGGGCGCACGAGGAGACCTGGCGGGTGGTGGTCAAGGGCGGCGAGGCGATCGGCCGGGCGCTGGCCACCCTCGGTGCCCGCGACGCCTACCTGGCCTGGGAGGACGGCCGCATCCGTCGCGAGGTCCGCGGCGAGGCGGTGCGCCTCGCCAACGCCGACCAGGCCAACCTGCGCCGCAGCGTGGCCGCGGCGATGGCCCAGGTCGCCGCGGTGGAGCGGGCCGTCTCCCGGCTCGGCTGGGAGCGCCTGCCCTCCGACCTCGCCGCGGTCGCCACCTTGCGCCTGGCGCATCCCGACGCCACCCTCGCCGAGCTGGGCGCCGCGCTGGACCCGCCACGCTCCAAGGGCGCCGTGCTGGCCCGCCTGCGCCGCCTGGAGGCCCTCGCCGGCGGCGCCGGGGGCAGGGTGGCAGTCCGACGGGATTCGAGCTGACCAGGGCCGGATAGCCATGCGGCAACGACCGTCGGGTGCTGGCAGCGGCGTCCGCCTGTGGTGAAGAATGGCCGGGCCTGGCCGTCGCCGTGCGCGGGGCAGGCCACCGAACGCGAACGGGGAGGACGTGATGGGCAACATCCGCGTGGGCGTCAACGGCTTCGGGCGCATCGGCCGGAACTTCTTCCGCGCCGCCCGCGAGCTGGCGGCGGTCAGCAAGCACGACCAGGACGTCGAGATCGTCGCCGTCAACGACCTGACCGACAACCGCACCCTGGCGCACCTGCTCAAGTACGACTCGACCTTCGGCCGCCTCGGCGCCGAGGTCACCTACGACGAGCAGTCGATCTCGGTCGACGGCAGCAGCATCCGCACCTTCGCCGAGCGCGACCCGGCCAACCTGGCCTGGGGCGACCTCGGGGTCGACGTGGTGGTCGAGTCGACCGGCCGCTTCACCGACCGTGACCACGCCGCCCTCCACCTCAAGGGCGGTGCCAAGAAGGTGGTCATCTCCGCCCCTGCCAAGAACGAGGACATCACCATCGTCGTCGGGGTCAACGAGGACGCCTACGACCCGGCCAGCCACGACATCATCTCCAACGCCTCCTGCACCACCAACTCGGTGGTGCCGATGGCCAAGGTCCTGCTCGACAGCTTCGGCATCGAGAAGGGCTTCATGACCACCATCCACGCCTACACCAACGACCAGGTCATCCTCGACTTCCCGCACAAGGACCTGCGCCGCGCCCGCTCGGCCGCGCGCAACGTGATCCCCACCACCACCGGCGCGGCGAAGGCCAGCGCGCTGGCCATCCCCGAGCTCAAGGGCAGGCTCGACGGCATCTCCCTGCGCGTGCCGGTCGAGGACGGCTCGCTCACCGACCTGGCCGTGGTGCTCGGCCGCGAGACCACCAAGGAGGAGGTCAACGACGCCTTCCGCAAGGCCGCCGAGGGCGACCTGGCCGGCATCATCCGCTACTCGGAGGACCCGATCGTCTCCCACGACATCATCGGCGACCCGGCCTCCTGCATCTTCGACTCGCCGCTGACGCAGGCCAACGGCAACCTCGTCAAGGTCTTCGGCTGGTACGACAACGAGTGGGGCTACTCCAACCGGCTGGTCGACCTCGTCCAGATCATCGGCGGCCCGCTCTAAGCGCCCGCCGAGGAGTCCAGCGCCCCGGCCCCGGGGTCTGGGGCTCATGGAGCGAAGCGGTAGCCCCAGGTGAACAGGGTCGGGGCGCCCACCGTTCCAGCGAGCGTTCGAGGAGGCGCAGTGGAGCTCCGCACGGTCGACCAGGCCGACGTCCACGGCAGGCGGGTCCTTGTCCGCAACGACTTCAACGTCCCCCTCGACGAGCACGGCCAGGTCACCGACGACCTGCGCGTACGCGCCGCGGTCCCGACCCTGCGCCTGCTCCTCGACCAGGGCGCGAGGGTCATCTGCTGCTCCCACCTCGGCCGCCCGAAGGGCAGGCGCGACGAGCGCTTCTCGCTCGCGCCGGTGGTGCCGGTGCTCGGCCGCCACCTCGGCCACGAGGTCCGCTTCGTCGACGACGTGGCCGGCGACGAGGCCAGGAGGGCGGCCCATGAGCTGGCCGACGGCGAGGTGCTGCTGCTGCAGAACCTGCGCTTCGAGCCGGGCGAGACGGACAACGACCCAGCCTTCGCCGAGCGGCTCGCCGCCCTCGCCGAGCTGTACGTCGACGACGCCTTCGGCGCCGCCCACCGCGCCCACGCCTCGGTCGTCGGCGTGGCCGAGCGCCTGCCCGCCTACGCCGGCCTGCTGCTCGCCGGCGAGGTGCGCGAGCTGACCAGGCTGCTGGAGAAGCCCGAGCGGCCGTTCGTGGCCGTGCTCGGCGGCAACAAGGTCTCCGACAAGCTGGCCGTGCTCGACAACCTCCTCGGCAGGGTCGACGCCCTGGCCGTCGGCGGCGGCATGTGCTTCACCTTCCTGGCGGCGCGCGGGCTCGAGGTGGGGGACTCCCTGTTCGAGGAGGACCAGGTCGAGGCGGTCCGCGAGCTCGGCCGCCGTGCCGAGCGGGAGGGCAAGCGCCTGCTGCTGCCGAGCGACGTGGTCGTCGCCGACGCCTTCGCCGCGGACGCCGCCCACCGCACCGTGCCCGCCGACGGCATCGAGCCAGGCTGGCGCGGCCTCGACATCGGCCCCGACAGCGCCGGCGCCTACGCCGAGGAGATCGGCGGCGCCAGCACCGTGTTCTGGAACGGGCCCATGGGCGTGTTCGAGTGGGAGCCGTTCGCGGCCGGCACCCGCCGGGTCGCCGAGGCGGTCGCCGCCAGCGACGCCTACACCGTCGTCGGCGGGGGCGACTCGGCCGCGGCAGTGGCCGAGCTGGGCCTCGCCGACCGGATCGACCACCTGTCCACCGGCGGCGGCGCCAGCCTGGAGCTGCTCGAGGGCAAGACCCTGCCCGGCGTCGCCGCCATCCCGAGCGCCTGAGGAGCCGCCCGATGCCCCGCCGCCCCCTGATCGCCGGCAACTGGAAGATGCACAAGAACCACCTCGAGGCGATCCAGCTCACCCAGAAGACCGCCTGGGCGCTGGCCAGGGAGGACACCGACGCCGTCGACGTGGTCGTCTGCCCGCCGTTCATCGGCCTGCGCAGTGTGCAGACGCTGATCGAGAGCGACCACCTGCCGCTCGGCTTCGGCGCGCAGAACTGCCACCCGGAGCCGCAGGGCGCCTACACCGGCGAGGTGTCCGCGCCGATGCTGGCCAAGCTCGGCTGCTCCTACGTGATCGTCGGCCACTCCGAGCGCCGCCAGTACTTCGCCGAGACCGACGAGCTGGTCAACCGCAAGGCCAAGGCGGTCCTCGAGGCCGGCATGCAGCCGATCGTCTGCGTCGGCGAGACCCTGGAGCAGCGCGAGGCCGGCGACACCGAGACGGTGGTCAGCGGCCAGGTGCGCGGCTCCCTCGCCGGCCTCCCCGGCGACCGGGTCGCCGGCCTGGTGGTCGCGTACGAGCCCGTCTGGGCGATCGGCACCGGCCGGGCCGCCACCTCCGCCGACGCCCAGGAGACGATCGCGCTGGTGCGCGCGACCGTCGCCGAGCTGGCCGGCACCGGCCCGGCCGAGGCCGTGCGCATCCAGTACGGCGGCAGCGTCAAGGCCGCCAACGCCGACGAGCTGATGGCCCAGCCCGACATCGACGGCGCCCTGGTCGGCGGCGCCAGCCTCGACGCCGACGAGTTCGCCGCCATCGTCAAGGCCGCCGCCAAGCACATGGGTGCCTGATCCGCCCGGGTACCGTCGCCGGTGGCCCGGCCGGGCCTCGCGGATGGTCTCGGGCGGCCGTGTCGGTCACCCTGGTTGGCCGCCGACGGCGCGACAGCTACACTCCCGGGTGGCTCGCGCCCGTCGAGGGCGCCCAACGCACCCGTTTCGGCAGCAAGGAAGCATTCCTATGATCCCGCTCCTGGTCGTCCTCCACGTGATCGCGTCGCTGACGCTCATCCTGTTCATCCTGCTGCACGCCGGCCGCGGCGGCGGCCTGTCGGACATGTTCGGCGGCGGCATGAGCACCAGCCTCGGCGGCTCGACCGTGGTCGAGCGCAACCTCGACCGCCTCACCGTCGGCGCGGCGACCATGTTCGGCGCGACCAGCGTGCTCCTCGCGCTGATGCTGGCCCCCAAGACCGGGCAGTAACCGCAGGTGCGGCCAGGCCGGCCGGCGCTGGCCCTGCTCGCGGCCGCCTCCCTGCTGGCCGCCTGCACCGGCCGCGGCAACCCGCTGGACCGTGGCGGCGGCCGCAACGAGGCCCCGCCGCCGCGCAAGGGCGGCACCATCGCCGTCGCCCTGGTCGAGCCGGCCACGCTCGACCCCGGCCGGGCGGCCAGCCCGGAGGAGCTCCTGCTCGCCGCGAACCTGTTCGACGGGCTCACCGCCGTCGACGGGCAAGGCAACGTGCGGCCGGCCGTGGCCGCCTCCTGGACCGCTGACGCCAGCCGGCGGCGCTGGGAGTTCAAGCTCCGCGCCGACGCCAAGTTCGCCGACGGCACCCCCGTGCAGGCGGCCGACTTCAAGTTCGCCTGGGAGCGCCTGGTCGACCCCCGCACCGGCCCCCGCTCCCGCGACCTGACCGGCCTGCTCGCCGAGGTCAGGGGGTACGGCGAGCTGGCCGCCGGCCGCGCCACCGGCCTCGCCGGGGTGACCGCCCCCGACGCGGCGACCCTGACCGTCGAGCTGGCCCAGCCCCTGGCCGACTTCCCGGCCGTGGCCGCCCACCCGCGGCTCGCGCCCCTGCCGCGCGCCCTCGTCGCCCGCAACCCCAAGGGATTCGCCGCCAAGCCGCCAGGCAACGGCCCGTTCGCCCTGGCCGCTCCGTACGTTCCCGGGAAGCCGCTGGACCTGGTCCGCAATCCGGCGTGGGCCGGACGCCCCGCCTGGCTCGACAAGGTCCACGTCGACCTCGTCCCCGACGAGCAGACCGCCTGGCTGGAATTCCAGGACGGCCTGGTCAAGTTCGCCCCCGTCCCGCTCGACCAGGTCTCCGCGGCCGCCGCCGTGTACGGCAGGTCACCGGACGGGCGCACCCGCCCCGGCCTGCTCCAAGGTCCCGAGCTGACCACCTGGTCGCTGGCGTTCGACGTCGGCGTCAAGCCCTTCGACGACCCCGAAGCGCGCCGCGCCGTCTCGCTGGCCCTCGACCGCAGCCTGGTCGCCGGCGGCTTCGCCGGAACCTGGCTCCCCGCCACCGGCCTGGTCCCCGACGGCGTGCCAGGCGCCCGCCCATCCGCCTGCCTCGCCTGCGGCCACGACGCGGCGCAGGCGAAGTCCCTGGCCGGCAGCGCCGGCCTCCACCGCTTCACCCTGACCGTCCCCTACGACCGCCTCGACCGCCGCATCGCCGAGCTGGTGGTCGCCAACCTCCGCGCCGTCGGCCTCGACGTCCGCGTGAACCCGGTCGCTACCGACGGCTACGCCGCGCGCCTGCGCCAGCCCGGCCTGCAGGCGTTCGCGCTCGGCTGGACCGCCGACCACCCCCGCCAGGACGCCTTCCTCTTCCCCCAGTTCGCCGGCGGCGGCCACGACAACCTGACCGGCTTCAGGGACCCGGCCGCCGACCGCCTGCTCACCCAGGCCCGCTCCACCCCCGACGACCCAGCCCGCATCAAGCTCTACCAGCAGGCCGAGGACGCCGTCCTGACCCAGCTTCCCGTGGTCCCGGTGCTGTGGCGGCGCCACGCCGCCATCCTCGCCCCCGGCCTCCGCGGCTTCGACTTCACCCCCCAGGGCCTGGTCGACCTCGCCGAGGTCAGCCTGACAAATTGAGGGGGGGCGGCACGTTCCCCCTTTGCTACAATCCGGCCGCACCCAGCGGTGCACCACGTCGGAGTGGCGGAATAGGCAGACGCGCTAGGTTGAGGGCCTAGTCCCCGGCAAGGGGGTGGGGGTTCAAGTCCCCCCTCCGACACCACCTCTGAGCGGGAGCGACGCGCTTCCACCTCCTTCGGACGCTCGGT
>Ga0307278_10000217_pt1 | contig 29879 bp, 29 predicted proteins | sample ER_DNA_117_FD_194482 | JGI IMG/M metagenome (GOLD analysis project Ga0307278, IMG submission 194482) | Bulk soil microbial communities from the East River watershed near Crested Butte, Colorado, United States - ER_DNA_117 | ecosystem: Environmental > Terrestrial > Soil > Floodplain | place...
ATTGGCGGTGAATACGCGGCGATCAACTCCGCGATCGACGAATTGATTCCAGCGCGCGTGCGCGGCCGCGTCGATTTGATGATCAACGGTTCGTACTGGCTTGGCGCGGCCTTGGGTGCGGGCGCTACCGTTTTCCTGCTGGATCCGCGCCGCCTACCGATCTGGCTGGGTTGGCGCTGCGCGTTTGGGATCGGCGCGACGCTTGGTTTGGTCATAATTTTCTTTCGCCGATGGATTCCGGAAAGTCCGCGCTGGCTCATGATTCACGGAAGAAATGAAGAGGCGGAAAAGATCGTTGGTGAGGTCGAACGAAGGATCGTGGGATCAAATGCAGCCGGGATCATCCCGACTCGTCGGGACTACAGCGATGCGCCGCCCACGCGCATTCGAACGCGCACGCACACGCCATGGCACGAAATTTGGGACGCAATTGTGCACGAACATCGGCGGCGTTCATTTCTCGGTCTTGTCCTAATGTTGACACAAGCCTTCTTTTATAACGCAATCTTTTTCACCTATGCCCTTGTGTTGATCCGGTTTTACTCGGTGCCGGCGAAAGATGTGGGCGGTTATTTGCTCTTCTTCGCGCTGGGAAATGTGCTCGGTCCGTTCTTGCTCGGGCATCTCTTCGACACCATCGGTCGCAAGAAAATGATCGCTGCCACCTATGGTCTCGCCGGGATTTTGCTCGCGCTGACGGGGTGGCTCTTTCACGCGGGGCTATTGACTGCTCAGACGCAAACACTGGCTTGGACGATCATTTTCTTTATCGCCTCGGCCGCAGCGAGCTCGGCTTATCTTACAGTGAGCGAGATTTTTCCACTGGAAATTCGGGCGCTGGCAATCGCAATCTTCTACGCGATCGGAACATTGGCGGGCGGAGTGGGCGCGCCGACGTTATTCGGATGGATCATCGGTACCGGATCGACCACGGCATTATTCATGGGATATCTGGTGGCTGCCGCGCTCATGATTTTTGGCGCATTAATCGAAGCATGGATCGGCGTGCCTGCCGAAAGGCGCTCACTCGAGGACGTGGCTGCGCCGCTCTCGAGCCGGAATCTGTAGCGGCACGCTATGGGCGTCGCATTATTCGCGGCAACCGACGCTGAACTCGCGCGTGTGGATCGGACCCGCGGGCGTCAGCGTACTAGAATAAAGATGAAACGAATCAACGCGGATCATTCCCGCATCAAGATCGACATTCGATTTGAGAAACTCTCGCACTGATTGCGGCGCGACGTTGCGACATCGCGCGATCGTGATATGCGGATGCCAGGGGCGAAGATCGGGTTCGAGCTCCGACGCGATTGCAGCGTCGCTCACCCGTTTGTGCAATTGGAAAAGATGCGGATGCCCGCGACCAACGCTGATCCAGATCACCTTGGGCCAGCCTCTCGCCGGAAACGCGCCGACGCCGATAATGGGTAGAAAAAAAGCGCCGAACTCAATTCCACTCAGTTTTTCACGAAACGCCAGATTGATCTCTTCCGGGACGTCGGCAAAGAAACCAAGTGTGAGGTGCATTTGTTCGGCATCCACCCAACGCACTCCGCGAATGCGTGGGTCGAGGTTGGAAAGGAGCTCACGCGTTGATTCCGGCAGATCGATGGCGACGAAGAGACGTTTGCTCACAAGCCAATAACCCAGCGTTTTACCGCAGGGCAAAATGTTTGGCCATGAAGGGGAACCCCTCGTTCTATCGTTTCCCTTGGAAAAGAAAGAGGCGTCGCTCCTTGGTACGATCAAGTCGGGCGCTATTCATTATTGCGAATGGTCGCGCGATCGGCTAGACGCGTCAGCCACGTCGGATTCAATCGGCGGAGCTGCGACCCAACACGTAATTGATTACCTCCTTCATCGCCTGCTCCGGGAAGAAATCGATTCACCAGCTTCATCATGTACCCGGTGAGATTTGGAAAGAGCGCGTTTCCAAGAATCGCCGCGCGTGCAGCAAATGTGAGCGTAAGCGACGGCTGCCCGCGACGACAGGCCGCGAGAATTTTTCGCGCCGCCCGATCTGCATTCATGGAAATCAGCGGCGCTCCGGCCGAGGCACCGAACCAGGCAAATTCCGAGTCGTGTTTACCTTTGAATTTTGCGTTCACGTGCGAGCCAGTGCGCATCATTCCCGGCGCGACGGTCGTCACATAAATATTGTCGTGTGCGAGCTCGGCACGAAACGCGTCGGAGAGACCGGTGAGCGCAAATTTACTCGCACTGTAAGGGGCGAGATGCGGCACTGCTAGTTTGCCGCCAATGGAAGAAATGTTGACAATGCGACCGCCTCCCCACGTGCGCATTTCGGGAACGATCTGTGAAATCAATTCGAAGGGCGCCCAAAAATGCAATCGCATGGCCCGCTCGAAATCTTCACGTGTCATATGATCGAGTGGGCCGACCTCGATAATGCCGGCGTTGTTGATCAAGACGTCAATTTTGCCGAAGCGATCAGTGATTTCCCGGATAGCCGGCTGAATTTGTCCGGCATCCAGTAAATCGCACTGAATGGTCAGCACGGTACCACCGCGCCGGGCGAGATCAGCTTTTGCGCGCGCGAGTTCCGCCGCATCCCGTGCAAGCAGCGCCACCTGACCGCCTGCGGCACAAATTTGCCGCGCAAGCACGAGCCCAAGTCCGCGTGATCCGCCCGTAATGAGAACAACGCTGTCCTGTAACGAAAAGCGGTGCGTTCGGACCAGGCGCAAAACCACCCATGCGATGAAGAGGAGGAGGACTACTGCGAGTAGCAGGACCCGAAGCATGATCTCCAGATTACGCAGATTAAGACAGATTAAAACTGCAGCGGCGCTCCCGGAGCGTCGCCAAAATCTCGGAGGACAAAGTGCGACGCTCAAAGAGCGTCGCTACAAATTGAATCAGCCGTGTTTGCGATTAAACCGCGCGACTTCGCGTGCCGTTTCGCGATCGATGACGCGCTTCTTCAAATCCGCGCGCTTATCGCGCGCGACTTTGCCTTGCGCCACGGCAAGCTCGGCTTTGAGCTTGCCGTTTTTCCAATAGAGTTTGAGAATGACCAACGCACGACCTGCCACTTGCGTTTCGCCGTAAAGCTTGTCGATCTCATGGCGGTGCAACAAAAGTTTGCGCACACGTTTGGCGGCGGGAATTTCGTGACTCGCCTGTGCGTACGGCTGGATATCAGCGTTATAGAGAAAGGCTTCGCCATTTTCGATTCGCGCAAAAGCGTCGCCGATATTTGCCTTGCCAGCGCGGATAGACTTAACCTCACTACCCTTCAACTCGATGCCGGCCTCATAGCGCTCGAGAACGTGATAATCGCGCAGCGCTTTGCGATTGACGATCGACTCAGCCGTCATATTGCACAGTCGCCGCGTAGCGACCAGGTATGTATCGCCTGACTAAGCGCCGTCCGCCGACTCGTGAAGCAGCTCGTAAGTTAACTTGCCTGCGACAATTTCCTTAAGCGCAATATCGGTGAGCGACATGCGAGGAGTTGTCTCCACCATCGGTCGATGTCCCAAACCGAGCTGGCGCACTCGCTTGGAGACAACGTTGATCAGAACTTGCTGGTTTGGGATCACTTGGGCTGCTTCCTGAAGAAGTTGAGTCGTCATATGGCGCAAGAAACGAACGGGACGGGATGCTTCCGTCGGGAATTGAAGAATGGTCGGTAAGCTGCCTGCGAGAGCGGGTGGGGTAAGTTGCGGGACAAGCATGGTGAAAAAGGAGTGTTGACTTTCCAAGTGGAGCGGCTGCTTGTCAACGGATTTGTTAGCGCAATCGCGGAACCCTTTCAGATCGAAGAGTCTGGCCGGCTGTTGAGAAATTTTTGCGTGTCGCGTTTCGCACGACTCATTTCCGGTGCCATTGGCCGATCTTACTGACACGATAGGACAGCGCAAGATGCGGGGGGCACGCGCGGGCAAATTCATCCTGCTTCACCGATATTGGATGCACGGAAGACTGAATCGCTTGCCAGGTGTCGCAAAATACGCGAAGTAAGGACGCGCGCCGCCTTGGGGTGGCAGATCTGACGAGCAATTCGGGCTGTGGCTCAGCTTGGTAGAGCGCCTGGTTCGGGACCAGGGACACATAATTCAGAAGGCTTCACGTACCCGGGTGAAATGGCCGTTTACTCAGGCATTATGGTGCTTCGCGCGGTGTAAATCAGATTGTCGCATGTTATCGCAATTTGGCGGTCGAGATATCACATCGAATATCACATGGCGCGCGCGGCGTTTCGGCGTTCAATCGCGCCCGCAATCTTGCCCGCGCCAATTTCACATGAACGCTGACGCTCGAGACCAGCGAAGAACGAGCGCAAACGGGATTGATTCTGCTCGAAGCGCGGTTGTGCGCACGATCACGCGCGGGCGAGTGTTCACGGAGCAAAATTCGGGGTTTTATGGGATTCCGCTCAAGAGGTTGCCGTTCGCGGCACAATTCTGCACAATTCGCGCTCTACGCAGTGCACCGCGCGTGAGCAATGGCGAAGCCGACAACGTTCATGAGTGGAGAGGGCTTAAAAGCATTTGACGCTGGGAACACGACTGCATAATTACACTCCCCCCCAATGTCTCTAATCCCGTGCTCCAAGTGCGGCAAACAAATCAGCTCGTTGGCCAAGGCATGCCCCGCGTGCGGCACTCCACCGCAAATCAGCACCGTTCCGCCTCCTCTTCCGACTGAAACTGCTCACGCTAAAGGTACAATCCCGGACGTTTTAAGAGTCGCTCTGCTGATCGCTTTCGTGCTGGGTGCAGTGTCTGTGTACAATGTCGTTAAGAAACCTGAATTGAGTGCTCCGTCAGCAGCCTCATCGTCAATGCCGATTCCCGCGGCAACGCCAGAGAGTTTTCCGCGAGCTATACCTTTGCAAACGCCTAAGAGTTTTCCACGAGCTGTACCTGTGCAAACGCCTCCCGCGTTCGGCGCAGATGTGACACAGGCAACGCCAGCTTTGGTCACTTATCGAGTCATTAAAATTTCAAAGGGCGATTATCTGAACGTGCGCGCGGGCGCTGGGTCAAAGTATCCGGTCGTTTTGAGGCTTGAGCCCGATACGGGCGGTATTGTGCTCGGCGCGAATCGTGTCGCAAACGCCGAAACAATGTGGCAGGAGATAATTTTTAATGGGCGAACGGGCTGGGTAAACGCCGATTACATTGCTCCTGCAACTCAATCATCTGCATCGCCGTGAACGCTCACAAAACGACCTGCTACGAATGCGGCGGCGAGGTTAATCCGATTGCAACGACGTGTCCGTCATGCGGCGCTCCACTGCCATTTGGCTCACAGCTGCCGGCCACTTTTCATGTTGCGAGACAACGGAAGCGCTTCGGGCCATACACGGAAGCGGCTGCTCGAACCTCTCTAGCCCAAGGGACAATCCGCCCCAACGATCTTTGTTGGCAACCGGGCATGGCGACTTGGTTACCAGTGTCGCGTGTGTTGCAACCTCGGCGAGCAGTGCGTCCTCAGCCAATCGACTACGGCCTGACTTACGACGACCTGAATCTTTACGATAGGAACTGGGGGCAGCATCGCCTCGACAACGGCGAAACGATTCCATGCTACGGCACGCGCTGGGATGACACATATAAGGAAGGGCGGCGCTGGTTCGGACGCCTGTCCCGCTGGAACATAGACGCGTCGGCGCCCATCGGATGCGCGTTTTGGATCTTCTTCTACGGCGGAGCTATGGCCCTCAGCGACAAAACACGATTAACTGGCTTTATTTTCCTAGGGGTCGGTCTGGCGTTCGTGCTCTTCGGAACCGTGCCTGCACTTGTGATTAAGAGAATACAAAAGGGAATCCAAGAACGCGCGAGTCCAAGCTTAAAAGAGTATTGGCAGGCGCTTCACGCCTACGACAAATACAGGGCCGCAGCGGAAGAAGCCGCACGCGCAGCGGAAGCGGCGGCACGCAAAGCCGCGCACGACGCTGAAATGCGCAAACGCTCCTATTGGGCATTTCTCGATGGCTATGCATTTGAACGAGCGACTGCGGAAGTTCTGCGCAAGCACCAGTTCACCGCGATGGTCACGCGAGGCTCAGGCGATGGCGGCGTGGACATTGAGGTTACTCGGAACGGATTGAAAGGAGTTGTCCAATGTAAAGCTCACATCAATTGTGTCGGACCTGGCGTTGTTCGTGACCTTTATGGCGTGATCCACCACTGCGGAGCGAGTTTTGGCATCATCGTGTCACGCGGCGGTTTCACGCGAGGCGCAGTCGACTTCGCTAGAGACAAGCCGATTTACTTCCTCGATACCGATGATCTCATCGCAATGCAGGAAGACCGCGATGTTTTAGCTGAAGCATTCACTCCCAAGGAAACATAGCAATTCGGATTCACGAACGTTGAGCACGCAACTGGACGCTGTCTACTACTCGGCACCTGCTCCCACGTCCCTTAGAGCTCTCACTCTGCTGGGATTGGTCTTCGACCGGCTAATCTTTCCAGATGTGTATGTTCCCGACGGGGGAATAGATCTCGACGCTACAGCGAAGGAGATTGAGCGTATCCGTGCCCTTCCCGTCGAGCGCCATGGTTTCAACACCATACACACGCTGAACCTCATGTTCATGGCGCTAAACGCCGAGCACCTGAAAGACTTCTGTGTCTTCACTGGCCGAGTGGGCTCACTCGGTCCGACGGAGCCGGGTGCGAGGGAACTGACGCTGGAATTGGAACAGGCCATCTACGGACCTCCGCCAGAGAACTTCACGCCGACGCCCACGGCATGGTTCGCCAAGGGCTTGCCTGGCGGCGGCGGCCAAAGGGCATCGATCAACGGCCCTGGCTGGATAGCCTACCCCGCCAACGCACTGTTTTACGCCAGCAGGAACGGTTACGTTCTCGTGAACGACGATCCGAATCTACCGATGCCAGGTATCGGCGGCGCGGATCTGAAAGCCAACGCTAAACAGCTCGCAACGATGATGGCGCTCGAGAGCGTCAACTTCGTGCTCCCGAACATCAGACCCCTTTCGCTACCCGAACTCGCCGCCTTCCGGGCGGAAACGAAGGATCTGGTGCAGCCCTTCCGACGGGCGATGCTTCGGTTATCGAAGGATTTGAATGCGGCGATCCTGTCCGATGCCTCTCTCAGCGACGTGAAGAGGGAGGCCCGATTCATCGCAGAGACGATGGTTGCACCAGAGCTTGAGCAGCTAAAGGCTGAACTAGCGCGTCCCAGTCAGCCTTGGTATCGAAGGGTTGTCGACCTCGCGACAGTAGCACCTGCAATCGTTGGAGCGTTTGCCACAATGCCGACAGGACTCGCTATCGCCAAAGCACTAGCAAAGGCCACAAAGATTCTCGCCGACATCCGAGACAGTCAGCTTGAGCACGAAGGCATCGGAAAACGCGGTGGGTTTCACTACCTTTTGCGCATCGAACGGTTACAACGTAGCGATGACTGACCTTGCGTGAATTTACGCAAGTTTGGCAGTTCCGCGGCAGCGGCCGCTCGCTGGCTGGCTAAAGCCTTCGAGCCACGGCTGATAACGTTATCCTGAATTCAGGACAACGTCAGTCGGGGCGGACACGATCATTCCGCAAATTTGCGGTTTGATCTGTTTTGCGAGCGCCACCCACCTTTCGGCAATTGACGGAAGGTTTCAGATCAGTCCGCTCGCGGTGCTCGAAAGTCCGCGCCGTCTTTAGTCCGAAAGGGTATGAGCCAATCTGCCGGCGGTTCGGATATCACCAACTCGTATTCGCCCGGCGGATTCTTCATCACTTCAGAACGACAGTTCTTCGTCAGCCGGCTTAAGTTTTCTTCGCAGTGTTTCACGAAGTAAGCGCAGAGTTCGTTGAGCGCGTTCTTCAAGGCAGGACCCATTTCGCCAATCATCCCTGTGTGAAGAGCGAACTTGCCGGAACCGATCCGCACCAGCACGATGTTCGGTGTCGCGGTGTATCCCTTGGCCGGGGTCGCATCTTTGTGACCAACGATTGTGTTCCGCAGAATAAGCGCATACTCGTGGAACTCCGCTAAGTGCTGTGGTGGGTGAACGTTCTTGAGCGGCACAACCCTTCTTTTGGCTGGAACCCAACAAGCGGTAAACGGCCGTCCGTAAGCTGCCACTGCAGCGTCAACCAGCGCGAGGTATTGGACTGATTCGGGCGCTACCTTGTCCAGTTCCGCGAGGAAATTAGCTGCATCGAGCAATGAAGACCGCGAATAGGTGAACAACCAGATGGCTTGCAAGTCCTCGACAGTTGGCCGCATCAGAAATGAATCTCACCAACAATCACGTTTCCAAGCAATCAGAAACGCTTCCGTTTCCGCTTCCGCTTTGTGCGCGTGTCCGGATCATCCCGCAAATTTGCAGATTGGTCGCCCTAACCCGAGGCGGAACAAGGGGTTAACTTACTGCGCTTTTCTCCAGAATCCGGGTGGAATCACGGTTGAAAGCGGAACGGAAGTTACTTTTCGGGAGTACATGTCCTAGCGAACGACCGCTCCACGGAGCTTATCGACTTCATCGCGAGCTCATCCGATTTGATAATATCGTCAATCGGGCTGGTGGGATTTGAACCCACGGCCTCCTGGTCCCGAACCAGGCGCTCTACCAAGCTGAGCCACAGCCCGAAAAGGGAATCTTTATTTTGGCGTGCGCGGCCGCCGCGCCACTTACTTCGCGTATTTTGCAGCAGATAGCAAGAAAATCGAACCGAGTACGCTTGGAGAAAATTGTAGCGGTGCTTGTATCAAGCACCGAAATCAAATAAACAGGCGTTTGCCACAAACGCCTCTACAACATGGCCGTCCAAAATTCTCTCCCGCCGGTGCATTTTTCTGTCGCGATTGTTGGCGCGCTGATCGGCGTCGTAATTCTGTTGTTCGGCCGAAAATTGTTTTGGCTGTGCGTCGCGGCGGTCGGATTCGCGGCAGGTGTAGAAATCGCGCCGCATCTCGTTCATGAGCCGTCCCCACTGCTGGCACTGACTATTGCGCTCGTTCTTGGTTTAATTGGGGCTTTGCTCGCGCTGTTCCTTCAGAAAATTGCGATTGCCGTTCTCGGTTTCCTCGCAGGCGGCAAACTTGCCGGCGCGATCGCTGCTGCATTCTTTGTTCAGTATGCGCAACATTCCACCGTCATCTTTCTGGTGGGCGGAGTTATTGGCGCAATACTGCTGCTCGTTTTGTTTGACTGGGCGCTGATCGTTGTCTCTTCCCTCATTGGTGCGCACTTAATTGTTTATCAAAGCGCAATCGCCCTGCCACAATCAGGATCGATCATTGTGTTTATTGGCCTCGCGGTCCTTGGCGTCCTGGTGCAAGCCGCGTCTCTGCGCAGGAGTCGTGGTGCGATCCCGTAACGAACGGTTGTCGCTACGTCTCTGCGAAACGTGCTTCGAACTCGTATTCCAGGGCATGCTACTACTGGGCGTTACCATTGTGGTTGAGGCCACCAAGACCGAGAAGACCACTACCGACGCATCCGCTTTCGACATTCTCCGCGAGGTCGTCAAGTACGTGACCCCGGCCACGCCGATCAACTCTTGAGCGCGTCTGTGGTGTTCGCGTGAGACTGGTACCAAGACAAAGAGAATAGAGATGCTCCTCGGTCTCGCGGTCATGACCGCGGCAATGGTCATCCCGCAGGCGACACGCCTGCCACTACAGCGCTCGTATTTTTGCTGACAAATCGGAACGCACCCACAAGAATCGCCGCATGAACTCTCAAAAAACTGGATTACGCGTCGCGAGCGTCATTTTCGCCATCTTTGCCATCGGTCATCTCCTGCGACTGATCAAGCAGGCCCAGGTCACTGTCGGCACCCATACGATTCCAATGGGCGTAAGCTGGGTCGCGCTTATCGTTGCCGCCATTCTCTGTATCTGGATGTGGCGACTCTCCTCAGGTCGAGGGGCCTGATAACATTTTATCAGTTAGTTCCTCACGTAACCGCCGCTCACGCGACGGGCCAATCCGCTGGCCCGTTTATGTAGGACTCATCCAGCTCAGAAATCGACGCGCATCCAAGCAGTTTCAGACTGCGAACAAGATCAGCGCGTAAGATCTCAATTGCTCGTGCAACACCCGGGCCGCCAGCTGCGCCGAGTCCGTAGGCGTAAGCGCGTCCGATCATTACTGCCCGAGCCCCTAAACACAGCGCTTTGATAATATCGCTGCCACGACGAATACCACCATCGAACAGGACCTCGATACGATCGCCTACGCTTGCCACAACTTCAGGCAAAATGCGCAGAGTCGGCGCGACGCCGTCGAGCTGCCTGCCGCCGTGATTGGACACGACCAACGCGTCCGCTCCAACGTCCACTGCGCGGCGGGCATCGTCTCGCGTGTGAATGCCCTTTATCACAATCGGTCCGCTCCATGCCTGGCGAATCCAATTGAGATCCTCCCAAGTCACCACAGACTGTTCGAGAGCGGCGGTGACATCGGCATACAACATCGACCCCTTCCCGGGAATGACGACGTTCGGAAATTTCATCAGCCCGCCATCAGCAATAAATCCAGCGAGCCAGCGCGGTCTTGTCAGTAGCTGACTCACAAACGGCAGCATCGACCAAAATTTGCCACTGAGGAGTTCTTTGACGCCGTTGCGAAGATCGCGTTCCCGCATTCCGGCCACTGCCGTATCGATTGTGACAACGAGCGCCGAAAAACCAGCGGCTTTCGCGCGTTCGATGGCCGGCAACGCGCAATCACGTCCTCCCACCAGGTAAAGCTGATACCAGGCCGGCGCTTTCGATGCGGCAGCGACATCTTCTAGTCGGCAACCCGAAAAAGTTGAAAGCACATAAGCAATTCCTGCTGCGCCTGCGGCCCGCGCGGCAGCTTCTTCTCCGCGCGGATAGATGAGCCGGCTACTGCCGACAGGCGCGAGGATCAGCGGCATGGAGAGAGATGTGCCAAGCACAGTGGTGCGCAGATCGCACGCCTGCAACGCGACAGCGCAACGCGGCCGGAATGTCACCGCCTCGAAGGCGCGGCAGTTCGCGCGCAAGGTTAACTCGGCTTCCGCGCCGCCGTCGATGTAATCAAATACCGCGCGGGGAAGCCGCTGTTTGGCGGCGCGGCGCAGATCTTCGATGTTAACCACACGCGGAGGCTGAACCGATCTAGGCATGCGTCTTACGCCACGGAATCTTAGTGTCGAAAGTGGCGGATGCCGGTGAAGACCATCGCCATGTTGCGCTCATTAGCTGCGGCAATCACTTCTTCGTCGCGGACTGAACCGCCCGGCTGAATAGCACACGTCGCGCCCGCGTCTGAAGCGGCGATCAACCCATCCGCAAATGGAAAAAAAGCGTCGCTCGCGACGGCGCTGCCTTTCAGCGTGAGCCCGGCTTCTTTCGCTTTCCAAATTGCAATCCGCGAAGCATCGATGCGCGACATCTGCCCGGCGCCAATACCAAGCGTGCGATCCGCTTTGGCGTAAACGATCGCATTCGATTTCACGTGCTTGACCACGCGCCAGCCGAACAACATCGCTTTCAGTTCCGTTTTAGTTGGTCGCCTCTTAGTGACGATCCGGCCACCGCCGGACGTGATTTCTGCCTCGACATCGGCATCCTGGACTAACACTCCGCCACAGACCGAGCGAACATCACGTGCCGGTCTTGCTTGTGCTGCCGGCGTCGCCAATCGAATCAGGCGCAGGTTCTTTTTTTTCTGCAAAATGCTGCGAGCTTCGGCTTCAAAATCCGGCGCGATGATTACTTCGCTGAAAATCTCGCTGATGACTTTCGCCACCGGCTCGTCCAGCGGCCGGTTGCAAATGATGATCCCGCCAAAGGGTGCTTGTTTGTCTGTTGCGAACGCTTTGTCCCACGCCTTGCGAAGATCCGCATCGGACCCCACACCGCACGGATTGGTATGCTTGAGAATCGCGATCGTTGGCTCCTCGAATTCGCCGATCAAATTCGTCGCGGCGCTGATGTCGAGAATGTTGTTAAAGGAAAGTTCTTTGCCATGAAGTTTTTCGAAATGTCTATCGAAATCGCCGTAGAGCGCAGCGGTTTGGTGCGGATTTTCGCCGTAACGCAACCGCGTCACCAGCGGAAGCGAAAGTGAAAATGACGCATCGGTTGCCTGCTCCTGATTCAGGAAGGTGCCGATCGCGCGATCATATTCAGAGGTTCTAATGAAGGCTTTGATGGCGAGGCGTTCGCGCAATTTCAGCGTCGTTTCCCCTTTGTTATCGCGCATGTTTTCGAGCACCGCGTCGTAATCGCCCGGATCGACAACTACCGTGACCGATTCATAGTTTTTTGCTGCGCTGCGAATCATCGACGGCCCACCTATGTCGATGTTTTCAATCGCTTCTGCGAGTGTTACGTCCGGCCTGGCAATTGTCGCTTCGAAAGGATAAAGATTCACCACCACCAGATCGATCGGCTCGAACCCGCATTCGCGCGCTTCGGCCTCGTGTTTCGGATTACCCCGTTTGTAGAGAAGGCCGCCATGCACACGCGGATGCAAAGTCTTAACGCGCCCTTCGAGCACTTCCGGAAAAGCGGTGAAACTGGAAATCTCGCGCACGGGAATTTTCTCCTTTCTGAGCAACTCCGCCGTTCCCCCAGTGGAAATGATGTCCACGCCGTGGCGTTCAAGCACGCGCGCGAACGCAGCGACGCCGGTTTTATCAGAAACGGAAATGAGAGCGCGCGTGATTTTCATCGTTGAACCGTTAAAGAGTTGAAGCGTTGAAGCGGGTCAACCCTTCATCGCTTTATCGCTTCATCGCTTCAACGAAAGGTCGCGCTAGCGACCCAGAATCACGTTTTTCGCCGCGGGATAAAGCACCGGGCAGCATCCGATCGTTTCGCAAAACGCTTTGCTGAAATGACTCAGGCTCGAGTATCCCACTTCCGTCGCGGCTTCGGTCACGTTGTAGCGTCCGGTGCGCAACAGCTCGGCCGCACGTTCCATCCGCAAATTGCGCAGGAATTGAGGAATGGTAAGTCCGACTTCGCGCGAAAAAATTCGACTGAGATAAAATGGGCTGCAACCAACCTCCTGCCCGAGCATTTCCAGTGTCGGAGGATTGGCCAGATCGCGTGCCAGCAATTCCTTGGTCCGCTCAACGCGTTCGCGTGCGACTCGCTTTTGCCGCATACAAAAAAATTCCGGGTCCTTTGGCGCGAAAAGAAAATGCGCCATGAGCTCGAGCGCCTTGCTTTGGTACCAAAGAATCTGCGCTGCTTTCGCGACAGGCGGTTCGGCCAGACTCGCCACTACGCCACGCTGTTCCATCGTCATCGACCGGGCAGGCGCAACCACACTTTCATCTTTATCCCCAAATATTACGCGCCGAATTTCCGGCTCTAGATCGGCTTCATTTTGCACGAACTGTTTCTGCAAATGATTTCTCGAAAATTCGAGCGTCACGAATTGATGATGATCGTTGGCTCGGCGCGACGCTGGCAACGGCTCTTCTCCGATCGCGTAGTAGCCGCAATTTCCCGGCGCGTAGTCGCTACGCGTTTTCCCCGACCTCCCGACCTGGCCGTGGCCTTCCAGATTCAAACAAAACTCGAGACTGCGAGGATGAAAACTTTTTCCCCAATCGAACGAATGCGCCGTACGAAAGTCATGCCACTCCACGGCCACGCCGAATTGATCGACGTCGCCGTAAAGCGGCCGCCATCCATTTTTCACTTCGCGCCAGGCGTTCTGCTCAGCCGCGCATTGAGAACTCATGGCGGGTAATTACGAGCGCGGCTGCGTGGAATGCAAGGAAGGTTTGACTTCTTGCAATGCTTCGCGGTCCCACTTCCCCAGCTTCGAGGCGGCATCGTAGGTGCTTTGCGCAAAATCAAGAAGGACTTCATCGGGTGAGTCGGCAGTGCGCACCGCGTCATAAGGAAGGATGAACTCACGCAGTTTTGGTTGGTATAAGGCCGCCTCTGGTTGAATTTTCGCATCCGCGAATCCCGCCGGTTCCGGATATGCGTAAGAATAAAAGATTGGCGTCGGCGCCGCGGCGTTGCCCGGCCAAAAACCCAGGCTGCTTACCTCCTGCGAGTAGGCCTCACGCGTAATCTCATCTGGCAGATGCGGCACCCCGCCGGGATGCGGCGGCGCTGGTCGCCCCGAGAACCGTGTAACTGCAAGATCGAAGCTGCCCCAGAAAAAGTGCACTGGGCTGCACTTGCCGCAGAAGCGCGACCGGAATTCTTTAAATACGCGATCAGCCTGCACGAGCACGCGCCAGAACCGATTTGCATATTCGCGATCGTAGGATCGATGCCCTTCGTCGCGATCAAATGCGATTGGATTCTCAATTTCGTTGGGCACGGTATTGATGCTCACAGACAGATCGAGATCGCCGAGCGCCTCCATTACCGTCCGATAAAACTCCGCAACCGAACGCGGTTTTAGTTCGATTGTGCGGCGGGCGCCATCGCTTTTCTCGATCCGCAATTGATGATCAATAAAATCGAACACGATCTCGAATGCGGAAAGGCCATGCGGGATCGGTGAAGTCGTTAGGCCGCGGGAAGTCACGTACAGAGTGACGTGCCATGAATGATTGACCCATGGGGTTTGGGTCAGGCGAATCTTGCCGACAATCTGCGTCCACATATGCAGGGTGACCGCTGTTTCTCTCCACTCTGCAAAAGGCAGCGCCGGCCAAGCCTCATCGCGTTTGTTTCTGGTAATCTTCACTTGAAACGAGCTCCTTCCTCACGCGCTTGAGCCGCGCGTTACCTCACAGATACAAGCAACGCATTTAATTGCCAACATAGATAAGGGGGCGGTGGCGGTCCATTTTTCGCGGACATACAAACTTTTGTTGCATGTGCAACAAAAGTTCGGCATCACGCTCGGGCTTAAATTTCCATGCTGCACGTGGCTTCGCTCACGGGCGGTCTGGCCCGGCGCAAAGCAAGGAGACGCCTATAACTCTCGGTCAATGAAATCGGAGAACGAGCGCTTTACTCTCTCAAACATGCCTCGCGCTTCTTCCTGAGTTCGGTGGAAGGCGTGTGAGATGCGTGATTTGACGCTCCCAATGATTCCACCTTCATCTTCCCTGTCGTAGTCGTTTTCCACGTCTTCCATGGTTGCGCCGGCAAACATTCCCTCCGTTCTCTTCACCGTGCCGCGCGTCGCGCCGATGTATATCGTACCGACTGGGCGTGACGATTTATTCAGAAGCGTGACGATCCAGATGGGCTCGCCACGTTCGTCCGTGCGCAAGGTGTAATCGGCTGTCGCAAAATTCGCGTGCGACACCTCCGCGGTGTGACTCGCCACCGCATAGGCGCCGCTGGAATCCAGGTTTAAGCGCGAGGCGTCGATCCTTGCACCTTCAGCAGAACCCGCCACCGAACGACCGGGTCTGTGTTCGGATTCAATCTTTCCATCAGCGACCTCCAGTTCGCGCACACCGCGACCATCCGGGTCCTCTAAAATAATTTTCCATTTTTCCGGCTGCGGATCACCTTTCGCCCCAATAATCGACACGACGTGATTCAGAGCGCCGCGGCCCAATTCAGTGCCGACTATGCGCAACGCTTCGTACGCGGTAGCGTTCTCCTGCGCCAGCGCGGGCGAGACCAAAAGTAGAAGCGAAACAAAGGATCTCCACATAACGCGAAACTGAACAGCGGTTTTGACAGGTGTCCATTGCGTTTTGATTTTGCGATTGTGGATCTTGCAGGCCATGGGCGCACAGGCCTATGAGACACATGAGACCTATGCGCTCTGCGCTTGTATGAACACCAGAACTCTGGTCAGCTTATAGGCACCGCTGATGAAGAAAAAGAGAATCGAATTCAGCAGCCACACAGGCAACCTGGCTTTGATGCGCAACTGCGTGCGCGATTTTCTCGACGGCTATCCGTTCTCAGATCAAGAGCGGTTGCTGATGGTGCTCGGCGTGGATGAAGCGTGCACGAATATCATCCGCTACGCCTACCGGCTGCGTGATGACCAACTGATTGCGTTGTCGATGGAAGGATTGCGCAAATGCGTGCGTATGCGTTTGCGCGATTATGGCGAACAGGTTCTCCCGCACGAAATGAAGGGTCGCGCCCATGATATAATCAAACCTGGTGGGCTCGGTTTATATCTCATTCGCCGAGCCTTTGATGACGTGGATTACTTGCACAAACGTCGTGGCACAGAGCTGGTGCTGACGAAAAATTTGAATGGAAATGCGCGCAATCGGACGCCTTCTGGGTAGCGCGCGCGTCTCGCGTGCAAATGGCAGTCCGGCTCGGACTTTCGGTGTCTCGCCGAAACAATCTTTTCTACAAGCAGGAACGGCTGGATGAGGTGACGCGTTCGGAAAAGTTCGCACCCGCGAGGACGCGTTGCCAGCACGGAGACGCGCGCGCTACCCAGGCATTTGCAATTCGCGCTGTGCAGAAGATCGCTTCCGATGGTATGAAAACGCACAATCCCTCATGAAACCGCCGGAACCAGATGCCGCTTTCGAAATCTCGCTGCGGCCGCCAGCATTCAGCGAGTTCACCGGTCAGATGAAAGTGCGCGAAAGGCTGGAACTGATGGTGGAAGCGGCGAAAAAGCGCGGCGATGTGCTCGAACATATTCTCTTAAGCGGACCGTCCGGTCTCGGCAAGACTACACTCGCCTACATCATTGCGAACGCGATGAGCGTGAACATCAAAAACACCAGCGGCCCGGTGATCGAAAAAGCCGGCGAACTGGCCGGGCTTCTCACGAGTCTGGAAAAAGGCGACGTGCTTTTCATTGACGAAATCCATCGGCTGCAACCGACCATCGAGGAATATCTTTATCCGGCGATGGAAGATTACCGCCTCGACATTATCATCGATCAGGGCCCGCAAGCGCGCAGTCTGCGCCTTAATCTGCCGAAGTTCACATTGGTCGGGGCGACCACGCGCGCCGGAATGGTAAGCGCGCCGCTCCGTTCGCGATTCGGCATGACCGCGCGGCTCGATTATTACAATGCCGAGGAGATGCAGAAGATCATCCTGCGCAGCGCGCGTTTGCTTGGAGTTGAAATTGATCCTGCGGGCGCGGCCGAGCTCGCCACGCGCACACGCGGCACGCCGCGCACGGCGAACAATCTTCTGCGATGGGTACGCGATTATGTACAGGTGAAAGCCGAAGGAAAAATCACCGCGGAGCTGGCCGACCGCGCCCTGACCATGCTCGAAATCGATCGCGACGGTTTCGATCAATGGGACAAGCGCATCATCGAAACGCTGATTCACAAATTTAATGGGGGTCCCGTCGGTTTGAGTTCGCTCGCGGTCGCGATTGGCGAAGAAGCCGGCACGCTCGAAGAAGTGAACGAGCCGTATTTAATCATGGAAGGCTACATCAAACGCACGCCGCAAGGGCGCGTCGCGACTGCGAACGCCTATCGCAAGCTTGGGTTGAAACCGCCGGGCGGCATGCAAGCGGAGCTTCTGTAGCAGCGCTCTGTGAGCGCCAGAACCAAAATTGTCGGCGGTCATAGACTGCCGCTACAGTTTCTGCATTCAGCGTTGGACGTTGAGCGTTGGACGTTGGACGTTTTCTTCGATGCAACTCACCGCTGATCTCTTCCAGCAGACGTCGAAGGTTTTTACCGTCGCGGAGCTGACCCGACAAATCCGCGGGGCACTCGAGACAAAATTTGGCGCGGTTTGGGTGCAGGGCGAAATCTCCAATTACAAATTGCATCCGAGTGGACATCAATATTTCACACTCAAGGATCAGCGTGCCCAGATCGCGTGCGTGATTTGGCGCGACGCCATGTTGCCGCCACGCCAACCTCTTGTCGATGGAACCCAGGTACAGGTTTTCGGCACCGTCACGGTTTTCGAAGCGCGCGGACAATACCAGCTCAATGTCCAGATTCTCCAGCCGCGCGGAGTCGGCGTGCTCCAGGCAAAATTCGAAGCGCTCAAGCGCAAGCTCCAAGCCGAAGGATTGTTCGAGCCGGAACGGAAACGGCCGTTGCCGAAATTCCCGCGGCGAATCGGAATCGTGACGTCACCAAGCGGCGCAGCGATTCGCGATGTGCTGAACGTGCTACGCCGCCGCGCACCTTGGTTGCAGATTTTGATCAGCCCGGTGCGCGTGCAAGGAACGGGGGCGGCGCAAGAAGTTGCTGTTGCGATCCGCGAACTCGCTATGCCGAACGAGAATTGGCAACCTCTCGATCTTATCGTGGTCACGCGCGGCGGCGGAAGCATCGAAGATTTATGGGAGTTCAACGAAGAGATTGTTGCACGAGCAATATTCAATTCCACGGTGCCAATTGTCTCGGCGGTCGGTCACGAAATCGATTTTACGATTTGTGATTTCGTCGCGGATCTGCGCGCGCCTACGCCGAGCGCCGCAGGGGAATTGATTGTGCCCGATATTGTCGATCTTCACCGGCGGATCGATGGTTGCACGCGCGGGCTTGCGCGCCAGTTGCTGAATCGGACGCGCGACGCCCAACAACGGCTAGACCACGGACGCGAGACTTTGCAGCGCTGCCTCGCCCACAGGATCGACAGTTACAAGCGCGGTCTCCTCCACATCGCGGCCGCGTTACAGGCGCGTAGTCCTGCGCACGAACTCATGATGCGCCGCACCCGTTTTGTTGATTTGCATCGACGGTTGGTTGCGTCTCCCGGGAGATTACTCGAAAACGCACTGCACCGCTTCCGCCGCATAGAAGGAATTTTGCGCGTACTCGGGCCGGACGCGACGTTGCGGCGCGGATACAGCATCACGATGAACGAGCGTGGCAAAATCATCCGGATAATCGCAGCAGTGCGGCCAAAGATGAAAATTCGCACCCGAGTGAGCGACGGCGAATTCGCCTCTGAAATACTATCGGAAAAGATTTTTACAGAAGACAACAAAGCAAACGAAGATTCTGATTGAAGCGGGGAAAACTCTTCGTTGTCCTCGCTTCCTTTGTTAAGTCGCTTCTTAACTAGCGCAGCTGCGCAGAAGCTTTTTACGGAAGGCAACAAAGCAAACAAAGATTGTGTTCCGTTCCAGAAAATCGCTTCGTTACCTTCGTTTCCTTCTGTTATCGTTTGAGCCAAATCGAAAATGCAGAAGGCGTCGAATCAATTTTGCAATGAAGTGAAAGCCCCCCGAATTTTGCGACGATCACTTGTTGGAGAAGTTCCTGCCATGTCGCTGATTGATTTCATTCGCACGATGCCAGACGTGGGCGATGGTCGCATATTTCGGAGACCGAAGCGCAAGCCACGCAAAGTGAAATTGTGAACGGTTTTTTGCTCGACACGAATGTCGTTTCGGAGCTGCGTAAACGCGAACGATGTGCTCCGAAGGTCAGTGCCTGGGCGAGCACGGTTCCATCGAATCAAGACTTTCTCAGCGTCCTAGTTGTCGGCGAATTGAGGCGAGGCGCGATCTTGAAACGGCGGAGAGATCCGGCGGCGGCGGATGCTCTGGAAAAATGGATCGCGCGGCTAGTCCAACTATACAGCGACCGCATCTTGGCAATTACGCTGGAAATCGCCTACGAGTGGGGATGCCTCAGCGCGTTGCGCCCAATTCCACTGGAAGATGGTTTGCTCGCAGCGACCGCACAGGTTCATCGGCTAACGTTCGCGACGCGTAATACAAAAAACGTGGAAGGCTTAGGCATCTCGCTCGTGAATCCGTGGACATGACGTCGCGCGTGCTCGGACCGGACGCGACGTTGCGACGCGGTTATAGCATCACGACGAATGAGACTGGAAAAATCATCCGTACAATCGCAGCAGTCCGCCCAAGATGAAAATTCGGACCCGAGTGAGCGACGGCGAATTCGGCTCCGACGTGTTGTAGGCAGGCATGTTAAATGTTCAAGGGCGTGTTGCTCAAAGCTGTTTGCGGTTTCTGTTCAGAGAGCGATTTGTTAGGCGGATTTCAGTAATGGACCGTCGCACGCTGAAAAAAGACAACTGGCCAATAGGCAAAGTGAGTCTGCGATCTATTTACCCGCTTCAGGCGAGCTGGTAACATCAGCGCGACCGCAGCGCTCTGCTTAGGGTTTTGGTGGGCGAGTAGAATGCGCACATTTTGGATGGCTGCGATCAAGTAATCCGGGATTTGCTGTCGCCAGAGTCGCCGCCAACGAGCGCGTTTAAAGTGATGGTTGTTGGCCGCATCGGCAAAACTCGCTTCCATCAGGTGTTGGCGCCGTTTGCGATTACGGTGCGCAGCAATGCTGTGAGCCTGCGCGCGCGCTACATTTAGTGCCTCTTGGTTTTCGTGCCTTTGCACTGTGCGCCCATGGTGCGAGCGAGTGCATTGAGTGTGCAATGCACAAGCGGCACACACTCTAGCGGGAGCTTTGTATTCGAGCGTGCGACGAATAGGATGGACGCGGCGTGGCTTAAGGATCTGCCCGGCTGGACAGCGATAGATGTTTTGCAGCGGATCGTAGGTAAAAGCTTCATCGCCAAAGATGCCTTGCTTGCGCCCCGTGTTAGCTGTGTTGCGGGTGGCTTCTCCCATGTGCGTCGCGATCCCGCGCGACTGACACGCGACGTAATTTTCATTCGTTCCATACTTGTGATCGGCCGCCACGGTTTGCACAGCGCAACGCGTGTTCTTCTCATGCTGATCAATCAACCCCATGAGCTTCTTGTTTTCGGCGATTGACCCAGGCGTTGTCTCCATCGCGGTAATGACTCCCTTCTGGTCATCGACCGCGCGGTGATGGTGGTAACGCGGTCGCGACTCACCACCTCCTTTTCTTACGCAGGCTGCGTCCGGATCGCTCTGGCTCATCATTCGGTCATTGACCCATTGGTAACTCTGCGGCGTGCTGCTCACCTCCAATTTGCTCTCAGTGGCGCAGTAGGCGCGCTTCAATGCGGCAATCAATTCCAGCGGGCCTTTGATCACTGAGTCCTTCGACGCATTGGCATCAATGAAACTCCCATCCACATGCAGCTTGCTGCCATCCACCAGTCCCGCTTCCACGCATTGTGCCACCGTTTGTACAAACAAACTCTCAAACACTTCCTTGCCCCAGCGTGCACGCGCCTTGGAGAGCACGCTGTGATCGGGAATCTTCTCATCCAGCCCATAATCCAAAAACCACAGGTAATCGAGTCGCTCGCCGATCACCTCCATCAGCTCCCGCTCACTCTTGATGTCGTCAAAGAAAAGCAGGAACATCATTTTCAAGATCACTTCCGGCGGCACCGATTCATTGCCGTTGCGCCCGTAGCAGTGCGCCACCTCCTCACGTGCAAAAGAAAAATCGATGACCGCTTTTACTTGTCGCAGCGGATGATTAGCTCGCACCCGCTTCTCCAAATTGACCGCGTAATTAAAGAGCTGCGGCTCGCTCTTTTGCTCTCCCATCATGATGGGAACACTGCTTTAACAGATTGCTGCGAGCTTGTGTACTATTTTCTTCTAAAAACTTTCGATTTGGGCAACACGCCCTTCAACATTGAACTTTGCTAAATTAAAGGTGTGTTTAATGTCAAATGTTTGATGAGACACGACCCTTCTTTCTTTATTGGCAACACGCCCTTTAGATACGACCCCTTCTGACTGCCGGCATCATGCTTTTCAAACCAGCAAGGGATATTTTTATCCAGTGCCGCGATCAAACGCACCTGCGCTTTTCTTGATAATCGGAAGCTCCTGGAAGATTCACCTATCCATTGCTCCAGCAATGCCGGAGTCAGTGGACAGCCCATCGACAAACAACGCCGCTTCATCATTTCGAGAAGCCGAGGTACCCGTTGGCCCCAGCTTTTCCTGAGAGTATCAAGCGCTTTTGCAACGACCTGCTGAGCCCGCGCGCGTGTAAGCCCGCATCGCCGGCCAATTTCTTCGAAGGTCAAGTAAGGAAGATCTTCTGCTCCTATTCTGGCAAGAAGAAACTGATTTTCGCGGGGCGACAGCTTCGCCATTCCTTGCTCGAGTAAAGTCAACAATTCCGCCGCCGCAGTGGAGTCTTCGATCTGCGCCTCATCAAATTCGCCGGAAATTGCTCGCTCAATGAGTTGCTGAATCTCGCTAAGCGTGCGCCTGCTACAGTTCTGGTATTGAAGCAATTCAAAAGGGCTGCGGCCTTTTAGATCGCCCAGGGTCCGAGCCCCGATCGACCGGACGATATTTGCCAACCGTGCCGTTATCGGCAATTCGTGGAACTGCAGCTGAGAAATCGATTCTGGAATGGCAAAGCCGGCTCCGTTCTGCGGCAAAGCTGCGCTTTCGGGAGTGGACGCCTTCTCTACCCCAGATAGTGCGCGGCGGGCAAGCGAATCCAACTCGTGCAACGTCTTGGGTCCACAATTTCTCTCCCACGCAAAATCACCCACCTTCCGCCCGTGAAGGTCGCCGAGCACGCGGACCCCTGCCCTGCGCAACACACCAGTCAGACGCACTGACGTTTGCCACGCCTCTAATGGCTGGTTCCGGAGACCGGCTGGAATATCAATCGTCTGGGAATACCAACGCAAGGCTAAGACGGCCATGCGATTTTCGCACTTTCCGTATGGCATGGCCATCTTGCTTGGTCCTTCTTCCCAAGTATTTCTACGGGAATTGGAGGGCGAAGTTCCCAAAAAGTCTGTCGGCCAAGCGTGTGGCGGCGGCCGCGTGCTATGCATGTGCGAAATGGTCGCGCCACACGACTCGCTCACGGTTGATTAGACTTACGATCTTCTTTATCGCAAAGCCGGGCGGGATTTTTTATAGAGTAATTGCTTTGCGGATCAGGCAATCAATTTTGCGCAGAACCGCGCGTCCTTTCGCTCCGGCGAGGTCCGCATTCTCGATTCAAGCGGCGCCGTCGAGCGCGCGATTCTGTTTCACGGAAAGAGATCGATAGCTTTGATGCAGGAGCCCCGACCGGGGCGCCCAAGGGCCGTTGCCCTTTTTCGCTCTGGGTGGTTGCGCGGGCGGAGCATCCGCCGCCTCGGAATCGTGTGCGGTCGGAGCCGTTGAAAACAACCATGAAAAGTGAGCAACCGTAGGAAGTTCGTACGTTTCAAATTTGCGTTGTAATCTCCTTCGCCCGTGGTTGTTATGCCTTATTCCTTTCGGGTTGCATGCGAATTGTTCGACTACTTTACGATTCGGGGCCAGAGGCACCACAAATTCGAGAAATTACATCATCCTGTTAACTCCTTAGTAGTAGACTGTTAGAACATTTCTTGAACAACACCTTTACCTTCTGGCACGGAGGTTGCTTTCTTATTTTGGCAGGGGGTTGCTTTATGAGCGCCGAACAAAAAGTCGAACGGATTCGGGAATCTCTTGCGGATTGCTCGAGTCTTTCGACACACGAAGAGTCCTGGTTCTTACGGCAGAACGATTACTGGATCATTCGATATCACGGTCACGCCGCATTGCTTAAATCCACGCGCGGCCTCCGCTATCTCGCCGTCTTGCTTCGCGATCCGGGACGTGAGTTCCATGTCAGGGAATTGCTCGCCCGCCCGACGGACGTATCAACTCCCGCTGCAGCAGTTGTCGCGAATGAACGCGTCACGGGCGGACTCTATGCCGGCGTCCCAGTGTTGGACGCACAGGCTAAAGCAGAATACAAATGCCGGGTCAACGATCTGCGGCAAGACTTGAACCAAGCAGAACGATTCAACGATCCTCAGCGGAAGACCGAGGTTCAGAACGAATTACAGGCGATTGCCGACCAGCTCGCCTCCGCGGTCGGACTCGGGGGCAGGGACCGCAGGACTTCCTCGGACGCCGAACGAGCGCGTTCTGCCGTGACCAAATGTATTAAGCAAGCCGTCCGAAAAATCGGCGAGGCAATCCCGTCGCTGGGTTACCACTTGGCCACTAGGATCAAAACTGGATACTTCTGCTCCTATAATCCGCACCCGGATCGCCCGGTTGCCTGGAAGTTCTGATTTTTTCTAACGCTTTCCGAGTTGTGACCCGAAAGTCACAGTGTGACCCGGAAAGTCACGCACATAACATAGAATCTCGCCCATCTTTTTAATGGGTGGGACTAACAAACCCAACCAAACAAAAACCAACCAAAAATCATCAGAAATAAACAAAATGAAAAAATTAAGTATTCTCACCTGTACCATGATTGCCCTCGGCTTCATGGCTATCACCGTGCTCGCCCAGAATGCGCACTTTATGCGCTGTGACAGTAGCGTCGCCAGCAACGGCGACCTCAGCGTGTCGTTCCGGATTGCGGGACTCGGTGCGGGAGCATCGGACACGATAACTGCTACCACCACCGCGACCGCCACCTGGGGCTGCCTGAACGGTGGTCAGCAATGCCCCAATGCGGCGAATAAATTCACCAGTTCGGAGCAACTCAGCGGAGATCTGACCGTCACGGCCGGCCACAATGGGTCCGCCTCGGGCACCATCACGCTCAGCCCCACGCGGCCGACTAACTTCTGCCCGCATGGGCAACAGATGGTCTTGATCTCGGTGACGTACAGTGACGTCGCGCTGACCAATAGCGCTACCAGCGACACCTGTACAACCGACGGAGGCGCGGCGAGCTTCTTCCCGCAGTGCCCGTAAGCTAAAGCCTGCAAAAGCTGGCGCACGGGCGATTTGAATTAATTAACCCGTCGCAAAGCCGCCACGTTTCACCGCGTGGCGGCTTTTTTTTCGCTCGAAATCGCAAACCGTGATCGCTACGGCTCTTTGAAATCGCCCGCTTGCTCGTGTTTTTCAATCACATTGTCCGCTGAATCGTAAACGCGAATCACAGCATCGTGTGAGCGGCTGAAAAACTTTGCGTAACCGAGAAAAAGGGGCAGTCCTCACTATTGACACAAGATCGTCAGGATTTGGCGAAAGGAACCAGTTACCTTTCTAACTTAAACGCCACCGTGGCCAGCGGCGGCAGATGAATCAGGATCGAATGTTCGCGGGCCATCCATGAAACATTCTCGCTGCGGACGCCGCCGTAGTTGCCCACGTTGCTGCCGCCATACGTCTCGGCATCGGTGTTGATGATCTCACGCCAGAATCCGGACTCGGGCACACCGAGCTGGTAATTATAGCGCACCTGCGGTGTGGCGTTCACCACGAATGCGATCAGCTCGCCCTCGCGCGATTTGCGCAGAAACGAAACGACGCTGTTATCCGCGTCGTGAAAATCGATCCAATCAAAACCTTCATAGGTGTCGTCGAGTTGCCAGAGCGCGGGTTCGCTTTTGTAAATGTAGTTCAAATGTTGCGCCAACCGGCGTAATCCGTCGTGCCGGGGCAACTGCGCCAAATGCCAGTCCAGACTTACGTCATGGTTCCATTCGTTGACCTGACCGAATTCACTACCCATGAATAATAACTTTTTACCGGGATGCGCGTACATCCACGCCAGAAACATCCGGAGATTGGCGAACTTCTGCCATTCGTCTCCGGGCATCTTCGATAATAAGGAGCGCTTGCCGTAAACGACTTCGTCGTGGCTCAGCACGAGAATGAAGTTCTCCTGAAACGCGTAAAGCAACGAAAACGTGATGTTGCCGTGATGAAAGCGCCGGTAAATCGGATCCAGACTCATGTATTGGAGAAAGTCGTGCATCCAGCCCATGTTCCATTTGAATCCGAACCCCAGCCCGCCCAGATAAGTGGGCCGCGTGACGCCGGGCCAGGCGGTTGATTCCTCGGCGATGGTCATGATCCCGGGGAACCGCTCATAGCAAACTTCATTGAAGCGCTTCAAAAAATAGATGGCATCGAGATTTTCGCGCCCACCGTACACGTTTGGGATCCATTGCCCCGGTTGCCTCGAATAATCGAGGTAAAGCATCGAGGCCACCGCGTCCACGCGCAGACCGTCGATATGATATTTGTCCAGCCAGAAGAGGGCGTTGCCGATAAGGAAATTGCGGACCTCGGGGCGGCCATAATTAAAAATGAGCGTCCCCCAATCCTGGTGCTCACCCTGGCGCGGGTCCATGTGTTCGTAGAGATCGGTGCCGTCGAACTCGGCCAAGGCGTACGCGTCTTTCGGGAAATGCGCCGGCACCCAGTCCACGATCACGCCGATGCCGGCTCGGTGACATGCATCGACAAAATGACGAAATTCATCGGGCGTGCCGAAGCGGCTGGTGGGCGCGTAATAATTGGTGACTTGGTAACCCCAGGAGCCTTCGAACGGATGCTCGGCGATGGGCAACAACTCGATGTGGGTATAACCCATCTCCAGCACGTATGGCACCAGAGTCTCGGCCAGTTCGAGATAACTGAACTGGCGCCCTTCATCGGCGTGGCGACGCCATGAGCCGAGGTGTACCTCGTAAATGCTGACCGGACTTTTCGGCCAATCGCGTTTGCGGCGTGATTCCATCCACTCGGCGTCGCTCCATTGGTAGCGCTCCAGATTGTAAATGAGAGAACTGGTCGATAATCCGTGCTGATTAAAAAAGGCAAACGGATCGCTCTTAAGCAGAAGCGCGCCCGTCTGGGTGCGGATTTCGAATTTATAATGCGTGCCTTCACGCACGCCGGGCAAAAATAATTCCCAGACGCCGCTGCCAACGAGTTTGCGCATGGGATTGACCCGGCCATCCCAGCCATTGAAATCACCCACCACACTGACTCGTTGCGCATTGGGCGCCCAAACCGCGAAGTAAACGCCAGCCGCATCGCCGATAGTGCGCAAGTGTGCGCCAAACTTTTCGTAAATCTGCCAGTGCTGTCCTTCGCCGAACAAATGTAGATCAACCTCGCCCATGATCGGGCCGTACTGATACGGATCGCGCATCAGAGACTCGGACCCGTCCCACGTTGTGAGGCGCAGGTGGTAATCAAGGTCGCGCCTGGCTCCCGGCACAGTCGCGCAGAAGAAACCGTCGCGGTGAATTTTCTCCGCAGCGATCGGCCCGGTTGCCTGTTGATTCAGCACAACGTCGATCTTTCGCGCATCAGGCCGGAAAGCGCGGATCTCCAGATCGTCACCAGCCCGGTGCGGTCCGAGAATGCGGAACGGATCGGAATGCGTTGCAGTGAGGAAGCTGGTCAACTCGTCGGGGGGCAGGCCGGCGATTTGGAAAGGTTTCATGGTTATACGTTACACTGTTAAAAACGTTACATCGTTACATTGGATTTGCGATTCAACGACTTGACGTGGAGAAGCCAGCGCTCCATCGCTTCAACCTTTCATCGGTTCAACGAATCGTTTTGATCGCACCCGGATTTCCCAGCTCCGAAAGTTCGCGATCGCGAGGGCGTGATCGCCGGTGCCCGAAGCGGTGCTACTTCCCGGAAAAATATCGAAAATCAAACCGCGGATTTCAGGCTTGACTGCGAATTTCGTCCGGTTAAGGTGCGTGCCGGGTTGCCTCGGGTGAGGACAACTCAATGGTTGAATCATATTTGATTCTTTCTTTCGGAACGTGGGCGAGCCTAACCACTCGCCCACGTTCTGTTTTGTGTAGCCTTCGCTATCGCTATCACGGGCCAGGGGGAACGCGCGATCGACCTGCGATCTGCGATAAATAGAGGAAGGAGAATTATTAACCATGGCCAAAATTGTAAAAGTTATCGAAGTCTTGTCGGAGTCAGCGAACAGTTGGGAGGAAGCGACCCAAAACGTTGTCAGCGAAGCGTCCAAAACACTGCGAAATATCCGCTCTGTCTACATCAAGGAATTCACTGCTGCAGTCGAGAACGACAAAGTCACCAGTTATCGCGTGAACGCGAAAGTCACGTTCGAGATGGAACGTGGCGCTTGATGGCTTCGCCACGTTAAATCGTTAGAAAAGTTACAATGGTTACAAAAGTGGAGTGTCTTCCGTTGTAACTCCGAAAGCTTTCGCGAGCAGGCGATGTAACCTTTTTAACAAATCACGTTGGCTCGCCCTAATAGACTACGTTTCGTTATTTCTTTGGCCGCAGCAGGGGAAACAGAATGACGTCGCGGATCGATTCCGCGCCGGTAAGCAGCATGGCAAGCCGATCGATCCCGATACCGACGCCGCCAGCTGGCGGCATTCCATGCTCGAGCGCGAGCAAAAATTCTTCGTCGATCCTTTGCGTCTCCTCGCCTGCCTGTTCCAGAAGACGCTGACGTTGCACGAGCGGATCGTTTAACTCGCTGTAACCCGGGGCGATCTCTGCGCCGTTGATGATCAGCTCGAAAACATCCACAAGCGAATTGTCCTCGCTGTTTTGCCGGGCAAGCGGCACGAGCTCTTTCGGGCAATGCGTGACAAAGAGCGGATCGATCGTCGTCTCTTCGATAAGCTTTTCAAAGACGTGCTGCGTGACTTCGAAATCGGCGAGTTGCGGTAGAATTTCCAATTGGAACTCGTGCGTGGCGCGTTCGCGCCGTTGTTCGCTCGACAGTTCGAACCAATCTTTTCCCGCAACTTCGCGCACCAGATCATGGTAGCGCGCGCGTCGCCACGGTCTTTGCAAGTTGATCGTGCGAGCGATTTTGCCATCGGCGTCTCGATGCTCGATTTGGAGGGGCGAGCTCCCGCGGGCCCGCGCTTCTGGCGTCGCAGGAGCTCCGCCCTCCAGAGCCACAGCAAGATTACAAATCAGTTCCTCGACGAGATTCGCCATTTTCTCAAAATCGGCGTACGCCCAGTAAGCTTCGAGCATAGTGAATTCCGGATTGTGTTTTCGGGAAATGCCTTCGTTCCGGAAGTTGCGGCTGATCTCGAAAACCTTGTTGAACCCGCCTACCAGCAAGCGTTTCAAATAAAGTTCGGGGGCGATGCGCAGATAAAGATCGAGGCCGAGCGCCTTGTGATGGGTGCGAAACGGTTCGGCTGCAGCGCCACCTGCAATAGTTTGCAAAATCGGCGTCTCTACTTCCAGAAAACCGCGATCTTCGAAGAAGCGCCTGGTTTCGCGGACAATCATGATTCGTTTTTTGAATATGACGTGGGAATGTTCGTTGGTGAAAAGATCGAGATAACGCTGGCGGTAGCGCGCCTCGATATCCTGTAGTCCGTGCCATTTTTCAGGGAGCGGCCGTAAGGCTTTGGCCAGCAGCCGGAACGTGCGCACCTTCACTGTTGGTTCACCGCTTTTGGTGAGAAAATATGTTCCCTCGACGCCGATGAAATCGCCGATATCGAGCAGGCGAAAAAGATCGGCCAGCTCCGCGCCAACCTCCTTGGCGTGGACATAAATTTGAATGCGCCCGCTGGCGTCGCGGAGGTCAAGAAAGTGGCTCTTGCCCATGTCACGATGCGCGGTAATGCGGCCAGCCGCACGAAGTGCCTCGCCTTCTTTAAATTTTTCGCGCACTTCGCCGATCGATCCGCTCGGCTCGAAACCAGCGCCGAACGGCTCGACGCCTTTCGCGCAGAGCGCGTCGAGTTTTTTGCGCCGCAGCGCGATCAGCTCGTTCTCTTCGTCCATCTTCGGAAGCGAATGTAAGGCTTTTGCGGAACTCTGGGAGCAAAAAACTCGCCGCTGCCCCGTCGAATCCGCTCAGACCATCGTGCGATGGCTTGGCTGATAAACGCCGATCTCTCCTCCACTCGGCAGCCGAAGCGTCGCGCTTAATCCCCACTCGGCTTCAATCGGCGATGTGCAAGTCGCACCTTTTCTTTCCATCGATCGGATGAAGCAGCGCAGATCGTCACACATCAGATAGAGCACTGCGCCAAGCATGCGACGCTCCGCATGTATCTGAACGAAGTCGCCGGTGCCGGGATGAACCGCTAATTCGGCCGGGGGCAATGCAAATAACAGCCACCCCTCACCCAGATCGATCGACCGGAATTCCAGCACAGTACTAAAGAACGCGCGGTCCGCCTCCGGATCCTTGCTGTAGAGAAGAAAATGCGCCCCTGTAATCATTCGGGCAGGCTATCGATGCCGCCGAAAATTGAACAGTCTGAAAGAAGAGTCTGGCTTCGCCATGTTGAATCGCGAATCCGATGTAACGATGTAACGTTTTAACGAATCACGCCGGTTTGCCAGCGAATCGCGTCGGCGCGGAAAGCCAATATATTGGGTTTGCCAAGGAAAGATCGGC
>Ga0307278_10000218_pt1 | contig 29856 bp, 36 predicted proteins | sample ER_DNA_117_FD_194482 | JGI IMG/M metagenome (GOLD analysis project Ga0307278, IMG submission 194482) | Bulk soil microbial communities from the East River watershed near Crested Butte, Colorado, United States - ER_DNA_117 | ecosystem: Environmental > Terrestrial > Soil > Floodplain | place...
CCATTAATTCGGCGGCCGTTTATGAGGGCCAGATCTAACGTATAAGGCTCACCCTCGCGAGCGTCGCGTGCAGCCGTTGGTTAGGCCGACGTATAGTTGACGGTTCAAAGCCCACCGTCGGCAGTAATTATTCCATCACGGGGAGCAACGAAGTCCTTCTGTCTGAAGCTTGACGAACTTCATCTGCTTGTCGTCAATCTTCCATGCGATCACTGCAGGAAGCATTTCAACACCATGTTCATTCTTAAGCACACCAATCGCCGAGCCCGGGACATCGTGGCCATTTAATTGGCAGGAACCAATAAATTGAGGTGATTCCTTTGAGTGTTTCGGAAATTTCAGCACGTCTCGCACGACATCTTTGTCTTCGAGAAGGACGTACTCCTCTCCACAGATTCGCCACGATATTAAAAATAAACGATCCGAAATCTCTGAACCCCCTAGATCTTTAAGACCGAGGTCCTTGTGCCTCTCTTCAAGGACAACGATTTTCTCATTCGACATGATGCGGCCTAGGAGAGCTTTTCGAACGTCAGATCCACACTGAACCGAATCAAAACCGTCTGCATCGCAAATGTTGCTCCCGCAAAAGAGCGGAAGGACTAGCATGAAGATCGCAATAATTTCTTTGGTTTTCATTAACACTCCATAGTCGGCCTAACGAGACAAAGCTGAGCCACCCAGTACTTTGAGAATTGACGTGTGCATCGACCTAAAGCTTACAACAAAGTGCTGGGTTGGCTCCAGCGATTGGTTAGGTGTATTTTTTTCGCTGTTGGTCGGCAACATGGCAATCGTGATGAACGAGCCGTGTGTTTTGATCCGTGTAGCCTCCGAACGCGTCAAACCGATCAAGCTCCGATCCAGATGGTGGCAACTTCTGCCCACACAATGCACAAAGGCCATTTTGCGCGATCATCTTGCGTCGCTTCAGTGCGGTGCGTGCCTGCGGCGTGCCCCTCTCGATATAGATCAGTTCCCTCGCGAGTTTCCACGTGAGTGCCCAAAAAACTCGTGCATCTCCATTAGACAGACGCTCCAACTCGGCTTTCGTGGACTGCAGAAGAGGTTCGAAAAGCGACTTTCGCTGTTCGGGAGTGAGCTGCGCGTTTGCCATACATCTAACGCGATACAAGCTCAGCCACCGCGAGCCCCGCCGTGGCTTACTACAAAGTGAAGAGGTGGATGGCAAAGAGGCATATTGTGAAAACGCAGAAGGGTTTCGCGGATTCGCTGCAGTTGGTGGTTAGATGCGTTTGATCGCGAGACTCATTTCGCAAATGAAACCGTATCAGTCGATGACGCGATTGTCTGTGTTCCAAAGATTGTACGCGAGCTTGTGAGTCGGCTGATAGAGCTGGATGTCGTCCGCACCGGGCACGATCATCATGATGACGCGGCCGTACTCGAGTTGCTCGATAGGGCCTTGGAACTGCGCTCCTTTCGCCCGCAACTCGCCGACCGTCGTCTCGATGTCGTCACACATCAACGCGATCGAGTGGTGACGGGGGTAGTCGTAGGTTTGGCCCTCCCATTCGCTGTGCGTCGGGTGCACGCCCATCTCGCTCGGCCCCGATTTAAAAATGAGCCAATCGTTATCGAAATCCTCGGCGACGTACTTCCACACGAGGACATCACGCAGAAACGCCCGCGTTGCGTTAGCATCGTCGGAGTAAATCAACGTATGAATTGAGGTAATCATGTCGTTATCAGTTTGTTGTCGCTGCTACTGAGTGCATCTAACGCGTTGTTATGCTGTAGGTCAAGGGTTACCAGAGACATCTAGTTGTGCATTCCTCGGCGCTCACTTCATGTGCTTGTCGAAGAAGGCGATTATTTTTGCCGGATGCCTTCCGAAGTAATTGTAACCGTCCTTGAAACGGCGGGTGGTGCCCTCGATCCAGAACAGTTCCTTCTGCTTGCTGCCCAGCAGATCGAAGGTCTTTTGTGCGTCTTCAGGGTTTCTTGTCCGTGAGTCCTCCAGCACCTGAATCATGAGCACTGGCATCTTCACTCCCGAGGCAAACAGTTGGGGGGTCATTTCGGCGGCCGTAAAGGCACCCATCTTCAACCATTCGAGATCAATGAGTTCCAGATATTGGCTGATTCCTTGCAGTTCCGACATTGCCGAAAAGATTGCCGCCATGGAAACAACCATCGGACTCCACATGCCCAAAACATTCTCAAACAGATCCGGCCGCCTGTAGATGGCTTCGTATTGAGAGTTGCCTCCCATGCACTGGCTGTATAGCCCGACTTTCATTTTGCCGAGCGCAGGGTGGCTATCCACATACTTCTTCACGCCCACGCAGTCCCGCCATTCCCACCGGCCGATACCAGAGAGGCCGCCATTCGCGGCGCTGCTATTGCCATGGTTCCTTATATCGTAGGCGAGCACGTTGTATCCCGCGTCGGTCAAATGCTTCATCTGGATCACGAAGTCGATCTCAACGGCATCAAAGTTACTCCAGGGCTCGCCTAGGTGTCCCGGGAAACCTGCGCGACACATCGGCAAAGCGTGATTGAAGATAACCAGCTTGTCACTTTCTCCTCCTTGGCGGGGATGTACCAGCCTTCCAGGGAAGTGCCGTCATCCGAAGGGAAATAAATGTCTCGCCATCCAGTCATCCCATAGTCATCGGGCGTCTTATGAAGTACGCTGCGGAGCGGTTTGACGATGGCGGCAAGGGCTTTGACCTTCGCGTAATCTTCTTCTGAAATGGTTTTGAGTTGTTCCAAGCCCTTTTCCATTCTTTCTTTGGGTATTCTACTCATGAGCTTTCTCTTTGTGGTTAGAAATTTGCAATCATGTTTTGTTGATTTTTGCATAACGAGGCACAAGATCAGCGACCGGGAGCCCGGCAAAGTGTGCAATGCAGTCAAACGGTGGATGGTAAACACCCACAGCGTAAGTCGCAGCTTCGTTCGTGGTTCGCTGCATCGCCTGGTTAGATAATTAGGTGTACACGCTTACGACGCAATTATTGGACAGAACCGGTGTTAATACCGTTTAGATCCAAGGCCGGACCCGGCGACAATATTCTCTGTAGGAATCGCCGAATTTTTCCAAAAGATACTTTTCTTCAGGCTTGACTACGCCGAAGTGCATCACAAAGGCGAAGACAGTGGCAGCGACGAGAAACCAATAGCTGTTGGCGAATAGCCCAAACGCCAGTACGATGAGCAAAAAGGCGATGTAAATCGGATTCCGGCTGAATCGATAAACGCCCGTTGTTACGATCGCCTGGGTCGGACGGTACGGGTTTTGACTCGTGCCGTGAGCGATAAAGATACGCACCGCTGGAACGAAAATGGCAATGGCGACCACGACCAAAAAAATTCCAACGGCGCTCTGAAGCGGTCCTTTTGTCGGAAATATCGGAAGCGCTTTGTAATGCTTCGCCACAAAGGCCAGGAGAATGCATGCTAGGCCGATTAGCGGCGGCGGCGCGATGATTGGGGCACGATCCGAAGTCATCGCAGTCAAGCTAGATCTTACTGTTGATAACGGTCAAGACGCATCACCTGACGCACGTTCCGAGAGCGCAGCAATCGCCGCAGACTCAACCATCGCAATTCATGGCCTGCACACGAAGATCTAACGAGAAAGAGCGCAGCCATCGCTCTGGGAGCGAGGCTACGCAACAGTTGAGGACACACTAATCAAGACCGACATCGACACGCAACGCCAAAGGAGCGGTTGGCTGGAGCGATTGGTTAGGTCTATTCGTGTTCACTAAGCGGTGAAGCTGACCTCGAGGGAGACTAATCCAGCTCGGCTAGTCTGGCCCGGACCAAATCCTTCACTAATTCTCTATCGATTTCCCAATCGACAGGGATCTGAAAGCAGTTCTTCGAGACGACAAACCTCCCCAACCTCACCTTAAAGTCTTTAATTACACGAGGACTCCAGGGTGCAAATGTTAGATGATGCTTGTAGGCACAAATGCCAACTACATACTTCCCATTCCGGTGAAATGGTAGGAACGTTCCAGGAAATTTTGGACTGCAGTTCCGGAAATTGGGTAAGAATCAAATCAATTACGGACCTGAGCGTCCTTGCTTTCGCAGGGTCCTGTGAGGCTAAATATTCCTCAATTGATTTGAATCTTGGGGATTTCAGTTTCTTGCTCTTATTTTCTTCTTCATTTCTTTTCTTTCCGACTGCCTTGGTGTCGTTTTTTCATAAAGAGGGTTTTAGCGCCTAATGCCCCGGTTCAGCGGGCCGCGTGAGTCTTCCGCTGTGGATACGAAACGCGCTTCGCGGCCTCCGCTGCAACCGATTGTTCGGCGAGGACGCAGATGGCTATGGTCTGGTCGGCGGTTCGCTGCAGCGTCTTGTTAGGCCGATCTTTTCGATTGTCGCGCACGAATCACTAACCAAGCCTTCCGCGCGATGAATAGCGCTACCTCACTCAGGATAGCCGCCCCATATCCAGACAGGTAATATGCACTGAGCCATAGTGCGACGCCAATGATGGCGAAGAATACGCCTGCGTACATCCAAAATCCCGAAAGGATAAGTACAGGAATGGAGACAAACCGAACAACGGGGGCGTAGTTCGGAAGTTCTGCAAACGGACTATAAACATAACCGATTATCGGAATGGTAAAGATGAGGTGAATCCAGCGAAGAATTGGACGTTTGGTGGCATTACTAATCATTCAATCCCTTTCCATTAAGAATTTGCTGCATACATTTTTCAACCCTTGACTCTCGGGTTTTGGATTGTTTGGCTGCAGAAAAATAAAGAACGTATCCTCTTTGCCGCCCCGGCGTCAGTGCATCAAAAGCAGCTTTCAAGGCAGGGATTTCATCTAACTTATTTTGAAGTTCTTCAGGAATAGGTTCTGGATTTTTCTTGAAATTCACTTTCAAACCGGCTTTTTCCACTTCCATAGCTTCATGGATATAGGCTTTCAAGATGGGTTCCATCTCAACTATTTCCCGGACATTGGTGAACCGAATCCGGCGTGCCGCCTGCCAGCCAAATTTTTTAAGAATACCATTGGGATCATTTAACAAGGCACCTTTGCAAAACAAAAGCGCACAGAATTCTTTAAATCTCTGTATTATAACTATGTTACTTTTCTGAAAGGTGTAACACGGTTTACCCCACTTCAATTCTTCGGTCAGCCCACAGCCAAGACTGATCATTCTCAATTTCTCCATTTCTTGCTGCCACTTCTTGGCTTTTCTTAAATATCTATCAACCTTAGGATTCATTCTGTTCATTTATTGATACTCGGAAACAAAGTGGGCTTATATCTTGATTGGTTTGCAAAATCTATTTATCGGCGAAATCTCGTCATTTAATCTGGCCTAACGAGAAGGAGATAAGCCACGGCAGGGTGTTGTGGCAATCACACTGAAGTTTTGCCCCGGCCGGAATAACCGATCCCTACGGGAGGTGCCGCAGGATCTCAACCCCTTTCGCGGCAGGCTGAGCTCCGGCCTGGTTCACGCCGATGAAGATGGCCGCGTCCTTGGTTGGATTAATCGCGATCACAGTGCCGAATCCTGCCGTTCCTCCGTTCTTCACAATCACGGGATGCAGGTTCGGATTGCCTTCGCCCATATTGTTCACCCAGGCCATCGCCTGCTTGTTGAATCCGTTCGGGATCGTATAGATCGGCTTCTGCGCCAGCTGCATCGCCGCGATCAATTCAGCGGAAACCGGTTTACCATTCACTTCCTTATGGCCGAGATCGGCCTCGCCAAAGCTGATCATGTCCTGTGCCGTCGAGCGCAGTCCGCCGGCAGCGTACCAGGCGAAGACCGGCCAGCGCGGCGCATCCTGGCCTGCGCGGTTATGTCCTTGTGCCAGGCGCTTCTGCTGTTCAGGCGTGAGCCGCAGCGTCGTGTCGGCCATGGCCAGCGGCTGGAGAATCTCGGAATTCACCTGATCTTCCCAAGTTTTGCCGGTCGCGGTCGCGACCAGGTAGCTCAGCAGCCCGATTCCGGCGTTGGAGTACCGATAGGGCGCAGGCAATTGAGTCGTCGGTTCGTAGCGCGAAGCCCAAGTGAGAAAGTCTTTCACCGTGTAGTACTCGATGCTTCGCCGTTCGAGCGGGCGCGGCAGGTTGGTCGGATCGTCCGGCATTCCCGAGGTGAAGTCCGCCAGCTCCAGCGGTGTCAACTGCTGCGCCCGGAGCGTGTAGCCTTTGGGCATGTATTTCTGAGCGGAAGCGTCAGGGACGATTTCGTTGCGGTTGATGGCCAGCGCGAACAGCGTGGTGGTGAACGTCTTGGTGCAGGAGCCGATCTCCACTAGGGTGTCGGGCGTGAACGGAGCATCCGCGTCGGTAGCTTTTCCATACGGGAAGAAATAGCGATGGCCGCGCAGTGAAACCGCGACGATCGCTCCCAGATTAGGAGATCGGCTCCATCTGCGGCCACGGGTCCTAGGTTGTCCTTGGGCCAAGTACGGCCGCATGATGCCGTCGACCACTCGCTTGACCGTTGCTGCCTCGCCGCCCGCATTGGGCTGTAAATGCGGACCGGCGGCGGAGGGCGCTTGCTGCGCGGCAACCTTCGCCGCCGCCAAAAGCGCGACTGTGACGATCAGGCCAAAACGAATGGCGGTGCGATGCATAATCTCTTCTCAAGGCAATTATCTGAGCGATTATTTCCCACTAGGTCATTCATGTCTCTGCGTGCTATAAGCGCCGTTTCATGTGGTGTCTGGCTTTGGGTCTAACGAGACGGAGCTCAGCCACCGCTCTGGGAGCGAGGCTGCGCTCCAACTGAAAATACACTAATCAAGATCGACATCGACGCGCAACGCCAAAGAGCGGTTGGCTGGAGCGATTGGTTAGAGCTCGTGTGTTCCACTCGCACTGATCTTCGCCTCTCGTTTCTGACACTGCTCGCATCGTCCCTCGTCGTCCAAGACCATCTCTGGAAACATCACTTCGAAATTGTATTTCGGGAATGTGGGTGGCAATCCCGACTTGCGACCGTACGACAGGCAACGCGAGCACTGGACGATCCACTTCTGGCAACGCGGGTCGCGCAAGAACCAATCGAGCGAGCGTGTCTCATCTTTAACGTGGCGCATAGGTCTAACGAATAGCGCTTCAGCCGCGCAGGCGCGGACGTCTCTCCCGTGACTTTCTGATTCGGCCGCGCGCCTTCTTCGGCTGCAAGCGTTTGTTAGGCCACCGCCTCGCGGGCCCCTTTCGCTGGGACGCAGGCAGCGCACTAATCGCGACATAGTATCCGTCGGGATCCCGGAGTGAGAACTCCCGTGTTTGAGTGTTCGGGTTCACGTGGGGCTCCTCTTCGAACTGGACGACGAGAGCGCGTGCTCTCTTCAGTGCCATGTCGAAATCGTCGACGCGGAAGAACAAGAGGAGGCCGTTGCCAGGCGACGCCTCGTCCGGGCTCATCAAGGAGGGATGCTCGTGCGCGCCCCACTGGTGGAGGCAGAGCAAGACGGTTCCATCCGTATCGAGGATTTGACCAAAGTCGTGATGGCCCGGAGGTGTCTCGGGCTGGCCGAAGAGCGACTGGTACCATTTGAAGCTACCGGCAACGTCGCTGACGCCGATGATCGTCCACGTGCGTTTCATCGCAGTTCCGCTGTCGGCTCCACTGCGATGTTAGGCCGGCCCTGACTGCTTCTCGGCGATGGCATAGATGACGTTGGTTGCAACGCGATCGACCCCGGCGGCAGCAAGCCGGTCGAGGATCTCGTGCTTCACCTCGCGGGCCAGCTCGGCGCCCATCTGATCGATCGTCCACCGCAGGCCACTCCCCAGTGCCATGATCCAGAAATCCTCTGGCGTGCGCAGTGTCTGGTACCCATCTTCCGCAGCGACATCAATACTCTGGGCGCCACCGTCGTGGAGGAGCGTGTGGACCGCCTCCGGCGTCGTGATGCGGTCCCAAGGGTTAAATGCGGTATACAGATCGGGGCGCACTCGGCGTACGGCTTCCAACCAGATCTCGTACGCCGGGCTCCAAAATCGTGTGCCCCACGTGGTGATCGCCAGTTGTCCACCGGGCCGCACCATGCGCCATAGTTCCGCCACCTGGTGCTCCATGTCCGGGACAAAGAAAATCCCAAACACACAGACCACCGCGTCAAAATGACGATCGGGAAAGCCCAAGTCTGTCATGTCCCCACGACGGAACTCCACGCACTGCAGCCCTGCGGTCTGGGCCTTGGCCTGGCCAAGGGCGAGGAGTCCACCCGCAAGATCGACTGCGATCACTTGGCCCTCGGGGCCGACGGCTTGCGCCGCAGGCAACGCGGAGGCGCCGGTGCCACAGCACACATCCAGCACGTGCGCCCCACGACGCAGCCGCAGCCGCTCGATGGTCCGCCGGCCATACCGCGTCCAGAACCCCAAGGGCTCGGTGTCGAAGTAGTCTGCGGCGGCATTGTAGGCTGTCTCAGCCTTGAGCTTGGCTGCTGCTAATGGGTCACTCATAAGACCTCCCGGTGGAGTGTAGAGGCAATGTAAACGCTCTTTTGCCAATGACGACCGTGGCTGATGTATCTCCTTTCCACTTCTGCGGAACTGGGCCTAACGAGAAAGAGATAAGCCACCCAGCACTTTGAAAACTAAGCTGCGCATGATTTCTGTGGCGGCAACAAAGCGCTGGGTTGGCTTCATCGATTGGTTAGGCCGTGGTGTCTTTCCCGCGCCGATACCGACCTAGAAACAGTTCGGGGATGCAACAAAGGGCTAAAGCTCCGATGACTGTTCCTGCGCCAATCCATTTCCATCCCGATGGTCCAAGCGGCAGAACCCCGAGGCCATAAGTTATGGAAGTAACAGCGGCAAGGATGAAAAACGGTCCTGTGTAGCGACAGTGAACTCGACCGCATCGAGCAGCGTTGAGCAAACACGCCGCGCCCATCACCGCAAATGACGCCGTCCACAAGGCAGTTCTTAACCCAGGCGGCGCGCTAAAACCGAGCACGAAGACAAGCCACGGAGCACACCAAAGAAGGAACCCGCTCGGCCCTCTGCACAATAGGTCGCGCTCCGCGCCAGGCGAATTAGATATGTCTCTACTCATTCCTCAGTCGGCCTAACGAGACGGAACGCAGCCACCGCTCTGGGAGCGGGCTGCGCAACAACTAAAAGCATATTAATCAAGATCGACATCGACGCGCAACGCCAAAGAGCGGTTCACTGCATGGCCTGGTTAGACGCTTGGCGTGATCTTAGAACTGGACTCTGCCCGGCGTGATCGACGCCAGCGAACGATAATCACCAATGAACTGACCAGCGCGATCAGAAAAACGCCGAGCCACACGCAAAGCTCAGTCACCACGACATCCAATCGCGCATACGAGAGAGACGTGGTGGTCAGCCATAAGCAATAGCCGGCCGAAAGCAGGGCAAAAACGCCAAGCAAGCCCACGGCCAGAAGTCCGACGATGTATTTCATAAATGTGGACGATCCCATCTAACGAGACAAAGCTGAGCCACCCAGCACTTTGAAAACTAAGCTGCGCACGATTTCTGTGGTGGCAACAAAATGCTGGGTTGGCTGCAGCGCCTGGTTAGGCTGCGCGAGGAAGAGCACGATTCCCGCAATCACGATGTCTGTAAAAACGTGCGCTATCCAAGGAGCGAACATGCCGCCTGCGCGTCGTCGAATGACTCCCATGAGCAGCCCGTAGATGCAAGCGAGGACAACGCCAAGCCAACCGCGCGGAAAACCCCTGATATGAATCGCCCCAAAAGCAAGGGCTTGCAGCAGAAGAGCCGCGAATCCGGGTCCGAGGGAACTATCCAGTGCGTGCAAGAACACACCGCGATAGGCGGCTTCTTCGACAGCTGCGTTCGCCATCGAAAAGATCAGGCCACCGACGATCAGCACTCCCAAGGGTAGCGCGGGTACATAAGCGCGGACGATGTCCGCAATGTTTGGATGTAGAAGAAGATACCAGGTGAGAAGCGCGGCGGCTGCGAGGAGCCATGCGACTAGAGAGAGAAAACACATCGTCCCGTCGAAAGATCCCCATCGAACCCATGTGGCTGTGCCACGCAACCAGGGTACACTGCGCACGACCGCCGCGTAACAAAGCAAACCAACGGCCAGGATGACCGGAAAATACGACAGGCCGAACAAGACTAAGCCGAGGCAGATCACGCAGAAGGTTGAAAGTGGCGCGGCTGCGCGACACCGCTTGCACCAGGCCAGCACAGCCAGCACGGCAGTCGCGCTCGCAGCGGCAATCGCTGCGTTGGTGGGAAGCAGAGGGGCCGCTGTGCAGAGCAAAGTGATGCTGACCACCAGAAGCGCATCAAGTTTCCGAGCGCTGCTTTTTACGGATTGCCTTCGAAGGATCGGCACGTGGGAGAATCTTAAAGGCCTAACGCCCAGGTTCAGCCGCGGCACCGCCGCGGTGCGACCGCCCCAGCCGCCCGAACCGAAGGTCGGGCGGCGGTGACGTCAGCTGGAATCTGTTGTTAGGCCGCATACGCGCTGGCCTCCCGATGTTCAACCTTTGGTCCCGTGAAGGTATCGAAGATCTCACGATGGACCTGGTATGACCATGCGTCCTCTCGCTGATAGTACCCAACCACCCAGTCTTGGAGCTGGGCAAACATGACATTCTGAAGCTCTAGCGAAGCGTACTTATTCGGCTCCCACGGCCGCCTGAGATTGTTGGCGAGGCACGCTTCCACCCCTGGATTGAGGAAGACTAGGAGCGTGCAATGGGCCGACACGGCTTGAACCAGCTCGCCGTAGCAGCCTTCAATGACCCAAGCAGCGTGCGAATCAATAAAGCTTTTAAGAGACGTCGCCACTGACTCGGGGGAGCGCTGCACGGCAATCTTGCCGGGCTCCCAAACGATCGAATCCAAGTCCAGATGCGCCAAGCCCTCCTGTACGGCAAGGGCCCGTGCGTACGTGCTCTTTCCGGAACCAGAGTTGCCGAAGACGAGAACTCTCATGCGGCCTAACGAGACAGAAGATCAGCGACCGCGCGAATGACAAGTGGCTCCATGAAAGAGGGAACGCTAGGCATAAAGACGGTCCGCGGTTCGCTGCATCGCATGGTTAGGCGCGCCATGTATTCAAGGACAGTGTTGCTTAGGTGAATAACTTTGTATCAAGGCCAAGATAGACAATAGCGAAGAAGGTCGTGTCCACCAATGCATGACAGATCATTGCAGGCCAGAGGTTCCGCTTACTAATCAGATAAAAGCTTCCGAGCAAAAACCCGATTGCACCGGAATTTAGCATACCGGTTATTCCCTGATAAGTATGAGCGGCGCCAAAAATGACGCTGCTGATGAATAACGCCGACGCCCACCCCACAGAGGTTTTTCCAAAAAGGTCCGTGAGCCGGTTCATCAAATAAGCACGGAAAACCATTTCTTCCGCGCCACCCGCGAAGACCCAAGTAGGAATGAGTTGCCGCACAACAAGCGGGAAGTTGCCGTGCATGGCATTGAAAGCGGAGAAATCAATCGGCTTTCCAGTGAGTCGAGTGGCCAGGGGCAGAATTATCCAGATGAAGGCCCCGACGATGATGACGGCGACACAGGCGGCAGAAAGAACAGTCATCAGCCACGACGACGGCTTGTGCAATCCGACATCTCTCCACCGCAAGCCGCGAACCCACAGTGTGTACCAAGCAAAGAGCAGCATGATTGCCGTATTGCCAAAAGGTAGACCGAAGGGCGTAAACTTGCCGAAGCAGAGCGTTGAAAAGAACGCGAGTTCGAGAATGATAATCTGATTATTTGATCCACGACGGATCCCCCGTTGGATGACGTTGCATCTTCTCCATCTTTGATCTTGGCATACTGTTTGACCGCGTCTTCGAAATGTTTTCGCAAAATGAACCGCCTAACGAGAACAAGATCAGCGACGGCTACCGAGAGCGAGCGTTGATCGGAGTGGAAGTGTTTTAGTCATGGAAAGCTTGAGCACACAGCGGGTAGCCGTTCGCTGCATCGCCTGCTTAGGCGAGTTGGCGTCGTGGCTCCCAGGCGTGGAATGGAGGGGTTAGGCGCCGTCATGTGAACGTGATGCGAAAGCGCAAGCCAGGCTTGCAGCCGAACTGCTGCGGTTTGATGAAGTGCTCGACCAAGATGCCTCCATTCGCTTCGATGACGCGCTGTGACGCGATGTTATCCGGATCAGTGGTGATCTCCACGTACGAAAGGCCGACTGCCTTGGCTTCCGAAAGTATGAGGCGTAGCGCTGACTTTGCATATCCGAGGCGCTGCTTCCACGGCACGACCGCGTAGCCGATATGCCCCAGACAATGGGGCGGAAGCGCCGTAGTACCTGGCTGCCATCGCAACCCGATGCTTCCGCAGAACTCGCCGTCCCAGAGCCAGCGCCTGAAGCCCGGGAGGCGCTTGGCCGCCGAACCATCTGGGAGAGTAACGGGAGGACCCTTAGCTTCGCGGTCTTCCATGCTGGCGAGAAACGCCGCTGCATCGGCATGAATGCGGGAGAGCTCTTCGCGTGCGGCCTCGACACCGCGCTCGTTGTCGGGGGACCACCCACGCTCCAGCGCGGCGACGTAGCTCGCAAGGTGTTCGGGACCGGGACGGACGAGCTGCATGGGTAGGCGCCTAACGAGAGACAAGATCAGCGACCGCGCCCGAGCGCACGCTTGACTGCAAGCTGGACGAACTAGATTCACCAAAGCTATGCATCGGAGCGGGGCGCGGTTCGCTGCATCGCTGTGTTAGGCGACTTTTCGGACGCTTTGCTAGCGAGCCACTCATAGTCACTCCAGAAGTCGGTGCCGCGCTCCGCTCGGTAGGATAATACCAGTGGCTTGAGAATGGCCCATGTCTTCACAATAGAATCCTTTGCGGGCTCAACGATTGGGTCAGTCGGGCATCCAGTAAAACGCAGCAAACGCGCAGCGGTGTTGTAAGAGTGGCAGACCTTCTCCGCTTGATCGATCTCGGTGTCATTCCAGTCCTGCAAATCCCTGTCTCTAAGGGTTGCGAGGACCGTACTGCGAGCCCTGCGGGTCTCCTCGTCCTGAAGGATGTCGAGGATCTTGGTCACGACCGACAGGAATGTCGCACGCTTCATCTCGACGAGCTGACGGACGCCGAATACGATCGTGATCGTCACGATGATGCACGAAACAACGGTCGCTATGTTCGCAGCGAGAGCCCAGTCGATGTGCATGTGAGCGAGCGCGCCGAGTCGCCTAACTATCATTAGACGAAGGTTCGTAATACGTCACGAAGATTTCTTCGTCTAATTTTGGATTGCAAGGTTGGCTCGGGAACATTTAAACTGACCCCAAGGTTGGCGAGCTGATTGGCTGGTCTCAAACCAAACGAAGAGTCGGAGCAGATAAGCTACAAGGATTTTTGCCGCGCTTCGCCCGACGTTTTCTGAAGGAGCTCCGCGACCTTGTGATCGTAGGCGTCCTCGCCTTCTTGAACATAACAACGGGTGAAGAAACGATCGTGGTATTTATCCCACCCCTGAGCAAAGAGAAATTGCTCCGCTTGGGACCAGCTATAGTGAAATTCGGCCATACTGCGGCCCTCTGCTCGCGCAGGCTCCGCATCTTCCATACCGAATACAAAACAAACTACAGGGTCAGGAGCTTTGGTGTTGCATGTCTCTCCAGTTTTACCGTCCCTTACGGCAGTAATGCGGGCAATGAAATGACGACTATGCTCGTCCGGTTTATACATCTCCATCACCGCACCTTTGTTGACGAGCGCTTGTTCTTCCGAAGTTAAGTCGTCCGCTTTGACAAAGTTAAACATCATCAGGCAGGCCGTGGTCACTAATAAGACAACTGCCGCCGTGAAAGTACGGCAGACCGAGGATCCACACCTTGTGATTTTCAAAACGAATGCCGGTGTTTTCATGAGGAGGATACGTGAGTCTCGCGAAAATCTTTCAGCAATCTTTTCCTCGCCGGCGGAATCGGGTATGAAGAGCGCGAGTTTAGCTATGACGCGTTGTAGTTTGGTCGATCAGTTGGTTAATTGGTACGACCAGAAGCGACGGCAGGAAGTCTTGGTACTTAATGGAAGCTCGTTTATTCGAACGCACGCCAGTGCGGCTTCCCTGGGCATAAGTGATAGCGAGAATTCTTCCGCCCTTATGCACGAGAGGAACCGCCTCGCCCACGCCGACGAGAAACGTTTTTACCTCTGAACCGGGTGCGGCATCCCACTGATCAGGAGTGATCTCCGTCGGCGGTTAAAAGAACGCGCCTGCCTTCGGTTGCGCATTGCTGACAAAGATGTCCACCTTACCGAATTCGGCTTTAACTTTTGCCGAACCATCCGAGTGGCCTGTTTGGGATGCAACACGTCCGCTGGGACCACGACACCCATCGGCGCCTCGGTCGCGGACTTGTGCAAAGCTGTCTAAGGCGGCGGCCTCGTTTTGATCGTAATGCACGGCCACGTTGGCGCCTTGGTCCGCCAGTTTAAGAGCGATCCTCAGCCCATTCCACGACAACTTCCCGTGATGAGCGCGTGTTTTTCCTGGGGGACACATCTGTCAATCGACATATTTTTGCGCGATCGGCATCTTGCGACCGATGCCGAAAGCGCGGCTCGTAACTTTCAAGCCGGGCGCGGCCTGCTCACGCTTGTATTCGTTAAGATCCACGCGTCGTTGCACCCAGCGCACGGTCCTCTCGTCGAATCCGCGCGCGATGATGTCGCGCGCGCTCAGGTTTTCTTCCACGTAGAGCTGTAGGATTTGATCGAGAATTTCATATGGCGGCAATGTGTCTTGATCCTTCTGATTCGGTTTCAATTCCGCGCTGGGCGCTTTCTCAATTGTCGATCTTGGGATGATCTCGCGCTCCCGGTTGATCCAGCGGGCCAGCTCGTAAACCATCGTTTTCGGCACGTCGCTGATCACGGCCAGCCCGCCAGCCATGTCGCCATAGATGGTGCAATACCCGACGGCGAGTTCGCTCTTGTTCCCGGTGCTGAGCACAAGATGACCGAACTTGTTCGAGAGTGCCATCAGCGTCATTGCGCGCAGGCGCGGTTGCATATTTTCTTCCGTCTCGTTTTCGGGCAGACCTTTAAAAATTTCTTTGAAGTGTGATTTGAACACGGTGAACGCGTCGGTAATCGGAATCTCGGGAAATTTAATTCCGAGGTTCCGTGCCAGTGCGCGCGCGTCATCGACACTGCCGCGCGACGAGTACGGGCTGGGCATGGAAACGCCGGTAACATTTTCTGCTCCCAAGGCGTCAACTGCGATGACAGCCGTGACTGCGGAATCGACTCCGCCGCTCAAGCCGATCACCGCCGAATGGAAATTGCATTTGCGAAAATAATCGCGAACTCCAAGCGACAACGCTCCGAAAAGCTGCTCAGGCGTTTTGTCTTCGTGGAATTCAATCGCCGCGGTCGAATCCGTATCGACGATTCTCTCGTCTTCGCGAAACGCCGCGAGTTGCGCGATCAATTTGCCGGCAGCATTCACTGCGATCGAATTGCCATCGAACACGAGTTGATCGTTGCCGCCGACCAGATTGCAGTAACAGATTGGCCGTTGATGTGCTCGTGCGAGCCCCGCCACCATCTCGTAGCGGATCGCCGGTTTATGCAAGCTAAACGGCGAAGAGCTTAGATTAACGATGATCTCCGCGCCTTGCTCTACGAGACTGCGCACGGGTTCGACGTCGTAGAGCGGCCGCGGCAGGTAATGTTCCGTCCAAATATCCTCACAAATGGTCACGCCGATTGTTCTTCCTTGCACGTCAAACGGGGCGACGCGGCTGGCCGGCTGAAAATAACGCTCCTCGTCGAAGACATCGTAAGTGGGCAAAAGCGATTTGTAAGTTTTGCGGATCGGTTTGCCTCGCTCGAGCAAAGCAGCGGCGTTGCGAAACGGTTTGCCGCTCCCCTCGTTGCGATCGACAAATCCAACCAGCAAGGCCGCCTTTCCCACTTGGGCGTGCAACTTCTCCAGCAGCGCGAGATTCTCCGGAACGAAACGCGACTTAAAGACGAGGTCCTGCGGCGGATATCCGGTGATCGCCAGCTCCGGAGTCAGCACCAGTTCCGCACCGGCCGCAGCGAGACGCTGATAGGCGCGGATGATCAGGTCGCAATTACCGCTCAAATCTCCCACGGTGGCGTTAATTTGAGCGAAACCAATCTTCATGTGGCGTTACGTCAGATTATGCGCAACCTCGCACCCAGCAATTTTCTTTTAGTACGAGGCGAACGCTTTACGCCCGAGTCATCTGCCAACACTCACGCGCCAGATTGTGCCGTTGCCGTCTTCGCTGATGAGGAGGCTGCCGTCTTTGGCGACTGTGATTCCGACCGGACGACCCCAGACTTTGCCGTCAGGCGTGACAAAACCGGTCACGAAGTCTTCGTAATCGCCGCGCGCTTTGCCGGTAGAATGATCGAACGGGACGCGCACAACCTTGTAGCCGGTGCGTTTCATCCGGTTCCACGAACCGTGGAACGCGGCGAAGATGTCGCCTTTGTATTCAGCGGGGAATTCGTCGCCGGTGTAAAAGCATAAATTGAGCGTGGCTGAGTGCGCCTGCACGAGTACATCGGGAACGATTACTTTATCGGCGAGCTCAGGGTGTTTCCCTTTATGCCGCGGATCGGGGTGGTTACCGATGTAAAACCACGGCCAGCCATAAAATCCGCCGGGGCGCACACTGCTGATGTAATCGGGAGGCAAATCCTCGCCGATTTCGTCCCGCTCGTTGGTGCTCATCCAAAGCTCGCTGCTGCCGGGACGGAATGCGATTCCGACGGCATTGCGAATTCCCCACGCATAAACTTTTCGATCGGTCCCATCGGGATTGAACTCGAAAATGCGTGCGCGATCGGCTTCGGCGGCGCTATCGGAAACATTCGAGCGCGAACCGATGGAGACGTACATTTTTTTGCCATCGGGCGAAAAGACGATGTCGCGAGTCCAATGTCCGCCACTACGCAAATGCGCCGCTCCACCAGAAAGGTGCGCACCTAATTTCTCGGCTGGTCCGCGCGCTTTGAGGTCGCCATTGCGATAAGGAAATCGAAGTACGCCATCGGTATTCGCGACGTATAAGAATTGGGGATCGCCACCCGGTGGATAAAACGCAATGCCGAATGGTTTGTTTAGATCGCGTTCTGAAAAAGTTTCGGTCACGTCCGGCTTGCCGTCGCCGTTCGCATCGCGTAACACCTTGATTTGATTGGCGCGACTTTCTACGACAAAGATGTCGCCGTTCGGCGCGGTCAGCAGAAATCGTGGATCGCGAAAACTACTGGCGTAGAGTTCGATTTTAAAACCGGCCGATACACGAGGCTGTGCACCGGTGGGGCGATCAACGACGCGCGCGCGGTTAATTGCCAGAATATTTGAACTCGGCGGAGGCAAATCCTGAACGGTGATCTTGCGTCGCACTCCAGGCGCATCGCTTCTCCAATCGCCCATTGCGGTTTTGCCGGTGAGCAGCGTCCCGCTCTCGCTGTTGGCCGCAGTTGAAACGGCGAGGCTGAAAGCGGCTGCGATGAAGAGCGCAGGGAAAAAAACGCAGATAGCGCAGCGATCTTCCATTCACGTTTCCAATCGCTTCGGATCGAAAGATCGCGTGGATCGGGGAGAGTTTAACGTCTTGGAGTGCGCGGACATGTCCGTGGTTTTAAAAGTGGTCCCGCAGTCGCGGGATCGCCGCACTCCAAGAGCAGTTCAAAGACGCTCGCCACAGCCGGGGGCGAGGCGCTCGCCGGCCGAGATCACCGATCCCGGCTACAGCGTTTCCAGAGCGCACATTCAGTGTGCGATCGTACCGAGCTTTTCGACCAGTGTCGCGCCTTTTTTCCGATCGTTGATTACGAACGTGTTGTTTTCTCCAAGAGTGGACCACGGTCCGCGCGGCACTTCACTAAAATCCACGAACCTCCAGTCGGTCACATCCGTTAGTTGTAGACCGAGATAATCGCGGACAGCGGGCGAGACATCGAGTCCGGCGCCTTTGTTTAGGTTCGGTTTTGGTCGTTCGTTACCGAAAACGTACTGCCAGTGATCGGTGCGAAACGGGCCAGCGTCTTCCCACTGCGCGTAAGCGACTCGATTTCCCTTGCGGATCGCGATCCAGCGGCCTTTGCAAGTGGAAACGGCAGGGCTTTGATAAGCTTCATTGAACCAGGGAACGACGCGCGGCGCTTCCGGCCGATGGCCCTCCCTTGCTTTATCATTATAGGGAAGCGCGCAGTAGAATGGGTTCTGTCGCGGCGTGAATTTCGCAGGAATGTAATTGCTGCGATGAGTGGGATCAGGATCGTCAACGCCGCCATAGTTTTTGGTCCATTCCCTGTCCCAGGAGCTTACCCGATTGGGAACTGGATTGTTACCAGCCGGTTTCTCGCCGATCCAGAAGACAGTCGTTACGATCTGGCTTTTCCACGGAAAGCGCTGTCCCGGCGCAGGCGGATTTCGGGCCAACTGCCTCGGCGTGAACGCAATCGAAGTAACATCGACCACGCGGTCGTCTGCTGATCGCTGAGATTTTTTGCTTAACTTAGTTTTTGCGGGTTCCGCCTTTGAAGCTGTCCCGTGCGCGAAAAGAGATGTAATCGACGAAAGAATAACTGCGATCGTGTGAGTAAATTTTCCAGGTTTCATTCGGTGTTAAGGCAGCGCGAAATGAAATACGTATGATCTTTCCTATTGGTTCGTTCCCGAGGACGCGGATGCGCGTCAGTCGCCGCCAATTCAGATGCGCCTAATACTAGTGACCCACTGTCAATGCAGATTCGAATTAGTCAACCCTGGAAGCGTCTAGCGTTTTTGACTGTTTTTCACCTCTCCTAGGCAAGGGAGAGGGTAGGGTGAGGGTTCTCCTCTAGCCCACGCCGAGGCAGAAAACCCCCTCACCTCAATCCTCTCCCCTTTGCAAAACGGGAGAGGCGGACCAAAACCCCGCTAGTCACGTACCGGGGAGTTTTCGCCGTCAAGAAATTTTCCCGGATTCAAGATGTCGTTTGGATCGAGAATGCGTTTCAGCCGACGGTGCACGTCACGTACAACTTGACTCGTCGCGTCGGGCCACCAGCGTGTTTTTGCAAGACCAATTCCGTGCTCGCCGGTAATCACGCCGCCCCAGGTCAGCACCTGCGCGAAAAGATCGTCCAGTGCGCGCTCGACTTTTTCGCGAACGGCCGCGTCCCGATTGTATCGATCCGCCATAATGTTGACGTGAATGTTGCCGTCACCGGCATGACCAAAGCACGCGATCGGGAATCCGTGCTTTGCCTGTAGCGATTCTGCGAATTCCATCAGATCAATAAGCCGGCTACGCGGTACGACCACATCTTGATTTAACTTGGTTAGACCTGTAGCGCGCAGTGAATTGCTGAACTGGCGACGCAACGCCCAGAGCTTTTCGCAGTCCGCTTCGCCGATGGCAATCTCCAGCGCGTTTGGTTTTCTTCTCTCGAGCAATTTACGAATAGCTGCGGACTCGCTGCGGACGCTTTCCTCTTGTCCATCGAGATCAACGAGCAGATGTGCGTTTCCCTCTGGCACAATCCTCTTTCCAAGGTCACGCCGCGCCGCTTCCAGTGTGAATCGATCGGCGATTTCCAACGAACACGGGAGAAATCCCGCCGCAAAAATTGCCTGCACCGCTTCGGCCGCTTGCGCGGCTGTGGCAAACGCGGCCGATAATGTAGCGCGTCCGGGCGGAAGCGGGAGCAAACGTAGCGTGACCTCGGTGACGACCCCAAGCATTCCTTCCGACCCGACAAAGAGACCGACCAAATCGAATCCGGTCTTGTTTTTGTGGACGCGCCCGCCAGTCCGCAGCACGTCGCCGTTTGCCAGCACTACTTCGAGCCCGATGACGTAATTACGCGTCACGCCGTATTTCAAGCACCGCGGGCCGCCCGCGTTTGTCGCCACGTTTCCACCGATAGTGCAATCTTTCATGCTCGCCGGATCAGGCGGATAAAATAATTTTTGCGCGCGCACTGCCGCTTTCAGATCCGCGGTAAAGACGCCCGGCTCAACAACTGCAACCGCATCGGCAAAACTGATCTCCTTGACGCGATTCATCTGCATGAGCGACAGAGCAATCCCGCCACGCGCAGGGACGCATCCGCCTACGTAACCGAATCCGCCGCCGCGCGCTGTGACAGGAATTTTTTCGCGCGACGCAAACTGCAGTAGCTTGCTGACGTCATTTGTCGATCTTGCTAAGACGACGACATCTGGTTCGTGCGCCGCGAACCACTTGTCGCCGCTGTGGGCGGCAAGCGTGTCGGGATCCGCTGCGACAATCTCTTTGCCCAGGACTTCTCGAAGCTTCGAAGGGAGCTCCACGGATCAACGTCGCCCACCGCAGTTGTAGGGCAAGCGCTCCGCTGCCAATCGAACCGAAGGCAGGCGGGACACCCGCCCTACAATTCATCTATCAAATCGCGATCCGATAATGCCGTGAGCGTTCGTCCATGCGCGTGAGCAACGCTTCTGCTTTCGGATAAATCACCGGCTTACCTTCGTCCGCGCCAGCGAATTCCTTCACGGCATCCATTGAATCGAATCTCAACAAGGTCACAAACTCCACTTCGTCGGCATCTTGGTTGATGAGCAACTCGGCGCCGCGATAGCCTTTGATTTTTCTGGCCGCAATGCTCGGAAAGATTTCGTCGCGAAGCATGTCTTCGTAAGCTTCCGCGTTTTCCGGTTTCGTCCAGCCGTGCCAAATACGTGCGATCATAGGTCAATGCTGCTCATGCTCGTGCTCGCGCTCCGAATGCAATGTTATTCGATTATGAGCACGAGTATTCGATTATGAGCACGAGTACGAGTAGGCGTAAGAGTAAGAAGACGATTTGATCACATGCCCATTATCTGGTAACCGCCATCGACATAAATGACCTGACCAGTGATCGCCGCGGCGGCGTCGCTGGCTAGGAAAACTCCGGTCGCCCCCAACTCGGTCGGATCGCAACTTCGTTTCAATGGCGCGCGTTCCTGATAATGTTTCAACATGGCCGTAAACCCGCTGATGCCGCGGGCGGCCAGCGTTTGAACCGGTCCGGCCGAAATGCAGTTCACCCGGATTTTTTTGGGGCCAAGATCGTACGCAAGATAACGTGTACTGGCTTCCAGACTGGCCTTGGCCACGCCCATCACGTTGTAGTGCGGCACAACCTTTTCCGAGCCGTAATAGGTCATTGCCACGATGCTGCCCCCATTGGTCATCAACGGCGCTACTTCGCGCGCGAACGCCACCAGCGAGTAAGCGCTGATATCGTGTGCGAGGCGGAAGGCTTCGCGTGTTGTACTCACGAAATCGCCTTCCAACGCTTCGCGCGGAGCAAAAGCAAGCGAGTGGAGCATCAAATCGACCCGGTCGGTTTCGCTGTGCACGCTTTCAAAAAAAGACCTGATGTCTTCGTCGCTGGAAACGTCGCAGGGAAATAATGGAGTCTTCTCTCCAAATTCGCCTAGCAATTCCTCCACGTTTTCCTTTAACCGCTCGCCCTGATAATTAAAAATCAGGCGCGCACCGGCGGCGGCCCACGCCTTGGCGATCGCCCATGCGATGCTGCGCTTGTTTGCTACCCCGAACACCAATCCGGTTTTTCCCGCCAAAACGTGCTGCGTCATAGGCTCTGCATGATACGCGCATTTCAGACATCGCAAAGCTGCAGGTCTTCGTTACACTTTGCTGCCTGTGACTGCGCGATTTTCGATGTCCTGCTGAGGTTTAGTACATGCCTGCGATTGGGATCACTGGCGGAATTTCCACAGGTAAGAGCACGTTCTCTAACTGTCTCTGTGAAATTCTGCCACGCGCGAGATTTTTCGATGCGGATAAGGCAGCGCACGATCTCGTCCAGCTTCCGGAAATGAAGCAAAAAATTCGTGCTGAGTTTGGCAGCAGCGTCTTCTCACGTAACGGCGACTTGAATCGAGAGAAACTTCGAGCAATAGTGTTTGGCGACGCGACCAAGAAACGCGCGCTTGAGCAGATTCTCCACCCGCAGATTCGCCGCCAATGGAGGACTGAGGCGAAAAGGCATCGCAATTCTCCCGATTTTTTCTTTGCTGATATTCCACTTCTTTATGAAACCGGCGGTGAAACGTTGTGCGACCGAGTGGTCGTGGTGGCCTGTTCGGAAAAGGTGCAGTTAGCGCGGCTGGTAGAACGAATGTCGCTTAAGAACACGGAAGCTGAACAGATGATCAGGTCACAAATGCCACTCGAGGAAAAGATCGCGCGAGCGGACCACGTTGTGTGGAATGACGGCAGTCGTGCGGCGCTGATGGAGCAAGTGCGTTTCCTTGGTGGCCTTTGGCAACACGAACCATGGACGAAGACGTAGAGGTATCTACTTCGCAGACGAAACCGAAGAACTCAGGTGTGCCTGTCGCGCCGGAGCAGGGCGGGGGAGAAGCGCCTGCAAATGCGGAGATTGGTACGGCACGATCAACGCCCCCGGCTACACCGCACTTACTTGACTTGAACGAACTGCAAGAGCTTTCGGAAAAGAAACTAAGAGCGCTGGCGCGTGATTTGGATTTGTTTTTGCATCCCGCCCGCTCTCGCCATCAGCACATCCTCGACATTGTCCGCGCTGCGTTAGCCGGGGGCGCCAGTGTTACTGCCGAAGGTTTCCTGGATCAGGTCAGCGACTCCTTTGCGATGTTGCGCTGGCCAAAATTGAATTTTTTGCCTCTGCCCGAGGACGTATGCGTTCCGCGTGCCCTTGTTGAACAATACCAACTGCGCCCAGGGCAAAGAATTGCCGGGACGGTTCGATTGCCGGCGCAGCGCGAAAAGTTCCTCTCCCTCGACGGGGTCACAACCGTCGAAGGCCAGTCGGCCGAGGAATGGACGCAACCGACACACTTTGACAAGCTAACGCCCCAGTTTCCACAGGGCAGAATAATCCTGGAAAATCCAAAGACGGACTCCATCAGCGTGCGCGCGGTGGATTTGCTGACGCCGCTTGGCCGTGGGCAACGCGGTCTCATCGTCGCGCCGCCGCGAGTGGGCAAGACGATCCTGCTCAAGGAAATCGCAAAAGCCATTCGGGTAAATCATCCGGACATTGTGCTCATCCTGCTTTTGGTGGATGAGCGCCCGGAAGAAGTGACGGATTTGGAGCGGGAGATTGATTGCCAGATTTATCACTCGAACTTTGACGAAAGCGTGCAGCGGCATGTGCAAGTAGCCGAGATGATGCTGGAGCGCTCCAAGCGCCTTGTGGAAATGAAGCACGATGTGGTGCTCCTGCTCGACAGCCTCACGCGGCTTTCACGCGGATACAATAATCTGGAGCCGGGCAGGGGACGGATCATGTCCGGCGGCGTCGAAGCGAAGGCACTCATTAAGCCAAAGAAATTTTTCGGCTCGGCGCGAAATGCGGAGGAAGGCGGCAGCCTGACGGTGTTGGCGACGGCGTTAACCGAAACCGGCAGCCGAATGGACGAATTAATTTTCGAAGAATTCAAGGGCACAGGAAACATGGAATTGCATCTCGATCGCGCGTTGCAGGAGAAGCGACTTTATCCGGCGATCCACCCGCTGCTCTCAGCTACGAGGCGCGAGGAGTTGCTTTATCATCCCGATGAATGGGAGCGCGTGCTGATGTTACGCAAAACCATGGCAGCACTTCCGCCTCTCGAGGCCATGGAAAAATTGATTGACAATCTGCATGCAACGAAGACTAACGCGGAGTTGTTGTTGAGTGGGTTGAGGTGATTTCCGGCAAGCAAGAAAAATGACTAGGCGCGAATGATAAATGACGAGGGAAGTGCGAATGCTAGAATGACGGAGCAGCGCCCCGAGCGGGGATCTCGTCATCAGGATTTTGTCACCGCTTCGGGCTTTGTCATTCGTCATTCGTCATTACGATTGGGTCCAATCGCGTCTGAAGGTGAGTTGGCGGCGTTGATTGAGCAAATTTCCGCAGCCGATCGCGTTGCAGTGGATACTGAGGCGGACAGCCTGCATTCGTATCGGGAGAAACTGTGTCTGCTCCAGATCAGTGTGCCAGCCGAGACCAGCGCCGGCGGCCACAACGAGTTCATAGTCGATCCGCTGGCCGGGTTCGATCTGGAGCGACTGCGCCGGGCGCTCGAACCCGCAGAAATCGTTTTGCACGGCGCCGATTACGATCTGCGAATGCTGCGGCGCGGCTTGAATTTAACCGCGCACAGGATCTTCGACACGATGATTGCAGCCCGGCTCTTGGGTATTCTCGAGTTCAGTCTGGCTGCGCTCGTAAAACGCTATTTTGGTTTGGAACTGCCGAAGGGTTCACAGAAAGCGAATTGGGCAAAACGGCCTTTGCCGGCTCGGATGGCGGAATACGCAATTAACGATGTGCGTTATCTGTTGCCACTTGCCGAAAAGTTGGAAGCCGAACTGGACCGTCATCAGCGCCGGGATTGGCTGCGACAATCATGTCAACGCGCAATTGAGCAGGCGGCGGTCGCGCGTGTCCGAAAGGAGGATGAATTTTGGCGGGTCCGCGGATCTGGCTTGCTTCGCGGGCGTCCCGCGGCGGTGCTTCGCGCACTTTGGCAATGGCGCGAAAGAGAAGCGGAACTGGCGGATCGCCCGCCGTTTCACATCTTGCAAAACGAAAAGCTTGTGGACGCTGCAGTAAGTTTCGCTTCGGGGAGCGTGCCTGATTACAAACACTTTTCGCCTCGGCGGCGTCAGGCGTTTCGTGAGGCAGCGCGAATCGCGCTGGCGGCGCCTGAATCGGACTGGCCCGTGTTGCCTCGGCGGTTTGGAACTCGACCAACTGCTGAGACGGTGCGGCGCACAGAGGAGCTGCGGCGACGACGCGACAAATCGGCTGAAGAGCTCGGCTTGGAATCATCATTTATTGCGCCGCGTAACGCGATCGAGGCGATCGCGGCTGACCCCACGCGCGCAGCAACTTTGCTGGTTCCGTGGCAACGTGAGTTGCTGGGAATTATTACGTGAACTTGTAAGTGCTACGGAATAATCAGGGTCTCGCCAACTGTAAGCTTTTTCGGGTCGTGGATATTTTTTCTGTTCGCCTCCAGAATATCTTTCCAACGTTTGGGTGACCTATAAAATTTTCGGGAAATAGAGAAGAGGGTGTCACCCGACCGCACAACATAGGTTCGCTCTGCCTTCTTCGATGTAATTTTTTTTGAGCTAGCGTCAGTTCCCGGCGATTTCTCCGAGCCGATTCGTGAAGATGTTGTGCGCGCTTCAAGCTCTTTGCGCAGATTAAGATTTTCGTTCCGCAGGCCGGCTACTTCCGATCTGGTGATGACGGAATCCCCGGACAGCGCGGTCAGCGCTGCGATTTCGTCATGTTTCATTGAATTCTTGACCTCATTTGCGTGCGGACCGTTTGGACTTAGCGCGAGGTAGCGTTTGAAATGGTGCAGTGCGCTGACGGGATCGTTGAGTTTATCGTCGTAAAGAAGAGCCAGTTTGTAGTGAATCTCAGCGCAGCGTGGGCTGTCATCGAGTGCGGCTTCGTACAAGTTGATCGCGCGAGCAAAATCTCCCTCCGCTGATTTACTGTCTGCATCTTGCATCAACTGCGCGTAGCGCGAAGCCCCCACGCGATCGCAGCTGCCAGCTAAACCGCAAAATAAGAAAATCGATAACCACGCGCAGACCAGAATCGCCGGTCCGCGCAATGAAGAAACTGAACGAAATGAGGCAGACCAGAGGTTGTCGGCGCACCACATTGTCGTCAATTTGCTTACTTGTGAACCTGCGCGCACTTCAATTCTTTTTCGTTGGAGCGATAGTGCCTTTCATTACCGCCTCGCTTCTGCTCGGCGCACTTTCAAGCGGAGCTACCTATTCGCTCAGTTTTGTCGATATTGATGGCAACAAGCTTTCCACCGCTGATGGACACGTAACCGTTTTGGTGTTGGCCACAACCGCCGATAGGGAGAAGGTGCGCACCCTGGGGGACCGTGTGCCGGATTATTGTCTGGGCAACCCGAATTACAGAATGATTACGATCATTCGTTTCACCAGCAAACACACTGCAATCGGTCGCAAGATCATAACGTCGCTGGTGAGGCACCGCGTTAATGAAGAGGCGAAGCGGCTCCAGACTCGATACAATGCGAAGAGAATTGCGCGTGATGCGCGCCAGGACATCTTCACAGTAACTGATTTCGACGGAAGCGCGTCGTCGCAACTCGACGAGCCAGCCCAGGCGGCGAGCTTTCGCGTCCTGGTGTTCGCGCGAGATGGGAAGCTGTTGGCTCAGTGGACTGATGTTCCCAGCGCCAAACAACTCGCTGAGGTACTAAAGTAAACGCGTTAATGCCGTGGCTCTAGCCGTGCATTCGCACAGGGGTCAATATTTCGGCACGGTAGGATCTATCTGGTCCGACCACGCATCGATCCCGCCCTCGAGATTGTAAACGTTGCCAAAACCGCGCCCTTGCAGAAGTCGCACTGCCTGGGCGCTGCGCTTGCCACTGTGGCAATGGACAACGATGGGCTGCTCGCGTTGGAGCTCGTCCGTCCGCTCAGCGATTTCTCCTAGCGGGATTAACTTCGCACCATCGATCCGCGCGATTTCGTATTCGAATGGTTCACGCACATCGATTAACTCGAATGCTTCGCGCGCGTCGGTCTTTCGTTTCAGTTCATGGACGGATATTGCCGATACGGCTTGTTCGTCGCGCGCTCCGCAAAATTGATCGTAATCAATCGGTGCAAAGATCGTTGGATTCTCACCGCAAACCGGACATTGCGCATCGCGCCGCAGATTGAGCTCTCGAAATTTGATCTTGAGTGCGTCGAAGTGAAGCAGCCGTCCAATCAGGGGCTCGCCAATACCGACAATGAGCTTGATCGTCTCAATGGCCTGCAGCATTCCGATTATCCCGGGCAACACTCCGAGCACGCCCGCTTGCGCGCAGTTCGGTACTGAATCCGGCGGAGGGGGTTCCGGAAAAAGGCACCGATAGCAGGGTCCGCCCAGGTGCGGCGCGAACACGGTCGTTTGCCCCTCGAACCGAAATACCGAGCCGTACACATTGGGTTTTTGCTCGAAAACACAAACGTCGTTGGACAGATAACGAGTGGCGAAATTATCTGACCCATCCACGACGACGTCGTATTTGGACACAATTTTCGAAGCGTTTTCGCTGGAGAAACGGCATGGATGCAATTCGATCTCGATCTTCGGATTAAGGTCGCGTAGCCGGTCCTGCGCCGATTCCAGTTTGCGGCGGCCGACGTCCTTTGTTCCGTGAAGAATTTGCCGCTGCAGATTGGAAAGATCGACGTCGTCGAAATCGACAATCCCAATGGTTCCAACACCGGCTGCCGCGAGATAAAGCGCAGCAGGCGATCCGAGCCCGCCGGCGCCGATGCACAAAACTCGCGCAGCCTTTAGCCGGCGCTGTCCATCAGCGGTTACTTCGGGCATGATAAGATGCCGCGAGTACCGTTGCAGTTCCTCAGTGCTCAATTGCACCGCCGTGGTGCGTTGATCGTCGATAATGCTTCCCTTCATGCCGTTGGATTATTCTAGCACAAAACCCGTTGCGAGTGATGCACGTGCGCAAGGCGTGCGCCGCGGGGACCATCGGCTTTACTCTGTGACGGTTACCGGTGTTCCTACGGACGCGTTTTCGAAAAACCGTATGGCCATCTGTCCCGGCAAGCGGATGCAACCGTGCGATGCGGCAAACGGCGGAACATAGCCTTGATGCATCGCGTAACCGCCTCTGAAGAACATGGCATACGGCATCCGGGCCCCATCAAAATGGCTGCCCTTGGGACGAGGATCTTTTCGCGAATCGATGTTTGAACTGACGACGTTCCCGTAATCATCCACGTAATCGCCGAACACGGTGGAGACGTGGCCTGCGTCTTTCGAAAGCACCGTGTAGTGACCGGGCGGAGTAGAAAACCCAGGTTTGCCGGTGGAGACGGTCGTTTCGCCAACCAAATGTTTGCCTTTGTAGAAGTCAGCTTTCTGTTCGCCGATATGCACGACAATTTTGGCCGAACCGGAGGCGCCCTCGTCATTCCACCAACCTGCCGGAGCGGCCCTGGGATACATCCCAGGCGCATAAGGTGGATACTCCTCGCAACTGCATATAACCAGTGCGACGAGGCTTGCCCCTAAAGTCTGCAATAAGCGGCGCGGAGTCATGGAAGCGGATATTTATGTGGTTTCATTAGGGCATTTCAACTCTAAATGTCGGTTCTAACCGGGGGTCCCGGCCGTTTCGTAGTGGAATCGGGCGTCGCAGCACCTTCTGTCGTGGTCAAAGACCAATTCCTATTCTTCCGGGCTGCGGAAACTCCTATTGGCCGAAAGCCAGAGCTTTTCCATGACGGAATCCCAACGTTGAAGTCGACGGGAGCGACCGGCGCTGCTTCCGGAGCGAACAGATAGTTAAGTCGAGTGCCGAGTTTTGTCGGGTACTGACTGCTGTCGGCAGAGAATTCTGATAAAGCCAGTAGCAATCTGCTAACGGCGAGGATTGCAACTCAACGGCTCGGTTTGACGCTGGGCGCATGGGTAAATACGCTTTGCGCATGACCACTGTGCAACCGCCGATTGATCTTAAAAAATGGATCGAAGAAAACGCCGACAAATTTCAACCGCCGGTGAGCAACCGTTATTTGTACGACGGACGCGATTTTTTTGTGATGGTCATCAAAGGCCCGAACGCGCGGAACGATTTTCACCTCGTCGATTCCGAGGAGTACTTCTACCAGCTCAAGGGCGACATTAAGGTGCGCATCCGCGAAGGCGACCGCATTGTGGACCACGTCGTGAGAGAAGGCGAAACCTTCTTCATCCCGCCAAATGTTCCGCACTCCCCGCAGCGTCCGCCGGACACGGTCGGTATCGTAGTCGAGCGGCGGCGCCCGCCCGGAGAAAAAGAACACGTCATTTTCTACTGTGAAAATTGCGGGGCGCTCGTGGGAGACATCCATTTTGATTGCGCGGACATCGTCGAACATTTCAGCCAGGCTATGCTCGATTTCTGGAATGACGACGCACGCCGCACTTGCAAAAAGTGCGGCAAGAAAGTTCAAAAGCCGCAGCCGATGACGTCTTTGTAGGGCGTCTGTGTCAGACGCCGTTCGATTGGCGTTTCGCAGAAACGCCCTACAATTCCGCTGAGATAGCGGACGCTACAACATCATGAAAATCGACCTGCACACCCACATTTTGCCGCGCAACTGGCCTAACCTGGATCAAAAATACGGCTACCCGGGATTTGTTAGATTGGAGCACTCGGATCCCTGTTCGGCACGGATGATGATCGGTGACCGCGTCTTTCGGGAGATCAACGATAACGTTTGGAATCCGGAACGGCGGATTGAGGAAATGGAACGCACCGGCGTTTCTATCCAGGTGCTCTCCACGGTTCCGGTGATGTTCAGCTATTGGGCAAAACCGCGGGATGCACTCGATCTTTGTCGTCTGCTGAACGACCACATCGCGGAAATCGTTCGACAATACCCGTCGCGTTTTGTTGGTCTCGGTACTATCCCGTTGCAGGATGTCGACCTCGCCGCCCAAGAATTAACGCGGTGTGTTCGCGACCTCCAGCTGCGCGGAGTCGAAATCGGGACCCACATTGATGCAAACGATCATTGCCACGGCGCCGACTGCCGCAATCTCGATCACTCCGAGGTCGACGTCGTTTGGAAAACAGCGGAGGACCTAAGCGCGGCAGTTTTCGTTCATCCCTGGGACATGATGGGAAAAGAGCGGATGCCGAAGTACTGGCTGCCGTGGCTCGTCGGAATGCCGGCCGAGACTTCTCTAGCAATCTGCTCGATGATTTTCGGCGGTGTATTCGATCGTTTTCCCAAACTGCGCGTCGCGTTTGCCCACGGCGGAGGCGCATTTCCATTTACAATCGGCCGGATCGAGCACGCATTTCAT
>Ga0307278_10000219_pt1 | contig 29846 bp, 41 predicted proteins | sample ER_DNA_117_FD_194482 | JGI IMG/M metagenome (GOLD analysis project Ga0307278, IMG submission 194482) | Bulk soil microbial communities from the East River watershed near Crested Butte, Colorado, United States - ER_DNA_117 | ecosystem: Environmental > Terrestrial > Soil > Floodplain | place...
TCCTCGAGCTCCCGACCGGCTGCGTCGCCGTCACGGGCGAGAACGGCGCCGGTAAATCCTCGATCGTGAACTCGGTCGATCTCTGCCTCTTCGGCGCGCGCTCGCTTTCCGAGTTCCTTTCCGACTCCGCGATCGAAGAGGAGATGGTCATCGGCTTGGAATTCGAGCATCGTGGCGAGACGTACCGGATTCGCCGCACCTATTCGGGCCGCGGTCGTGGAAAGGCGAGTCTCGATTTCGAGGTGGAGGGCGAGCCCTGGCACGTCATTCCAGACGAGCACACGGGGGAGCCGATTCAGGTGGAGTCACCGCCTCAGTGGGAACCGCTCACTCGCGAGAGCGCCGCCACCACGCAGGAGCTGATCGAGCAGACGATCGGCCTCAGCCGCGAGACCTTTCGCGCGAGCGCCTTCCTTGCCCAGGGCGACGGCGCTGCCTTCACCGAGGCGCAGCCGCGCGAGCGCAAGGCGATTCTCTCCGAGGTGCTCGGCCTCGGCATTTGGGACGACCTGCTCGCAAAGGCGCGCGCCGAGATCACCGGCATCCGCGACAAGACGACGCGCCTCGTGATCCAGGTCGAGGAGGCCGAGCGCGACCTCGAGGCGAAAGGCGATACCGTCTCGCGCGTCGGCCTCTACGAGCGCGACTTGGCCGACGCCGAAGTTGCTCTCGCGAACGCCGAGACCATTCACGGCGAGGCGACCGACGCCCTGAACGCCTCCCGCGAGCTGGCCGCGAAGCTGGAGGCCGCGCGCGAGGTCTTGGCATCGCGAGAGCGCGAGCTTCAGTCGCTGACGACGCGCCGCCGGCAAGTCACGCTCGCACTAGAGGGCGCCGAGGACCTGCCGAAGCTGAAGGCCGAGTCGGAGGCGCTGGCCGCGCGCACGCCGTACATCGAGGCCGAGCTAGCCGTTGCGCAGGAAGCCGAGGCCGCGCGCGCCGAGCACCAGCGGTTGACCACCGAGCGCGACCGGCTCCTCGACGCGGCGAACGAGCTTGCGCAGAAAGAAGCCGCGGTTCGCGTGAAGATCGAGCGGCTCGAGGGCATAGAGCCAACCGAGTGCGATCGCTGCGGGCAGCCACTCGAGGCCGGAGCGCGCGAACGGGCGCTCGCCTCGTTGGGCAAGGAAGGCGACGGCTACTACGATCAGAAGCTGAAGCTCCAGGGCGAAGCGAAGCTGCTCCTGCCCGCGCTCGAGCTGACCGCCGAGGCTGACGCGATAGGACCGACCGCCGCCAGACAGGCCGAGTTGAATGCCGCGCTCGTTGTCGCGATCGAGGCTGGCCGCACCCTGGCCTCGATCGATGAGCGCATGAAGCGCGTCGACGAACTCATCGCTGAGAGCGCCGAGCTCGACTTCAAGGAAGGCCCGGCTGAGCAAGCGACGGCGCATGCCTTCTTCGAGGTGGAGAACCTGAAGCAGAAGATCGGCGACACCGACCACGACGCCGCGGTCGCGCGCGCCGCCGGCCGCCTCTACGAGGCTCGCTCTCAGGCTGAGACCGCGAGGCGTCATCTCGCCGTCGCCGAAGCCGAGCTGAAGCGCCTGGAAGGGATCGAGGCGCTCGCGGCCGAGAATCGCCACGCGCTTGAGCGCTTCCAGTCCGAACTCGACCTCCTACTGCTGGCCGAGCGCGCCTACGGGCGCGACGGGATTCCGGCGCTGATCATCGAGAACGCGGCCATCCCGCAGATCGAGTCCGAGGCCGACCGCATCCTCGCCGAGCTCGGCACCGACTTTCGAGTCGAGCTGCGCACGCAACGTGAGTTGAAGTCACGCGACGGGGTGGCGGAGGCGCTGGACATCATCGTGGCGGGTCCAGCCGGAGAACGTCCATATGAGTCGTTCTCGGGTGGCGAGCGGACCCGCCTCAATCTCGCCTTGCGCATCGCCCTCGCGCGCCTCCTTGCCCACCGCCGCGGCGCCGAGGTGCGGATGCTCGCGATCGACGAGCCCGACGGCCTCGACGCGGCTGGCTTCGCGGCGCTCTCCTCGATCCTCCAGGGGATGACGGGAGACTTCGAGCGCATCATGGTCATCAGCCATCACCCCGATCTTCAGACGGCCTTCGACCAGACGCTCGTCGTCGAGAAGCAGGACGGGCGCTCGCGAGTCGTGGGTGCCGGGGTTGCTGAGGCGGTGCCGGCGTGACCTGGATGCTCCAGGCGCTCGGCGAAGCATGGGGCGCGGCGGCGTGACCGTCGTCGTACTCACCCTCGCCGCCCTGCTGCTCTTCACCCTCGGCTACGCGCGCGGCGTCACGGCTGAGCGAGCCCGTTACCGGGAGGCACTACGCAGTCTCGGCAAGAAGGGCTATCTCAACTTGCAGGACTGGAAGCTGTGATCCGCGAGCTCGTCTACCTCGGCTGCGCCTTCCTCCTGCTCTGGATCGCGTTCAAGATGGGGCAGGCGGTCGAGATGGTGCGCCAGTTCGACGAGCGGAGGAAACTGAGCTCGTGAGGCTAACGGTTGCGATCGACACCTACCTCGGCGAGCTCGCCCGCCGCGGCCGCACACCTGCGACCCGACAGAAGTACCGCGAGGTCCTCTACCCCTTCGTCGCGACGATGCCGCGCGAGCAGCCGGTCGATGCTATGACGAAGGACGACTGCCGCCGCTACCTCGACCACTGGGCCGACGCGGCGCCGGCGACGCTCGCGCTCTATGTCTCGATCCTGACCCGCTTCTTCGCCTTCTGCGTGGACGAGGAACTCATCGCTCGCTCGCCGATGGAGAAGATCCGCCGGCCGCCGCTCAAGCGCGCCGAGGAGCTCGATGTCGTCACCGTCTCCTCAGGCGAGGTCGAGCGTCTCTTCGCCGCCTGCCAGGAGCTCGACGAGTTCCTCTGCGTTGCGCTTCTCGGCTACCTCGGACCGCGCCGCTCGGCGGCCGCGGTCCTGCGCTGGGGCGACCTCGACTTCGCGGAGGGGACGGTGCGCTTCCACGAGAAGGGCGCGAAGGTGATCGTGAAGCCGATCCCCGACGAGCTGCGCGAGATGCTCTACCAGGTCGCGCTCTCCGGGCTCGTGCCGGCCGCGCCCGAGGACTACGTGATCCCGAACCGGGCCTCGGGTCCGCGCGAGTCGGGCCTCGTTCGCTTCGTCGCCAAGCGCGGTCGGCGCTCGAACAAGATCGTCTATGACCGAGTGAAGCGGGTCGCCGCGCGCGCCGGCGTTAATGTGCACCCGCACGCCCTGCGTGCCGCCTTCGCGGTCCACTACCTCGAGAGCCACGAGGGCGACCTCGACGCGTTGCAGAAGCTGATGGGCCACACGCGCGTCGAGACGACCCAGGTCTACCTGCGCCGGCAGGACCGCTTTCGCGCGATGGAGCGCGTGCGCGATCTCTCCTGGGGAGCCGTGTTACCGTCCTCGAGAGGAGTGCCCCCAGCGGGATTCGAACCCGCGTTCGGCGACTCGATCGTACCGGAGCCACTTAAGCGGAAGCTCGAGGAGTTGAGGGCGCGAACGCGGGCGCACGAGCCGAAGGGGTCAAGACGTGGCCGTCGCTGATCGCCTGCTCGAGAAGGCAAAGGAGTACGAGCAGCGCGCGGCTCACCATGCCGAGCGGGCCGAGTTCAACGGCAAGGCGAGTGACGAGATCACGGCCACCGGCTACACGCTCGTCGCGATCGCTCTTCGCGAGGTCGTCCAGGCACTGCTCGAGCAAGAGGCGGAGGACCTGGCGGCATGAGAGTCGCCGCCCTTCTCGTCTGCACGGTGATCTTGCTCGTGCTCGCTGACTCGTCGCGCTCGCACGTCCTGTCGCACAAGAAGCGCATGAGCCTGACCGAGCGCCGCGACCTCCAGCTGCGCACCCTCGATCACGATCGCGCGGTCGAGCGTTTCTTCCGCCGGCACCGGCGGCTCGCTCGCACCCTGGCCGGCCGCGAAGCGCGAAGGTGGCACCGCGCACAGGCGCGCTGGACGAGACGCGATCTCGCCCAGACCTTCTCGGCGCTCGAGCGTCTGCTGATCCCCCATAGGCCGGCCTGGCTCTGCATCCACAGCCACGAGGGCGACTGGGAGGACGGCGGGGATCCCCACTGGGGCGGGCTGCAGATGGACTGGGCCTTCCTGCACACCTACGGAGCCGACTTCATCCGCCGCCACGGCGAGCCGCGCGGCGTCGCCGGGCCCAACGGCTGGGTGAATGCCTGGACACCGGCCGAGCAAATGATCGTGGCCGAGCGGGCTCATCGGACGCGCGGCTTCTATCCCTGGCCAAACACGGCGCGCGCCTGCGGGCTGCTGTGACAGAGACCACCCACAACCAACCCACGAAGGGAGCGGAAGATGCTCAGACAGGGAGACGTGTTGTTGAGGCCGATCGAGGCCCTGCCGGAGAAGCACTCGCCGGTGAAGGAGCGCGAGGACGGGAAGATCATCGTCGCGCTGGGAGAGGCGACCGGGCACAAGCACGAGGTCGTCGGCGAGGGCGTCGAGTTCGTCAAGAGCGGGGCGAGGCAGTTCCTGGTCGCGACGATGGAGGGAACAACGCTCGTCCACGACGAGCACGCTTCGATCGAGATCCCGGTGGGGACGCACGAGATCGTGCGGCAGCGGGAGTACGCGCCGAAGGCGCCCGTGAGGGTGAGGGACTAGAGCCCTATCCGGGCCGAAGGCGGCGCTACTCAACTGCCAAGGCTATGCTCAATGCGGGGTTGACCCAGGCGGCGATCGCCGGGGCGATGGGGATCAGCCGCAGCTACGTCAGTGCGATTCTCACCGACCCCGACGGGCTCAAGGAACGCGCCCGCAAGGTCCGTTACGCCGGGACGTGCGAGAAGTGCGGCGGCAAGACCGACGGCTCGAACGGCCCGGGGAAGGCGCCGAGGATCTGCATGTCCTGTATCCAGGGCCTGGCCCCGGGCGAGACTCGCCCGGCGGCGCGTCTACGAGGTCGGCGCGGCGTAGCTGGCCCGCCGGTGCCGAGCTGGATTCGAGCCGGGCTCCCGTGGCCGCAGCCACGCTGGAACCGCGAGAAAGTGATCGACGCCTACGTCGAGGTCGCGCTCGAACTGGGGCGGCTGCCGATGTGCGCGGACTTCTCGCCGGCGCTCATCGCCGGTCGGGACGTGCCGCTCGGCGAGCGTGGGCGGCCCTGCACTGCGACCGTCTATCGCTACCTCGGCCAGCCGGGTCGCGACACCTGGCCGTCGATGCGGAACGCAGCGATCGCCGCCGCCCACCGGCTGCCGGTCGAGATGGTGCTGAACACGCGCGCGAACGCCTGGTGGCGGCGGCGCGTCATCGAGGAGCTCGGCGCCGAGAAGCTCCTGCCGGAGATCGGCAAGCTCGTCCAGCAGGACGACTACGGCAAGCTCTGGCGCCTCGAGATCGTGATCGAGGATGGGTGGCACGAGGACGGCCATCGGTATCGCGAGCCCGACCCGTTCGTCGTGATGGTCGAGGTCGTCAACTCGACCCCGAATCCGGACGGTAGCCACGACGTCTACTACCTGCGGGTGCCGCCCGAGACTAAGACCGCGCGCGAGGGCATCGCGTGGACGTTCGGAACTGCGGCGGAGGACTACGAGCTCGAGGTGCAGACGTGACCCTCGAGCTCGTCACTACCCAGACCATCTGCGAAGGCAGCGTCATAGGTGCCTGACCCGCCTCCCATCTTCATCTTCGTGCCCGACCGTCCGCTGCGCGTCCCCGATCCCGGGACCGAGCACGGGCGCCGCCTCGTGCGCGCCTTCCAGGCCGAGATCGACCCCAGCCTGAAGCCGAGCGTGCGCGACCGTCTGATCGTCGAGGAGATGAAGCGCGTCAAGTGAGTGAGCAGCCGACCCTCTTCCCCCCGCCGCCGGCGACAGGCCAGCTGACCGATCGCCAGCGCTTCGTTTACGACGGGCTGCTTGCCCACTCGGTCCAGGGCGAGGGGCTGACATCGGACGAAGCAGGCGCCCTGTTGCACGAGCGCTCGGGCAAGCATGACGCCGGCGTTCGCTGCGACTGGTGTGGCCAGGACGGGAAGGGCGTGCTGGGAGCGCTACGGAAGAAGGGACTCGCGAAAAGACGCCAATCAGGCGTCTGGGTCGTCCTTGCGCCTGAAGGCGCTGACTCGCCCTCTCCCGCCTCCGACCCCTTCCCCGAGGGTTACTAACGGTGGACACGTTCGAGCTAACGCGACATGGGTTGCAACCCCTCACACCACTGCCTCTGAGGCGACCGTGCATCTGACCTGCCGCCTTCGCCAGCTGCGCGAGTCGCGTCAGCTCTCGATCAAGGATGCCGAAAAGGAGACCGGGATCTCTCGCGGGACGCTCTCGGCGATCGAGCGCGGGAAGGCGATCCCAGCTGACGATCATGTCAAGCCGATCGAGCGCGTCTACGGGGAGCCGTGGCACCAGTGGTATTCGAAGACCGGGGCTGCCGCGCTGCAGGAAGGGGATGAGGCCGCATGACTTTCGCCGGCATCGATTACAGCTCGGTGGCGATCGACGTTGTACGGCTCGAGCTCGATTCCGACGAGGCGCGCTGGGACCGGATCTTGCTCGATCCAACGGGGAAGCTGGAGGCGCTCGAGCGTGCGCGCCGCGTGCGTGAGCTGATGCCGGCGCGTTCGGCCTGGGCCGACGACGGCGTCGTGACGATTGCGCTTGAGGATCCGCGAGGCCCGACCTTCAAGGGCTCGATTCCGCTCGCTCGGGTGCAGGGCGCGATCCTCGCCTGCCTGCCAGGCCCCGGCGATGTCGACGTGATCGCGCTGGCACCCTGGGAATGGAAGATGGCCTGCGGCCTCTCGGGGAATGCGAAGAAGGTGCTCATTCGCGAGTGGGTGCTTCGGCTCTGGTCGCTGACGAATCTGCCCGACCGCTACACCCAGGACGCGCTCGACGCCTACGCGATCGCCTGGGCCGCCCGCTCGCTGTGCGAGAAGGCGGCGGCGGCAGCGTGAGAACGGAAACCACAACCCGAAAGGAGCCCTGATGTCCACTACGACCGAAGAGATCGTGCGCGAGGAGCAGGAAGAGCACGAGGCCGAGATCGAGGCCGACGGCGCCGCGCACGACGAGGAGCCGAAGACCGAGCTCTTCGACAAGTCCGAATACGAGCGCGAGGACCTGGCGCTACCGAAGGTCGACGGCGAGGGGGTCGACAAGATCGGGATCAAGTTCTCGGGCACGGTGCTGCTCGATCGTGGGAACCCGGCCGACGTCGCCCTGATCCGCAAGATGCGCCTCGGCGCAGATGTGACCTTGAACGTCGAGGCCACCTGCGCCGCGAAGGCGCACAAGTTCACGACCTCCCGCGAGGGCGAGCTCGACGCGGTCGTCCTCGAGCACGCGGCCAGGGTGCACACCGTCTACCGGCCCGCCGGCGAGGACCTCTAGCCGCGGTGGCGCGAACGCACGGCAGGATCAAGGTCTCGATCTGGGACAGCGGCTCGGACTTTCGCGAGCTCTCCCGCGATGCCCAGTGGGCCTACATTCTTCTCATCTCGCAGCCGGGGATGACGATGTGCGGGACGCTCCCGTACACCCCGAAGCGCTGGGCACGCTTTGCACGAGGGCTCTCGATGGAGCGGGTCGAGGAAGCGATCCGCGAGCTCGAGCAGGGCTGGTATGTCGTCGTCGATCGCGAGAGTGACGAGCTACTCGTTCGAACGATGGTCAAGCACGACCAGGCCTGGCGCCTGCCGAACCTCGTCATTCGGGCTCGGCGGCAGTTCTCCGAGATCGAGTCGCAGGTGATTCGTGATTACCTGGCCGATCGTCACAAGTGGCTCGTCAATGGAGCGATGGACGCGAGTGCCATTGAGCGGTACGAGGAGGAGAAGGCGCTTGAACAGGCATCCGAACGACCGTTGCCCATGGGTATGCGAATGGACATGTGAATGGCTATGCGAATGGCTATCCGGATGCCTATTCGAATCGTGCGCGTGATCGCGCGAGGGCGCGCGCGGACAGTTCCTGTTCCTGTTCCTGTTCCTGTTCCTGTTCCTGTTCCAGCCAAGCCATGAACGTTCACTACAGCTCGAGAGAGATGGCCGAATCGCTTTTCTCGGAGATGGGCCTGCGTGGCGAGGCGTTGCGTTTGGCTTGGCTGGCATTCGACGAAGCACCGGAAGGAACGGTCGAGATCGCCCTCGCTGCCTTCGAGGGCCGCAGCCCAGCCGGTCTCTTCACCTTCAAGCGCGAGCAGGGCGAGCACAGGCAGGGTGTCGGTGGTCAGCGGCGCACTGGCTGGCGGATGGTGCGGGGCACGCACAGCGCGAGTTACGTTCGCGACCCGAAGGGCGTCGATGTGCTGCCGGCGGGACATGAGCAGTGAGCCGCAAGGCGAAGAAGCGCTGGTTCGTCTACAGCCAGCGCGAGGGCGCTGGCCGCTTCACGGTCTATGCGCTGGGCCAGGGCGAGCAGGTCAAGAGACTGCCGAAGGACGCGCTCGTCTCTGCCGATGGCAACTGGGCCGAGCTGCACGACGAGAAGGGGCTGGTACGGGCATTCGTCAACTGCGCCGTTTGACGGGGGCGCTACTCTCTGTCGTGGCAGTGTCGTGGCTACGTCGTCTTCCAGAGCACGTCGGAAGCCCGGAGGCGGGGGGCCGCGCATCGACTGGAGAGAGGCGAAGGTCTACTACGTCAGACTCGGCCCTACCCGGACTTACGCGGAGGTTGAGGCGAGGTTCGGGGTCTCGGAGACATCGATCCGCAAGCACGCTCGGGCTGAGGGCTGGCGGGAAACAGCAGCCACTCACGACGCCCAGGTCGAACGTCGCCTGCTCGACCGGGCAGTACGCTCCCATGTCGAGCGAGCCGATGTCTTCCAGCGCATCGCCGACGAGTACGCCGACCAGCTGCAGGAGCGTCTGCTTGAGAAGGCGCTCGACATCAAGCTTTCCGACTTTCCTGGGATCGCGAAGACCGCCGCTCTGTTTGCAGGCGAGCCAACAGACCGCGTCTCCTTCGATGAGATGCAAACCGGCTTCCGCACGCTGCTCGAGATCGCAGCCCGCTACGTCCCGAAGAGCAAGCGCCCGGAGTTCGTGGCCGAGGTGAACGAGGCATTGGGGCCGAGCGAATGAGCAACTTCGGGGCCGGCGATCTCGAGCAAGCGTTGCCCGAGCCGGAGGGTGTCGCGGTCCCGGTCGGCGAGTGGGGCGAGCTGCAGGTCTCACGGCGCCACGACTCGATCGCCGCGGCGATCATGATGTACGCCTTCGCCTTCTTCGTCTGCGGCATCCTCGCCGTCGTTCTGATCGTTGCGGCCCGGTGGGCGATATGAAGGCGTCGGCGACCGAGACGATCGACCACTACGAGCTGCTCTGCCGCGTTGTCCGTAACCGCGGCTGGAAGGTGCTGCTGCACTCCGACCACTTCGGCGGCAAGCCATCCGGCGAGGAGCTCGACTCCCAACTGACGATGCTCGAGGTCACGAACGGCGGCGAGATGATCGCTCGGGTGACGCTCCTTCCGCCCGATCGACTGCCCGATGTTGCACTGACCGTCTTGCAGCGGATGAAGAAGGCGGGACTGCTCAGCAAGTGAGCATGCTCACCGCGACCTTCGCGCTTCGTGACATCGACGATGTCGAGGCCCTCTGCCGAGGCGTGATCCGTGAAGTCACCGGCTCACGAACACCTCGAGGAAGAGGCGATCGTACGACCCGGCGGGGCTCTGGCGGCACCGTTGCGCTGACCCCGTCCGAATTCGACGACAGCCTGCGCCACCTGCTCGGCCAGGCGTGGATAGAGGAGGAGAAGTTTGAGGAGCGACCAGGCATTGTCTTCCGACCCTGGCTCTATAAACGGCTCCGTGACCGGCTCATCGACTACTGGCGCTCGCCGGCCATGTTCGGACGGCACGGACAACACCGGCTCCCCGAGCTCGGATCCGAGCGGCGCGACGCGGCTGCGGCATCCGGCGTCGATGACTGCGATGCTGGAGACGATCGACTGGGTGAGCCTGCCGATAGAGCAGCAGCAGACGCTGCGCTCACTCGGCTCACTACTTGCGGAGGGCTTCTCGCGCTCGGAGATCTCGGCGAAGACGGGCAAGACCGAGACCCAGGTGGCAGTGGAGATCCGCGAGCTGGCCGAGGTGCTGCTCGCTCACTCGGGCGAGCTCGAGCTGCAGCTGCGCGCCCGGGTCGAGTCGCTTCGCCGGCGTTCGTCGACTGCCTGAACTGCGGCTGGCGCACCTATCGGCAGGCTCCGAACGGGATGCCCGGCTGGCACTGGCCCGAGCGTTGCCCCGGCTGCAGGGCGGCACTCGAGGCTGCGGCGTGACCGAGACCTGGGACTGGCCGCGGGCAACGGTCGTCGATCACTACGACGGGGATACCTTCTACGCCGACATCGACCTCGGCCTCGAGTTGATCCGTCGTCGCCTACCCGTGCGCCTGGCCGGGATCGACACGCCTGAGCTCCGACCCCTGCAGGCCGGGGCAAAGGAGGCGCTTGCCTATCTCAAGTCGCTGATCCCGCTCGGCTCGAAGGTGCTGCTCTCCTCGGTCGGCTACGACAAGTATGGACCTCGCATCGATGCGATCGTCTCTCGGCCCGACGGGCTGAATGTGAACGAGACGATGGTCACCGCGGGCCACGCCGTCCACAAGGACTACTAGGTGTCGGCCAGCCCGCTCGCAGAGGCCGCACGACAGGCGACCCGCGAGCTCGAGCTCGAGTGGAAGACCGAGGAGGAGCGCGAGTTCGCGCTGACCGAAGCCGAACGCTATGCCCGCGACCCCTTCCGCCTGCTCGACGAGGGCAAGGTCTGGATCTGGTCGAAGTTCGACAAGCGCGTCGTCCGCTTCGACCCCTTCCCCTCACAACGAGAGCTGATCGAGTCCTGGATCGACTGCGAGCACCTCGCGAAGACGGGCCAGCTGCGCTTCCGCAACGTCGCCGACGACAAGTCGCGGCAGATGGGCGAGACCTGGGGGAGTGCCTACTGCCTGCTCTGGGCGCTGCACTTCCATACGGTCAGCCTCTTCGCCCACCACTACCGCTCGGCCGAGGTCGACGACGGCGGCGAGCGCAACACGTGGAAGAGCCTCTTCGGGAAGGTGCGCTACATGGACCGGCGGTTGGGTTCGCCGGCCGGGCTCGTCAACCCGTCAGCACGAGCGAAGGTGCCGGGACTCGGCCAGCTCGCCTTTCGCCCCTACTCTCGCGAGCCGGCCAAGATCGAGAACACGACCCGGGATTCGGTCTGCTACGGCGGCGAGCAGTCGACCGATCCCGGCCGCGGTGGCTCCTTCGATGGCGTGCTCATCGACGAGGCGGCCTTCGTCCCCTGGGGCGAGAAGGTCCACTCCGCGCTCGATGAGGCCTGCCCAACGGGGAAGCTCTATCTCTCGACCCCGAACGGCGACGACAACGTCCACGCTCGCATCATCGACGAGCGGCCCGCCGGCTGGCGCGTCCTCCGCCACCACTGGTCGGAGCATCCGGTCTACCGCCTCGGCCTCCACGTCGCCGGCGTCGAGGCGGGCAAGCAACCGACGAGGGAGATGAGTCGCAACGCGCTCGGCTGCGAGTTGTGCGAGGGCAATCGCCGCGACCTAGGCTGGGACCCGGCGGCGCCGCTTGCCCATCGCTTCCCGGGCCGGCTGACTTCGCCCTGGTACGACGAGCGAGTGATCGGCAAGACCGAGGAGCAAGTCGCCCAGGAGCTCGACATCGACCGCGAGCGTGCGCTCCGCGGTCGTGTCTACTCGGAGTTTCAGTCCGAGCTCCACGTCATCGAGGACGGAATCCCCTTCGACCCGGCCCTGGAGCTCGAGCTCGGCTTCGACTACGGGCTCGACTCGACCGCGATCCTCGTCTTCCAAGACGCCCCGTCCGAGCTGCGCGTGCTTGCCCTGCTCGAGCGCGGCGACATGTTCGGGACGACCGCGACCCCGGAGGAGAACGCGGCCGCACTACGTGTGCTACTCGCAGCGATCGGCGTCGAGGAGCGGCTGACGACGCCCTTCTGGACACGCAAGCTGTACGCGATCGGTGACCCCGCCGGCGACGCACGCGACCTCGCGACCGGCCGCCCCTGGGTTGAGGCCTACCGCAAACAGGGCTTCTCGCCGCAGCCGCCGCCCTCCCGCTACACGCGCTCGGTCGAGATCTCGATCGCGGCCGTCAAGCGCCTGCTGCTGGGGACACCGAAGCCGATCCGGATCTGCGGAGTGCGGGCCGCCCGCCTGGCCGAGGCGCTGCGCAACAACCGCTGGCCGACCGACCAGCTGGGGCGCCGCCGGCCGGGTTCGACGCGGCCGCTCGACGACAAACACAATCATCCCTGTCGAGCACTCGCCTACTACGCGGTGACGAAGTTCCCGCCTCCGCTCGAGCGCGACGAGGCGGACGGCATCGAGTCCGACCCGGACGCCGATCGGCGCGTGCGGGACGGGGTCATCGACCCCGGCATCTCCTACGGGATGAAGCTGTGAAGGTCGAGTTCAGCGACCATGCGCTCGATCGCGTCGCTGACCGCTTCCCGCGCCTTGGCCTCGGAGCAATCGCACGCGAGATCGACGACGCGATCGCCGAGGGGCGCATCTCGCACACTCCGCCGAGCTGGCGCCTGTCCGAGAAGTTGCCGCAGAAGAACGGCAACGAGTTCGCCTGGAGCAGGCGGCGGGAGCGGATCTACGTCCTCGCCCGGCGCCGGCGCGACTACGTCCTGCTCGTGACCTGCATCCAGGGGTCGCTGCGGCAGGTCGCGTGAGCGAGGGCGATACTCGGCCGTGAGGCTCTCGACTCTCTTCGACCGTGCGCGCCAGCTCGTCAGCCTGCCTGGGCCGAGCAGCGAGGCGAAGCCGGCGCAGGGCGAGGCGGGCTCCGACGTCGATACGGCGGGCTGGTGGTACTCAGATCTCGCCGGCGGCGGGCCCGACGTCAACCCCGAGCTGTCGGGCTCGAAGAAGTTCGAGGTCTATGACGAGATGCGCAAGACGGATCCGGTCGTCAAGTCGACGCTGCTCTTCCAGAAGCTGCCCGTGCGCTCGGCGGCCTGGGGCTTGAACCCACGCCACGACAACTGCGCGATCTGCCGCGGGGTGCGCGACTGCGTGAACTGGAACCTTGGCATCGAGGACGATGAAGACGGCCAGCTCGACATCTCCTGGGACGAGACCAACCAGCAAGCGCTGCTCGCCCTCGACTTCGGCGCGATGCTCGAAGAGCAGGTCTGGGGCGATGTTCGCGAGTGGGTCGACGCCGACGGTGATCGCCATCTCGTGCGTCCGCTCGTCCGGTTGGCGCCGCGCTACCCGCGCTCGATCTCGAAGGTGAAGCGTTCCGGAGCACGCATCACCTCGATCGAGCAGTGGGCCCAGGAGGCGCGGCCGATCCCGGGCGAGAAGCTCGTCCACCTGATCCCCGAACGTGAGGGTGCTCGCTGGGACGGAGTCTCGATGCTGCGCCCAATGTGGGGCCCGTGGCGGCTGAAGGGCGCACTGATGATCGCGGCAGGGATCGGCTGGGACCGCTACGCCGCCGGCCTGCCGGTCATTTGGCATCCGGACACCACTGAAGGCGAGCGCAAGGCGAAGGAGATCGGTCGCGACATTCGCCACCACGAGCGCGGCTATGTCCACCTGCCGACGAAGGATGGCTTCACTCGCGAAGAGAGCGCCTGGGGTATCGATCTCCTGAACGGGGCGCAGACGCTTGCCGACCCGGTGCCGCTGCTGCGCTGGTACTCGGCCCAGGAGGCGGAGGCCGGGCTCGCGCACTTTTCCCAGCTTGGCAACACCGAGACCGGCTCGCGCGCGGTCGCCGAGACGCAGATCGACCCCTTCTTCCTGGCCGTACAGTCGCTCGCCGAGTACGTGCGTGCCGAGCGGCAGCGGCAGGTGATCCGCAAGATCGTCGAGGTGAACTTCGGCACCGAGGTCGCCGAGAACCACTCGCCTGTCCTGACCGTCTCAAAGATCCAGGCGCGCTCGATTCAGGTGATCGCGAACGCGCTCGAGGCACTCCACAACGCGGGCTATGACTTCGCCGGCTTCCCGGCTGTCGTCAGCGACGTCGCCGAGCTGCTCGGCTTCCAGGTTGACGTCGAGGAGGCACCGACTGCGCGCGATGCCGGTGCGGTCGCCGCTGCGGTCGCCGGCTTCGGCTTGACGCCGGAGCAGATCGCTCAGATCGAGGCGTCGCTCGGAGTGAAGCCCGCGCCATTGCCGTCCGAGGGTGCGGGTCTGTCGCAGAACGGCCGCTAGCAGCCCTGCCGATACTCGGCCGTGGCGAAGACGACCACGCCGAAGAACTACGTCGGCCGCCTGGCTTTCGATCCAGACAGCGGTTTCCACCTGAGTGAGGACGGAAAGCCCGTCATCACTGAGGACAAGGGCAAGAGCTGGCGCTACGCGGCAGAGGGCGAGCCGAACCACCTCTCGCGCTATCAGCGACGGGTCGTCGTCATCGACACAACCGCGAACGCGGAGGATCCAGAGCCACACCACTTCGAGGTCCAGCCCGACGATCCGCACGTCGACGGGGTACTCGTTGACCCCGATGTCGAGGCCGAGACGATCACGGCGCACACCGAAGCCTGGAAGGACAGCGCCGATGAGTGAGATCGCGCTTCCCGACTTCTGGCTCCCGGAGCCGAAGCAGATCGTTCGCGTCTCGCCCTGGATGCCGACTAGGCACGGGATCGAGGCGGTCTGGGACGAGCTCGACCGCGCCTCGAGGAAGGTCGTCGACCGCTTCTTCAAGCTGCCGGGCCTGCGCGAGCGGATCATGCTCATGGCGGGCTCGGACGCGAACTACCTCTCGACCGCGCTCGGCAAGCTCGCCTTCGGCAAGACGGCCTACGCCGGGGAGACGACGATCTACGTCGGCCTCTGGACGGCGGCGATCGACGACACCCTGCTCGGCAACACCGCGAACGAGGCCAACTACACCTCCTACGCGCGCCTGGCCCTAACGAACAACACGACCATCTTCGCGGCCGGCACGGGCACGACCACCTACGTCAACACCTGGCCCTCGGATGCGACGAAGTCGTGGCCGACCTCGACCGGCGGCTCGTCGACCGTCACCTACATGGGCGCGCTGAACGGGAATGCCGGCACCTCGGCCGACAAGGGCATGGTCTGGGCCTCGGTCACCTCGACGGCGATCGCGAACGGGGACACGCCGCAGCTGGCACAGAACGCCGTCTCCCAGACGAGGGACTGAGCGATGCGCCGACTCGCTGGCCTTGCCACGCTGGCGGCCCTCTTCGTCTTCACCGGCACGGCTGCATCTGTTGCGGTCGAGGCCCCACCTATCCTCACTGTCACCAGCCCCGCCGCCGGCACGATCAGCGGCACCGTCGCGGTCAACGCCTCGGCCTCGAGCGGCACCGTGCGCGTCGATTACTTGCTCAACGGCCAGCCCTTCTCCTGTGGCGACCACGTCGGCTCCTGCTACGACGCGACCTCACCCGCCTGGGACGAGCTCTGGAACACGAGCGGGGTCGCCGATGGCTCCTACACCCTGACAGCCCAGGCGCGTAACAGCGCCGGAGAGGTAGGGACCAGTGCGCCAGTCTCTATTACAGTCGACAACGTCCCGGACCCGCCACCGCCTCCCCCACCCCCTCCGCCTCCACCCCCTCCTCCGCCTCCTCCGGTTCCACCTCCACCTCCACCTCCGCCTCCACCGCCGCCGCCGAGCGGCTGCGCGCCGGGCTGGTTCCCGGTAGACGCTCAGGTCTGGTGGCGCGACCTAACGACGGGCTTCTCCGACATTCAGGCCAAGCACGTTCACATCACGTTCTGCAAGCCCGGTCGCTCGCTGACGTTCAGCAGTGGCTCGATCCCGCTCGACATCACGTACAAGATGCATAACAACGACGGGCGTATCACGTACATTTCGGACGTCTGGGAGACGCCTGGCGGCGACCATACCTACCAGTCGGTCAACCCGGGCTGGACGTGCCCGGTCGCGAACTGCAGCTTCACGTATCACTGGGATTTGCCGGTCTCCGTCTTCGACCGCTCAGGACTGGAGGGCATTCGGCTTCGCATCACTTCGCGGGAGCCGAACGGCAAGGAGATGCGCGGCTCGATCAACTTCCAGACGCACATCGCGAATGGTGCCCCGCTCGGGAACATGACTCGCTACCCCTACGATCGCTTCAAGGGTTGGTACACGGGGTTGAACTACTGCGAGGCGGCTTATCGCTCTGACCTCGTGGACATACCGAGCGCGCCGGTCTCCGGGACTTGGACGCCGAACATTCGCCAGATCGATCACGGCTCCGATGACGCCGACCCGACCTACTGGTCGATCCGCGTTGACCCCGACATCCACAACGGAATCCCGGGCACCTTCCTCGGTCAGAGTCCGCCCGCGTCGCGAGACGGCCCCTTCCCGATCGACACGACGCTGCTGGCGAACGGTCCGCACAAGCTGTTCATCGAGACCGAGTGCCAGACCAGCGCGGGCGAGAACGGCGGCATTGGCGTCGTCCCCTTCGAGGTGGCAAACTAGGTGCCCACCAGTTGCTGGATCATCGTCGAGGGTGAAGTCAGGGAAGTACGCCCACGCCCGAAGGCCGAGCGAGAGGCGCTACCGGGGAAGAACCCCAGCTTCGAGGGCAAGCTCGGTCTCGATCACCAGGTCGCTTACGATCCCGAGATCCCGACCGACACCGTCTACTGGACAAAAGAGAACGCCGACGAGGCCCTCTTCCGCTCCACGCAGCCGGTCGAGGCAGCGTGGCGTGATCTCCAGGAAGGGCTGATCTCCGCACAGGACTTCCTCGGCCTGGTAGGGACTCTCGAGGGCAAGAAGAGGCTCGACCGTGGCTAGCTACCTGGTCAACGGCAAGAACGTCGCGACCGCCGCGACGATCGACCACGCCATCTGCGGAATCTGGAACCCGTCAACGACGAAACGGATCAAGCTGCTGCGGTTGGAGATCTATAAGCAGGCCGTCGGCGCTGCTGACGAGCCAGTTCTTCGCCGCACCACCGCGCGCGGGACGGCAGGTTCGACCGTCACGCCCGGCTCGATCAACGAGATCGAGCAGATCGCGGCACCTCCCTCGGGCTTCCTGCTCGACCTCGCTGCCTACTCCGTGCAGCCGACGCTCGCGGCGGGCGGCCTCTATGGCCTCTGCCTGCCTGCGGCGATCGGAGCCGGGGTCATGTGGGTCTGGAACGAGATCGAGATCCCGGCCGGAGCCGGTATCGCACTGACGAACGGGATCGCGCTCGCGTTCCCCGCCGCACGAATCAACGCCTTTGTAGAGGACTAAATGCCAGCCCAATCCTGGGATGGCACTAGCGCCACCTTCCGGATTGTTTGGTTCCCCTCGGGGGGATCGCAGACCTACCCCGGCCGCGACAGTAGCGGCAACCTGATCCACCCCTCCGGGTGGGCGACTTACTCACTGCCGGGGCCGGCTCCGAAGCCGGTAGCAGAGTCGAGGCTGATTACGCCCGAGGTCGCGGGCGGCGGCGGGCCGCAGGCCATTGTCCCGGGCGCGATCAACGCCACGTCCGCGGTTACGGCTTCGGTTGTACGCCTTCGCCCGATCACCCCAGCGGGGATCAATGCGACCTCCGCGATGTCGGCATCCGTCGGGCGGCTGCGGCCGATCGTGCCTGCGTCAGTCAATGCGACATCGGCGGTCACGGCCAGCATCAGCCGAGCGCGGCCCGTAGTTCCAGCTGCGATCTCCTCAACCTCGGCGGTCACCGCGGCCATCGTCGCCCGTCGCGCAGTCACTCCGGGCGCGATCAACGCGAGCTCGGCAATCACGGCTGGCGTCGTCGCCAGGCGCGCGATCGCCGCCGCGATCAGCGCGACCTCCACCGTCGCCGGCGTAGTGCAGATCGCTGCCTTCGCCCGCGATCTCTTCTCCCGGACTGTCTCGCCAGGATCCACCTGGGGCACGGCTGACCAGGGAGGCGCGTACTCCAACCTCGGCCTCGGCGGCACCGAGTACGAGGTGGACGGCTCGGTCGGGAAGATGACGATGCCGGGCAACACGAACCGCGCGCAGGCGCTGACGGCGATGGGGTCGCAGGCGGACGTTGACTTCAAAGTCAAGATGGCCTGGAACGTGAACGCGGCAGGAGCCGCGCAGGGCGGCGATCTGATGGCACGCGTCGTTGACGTGTCGAACCACTACCGCGCTCAGCTCAGGCACATCGCCGGAGACCAGAAGGTCTACCTCTCGCTCGCCAAGCGCGTCGCAGGCGTCCCGACGACGCTCGTCGTCGGTCTCGAGGTTGCTGCGTCCTACACGCCGGGCGACTTCTACTGGGTGCGCTTCCGGCTGGTCGGGACGCTCTTGCGCGCGAAGGCGTGGAAGGACGGCGACCCAGAACCCCTGTCGTGGATCGTGGAGACGACCGACACGACTTTCACCACCGGCTACGTCGGCCTGTGGGGAATCACGTTGGCCGGGTCGACGGCCAACCCGGTCTACTCCTTCGACGAGCTCGACGCCCGCGCTCCGGCCGCGGCGGCGCTCGCGATTCCCCCCGCGTCGATCTCGGCCAGCTCGGCGGTGACCGCGGCCATCGTCCGGCTCCGCCCAATCGCGGCCACGATCGACGCGACGAGCGCGATCACGGCTGCCGTGGTTCGCCTGCGGCCGCTCGCCGTCGCTGCGATTAGCGCCAGCTCCACGATCACCGCGGCGATTCGCCGCTTGCGTCCGGTCGTGCCGGCGGCGATCAGTGCGACCTCGAGTCTGACCGTCTCGCTCACGAAGCAGGGCACGGTCGCGATCACTCCGGCAGCCATCTCCTCGAGCTCGGGGGTCACGGCTTCGCTGCGTGCGCTGCGCGCGATCCGACCGGGCGCGATCAATGCCAGCTCGAGCATCACCGCCGGAATCGTTCGTCGGCGACCGATCGCTGGCGCGATCAGCTCGACGTCGAGCGTTACGGCAACGGTCAGCATCCATGGACCCAGCCCGATCGTCCCGAGCGCGATCACGAGCTCGAGCACGATCAGCGCATCGGTCGTCATCAGGCGCGCGATCAAGCCTGCCGCGATCACCTCCACGTCGATGCTCAGCGCCTCGATCGGCAGGCGTCGTCCGTTCTCCGCATCGATCTTCTCCACCAGCACCGTCACGGCGAGCATCACGGGCCAGCCCGCAATCTTCTTCGTCCCCGGCCTCCCGAGCGGGCCGACTCGCCTTGCCTCGATGGCCGGCGGGCCGACGCGCATCTCGACGGGCACCGCCGCCCGTACGCGAATCGCGACGAGCCCGACCGGCGAGACGACGTCGGCCTCCGAGGTCGAAGGCGATACTCGGCCGACGAGCATGGTGAGCGGCGAGACGACCCGCAGATGAGTTACCTCGAGGCGACAGCCGGAGAGACGCTGCTGCTCGATCTCGGCCCCCTGACCCGCAAGAACGATGCCGGGGACACGGTCCCCGTCGACCTGGCGCTCGGCGGGACGAAGCTCTGGCTGACGATCAAACGTTCAAAGGCCGATGCCGACGTGGACGCTGAGATCTCGAAGACCTTCGGCGTTGCCGGCGGCCCGGGCGGGATCGCGGTCGACACGCCGGCGACCGTCGACAACAACATGGCCCGGGCGACAGTTGATGCCGTCGAGACGGCCGACATTCTCGAGACGACGCATTTCGCCTACGACTGGCAACTGGAGGAGCCAGGCGGTCGCGTCTCGAGTCCAGATCATGGGACGTTGAGTCTGCTCGCTGCCGTCACCCGTGCCTGACACGCTCGAGCGCCAGGCACGCTCGCTCTCGGAGCTCGAGGAGCTTCGGCCCACGGTCGAAGCCGCGATCGGACGCGAGCTACGCGAGGCCGAACGCTCGGTCGACGTGCTCGCCCTGGATGCGGCGCTGAACAAGGCGAAGGACGACCTCCATGCCGCGATCGAGGCCGAGAAGCGGCGGGCGATCCGGCGTGGACTACGTGGCCGAAAGATCAGACTCGAGCTGACCGAGGCGATGCTTGCTCCGCTGAAGCGCCTCTACCGACTCGGCCGGCGCGAGGCCCTCGCCGAGCTTGAGCGGCTCGGCTTCGCGGCCGAGCGCGCCTATGCGGCCGACCCCGAATATGAACGCCTGCGCCCAAAGGCCCGCTTCCTGCGGGCCGGACTCTTGCTGCTCAGCCTCCGCATCGAGAAGGAGCGCTTGTCGGTCGACCTCAGCGAGGCGACCTATGACGTATTGACGCGGGCGCTCTACCGGGTGCCGGGAGGACGTGACCTCGCTTCGCGGCTGGTCTCGGGATCACTCGATGCCGGCCTCGCCGCGACCTTCGAGGCGAATGCCGAGCTCGCCGGCGGCTTCGAGTATTCGGCTGTTCTCGACGGCGGCACTTGCGTTCACTGCTCGGCGCGCGACGGCGAGCTCTTCCACTCCTGGCAGGCGATCCAGGCCGTGCTCCCCGACGGTGGCCCGAACCCCGAGTGCCTGGGCCAGGAACGCTGCCGCTGCCGCCCGGTGCCCTTGCCGCTCTGAGTCGCGATACTCGGCCGTGGAGATCCACCTCGAAGTCGATGACGCTGATGCGCTGCGCAAGCTGAAGCGGCTCGGCCTCTTCTTTTCCGACCTGCGCAGCTTCTGGCCGCTCGTTATCCCGCTCTTCATCGGCTGGATGCGCCAGCAGTTCGAGACCGAGGGCGCTTACGGCGGCGAGGCCTGGGCGCCGCTCTCGTCCGGCTATGGACTCTGGAAGTCGGTCCACTATCCAGGCAAGCCGATCCTGCAGCTGGAGGGCGAGCTGCGCCAGGCGGCTTCGCGGCCTGAGCGCCGGGTGACGCCGCGGACGCTCACCCTGACGATCCGCGACCCGAAGATCGGATACCACCAGAAGGGCACTGGGACGATGCCTGCGCGGCCGCTTGTCTTCGACCGATTGCCGGCCGCCGCCCAGCGGGATCTCCAGCTCGCCGGCGAGCAGTACGTCCGAAGTCTCCTCTCCCGGCTCTAGCGATACTCGGCCATGGCTGCGCCAGCCGACTATGCGCCCTACATTCGTTCGGCGCTCGCGAGCCTGAAGACGGGGCTGCAGGCTCGGATCGACGTCTACAACGCTGAGGCGGCGAACCTCTTCGATCTCGAAGCGCCGACCGACGAGGACTACTTCTTCGGCGGCGACGATCTCTACGTGCGCTTTCCGAAGGTCGAGGTCGCGGTCCCGGAGGGGGCACTCGGACAGTTCTCGCTCAGCCGCGCCGAGGGCGAGCAAGGGCTTGCGATCGCGGTCAGCGTCTGGCTCGAGGGCGAGACGGGCGAGATCCCTGAGATGCACGAGCGTGTCCTGGGCTACGGCCGCGTCGCGACTGAGGTGCTGATCCAGCCGGGCGCCTTCGGACCCGCGGTCGAGGTCAGCGAGGTGCGTTCGCTCTATCCGATGATTCCGGCCGGCACCTTCAACCCGGATACGCGCCAATTTGACAAGTGGCGGACGCTGGCGGCGCTCGAGTTTCAGCTCAACGACATCGCGCGGCGACCGCTCTAGAGGGCGAGCCGATACTCGGCCGTGCCGCTGAAGACATGCAAGAGCGACGGACAGCCCGGGTTCAAGTTCGGGGACTCCGGCACCTGCTACACCTACACCGCCGGCGATGAGGACGCGAAACTCGCCGCGAAGAAGAAGGCGATCAAACAAGCGATCGCGATCGGGGGTGGCAAAGCTCCACGTGAGCTCGAGCGCGATCTCGACGCGGAGTCGCGGCGGCTCCTAGCCGAGGACGCCGAGCTGCAGACGGTCGACCTGCTCGGCATCGAGATCATGTCGGCCGGCGGGCCCGTCCACGGTGTCGGCTCACCGCCGGAGGGCGACTTCTGGAGCGCGGAGGACCTGCGCTCGATGGCCGAGGCAGCCCAGGAGCTCGAGGAAGCGGGCGAGTTCGAACCGCCGGCGCGCATCGGCGACGAGGCCAAGCTCGGCAAGTCGAAACTTGGGCACTCGAAGGACCAGAAGCTGCTGACCGATTCCGAGCTACCCGCAGCAGGCTGGCTCTCCAACCAGCGTGTCTCTGAGGACGGCACGAAGCTCCTCGCCGACGTCAAGAGCGTTCCGAAGAAGGTCGCGCAGTTGATCAAGGCGAAGGCCTACTCGAAGCGTTCGGCCGAGCTCGGCAAGGTGACGAGCCAGAAGACCGGCAAGACGTATGACTGGGTCGTGACCGGCCTAGCCTGGCTCGGCGGAAAGATGCCGGCCGTTCGTACGCTCGATGACGTCGTCGCCCAGTACGAAGCCGAGGGCCTGAGCCTCGATCTGCAGCGTGTCGTCCAGTACGAAGACCAGGTCGTCTGGGATCCGGGCGAAGGCTTGGAGGCAATCCGCTCTGCAGTGCGCGAGGCGCTGAATCCCGGACCGTCGATGAACGAGAGCCGCTACTGGGTGCGCGACGTGACGGCCGGCAAGGTTCTCGTCAGCGAAGGCTGGAGCGAGGATGCCGACGCCTACGTGATTGGCTTCACGCGCAGCGCTGACGGGTCAGTCGAACTCGAGCCGAGCGCCGACTGGAAGGCCGCTGAACAACAATGGGTCGCAGCCGCGAAGAGCTACTCCGCGAAAAATCGAGACGCTGCCGATACTCGGCCGATGCCGGAGATCACTCTCGACGAGAAGGCCCAGCGCGAGCTGGCCGCCGAGCTCGGGCTCAAGGAAGACGAGGAGCTCAGCCCCGAGAAGCTGCTCGAGGCCGTCAAGGCCAAGGGCGAGACGACTGAGGGTGACGATGGTGGCGACGGTGGAGAAGGCGACGGCGAGGGCGGCGGTGAAGAGCAGACCGAGGCCCAGCGTGCGCTCGAGGCGCGCGTCGAGGTCGCCGAGAAGAAGGCAGAGGAGACGGCGGAGAAGCTGCGCTTGGAAGAGCGGCGCTACTTCGTCGATGACCTCGTCAAGAGCGGCAAGATCGAGCCCGGCGAGCGCGAGAAGTGGGAGACGCGCTACGACAAAGACGCCGAGATGGCTCGTTCCTTCGCCGAAGATCTAGAGATTCAGCCCCAGCTCGTTCGCGAGTACGGCGACGACGGCGATGGGACCGAGGAAGACCAGGAAGCCAACGAGCGCGCCTACGAGGCAGACGCTCAGGCGCGCCTGGGAATCGACAAGGAGTCGGTGGTCTAGATGGCCGTCACAGGCGGATACGTCCCGCGCTATGCCGCCGGTGCGCCGCCGATCACGCTGGCGTGCTCGGCAGCGGTCGTCGCAGGCCAGGTCGTCGAGGTAACCGGCGACGGCACAGTCGGCCCGGCGGGCGCCGCCTCACGGAAGGGGATCGGCGTCGCAGGCCAGTCCGGCTCGGCCGTCGGCGACAAGATCACGGTCTACCTCTTCGGCGACGTCCACGTTCTTATCACCTCGGGCACGGTCGCGGCAGGCGACCAGGTCGGCACCGCAGCCGCCGGCGCAGTCGTGACGATCGCCGCCGGAACGACCACGGACATCGAGCGCTCGATCGTCGGGGTTGCCCTCGAGGGGGCCACCACAGGCCTCCCGATCAGAGTCGTGGTGATCCACTAGATGCCGACCTATCCAGGACAGGGTGGATCCGGCGCACAGTTGACCATTGAGGCGCTGCTCAAGCAGCCCCAGCGGATCAGCCGCGACCTCGTCAACCTCGTCTCCAAGCGTCTGATCGCAGACCGCCTCTTCGTGCGTGGCACGCCCGAGCAGGTCGCAGGCGGTGCGATGCAGTACCAGGAATCGGAGTCGATCTACCTCGACACCGACGTCGTCGAGGAGATCGCAGCCGGCGCCAACTGGCCGCGCACGACCTGGATCGAGGCGATCAAGTCCGAGGTTGTCCGTCAGTACGGTCTCGAGGTGCTGATCACGAACCTGATGATCCGTCGCCACCAGATGGACCAGGTGACCCGCGGTGAGCGCAAGCTCGCGAACAACCTCGTCCGCTTCATCGACACGAAGGCTTTCGCCCTGCTCGAGGACACCTCGAAGGGCCAGAACACCTACGCCTCGGCTGCGGCTTGGACGATCGCCGGCACCGACATCATCTTCGAGGTCGCGAAGGCCCAGAGCCTGATTGAGAGCCAGGACAACGGCTATGACGGCTTCCAGAACGCGACGATGATCCTGAACACCGCCAGGCGCGACAACCTCCTGAACAACACTGTCCTTCGCGCCGCGCTGCCTCGCGAGAAGAGCGACGGCCAGATCCAGACCGGGATGATGGCGCCGTTCCTGGGCCTGAAGGAGATCCTCTTTAGCTCGCGGGTGACCGCGACCAAGGCGATCATCATGGACACGGGTGTCGCGGGCACGATCGCCGACGAGCGGCCAGATGCCTCCGAGGGCTTCATCGCCTACGACCCGGGTCCCGGCTTCGCGCCGGTCTACGTCAAGGTCTATGAGCACCCGGAATCGAAGGGGCAGGTCGTCGCTGCAGGCCGCTGGCCGGCGATGGCGCTGACGGATCCGAAGGCCGTCACGGTCATCACGGGGATCTAGAAATGGCGAAGAAAGGCACCCAGAAGAGCACGAGCGGCGGCAAGCAGAAGGCGATCGTTACCGCCGACGCCTACGACTGGTACGAGGAGTCCGAGAATCCGGAGACTCCCCGGCACAGCGCCTCGAAGGGCGACGAAATCGAGGTCAGCGCGGCCGAGTTCAAGCGTGGCTCCGCGATGCACAAGGAAAGCGGCTTTGGCCTCGTGAAGCCGCGCACCGACGAGGCGAAGGATGCAAAGGCCGCAGCTGAGGAAGAGGCTGCTGCTGAGGCAGCCGCTGCTCCGCCTCCGCCTCCACCTCCGCCCGAGGAGTAACCCCGCATGGCCTACGCGGCCTTCGCGGACGTCGTAGCGCGAGCCGGACGCGTTGCTGGTGCCTTCAGCGTCTCGGGCAAGCATCCGAACCAGCAGGACATCGAGATCATGCTCGCTGACGTTTCAGTGCTCGTCGACGCCGCCATTCGCTCGCGAGGCTTCGACCCGGCCACGATCGGCGACGATGTCGCAGAAGCGCTCAGGGACCTCGTCGCCTATGGAGCGCTCACTCGCGCACTCGCGGGCATCGATCCGGGAGCACCCGGTCTTTCGAGTCTCGTCACACGGGCCGATGCGATCTGGACGAGCGGACTTGCGGCGATCATGGACGGAACGCATTCGGCACTTCTGGAGCTCGAAGCCGGCAGCACGGGGCCGAGTGCCGGCGCACTCTGGACGGATGACCCGACCTATGGCCAGCACGTGAGCCCGGAGCAGCGCCGCGAGCTGAACGAGGACTTCGCTCCGGGCTTCGCCCGCACGCAGAAGCTCTAGCGCCGTTGCGAGGGGTTGTAACCGCCCGAGTCGGCGCCGTTGCGGGCTGAATGGGCCTCCGCATCGGATCTGGCATGCGCGAGCGCAGAGCGGCTTACAGCGTCTCGGCCTTTAAAACGGGTGACGCTGCCGATACTCGGCCGTGGTTGAGAAGCAAAGCGCGCTCGTGCTGCCGAAAGGGGCTGCCGCCTCCTCGGAGCCGCAGACCTTCGGCGGCATCCCCGGCATCTATGCGCCGGGCGAGCCTGTCTTCCTCAGCGACACCGGGATCAGCAAGGAGCACGCGCAGGAGATCTCCGAGGACGAGCGCAACCCGCTCGAGCTGACCGAGGCCGCTCCACCGCGGGGCAAGCCGCTCGCTGACCTCGACCGCGGGGAGCTCTCCGAGATCGCCGCCGAGCACCAGATCGAGGTCGAGCGCGCCGACGGTGAGGGCGAGCCCGTCAAGTCCGACTACCTGCGCGTTCTCGTCGCCGCGGGAATCGAGACGACCTCTCCCGACGAGTTGCCGGTCGCTGGCCACCACTACGACACGGATTCGCTCGAGCCTGGCGAGGCGGTACCGCCACTTGCGCCCGCCGGCCAGATCGCCTCGGCGCTCGAGGGCCACTGGCCGGACGGCTCGCCGATGCTGCCCGAGGCTGAGGAGGCGACTGAATAGTGTCCTATGTGCGCCTCCAGATCGAGGAAACGGCGCGCTACGAGGGCGCTCCCTCGGTGACGCCCTACCGCGTCTCGACGGTCACCCGCGACATGCCGATCCGCACCTTCCGGCTCTCGCCGGAGCCGCAGCCGCTCTCCCGCGCGGACGAGCTACGCAACATCGAGGGCGAGGTCGCCGACATTCCGGATTTCTTCGAGCCCGCAGGTTCCTTCGCCGAGCGCACCTACCTGAACGATCTCGTCTTCCTGCTCCAGATCTCAGGATTCGTCTCGACGATCACGGCAGGCGCCGGGACCGTCGGCACGACTGGAATCAACGCGACGACGGCCACCGGCGTCAACGGGCTCAACTCCGCGATCGTCAACGTCGCCTCGACGGCCGGCTTTCCCTCTGCGGGATCGTTCTCGCTTGCCGGCGCGGGCCCGGTCACCTACACGGGCAAGACGGATACCTCCTTCACCGGCTGCGGCGCCCATGCGGCGACGACCGGCGGCGAGGCGATTCTCGACATTCTCCCGACCGGCACCTACAAACACGTCTTCGCAAAGCGCGGCGGCTCGATCGCGAAGACCGCGCAGCTGATTGCCGCCTACACGGAGGCGGCCCGCTTCATTCGCGGCCAGGGCTACGGATGCTCCTCGATCGGCTTGAACGCGCTCGGCGAGCTGACGGCCGACCTGATGGGGCTCGTCTACGTGCGCACGTCCGACCCGGCACTCTCGCCCTCGCTCGATGCACCGGCGATCCTGCCGATGCGCCGTGCCGACCTTCAGATCTCCTGGCTTGCGGGCTCGGCTGAGACCGACGACTTCTCGGTCGCGGTCGCGAACCCGCTCGAGCGGCGGAAAACCTTCGGCTTGTCGACGCGCTCCTACTTCGCCGACAAGATGTTCCACGGCAACGAGCGCGTCCGTGTCACGGGCTCGATCCCGAAGTTCGCGATGGCAAACGCCGACCTCGACGCCCTACTCGCCGCCTCCGTCTTCGCCGCGCTGGCGCGCTGGCGCTCGGACGTGAACATCGGTGCGACGAACTATCCCTATTCGATGAATCTCGACATGCCTTCCTGCCAGCTCTCGGGTGGACAGGACGATGAGCTCTCGAACAACCGCCGCTTCGGCTCGAGCTATGACTGGGCCGCGAAGTGGGACATGACCGCCGGCTACGACGCGAAATTCAGCATTGTTTGCGCGATCCCCGCGTTGGAGACGTACGTATAGCCGATGGCGCGCTCGGGCGCCCCATCAGCTCGCCGCAAGCTCGAGACCTCGAAGATCGACGAGAGCCGCAGGCTTTCCACCTCGGCGATCACCGCCCCGCCGCTCGAGGTCGAGATCGGCGGACGCGACTACCTGATCGCCTCCGACATCGACATCGACGTCATCGAGCAGATGCTCGCGATCGAGGAGATCGTCGACGACACGAGTACCGACCGCGAGGTCCTCGACGCGCTGATCGCAGGCCGCAACCTCGTCCGCGCGCTGCTCGAGGAATCGAACGAGAACGTTCCCGAGCGTCTGCCACTGAAGGCCGGCGACCTACTCGCGATCTTCAACTTCCTGATGGGCGGCCGCAAGGTCGCCGAGGAGGTGATCGCGACACTTGCCGAAGCCGACCTCTGGGGTGCCGAGGACGAAGAGACCGGCGAGGCGGCCGAGGGAGTCGCACAGCCCGAGGGCGAGCTCGACGAGGAGGCGGAGACCGCCCCTTTAGCGTCGCGCTCAGCCGAACACTCGTCAGGCTCGGACGAAAGCACCACTGGGCGCCGTACTGGTGGCAAGGCCTCCCGTGGCGAATCTTCAAGCTCTACCTCGCAGAAGAAAAAGCAAGCCGCCGCGTAGCCGAGGAGGAGAGCGCCTTGCCCTCCGACCTCGCAGCCGAGGGTTACGGCGTCGCTCCCGACGATCGGATCCTGAAGCTCGTTCCGCGCGATCCTGACGCCCCGCTTCTGCCGGGAGAGGTAGAGGGCTAGATGTCGCCCGATTACACCGTTCGCTTCAAGGGCGACAATCGCTCGCTGCTCGGAGCCGCCCGCCAGAGCGAGGAGGCAACCGGGCGCCTCTCCAAGCGCGTTCGGGCCTCCGGCGGCGACTTCCGGCATACGAACAACGAAGTCGGGAAGCTGACCCGCGGTGCGCTCGCGGGCTCAGGTGCGTTTCGAGGCTTCGCCCGCTCGATCGCCTTCGCCTCCTCGGCCTTCCTCGGTGGGGCCGGGATCAGCTACCTGATCAAGGGCGCGATCGCCGGGGCCTCGAACCTGCGCGAGGAGATCAATAAGGCCTCGGTCGTCTTCCGCGGCGGCGCGACCGTCATCCTCCGCTGGTCGAAGTCGGCTGCGGTCGCGCTCGGCCTTGCCCGCGTGGAGGCGCTGAAGTTTGCCGGCACCTTCGGGAACATGCTCGTCCCAATGGGCTTCGCGCGCCGTGAGGCGGCGCGTATGTCGAAGAATCTCGTCCAGCTCGCGGCCGACATGGCGAGCTTCAACAACGCCTCGCCCGAGGAGGTGCTCGAGGCCCTGCGCGCCGGGCTCGCCGGCGAGACGGAGCCGCTACGGCGCTTCGGCGTCTTCCTGAACGAGGCCCGTGTCCAGGCAGAGGCCGCGTCGAGCGGACTCGTGAAGACGAACGTCGATCTTGGCAAGGTCGCCGATGCCGAGACGAAGCTCGCGATCGCTCGGGCGAAGGCGCGCAAGGCACTCGCCGACTACGGAGCCGGAACGACCCAGGTTGCCCAGGCGAACCTCGCCGTCGCAGCCGCCGAGCGCGGCATCGAGACCGCGATGAAGGGCTCGCATACTCAGCTGACCGCTCAGCAAAAAGCGGCGGCGATCTACCGGATCATCCTTAAAGACACGACTGACGCCCAGGGCGACCTTGCGCGGACGAGCGGCTCGTGGGCGAACGTCCAGCGGCGGCTACGCGCGGCTCTCGTCGAGACGCAGACGACGCTCGGGCAGGGCCTGATGCCGATTCTGCGACCGCTACTGCGGCGCTTCACCGCCTACGTCGTCACGCTCCAGGAGGGCGGCAAGCGCCACGCCGACTTCGTGCGCACGATCCACAACGTCGTCGAGGGAATCTCGACAGCGGTTCGGATCACCGGCGGCATGGCGCGGGCGCTGAACCGAGTCGCGCGGGCAATCGGCGGCTGGGACGAGGCCTTCAAGCTGATCCTCGCCGGCGTGATCGCGACGAAGCTCGTCGCCGTCTCGCGGGCGCTGCTTGTCGTCCGGGCGCGCATCTTCGGGACCGCGCTCGCGGCGGAGGCGGCTTCGTTGCGGATTCGGGCGGCCGTCGCGCGCACGGGCCTCGGGCTGCTGCTCGTCCTCGCTGCCGAGGTCGTTCTGCACTGGAAGAAGGTGAAGGTCTACCTGATCGACTGGGGGCTCTGGGCCGAGGCCTGGGCAATCAAGGTCGCACTCAAGATTGTCGAGCCGTTCAGCCACCTTCCGGGTCGGATGGGCGCCTGGGCACGGCGAGCAAAAGAGGCGATGCAGGTCGAGTTGGCGAGCGCGGAGTGGCAGAGGACAATCGCGCGCCTCGGCCGACAGGCCGGCGACGCCTGGGGGCGCAGCTTCGCTCAGGCGGCAAACGCTGCGATGGCGACGCCGGGTGTCGAGCCGGGCTCGCGCGGCGGCGGCGGCGGCGCTCTGATTCGGGGCCGCGGCGCAGCGCGTTCAGGCCGGCGGATCACGACGATTGCCCGCGGTGCCGCCCGGCAGCCGGGCGCGGGCAGCGTCGGCTTCCACCTCCCCGGCGAGCGGCGGCCCTACGACTGCTCGGCCTTCGTCCAGGCCGTCTATCGGCAGGCCGGGATCAACATCGGCACGAACACCTACGCCCAGGTGCGACAGGGCCGCCACGTCGACCGCCGCGACCTCCGCCCCGGCGACCTGATCTTCATGAACTTCCCCGGCGAGCGCTCGCCGGGCCATGTCGGCATCTATGTCGGTGGCGGGAAGATGGTCCACGATCACGGTGCAAGCGGCGGCGTCGAGGAGCAGG
>Ga0307278_10000220_pt1 | contig 29793 bp, 31 predicted proteins | sample ER_DNA_117_FD_194482 | JGI IMG/M metagenome (GOLD analysis project Ga0307278, IMG submission 194482) | Bulk soil microbial communities from the East River watershed near Crested Butte, Colorado, United States - ER_DNA_117 | ecosystem: Environmental > Terrestrial > Soil > Floodplain | place...
TGCACCGGTGGAATCTGGAACACCGGAACTGGTTTCGAGGCGCTAAGCCAGCTCACTGGCGGCAACCAAAATACGGCTACGGGTCTCCGAGCCTTGTTTAGCGATACCAATGGGGGCTTCAACACCGCCACTGGCGTTTTATCGCTCTTTAGCAACACCAGCGGGTTTTTCAATAGTGCCACTGGTGCTTATTCGCTCGCGAACAACATTAGCGGCAGCAACAACACGGCCAATGGTTACGCTGCCCTGTATCGCAACACCGCCGACGACAATACGGCCACTGGTAACGCTGCGCTCTATCACAACACCACCGGCACCAACAACACGGCTAACGGTCTTCAAGCCCTCTTTAGCAACACAACCGGCAACCTCAACACGGCTAACGGTCTTGCGGCACTCCGTAGCAACACAACTGGCATCGCCAATACCGCCGAGGGTGGTGATGCGCTCGTCAACAACACCACCGGCGAGGGCAACACAGCCATCGGTGTCGGGGCGCTCTCGCAGAACACAATCGGCAACGCCAATATCGCGGTCGGCCATTTTGCCGGTCATGATCTCACCACCGGCGATCAAAATATCGTTATTGGCAACGCCAACGCTGTTGCTGGCGAATCCAACACTATCCGCATCGGCGGCATGCTACAAACGGCCACCTATATCGCGGGTATTAGTGGACAAGCCGCTATTGGCGGAGACGCGGTGCTTGTCACTGATTCCGGAAAACTCGGCACAGTCAATTTGTCCTCACAGCGTTTCAAAGACCAGGTCAAGCCGATGGACAAGGCAAGCGAAGCAATCCTCGCGTTGAAACCGGTCACCTTCCGCTACAAAAAGGAGATTGATCCCCAGGGCATCCCGCAGTTTGGTCTCGTGGCCGAAGAGGTGGACAAGGTGAGTCCTGATCTAGTGAAACGGGACGCCAGGGGCGACGTCTACACAGTGCGCTACGACGCCGTGAATGCGATGCTGCTTAACGAGTTCCTCAAAGCGCACCGCACAATCCAGGAACAAAACCACAAGATTCAGGAACAAGAAGCGACAATCACCGAGCTAAAGAAGGGAATCGAAATTCTCACCGCGCAGTTCAAAGAGCAGGCGGCGCAAATCCAGAAGGTGAGCGCACAACTCGAAGTGACTAAGGCAGCGCCGCAAACAGTCGTCGAGAATCGGTAAGAGCACACCAGTAAATATCTCGCGACGCGCACTGGATTCTGGGGAGCACCCCGAAAGCTCGCCACTGGACAAGTCCGTTCGGCTGGCGGACTTTCGGGGTTGTTTTCGACAGCTTGCCGAAAAGCTCTTCGCGCCCAGGGCGATATCGCGGGGACATTCTTCATGGACGAGCTGGGCCCCATCCGGCAGGCGCCGGACAATCCGTCTTATAATCCCCGCTGCTAGTGTAGCGGCGATCTCTCCTCAGCCGCAACTGTTGTGCCAGGGAGTAGCAGCTTGGTGCTTTTAGCCCACGAAACACCCGCCGCGGCGGACAGGCTGCGAAGCACATAAACTAAAGAAAGGCCTCAGTACCGGATGTTGTCTCTGAAATTTTTGCGTCTTTTCGTGTGTTTAGTGGGCGAGAAAGATTTTCTGCCGTGCCGAAGCTGCGCGAAGGCGGGTCATTCCTTCGTCATTAGGCATTCGTCATTCCTCCAAATTGTTACCTCGACACGCCGCCGAGATTTTTGAAAACTCGACGCCGTGAATCGATCTGGACCAGGCAGACGACGCTTTTCCAGGCACCTTCTTCTGACCTCCTTCAGATCCAAACCACGCAGTCAATCGCCTGGAAAAGGAAAGGTTTGTTAAATGAAAACAATCGTTCACTCTGCAAAAAGTCTTATTCGTCGGCCGGCTTTACGACGGGGTTTCCCGCCTTCGCGCAGCTACGGCGCGGCAGGCCTTCTCATCCTGCTACTGCTTGGCTGTTTTGGGCTTGCACCGATGGCGCAAGCGGCGGGTCCCGATACGGACGGTAGCATACCCGGATCCAACAATGGCGAAGGTATTGGGGTGCTTGTCAGCCGGACTACGGGGGCTTGGAACACCGGCACTGGTTTCGAGGCGCTAAGCCAGCTCACCGCCGGCAACCAAAATACAGCGACGGGTCTTCGTGCCCTGAATAGCGATACCAATGGCGGGTTCAACACCGCCACTGGCGTTTATTCGCTCTTTAGCAATACCAGCGGGTTTTTCAATAGTGCCACTGGTGCTTACGCGCTCGCGAACAACATCGACGGCAAAAACAATACGGCCAACGGTTACGGAGCGCTTTATTACAACAAAGGCGATTACAACACGGCCACTGGTTTTGCAGCGCTCTACCACGACACCACGGGCAACTCCAACACCGCCAGCGGATACCAGGCGCTCTTCTCCAACACAGTGGGCGTCAACAATACGGCCGTTGGATACCAGGCCCTCTTCGCCAATCAATGGCCGGACCCAGGGTATGGCACGGACAACACCGCCTGCGGTTTCCAGGCGCTCCACGACAACACCAAGGGCTACTACAACACGGCCTACGGCGTCCAGCTCTCTACTATAACACCCTCGGCAACAACAACACCGCCTGCGGCGTATACGCGCTCTTGCAGAATATGAGCTCCGATAACACCGCCTTCGGTTTCGAGGCGCTCCGATTCAACACCGCGGGCGACCTGAACACCGGCACCGGCATCCGGGCGCTCTACGCCAACACCATCGGCCACAACAACACGGCCGTTGGTTATGCCGCGCTCGGTGCGAACACCACCGGCAGCTTCAATACCGCCCTCGGCCAGGCGGCAGGACACAATATCACCACCGGGAGCAACAACATTGACATTGGTAACCAGGGATCTAGCGACGACAGCGGCACCATTCGCATTGGCGACGTTCTTCACAGCGCTACCTACATCGCTGGCATCGCCGGCCAGACCGTTGGCGGAGGCGGAAGCACCTGCTACGTGGACAACGCTGGCAAGCTTGGCGTGTTTCTCTCCGCGCGTCGGTTCAAGACGGACATCGCCGACATGGGCGCTGTCAGTGACGCGCTCCTGGCCCTGCGTCCCGTCACCTTCCATTACAAGCCCGAGCTGGATAAGACGGGCATCCCGCAGTTCGGCCTCGTGGCCGAGGAGGTCGCCGAGGTGAACCCAGACTTGGTAACCCATGACGCCAAGGGCGACATCTCCACCGTGCGCTACGAAGCAGTCAACGCGATGCTACTCAATGAGTTTCTAAAAGAGCACCGCAAGGTTGAAGAACAAGAACGCAAGATGAACGAGCAAAGCCGCAAGGCGCAGGAACAAGAAGCGACCATCGCAGAGCTAAAGGCAAAGTATGGGGCAGCAACAGAAAGGAATAGATGTTCTCACGGCTCAGCTCAAAGAGCAGGCTGCGCAAATCCAGAAGGTAAGCGCACGGCTCACCACGGCGAGTCCGTCCCGTGGCGGACTTGAAGTAAGTAACCCTGCGCCGAAAACAGTTTCGCAACCTTAACCAGGATTAATTTCATCGCATTTCCGTCAATCTGTTTGATTCCGCGCGCTTTCGCGCTGGCGCTCGTCCACGATTTAGAAACAACTGGACCTGGCAGCGTCTGGAGAGCGCAGCGTGCTGTCGTCGGCAGCCTGCCGACGACAGCACGCGGAATGGAACGCTCGAAGAGCTTTTCGGCAAGCTGCCGAAAAGAACAGGCTAGCAGCCTGTGCTCCCCAGAGCTATCAGCGGCGGACAAAAGTCTGCAAGCGGTTTCGAAAAGTGAAATTGCTTGTCCTCTTTTTATTCCCGACGCCCTCATCCTCACCTTCTCCCCAGGGTGAAGGGATCGCCTCTCCCTGGCAGGGAGAGGTCAGGTGAGGGTCGATTGACTTATGAAACTACTTGTACACAAACAAGGATACCGGGTCGGTGCGTGGACTTTTGCACTTTCATGATAAGGTTGTCGAATGACCCGCATTTTCGCGCTGCCGGTCACCGTGATCGCAACGGCCATGGCCACGCTGGCTGCCGATCAATTACCCCAAAACCAATCCCCAGAACCTGACTCGTTCGATATTGAGCCAGCGGTGTTGAAGCAAAACCTCACGGATCAGCCATTGCCCACGACAGAGGCGCCGGATGGCGACGTTGCGCGTTTGGAAAAACAATTGGATCGGGCAAAGAAAAACGCGTCCGGCGCGGAGCGCCTCTACAAAATCGGCGTTCTCGCGAAGATGGAAGTCGAGCAACGCGCGTTGAAAGTTGTCCGGCTCGAGTCCGACCTTGCAAATGCGCAGCTCATGCGCGCGAAAAACGACCTTACCGCGCAGGAATCTCAACTCGCGGCAGGGGAAGGCGCCAAAGACGAGTTGGAAGCTGCCAAAGCAGCGGTGGCGCACTTGACTGAAGCCGCGCAAATCGCCATGGCAAAACGTGAGCGCGCAGAGCTCGACGCAGCGGAGGCAAATCTACGCCGACAGCAAAAGCTCCTTCGTCTCGGCAGCGCGCAAAAATCCGACGTCGCGCGGGCCGAACAAAAACTTGCCGAGCTCAAAGGGCCAAATAATTAGCCAAGTGGAGATTTTGGATCCGGGTAGCGCACGCGTCTCGCGTGCTGGCGACGGTGTCTCGCCGTCGCGAACTTTTTCCAAAGTACCCCCATTCAGGGAGCGTCGAAATATGCGATGCTCATAGAGCCGCTGCGATGTAATGAAAGATTGTTTTGGCGAGGACGCCCCCTTCGACTACCCTCAGGACAGGCTCCACCAGCACGCGAGACGCCCGTTCGACTATGCTCAGGGCAGGCAGTGCGCTACCCGGATCGCGACGGACCGGAGATGAGACATCAATATCCCGCAGCCTGTCCGTCCTTCCGTGATTCGCTCGCACCGACATAAACCCGCTGACCATCGTGGATTTCGACTTTGATGGCTTGATAACCGCCATAACCGCCGACGTCGAAACGAACGTCGTGTCCGTGTTTCCGCAATTCGCGCACGGTTTCGTACGGAATGCCGCTTTCCACTTCGACGTAGCCGCCTGATTCAGACATTCTTTCGCCAGTCGGTTCGTTGTCGCCTTCGTGTTGCCAGCGCGACGCGTCTCCGGCTTCCTGCATGTTCAATCCAAAATCGATCTGGTTAGTGAGCACTTGCACGTGTCCCTGTGGTTGCATGCCGCCACCCATGACGCCGAACGCTTCCCACGGCTTGCCATCTTTCATGACGAACCCTGGAATGATTGTATGGAACGGCCGTTTGCCTGGCGCGTACACATTCGCGTGCTGCGGGTCCATCGAGAAAAGTTCGCCGCGATCTTGAAACATGAACCCAAGGCCGGGCACGACGATGCCGCTGCCCATGCCGCGATAATTGCTTTGGATGAGCGAAACCATGTTGCCTTCATCATCAGCCGTGCAGAGATAAATCGTGTCACCGTCGGGAAGATCGGCATCTCTGCCGGTCTCGGCCAACGGGCTTCTAGCCTGTTGATTTGAAACGACAGACTGGAAGTCTGTCGGCCGAGACATGCTGGAAGCATGTCCTCCGTCCGGGTTGCCAGCATCAACTTTTTTTGCCGCGTGATTCGGGTCAATCAATTTGCGACGCTCCGCTGCGTAGTTTTTCGAAAGAAGACCGGCGAGGGGAATTTTCGCAAAGGCAGGATCGGCATAAAATTTCGCGCGATCAGCCCACACGATTTTCTTCGCTTCGATCATCGTGTGCAATATCTCCGGGGAATTGCGACCCATCGCACGCAGATCGAACCCTTCGAGAATGTTCAAGATTTGCAGCGCGGCGATGCCCTGACCGTTCGGCGGTAGCTCGAACACGTCGTAGCCGCGATAATTGATCGAGACCGGCTCGACCCATGTCGAGGTATGCTTCTCGAAATCGGCTTCCCGAAGAAAGCCACCGTTCTCGCTCATAAACTTATCGATCTTGTCCGCGATCTCGCCTTTGTAAAAGCCGTCGCGGCCTTTCTCGCCGATCAGTCGCAAAGTTTTCGCCAGCGCGCGATTCTTGAAGATGTCGCCTTTCGCAGGAGTACGGCCTTTGCCGTCAAGCGTGTACGTTTCGAGAAATGCGCCGGGAAGCCCTTTATAAATTCGCGGACTGAGGGACCAGTAATATGCGATCAGTTCGGTGACCGGGAAACCTTCCTCGGCGTAACGAATCGCCGGGGCGAGATCATCGCTCAATTTCAGTTTGCCGAATTTCTTGTGCAGTTCCGCCCACGCGTCCGCGGTTCCCGGCACGCTGATTGGCAGCATGCCAGTTGGAGGAATGGTCTCGCGGTGCAGCTTCGCCAGCTCGGTCCTCATTTGATCGTAACTCAAACCCAGTGGCGAACGTCCGCTTCCATTGATCCCGCTAAGCTTGTTTTCCTTCGCGCTGTAAACGATTGCGAACAGATCGCCGCCAATGCCATTGGAAACCGGCTCCATCAAACCGAGCGTAGCGTTCGCGGCGATCGCCGCATCCACGGCGCTGCCGCCGCGCTTTAAAATATCGAGGCCGACTTGCGTCGCCGCCGGCACGCTCGTGCAAACCATTCCATGTCGCGCCAGCACTTCCGACCGCGTCGCGAAAGTCTTTCCGGTGATGCGGTCGATTTGGGCATCGAGTACGTGTGCGGCAAGGAGAAGCCCTAAAGTCGAGACCCACCGAATGAGTTTCCTCATTTGCTCATCTTAATTTGATGTCAACGAAAGGAAAGACGTTCCAGAGGCGGTTTCAAAAGTCGGCTCAGGTTTCGTAATCCTGCTCCTGCTCGTGATCGGCTCTTGAGAGGAGAATTTCGATCATGATCAAGAGCACGAGAAAGAGAGAACACGCGACTTATGAAACCACTTCCAGAGGCGCTTGTGCCAGACACCTGTTGGCCGCCTCGGCTCTTGGCAGAGACTGCACCATAGAGTAAATAAGACGCTTGAATCTTGTCTCGCAATTATATCTGATTGCTCACCATTGATGAAAATGTCATCCGAAACCAAAAAAGCGCTGAGCGTAATTTTTATTTACCTGGCCCTGCTTTTCTTTCTAATCGGCATGGCGGCGCAGCTCAAATCCGATTTTCATTCGCGGGCCGAAATTTCGACGGCGGGTTTCACTGTCGCGGCGATCTTGGTCGCATTGGGTGTGATCTCGTTCCTGTTTTCCTTGTCGAAAAAACAGGGCTGAGATGTACGAGCCGTTCCGCGAGACCACTTCTCACAGATTGGAACCGATCGCGCTCTGTTGAAAAGCCGATAAATGGGCGAGCAATTCAGAGCGCCGGTAGGCGCGATATGTTTATAGAGCGGATTCCAAAAAACCATCCAAGCTCCAGAGGAGCGGCATGGAGAAATCCCTTTTGCGCGGTTCTTGTGCCGCTCCTAACGGAGCTTGGCATCTTCGGGAATCGGTTTTCTATAAACCTGTCGCGCCTACGGCGCTTTTTCTTGAGGTGCGCTGCAGGTTTTCAACAGAGCCAAGTCGTTAAAAATGCGGCGGCGATCCATCCAGATCGCCGCTGCCCCATTGCTCTGAACAATCGGAGTTATTCCTGTATTGCGTCGTGGAGCTCTTTGTGGGCGTTCATCATGTCTTGATGCGCCTTCTGAATGTCGTCGAGCTTCTTTTGCTGATCAGGTGTGAGCAGCGGCCGAATCTGCGACAGTGTGCCGTCCATCACCGTTTTCGTTTTCTGCATCGCCTCCTGATGAATGGCAGCGATTTGCGGCTTGGCCTGATCGACGATCGGCTGAACCTTGGTCTGTTGATCGGACGTCAAGTTCAGGCCCTTGGTTAATCGTTCAAGCATAAACCCGGGCCCATGCCAGCCCCGAACGTGTTCGGGGCCAGGGCCGGGTTGTGCTTGCACTACGACAAAGCCGCCAAGCGCGATCGCGCCGGCGGCCATAAGTGTTAATACGTTTCGTTTCATAGTTTAATGTTTGTTGTTTTGCTGCGCGCTTTTTGCGCTTCTGTAGCTAATGACCGGACCGGAATCTCGCTGGTTACATTTTTGTTCTTCTAAAGGAAGGGCGATTTCGAAATCGCCCCGGCGGTTGGGAAACCGCCGTTCCTTGTGACAAATTTGTAACCGTAACGCGCTCCTGCCGGTCATTGCTAATGGTGTGGATGCGCTCTCGACTACATGGATGATTCTGATGCAAGCGAGCTGGTTGACGCTGCGCTTCAGCATGATGATGAGGCGGCTCGCGCATTGGTTCGGCGGCTATACCCGCTCGTGGTCAAAGTGGTCCGCGCGCACCGTCCGCGCCGAACGGCGGAGGAGGATCTTTGCCAAATGATTTTCATCAAAGTTTTTCAAAAATTATCGCAATTTTCCGGCAAGGTGCCGCTGGAACACTGGGTCTCGCGCATCGCGGTCAACACCTGCCTGAACCAAATCGAATCGGAGAGAGTGCGGCCTGAACTTCGCCACGCCGATTTGAGCGAAGAGGAGCAAGCTGTCGTGCAGAATCTTGCAACCTCGTCCGATGAGCTCGCTCCGGATCAGCGCTTTGCTTCGCGTCAATTGGTCGAACATCTTCTCGCCGCGCTCAAACCGGTCGAGCGGCTGGCGATTGATTTGCTATATTTGCAAGGGCGTTCCGTTGAGGAGATTCGCAAAATAACCGGCTGGAGCGCGGCGCTCATTAAAGTGCGGGCGTTTCGAGCGCGACAAAAAATGAAAGGTCAATTGGCCAAGATTTCGGCAAAAGAGAAGTTATGAAAGATCACGAAATCGATCGGTTGCTGCGAACGGCCGCGCAGGCGCCCGAAGAGGCTCCGGTCGCGATGCCGTTTGGATTCGATACGCGAGTGGTCGCGCTCTGGCGCGCAAGCGCGCAGAGGCCCAACGGCGTGACGCGTCTGCTTCGGCGGATCGCCCTGCTCTCGGCAGCCGTAATCGTTATATCGACGATTGCGGCGGTTCGCGAAGCGGGCCAAAGCCGGAAAATCGGCGAATCCCTCACAAATGAATTCGCCATCGCGGATTCGGCGATTCAGGATGAATTTTCACCATGAACCGCGCCTTGCAGTGGAAATTAATCGCCGGCTTCATCCTCGTCTTCATCGCTGGTGGAATGACTGGTGCTTTTTTGGGTGCGGCAAATGCGCGGCATCTTTTTTTTGAAGTTCATCAGCCGGGTCTGATGGCCATAAGAATGCGCGACCGGCTCCGCACTGAGCTGCATTTGACGCCAGAACAGGTCGCCAAAATATCGCCAATAATCGATAAAACGGCCACGAATCTTGAAGGGATAAGAAGAGAGACCGGGCGCCGTGTTCACGAGATCATGATCGAAGCGCACCGCGAAATGGCCGCTAATCTTACGGACGATCAGCGCCTCAAACTGCAAGAAATCGAATCGCGTCATCGCCATTGGCATGGATTTCATGATTCCCGGCATGGTCCATCTGCAAGCCCGGAGTCATCAGCCCAGCCGCAATAAGAACTGCACGCGAGGCTTCATTTTCCGAAATCAGGTGGACAATCGCGGCGCGCCGGATGAATCGACCCGCAATTGTCGATCTTACGGAAGACTTTCGACAATTTCGCGAAGAAGTCGCGGGCCACGATAAATAAAGCCGGTGTAAATTTGAAGAAGCTCCGCACCGGCCTCGAATTTCTCACGAGCGGATTCGACATCGAAAATTCCGCCGGAAGCAATTACGGGGATTTGGGATTTTGCGACAATGCTGCGCACCAGCGCCGTTGACTTTTCCCGGAGCGGAGCGCCGCTCAGACCGCCAGCTTGATCGACGCCGGCCGGAATTGGTGAATGGTCAAGCGTTGTGTTAGTCGCGATAATTCCCGCGATATTATTTTGTTCACAGGTGGCGATGATCTCTTGCAGCTCGGCGGGCAACAGGTCCGGAGAGATTTTGACGAGCAGCGGCTTGGCGTCTCGGTTCTCATCGCGAATCGCCCGAAGCAACCGGGAAAGCGCTGCCGGCTGCTGCAACTCACGTAAGCCGGGAGTATTTGGCGAGCTGACATTCAACGCGACGTAATCGGCAAACTCACGAAGCAAACGGAAGGAGGACAGGTAATCATCTGTTGCTTCTGTCAGCGGAGTGACCTTCGATTTCCCAATGTTGATCCCGACCCGGCAGTTGCCGGGCCATCGTCCACTCTCGCGCAATTTTCGTAGCTGACTCGCAATTGCGTCGGCACCGTCATTGTTAAAACCGAGGCTGTTGATGAGCGCCTGTTGCTCGGGAAAACGGAAGATGCGCGGCTTTGGATTTCCCGGCTGCGGTCTTGCAGTCACCGTGCCGATCTCGATAAACCCGAAACCCAGCGCGGCCCATGCAGGCAGGGCGACGCCGTTCTTGTCCAATCCGGCTGCAAGTCCGATTGGATTCGGAAAGTTTACTCCGAAAACTGTTTTGGGTTTCGGTTCCGGCTGAAAAACCTTCAACGAGCGCAGTGCGAGATCAAGATGTGACGCGCCACGCAAAAGCGCGATTGCGAGATGATGTGCGGCCTCGGGATCGAGCGAAAACAGGAGCGGCCTGACGAATCGCTCGTAAGCATTCTTCATTTAGCGGCCTTAATTGCGCAGGCTGGAAGCCTGCGCGCCGGGACAGGCAGGATGCCTATCTTCCGCGATGTTTTCATTTGCCGATGCAAAATTGTCCGAAGACCGAATCGAGAATTTGTTCGACGTCGACCGCGCCGATTACCTCTCCAACGGCTCGCAATGCCTCATTAAGATCGACCGCAACATATTCCGGCGGCAATTTCTGGCCCAGCGTTGCTCCCGCGCGATCGCACGATTCCAACGCCCGGCGGAGACAATCATGATGCCGCGTATTGATCGCGACTGTGCTCTCCGGCCTCAGATTTTGTTTGGCAATGCGCGCCAGAATTTCCTTTTGCAGTTCTGGCAGGCCTTCTCCCGTCAGGCACGAAATCCGCAGCGCATGAAAATTTTCCCAGTCCCGGTCTTCAGGCAAATCGCTCTTGTTCAAAACGACAATTTCATTCGAGTCACCGGACCGCTCATCAAAATGCTGAGGCCTGGGCGCATTCTGATCTGCGATGTGGAGACGCAAGTCGGCCAGTCGCAGCGATTTTTCGGTGCGCGCGATTCCTTCGCGCTCGGGTGCGCTTTCGGAAGCCCGCAGTCCGGCAGTATCGAGCAAACGGACTGGCACACCATCCAGGTTGACCAATTCTTCGATGGCATCGCGCGTCGTGCCGTGTGTTTCGCTGACGATGACTCGATCGTAGCCGAGAAGCCGATTTAGTAAGCTCGATTTGCCAGCATTCGTCGCTCCGTAAATCACCACCCGCACGCCATCGCGCAGAATGCGCCCCTGGTCGGCGGTGGCGAGCAGCCCGGAGATTTCTCCACGAACAGAATCAAGCCGCACGCGCAATGTTTCTCCTTCATCCGGCGCAATCCCTTCCTCTGGAAAATCGATCGATGCATCGATATGCGCGAGCAGTGAAACCAATTGATCGCGAATTTTCCCGATCTTTTCGCCAAGCCGGCCTTCGAGCTGCTCGGTGGCGGAACGGAGCGCCAGATCGGTCTTGGCGCGGATCAGATCGATCACCGCCTCTGCCTGTGTCAGATCCATTTTGCCGTTGAGAAATGCGCGCTCGGTAAATTCCCCCGGCCGGGCCGCGCGCGCGCCCACGCGCAAACACGCTTCAAGAACTTTCGCCGTCACCAGTGTTCCGCCGTGGCAACTGATCTCAACCAAATCTTCGCCGGTGTAACTGCCCGGCGCGCGATGGATCGAGAGCATCACCTGGTCGAGCAATCGATCTGCTCCATTGAAAATTTCCCCGAAATGCTGCACATGCGACGCGAATCGCGATGGCTTTTCTTTGGCGCGAAAGATTTTGTCGGCAACATCGATCGCGTTCGCGCCCGAAATGCGGACAAGCGCAATTGCGCCTTCACCCGTAGGCGTTGAGATGGCGGCGATAGTTTCAGAACCGGTCATGATCGTTCGCTCCAGCTCAAGCGAGCCTTAGCTTAAATTTCTCGAACCGGCGGAAGTCGCGTAGGTTCAATGTCGCTAGGACCGCGTGGCGGCGAATCGCATGTGCCGCAATCATGCAATCGACATGACTGCGCGAGCGGCGCCCGGTTCGATTGAAAATTTCGCTTGCGAGTTCGGCGTCTTTTTCAGTGAAAGGTTCGATGCTGCTGAGCAATTTTCGTGTAGCAGGCACTAAGGCTGGCTCAAGTGGGCCGCACAGATACTCCGACCATGCCACGGCGCTGATTTGGATCCTTGCCCCAACTCGCACCCAATTCCGAAGTGCTTTGCTTTGACTCCCTCCAGCATGGAGAACATCGACGAGGAAGTTCGAGTCAAGCTCTATCACCTCACCAGTGCTAACGCCGGCCATCTTTGATCGTTTTCTTCCACTTTCCCAGATCGATTCGTTTGTCCTTCGCCCATCGCTGGAGCGCATCCAAAGCGGCGAGACGCTCTTCCGTTGACGGCGCAGCCGTTTCCGCAGCCTGACGCAGTGCTCGGCGCAGGACTTCAGTTTTGGAGACCTGCCAGCGGTGAGAGAGCCGATTCAGCTTTTCCAGAGTCGCGGGATCCAGCGAATAGGTGGCTTTAGTCGCAGAAGGCATACCATATATCTTACCATACTTAGCAGCCGATGCAATTAGGGCTGCGCCGGATCTGCGAGAACTTCTTTCAGCGCAGCAATGCATTTTCGATTTTGTTCCATTGTCCCCACCGAAATGCGGATCCATTCGGGTAATTTGTAGCCTTTGAGCGGTCGCACGATGACCTTCCGCCTTAGTAACTTCTCGAAAACCGCAGGTCCGTCGCCGACATTTATCATCAAGAAATTCGCGACGCCCGGCACAAACTGGATTTTCATTTCTTCGAATTTTTCCTGCAGATAAGCGCGACCTTCATCGACGACGCGCTTGGTTTCACGCTGATGCGCGTCATCGTTCAGAGCCGCGAGCGCAGCAGCGTGGGCCATGCTGCTTACATTAAATGGCTGCCGTGTCTTTTGAAGCACTTCGATCAAATCGTGCCGTGCGATGCCGTACCCGACGCGCAAGCCAGCGAGTCCGTGAATTTTGGAGAAGGTGCGCAGAACAATGACATTGCGGCCGTCGCGAACGAACTGGAGCGTCATCGGCGGATTGTCCAGGAACTCGAAATAAGCTTCATCAAAAATAACGATGATCTTTTCCGGGACGCGGGACATGAAACTATCGATCTTGCGCTGGGAAACCAACGTGCCGGTCGGATTGTTAGGATTGGGAATAAAAACGAGCCGGGTTTTCGGCGTTATCGCATCCAGCATCGCATCGAGGTCTTGTTGGTAATCTGCGCCAGGCGTTTCAATTGTGTGCGCGCCGAAAGAGGTCGCGATTAGTTTGTACACGATAAAGGCGTGCTCGGACGCGATCACGTCATCGCCGCGATTGCTTTGCGCAAGTAACATCCGCCGCCATCCGGATACAGGTGCGCTTTCTCCAAGGCGACGCGCATTGCTCGAATTGCCTTGGGAGAGGGGCCCAGCGGATTCTCGTTCGAAGCCAGCTTGCTGATTTCGCCCGACTCTACGCCGAGTTCGCGTGCTGTTTCCTCGATGGGTTTTCCCGGTTGGTAAACGGCAAGGTCGCGCAGGTGCGGGTTCGCCAGTTCCCAAATTGAAGTCATGCGCCCCAATCTAGACAGAATTAACAGAATCGACAAAACGCGGATCGTTGCGAAGGCGAAGATTGCAGCGGGCGCGGCTGTCCCTACAATGGAGGGGTGATGGCAGACGACGAAATCATCTACCTGGATAACAACGCCACCACGCAGCTCGATCCCGCCGTGATCGAGGAGATGCTGCCGTTTTTGACAAAGTATTATGGCAACCCTTCCAGCGGCTACGCTTTTGCCGCTAAAGCCGGGAAGGCCGTCGATCTTGCCCGGGCGCGGCTGGCCACATTACTCGGGTGTGAACCGTCGGAAATTGTCTTCACCAGCGGCGGGACAGAATCGAACAATGCCGTAATCAATTCCGCGCTGCAGTTCGAACCGCCCGGCAAATTCGCCACTGGACGAATCCGCCGTGGTGGACACGTTGTCACGAGCGCTGTCGAGCACAGCGCAGTGCTGCGCCCGTGCCAGGATCTCGCGAAACGCGGGTGCGAAGTGACTTTTCTGGCCGTGGATCGGCATGGCAATGTCGATCCTGGCGAATTGGAGGCGGCGATTCGCCCGGATACGGCATTGGTTTCGATGATGTGGGCAAATAATGAGACCGGTGTGCTCTTTCCAGTCGAGAAAATTGCCGAGATATGTCGCGAGAAAGGCGTTCTCTTTCATACTGACGCGGTCCAAGCAGTTGGGAAAATCCCGATCCGCCTGCGCGACACGGCGATCAATTTTCTTTCCCTTTCCGCGCATAAATTTCATGGGCCAAAAGGAGTCGGCGCGCTTTATGTCAATCGGCGAACGCGCTTTCACCCCTTGATTGCTGGCGGCGGCCAGGAAAACGGGCGTCGAGGCGGAACAGAAAACGTCGCGTCAATTGCCGGCTTGGGGAAAGCCGCCGAGCGCGCTGTCGAATATCTCTCAGAGGAAAAAACGCCCGTTCGTTCCATGCGCGACCGTTTTGAAAAAGCGATCCTGGAAACGGTGAGTGGGGCATCGGTTAACGGCGCCGCCGCCGCCCGGGTCCCAAACACATCGAGTTTTTCCTTTGAAGGAATCGAGTCTCCGGCGGCACTTCTCTTATTGGATCGACATCGTATTTGTTGCTCGGCCGGGTCAGCCTGCCGCACAGGTTCGCAGGAAGCGTCGCACGTGCTGCGTGCAATGACCTCGGACACGAATGGCGGCCGCCGCAGTTTGCGCTTTTCTTTCGGTCGCTTCAACACCGACGCGCAGATAGATCGCGTCATTGAAGTCGTTCCGAAAGTTATCGAAAAGCTGCGTCAGATGGCGACGCCGGCTAGGGCCCTTGAACCGCAGAATTCGTTGTGAACAGGTCCAGTTTCAAAAGGATCTTCAAACCAGTCAATTTGCGGGTCATTTGCAGAAGTTCCAAATCCCAATTCCCAAATCCCAGGTAAACTTCAACTCGCGAAGGGTTTCGGAGTCAATCGTCAAAATCCCAAAAAGGACACCTTTAGCGCCGTCCTTCATTTGGGACCTAGGATTTGATCCTTTATTTGGGATTTGGAGCTTGGGATTTGAAACCTGTTAGCCCCGATTCGCGGCCAAGCAATTGTTCTTGCCAAGTTGGGCTAATTTTCTCGAAACTCGGTGCCACCAACAAATCTGAATTGGGGATAAGGGCAGGAAGCTTTTCTCCCGGAACTTTCTTCCCCTTTTGCAGACGTCCCGCCTGAGCGGGCAGGGTCAACCCGACGGGGGAAAAAACCAAAAAAGGAAAAATAAACATGAAACTTCAAAACTTAATTCACATTCTGATCCTGATTGCCTGCATCGGTTTTTTGTCAAAAGCGCAAGCGGTGGGTCCCGACACGGACGGTAGCATACCCGGATCCAACAATGGTGAAGGTGTTGGGGTGCTCGTCAGCCGCACGACTGGGGTCTGGAACACCGGCACTGGTTTCGAGGCGCTTAGCCAGCTCACTGCCGGCAACCAAAATACGGCGACGGGTCTTCGAGCCTTGAATAGCGATACCAATGGCGGCTACAACACGGCCACCGGCGTTTATTCGCTCTTTAGCAACACCAGCGGGTTTTTCAACAGTGCCATTGGCGCTTATTCGCTCGCGAATAACATTAGCGGCAACCACAACACCGCCAACGGTTACGCTGCGCTCTACCGCAACACCGCCGACGGCAACACGGCCACTGGTTTTGCTTCGCTGTACCTCAACACGACCGGCGAGGCCAACACGGCCAATGGTAATCAATCGCTCTATAGCAACACCACCGGCAGCGCCAACACGGCTACTGGTAATGCTGCGCTCTTTTTCAACACTGCCGGCGCCAACAACACGGCCAACGGCACTGCTGCGCTTTTCTTCAATACCGGCAGCGGCAACACCGCCACCGGTCAGGGTGCGCTCTTTAGTAACACCACCGCTGAAGCCAATACGGCCAACGGCGATTCTGCGCTCATCAATAACACCAGCGGCGCCTTCAACACGGCCACAGGTTTTCACGCCCTCGAGTTCAACACCACCGGCGGGTTCAACACGGCCTTGGGCTATTTTGCCGGGGCTGACCTCACAGGCACTGGCAATGTGTGCATCGGCGCGAACGTAAATGGCGATGGTGGAGTGGACGACACTACCTGGATCAAAAATGTCAACACGCTGACACAGAATTTTGCCGCGGGCGTTAACGATTACGTTACAGTACGATTGAGCGACGGCAGACTTGGCCATACTGCTGTTGTTTCGTCGCGACGTTATAAGGAAGAGATCAAACCCCTCGCTGCGGCGAGCGATGCACTCTATGCGCTGAAGCCGGTCAGTTTCCGCCTGAAAAAGGAGTATGATGAGACACAGGCGCTGGGCTTTGGGCTGATCGCCGAAGAAGTGGAAAAAGTGGACGCTGCTCTGGTGTATCGCAACAACAAGGGCCAGGTGGAAAGCGTGCGCTACGAAATGGTGAACGCGATGTTGCTCAATGAATTTCTCAAAGAGCATCGCAAGGTCGAGGAACAGGAAAAGACAATCGCGGATTTAAGATCAACCATTGCGCAGCAGCGAAGCGATTTCGAGGCGACGATCACTGAGTTGAAGAGAGGAATGGAGACTGTTGTCGCGCGCTTTAAGGAGCAGGATGCAAAAATCCAAAAAGTGAGCGATCAGATCGAACTGAGCAAGGCTGCACCGCGAACAGCCAGTAACGATCGGTAGAGCTGCGAGTTGTAGCAAGTTGTCGCGGTGCTCGCCGCGGCGACCACCGACCCATTGATCAGGCGTTCGCCGCGGCGAACGCCTCTACAAGAATCACGTCGCCGGGTCGACATTTCCTCGCAGCGCAATATTGTGCGGGTTTGTTCTTATCGTGATGGAGACGCCACGAGATCCTGCCGCTTCGCGCTACGAGCACGCCGCGCAGGGCTTGCGTCGCAGCGATCTCGATCCCGATCCGATCAAACAGTTTGCAAACTGGTTCACAGCCGCGATCGAGGCTGGGATTCGCGATGTCAATGCGATGAGCCTCGCCACCGCCGGTTCCGACGCCAAGCCGTCCGTGCGGATTGTCCTGCTGAAAGGTTTCGACCAGGACGGATTCGTCTTTTTTACCAACTACGAAAGCGAAAAAGGAAAACAGCTCGAAGCCAATGCCTATGCGGCGCTGGCGTTTTATTGGATCGAGCTGGACCGGCAAGTTCGCATCAACGGGACAGCGGAAAAGACTTCGCGTGAAGAATCACAAACTTATTTTCATTCGCGCCCGGTCGGCAGCCAATTAAGCGCGTGGGCCTCGCGTCAAAGCGAGGTGCTCGATGGACGCCGCGTCTTGAACGCGCGCATGGCAGAGATGACAGAACGCTTCGGCGGTAAACCCATCCCGCTGCCGCCACATTGGGGCGGGTATCGGCTGAAACCCGAAGTGATTGAATTCTGGCAGGGGCGCCCGAACCGTTTGCATGATCGCTTTCGTTACACTCGGCAGACGGACGACTCGTGGCTCATCGACCGGCTCGCGCCGTGAGGAATGACGAAGCACGAATGACGAATGTCGAAGGAAACCCGATTGACGAGACCCGAAAAAGCGACGCGAGGACGCGTGCGCACTCCGAAGGCTCCCGCGAAACAGTAATAGTGCCTCCATGAATTTCGCGCGAAGCGCTTTTGGAGTGCGAGGCGTCTTCGCATCGCTTTCATGCGCGTGCCAACATACGGGCGGTTCTGTGAAGAAAAATGTGAATATGAAGATCGAGATCATCCGAGGCGACATCACGAAGATCCTCGTGGATGCCATTGTCAATGCCGCAAACACGACACTTCTCGGCAGCGGCGGAGTCGATGGCGCGATTCATCGCGCCGCTGGACCCGAATTGCTCGCAGAATGTCAGACGCTCGGCGGGTGTCAGCCCGGCGAAGCAAAGATTACTCGCGGCTATCGTTTGCCGACCCGGTCTGTCATTCACACGGTCGGGCCTGTGTGGAGCGGCGGTAAACGCGGCGAATCGCAGACCCTGGCGAATTGCTATCGGAACTCATTGCAGCTTGCGGTCGAAAACGGAATCAAGACGATTGCGTTTCCCGCAATCAGCTGCGGCGCCTACCGCTATCCGATTCGAGAAGCAGCGCAGATCGCAGTAGAAACCACCCGCGAATTCCTCGCGACCGACGACAAAATCGACAAACTGATTTTCGTCGTCGCAAGTGACGAAATCCTCCGCGCTTATCAGCGGCTTCTGTAACGGCGCTCTGTCTGCCACGTCGTAGATCTGCGAAGACGGGTAAGCGCCGCATATTTCTCGGCCAACCCCGAAAGCTTTCGGGGCTCCTGCCAATTACATTCCACTGCGGATCCCGCGATCCGGATCACGCGGCCCTATATCGTGGCTGAGTTTGGCCAACGCGGCGCGCACCGCGTGCCGGGCATGGTCCCACGGAAGCGCTGATTCGGCTTTATTTCGAGCGCCAGATCGCTTTCGATTTCTTCGTACGGCTTCCCTGAATATTTGTGAAACCCTTCGTAACCGGTGCGATACGCCGGCGCGTAATATTCGTAAGTATAGCCCGCTTTCACGAAGGGCTGCTTTTCGTGGTGTTCCCGCCAATATTTTTCTTCTTAAGGTGTTGGATTCATAGCTTCTGCCACTCCATGTGCACCGTACGCCGCAGCGATGCCGCCGACCACTGTCCCAACTGCCGCGCCTATTGGTCCGCCGATCGCCGCGTCGAGGGCGACGCCAGTTATACCTCCACCGGCTGCTCCCACACCAGTGCTCACTGGATGAGCGCCGGGTTCGCCCGTGATCGGGTCGGTGTTTTTCCTCGGTTTCTCTTTCATTCTGTCGGTTGCTCCCCTTGAAATATCGCCTCACACTGGTTCGCGAATCGGCGCGCCATCGGACGTGAAGAGCGCACCAACTTGACTCCGAAAGTCCGCCAATCGGACGGACTCGTCCTGTGGCGAGCTTTCGCAAGTTGAGAGACGCAACCAAACCGCCATTTACGATTCCTTAGTATGATTAATCCGAACGAAAATGATCTTACGAGGGACGAACCGCTTCCGACGCAGCTCCAGTCGGGCGAAGAAGAAATTGGCTCGGTTGGGCGTGAGCAGTTTCGTCGAGCAACAAAGAAGGTTTCCACGGCGATGAGCCATACGTGGGACGAGACAAAGGAGAAAGCAGGCCGGGCGCGGGAACGCACGGAGTATTTCGTGCGCGAAAATCCCATGCCGACCATTCTCGGCGCACTGGGGCTGGGAATCGCCATTGGATTGGCGATTCGCTACGCCTCGACCAGCGAGCACAAGGCAGAAATTGAGATGAAGTCGCCGTTGGGAAATCTGAACTGGAGTCTTCTTTCGCTGCCTTTTCTCTGGCCGTTGTTCAAATCAGCCAGAGAAAAATATGAAAGCTCGACCGAAGCGATGAAGGATGGCGTCAAACAACTGAAAAAAATCGACGTCGACCGCTACGCAAAGCCGATCCGCAAGCGCTGGAAAGCGTGGACGCGGTAAGCGTGGCTGTCAGTCTGGAACCGAATTAAGACGTTCCGGGTTGCGGTCGCCGCGGCGACTTGGTTGCGGCGTCGCGGCGAAACAGTCTTTTCCCTTGAGTCTTCTCGGCTTGGGGCGGTACGAATTCATAAGAAAAGTTCGCGATCGCGAGACGCGTGCGCTACTCGGGCCGCTCTCGCGTGCGCTGGGGTGAACACACCGTGCGGCGCGGACGGAAAAACTCCGCGAGTTGACTCCGAAAACTTTCGCGAGTTGAAGCACGGCCTCACCTCGCGGAAAGTGTCGGTCTTCTAATGGCGAACTCGAATTCATCCGAGCAACCGGCCTGGCAACGTAACCCGGTGTTCGAATTTTTTGCGTCGCTTAAACTCGCGGTCGTCTTGCTCGCAGTGCTCATCGTCGCGGCCATCGCCGGAACGATTTACGAATCGAGTTTCGATACGAAAGTCGCTCGGGCCTATGTTTACGGCGCGCCCTGGTTTAATCTCTGGCTCGTTTTGCTCGGTGCCAACCTTGCCGTTTCCGCTCTCTCGCGCTGGCCCTGGCGCAAACATCACCTCGCATTTCTTATCACGCATCTCGGTATCATCACGCTGCTGATTGGGTCGCTCATCGGCAGAATTTGGGGGACAGAAGGAACGATCACGCTCTTCAAGCGCGAGCCGCCAACGAATCGTCTCCTTGTCGATCAACACCAGCTGCGCGTGCACGATGTCGATGGAATCGTGAAAGGATTTCCTGCAGAATTTCTGCATCATCCGCCGAATCCGCAACACCCGCGCGACCTTGGCTTTCTCGCCAGCGGCGCGCGTTTGCAGATCGTCGATTACGCGCCAGCGATTGAGGGAAAGCTGAACCCTAAATTAGTCGCTGATGGCGGCACGCCCGCGCTGCATTTCACGATTTCGACCGCAATGATGAACCAGCATCTCGATAGCTGGTTGCTGGCCGATGATCCGCAGCACGGAAATTTTTCAATGGGTCTGGCAAACATCGAATTGAAACGCGGCTCCGCGCCGGATTTGGGTAGGGATCCGGCAGCGGCCGGACCGAGCCGTCCGCCCGCGAGCACGATTACGAGCAAGAGCACGAGCAGGATCGAAGAAGTCGATCTCGAAGAATCGATTTTTGCGTTTAGCAAAGCGCCGGGAGAACAAATCGGCCGGGTCGCCAAAGGCGGCAGCACCGGCGCAAAGATCCGGCTAGAGCCACCGCAAAACGGAAACAAAGGGCGCGTGTTGGTTTCGTTCGGCGAGAAAGAAGCCAGTTTCGATGTCGCGGAAAATCTTGCTCGCGACGTAGCAATCGAGGGAACAACATTCACGCTTAAGATCGACAATTACTGGCCCGATTTCCGAATCGAGAATGGCAAACCGAGTTCACTCGGCGATCAGCCGAATAATCCTGCGGTGCTCGTCACGATCCGCGGAAAAGGGATCCCCGCTGCAGAAACGGCGCCGAATCCACACGGCGGTACTGAAATGCCGGCCACGGGTGGGCCGCCGACGATGCCTGCACCCGGCACGCAGGCGCCAAATCATCTCACGCTGTTCATTGCGGACGATGGCGCGATCAGCTACGAACTCGTTTCACGAAAGAATGGCAAATCGAGCGGCAAGATTGAGCTGAACAAATCGCTCCCGACCGGCTGGGCCGATTGGCAGCTCGATATTGATAAGACGATGCCGCACGCGCAGCAGTGGATGGACTTCACGCCCGCGAAATCCGGGCAAACGTCGGCATCTTCCGCCGCGGCTGATTTGCCGGACGGCGTGCGCGTGCGCATTGAACAAAATGGAGAGGCAGTGGAGCAATGGGTGCCGGCTGGTTGGCAAGTCGCGGCGCCGATCCGCCCGCCGTACGGCGGGACGGATTCGCCTGACCAAACCATGATCGCTTACGGCTGGAAAACAGTTCCACTGCCGATCGGACTCGAATTGCTCGACTTTGAAGTGAAACGAAACGAAGGCAGTGACAGTCCCGCGGGATTCAAAAGCGTTCTGCGAATCGTCACCGCTGACGGCGAAACCGCGACCGGCGCCTGCTGGATGAACAATCCGTTTAGTTATCCCGGTGCGTGGTGGCGAACGTGGACGGGGTTCACCTATAAAATTTCGCAGGCGTCGTGGAATCCGGAAAATCTCGGGCAAAGCACCGTGCAGATTTTGCGCGACCCTGGCTGGCTATTAAAATGGATCGGCTCGCTGCTCGTGGTGATCGGCGTGTTCATGATGTTTTATCTCCAGCCGTATCGAAAACAAACCGAAGGCGAACCGATCACGCCTTCGCCTCCGAACCCTCCCAACCGGCTAAGACCAGAAAAGGGGGAACGTGAAGCTCCTCTTGTTTCCACATCAGCGTTGTAGCCGGGATCGGTGATCCCGGCCGTCTTTCCCGGCTCCCAACGTACAGTTCGGCATTGAAAGGCGAGGCAAGACGTTGAACGTTCCGCTCTCACATGGGAAACGGGAAAGCCATTCAGTCATTCGCGCTCATTAGTGTCGTAGCGTTTTTAACTGCGTGCGCGTCAAATAAGAAAGCGGGTCGGGTCTCTGGCGCGGAGCAACCCGCCTCAGACAGAGCCAAATGGGGTTACTACACCGGTAACCCAGTGACGCGGTGGAATCGGGATGGACTGACAATGACGCTGCTAAGCGAGTTGCGCTACACCGATCCGCACGGAATCGTCTGGGTCGCGCCTGCCGGATCGACAGTGAACGGCGCCTCAATCCCGCGGTCGCTCTGGTCGTTCATGGGCGGACCATTTGAGGGAAAATATCGGGACGCTTCCGTGTTACACGACGTTGCCTATGAACAACACAAGCGTCCGTGGCAAGACTGCGACCGGATGTTTTACAACGCGATGCGCTGCAGTGGCGTAAGTGCTGTGGAAGCGAAGACGATGTTTTATGCACTTTACCGTTTCGGGCATCATTGGAAGTTCCCGATCAAACGCGCTAAAGCTGTGAAATTCGAGGGGGCGATGGTCGCGCGAGGGGAGGAAATTCCGCGGGCGATCCCGGTGAACGAGAATGACGTCAATCAGGCGCGCGATTGGATTCGTCGCGCACAGCCAAGCTTGCAGGAGATCGAGCAACGAGCCGAGACCGAAGCGTGGTGACTCCGCGCAGCGAGTCGCTTCTCCATGCAGTTTGACCCGGTGAGGTCGTGGCGCCATCCCTTTCCAGCGCAACGTTCAAGACTTCATCGACGTTTTAATCACAAACGGCGCAGGGTTTATCTGCCGCGCAACCTGGACGTATCCTGGCGGACACCTAGGCCGCTTTCGATTCTGACGCAGATGCAGCGCCCTTTTTTTCCAGAGCGGCGGCCAGAACTTCATCAACGTTTTCGACCGGAATGAATTTGAGCTTTTGTTTCGCTTCTTCCGGGACATCGACAAGATCTTTTTCGTTCAGCTTGGGAATGATGACGGTGGAAATGCCGGCGCGCATCGCCGCGAGGCTTTTTTCTTTTAGGCCGCCGATTGGCAGGACGAGCCCGCGCAGAGTGATTTCGCCCGTCATAGCAACATCGGAACGAACCGGCCTGTTACTAAAAAGCGAGGCGAGCGCAGTAAACATGGCGATTCCTGCCGATGGTCCGTCTTTCGGCACTGCGCCGGCCGGAACGTGCACGTGAATGTCGATCTTTCGAAAATCCTCTGCATTCGCGCCTAGTTGGCCGTCGCGACTGCGCACGAGACTGAGTGCGGCCTGGACTGATTCTTTCATTACTTCGCCGATGTGACCAGTGAGCGTGATGTTGCCTCTGCCAGGATAACGCATCGCCTCGATATGCAGCACTTCGCCGCCGGCAGGCGTATAAGCCAGGCCGGTGACGACGCCTGGCTGACTTGTTTTAAGTTTCGTCTCGCGAACGTACTTGGCTGGCCCCAGTAGTTCGGCCACCCGTTCCGGCGTAATCGTGACGCTTTCAGCTTTTCCGCGCGCCACCTGTGCCGCCACGGCTCGGCAGACCGCGCCGATTTGCCGTTCCAATTCGCGCACGCCGGCCTCATGCGTGTAATCGTTAATAATCCGACGGAAAGCTTCGTCCTGCCATACGCATTGCTCTGGTTTGATACCGTTTTCCTCGAGCTGTCGCCGAACCAAATATCTTTTTGCAATCTCCAGCTTCTCTCGCTCGGTATAGCCGGGCAGCGAAATCACTTCCATCCGGTCGCGCAACGGTTCCGGGACACCATCCATATAATTCGCGGTTGCGATGAAGAGGACCTGCGACAAATCGAACGGCACATCGAGGTAGCGATCGGAAAATGCATGATTCTGGCGCGGATCGAGCACCTCGAGCAGCGCACTCGCGGGATCGCCCCGGAAATCGGCGCCGATTTTGTCGATCTCATCGAGCATCATCACCGGATTGCGCGTACCGGCGCGGCGCAGCTCTTGAATAATGCGGCCCGGCATTGAAGCGATATAGGTGCGGCGGTGTCCGCGAATCTCCGCTTCATCGCGAATACCGCCCAAACTCATTCGCACAAACTTCCGACCGAGCGCATCAGCGATCGACTGGCCAAGGCTTGTCTTGCCGACACCAGGCGGCCCGAGAAAACAAAGAATCGGTCCGTGTCCCTGCGGATTCAATTTGCGGACGGCAAGATATTCGATCAGTCGCCGTTTTACTTTTTCAAGATCGTAATGATCGCGATCGAGGATTTGCTGCGCTTGATCTAGATCGAGATTGTCCTCACTGAGCTTCGACCACGGGAGCTCCGCGATCGTTTCGACATAACTGACGATCACGGAATATTCCGGGCTGGCCGGCGGGATAACATCGAGACGCCGCAGCTCCCGATCGGCTTGCGCGACCACCTCTTCCGGAGGTTTTGCCTCCTCAAGTCGCTTACGCAATCGCTCGATCTGATCCGTCGCGCCGGTCTCTTCGCCGAGCTCGCGTTGGATGGCTTTCATCTGCTCACGCAGATAAGCACGCCGCTGTGCCTCGGAAAATTGCGACTGCACGTCCTGCTGCAGTTTCTGCTGAATCTGCGCGATCTCCAGTTGCGCCGAAATACTGGTCTGAACGGTGGCCAGCCGCTTTTCAACGTCCAGTTCCTCGAGAATTGCCTGTTTTTGCGCTGTTTCGACGTTCAAATTCGGCGCGAGAAAATCGGTTAGTTGCTCGGGGTTCTCAATACTGAGCACGGCAGCGCGCGCCTGCTCGGGCACATCGGGAGTGAGCTCGAGAAGCTTCGCAGCCGAATCGCGCAAGTTCCGGAAAGTCGCTTCCCATTCCTTGGTGCTGGGTGGCAGTCTGGAATCGAGCAGCTCGACTTCAGCCCTCAGGTATGGAGCTGTGGCGATAACCTTCCGCAGCGCAAAGCGGCGGAGACCTTGCACCACAACGACAACGTGATTGTCCGATTGGCGTAAAAGTTTCAAAACGATCGCCGCCGTGCCGACTGGATAGAGATCTTGGGGCTGCGGATCTTCCTTGGTCTCGTCGCGTTGAGTCAGTAAACCGATGATTTTTGTTTGCGGCAGCGTTTCGTCCAGCAGCTTGATCGATGCGGCGCGGCCAACGGTCAGCGGGAGGATCGTCCCTGGAAAAACGACGAAGCTGCGCAGCGGCAGAATGGAGAGCACGTCGGGAATTTGGGGCGACGATGTCGCAGCGGCGCCTCCCATTGCAGTTGACTCGGGGGGCACCGATATCGCATCGCTGCCTTCTTGCAAGGCGATTAGCGGTTCTTCATTCATGATTTCAGTGGCAGCGAAATCCAGAGGAGACCGTTGCGCTGCTCGGCATTTACTTTTTCGATATCCACTAATGCCGGTAAACGCACCTCGCGCTCGAACGGCCCATAATCAATCTCCATCGCGAGCAATTGCACGGCGCGTCCCTCTGCGTTCGTCGGCTCGGGCACGTCGCGGACACCTCGAAGAACAAGACGTTCTGGCTCGACCGTGAGATCGATGCGTGAACGTTCAACTCCGGCAAGATCGACACAGACACGAATGCACTTGTCGCAACGATAGGCGTTGATGGCCGGTTGCCATGTGTGCGCGCCGACCCGCGAAAACCGCAAACGCGCCAGCTCGGATGTCACATCATAGAGCGTGCCGTGCAGCCAGCGCAGTTTAATGCTGCGGTTTGGATCCATCGCAAGTAAACCTTCACCCCCGCGCGCTCTGTTTTCAACCGACGCGTCGATCCTATCGCGTTTTACCCGGGCCCCACAAAGCGCGGCCCGGTTTCGCGCCGGTGTGTTCGCCATCCTTGATGACTTGCACGCCGTTAACGAGAACGTGCTTCACGCCAACGGCGTATTGATGCGGTTTCTCGAATGTCGCGAGATCGGAGATCGTCGCAGGATCAAACACGACCACATCGGCGAACATTCCCTCTTTAATGAAACCGCGATGATCGAGCCCGAGATTGGTGGCGGGCAACCCGCTTAGTCGTCGCACGGCTTCAGCCATTGGGATCACTTTCTCGTCCCGCACGTATTTGCCCAGAACCCGCGCGAAATTTCCATAAGCGCGCGGATGCGGGTTCGATTTCAGGAAGACCCCTTCCGGCGGTTGTGAAGCTTCATCAGAGCCAAACGAAATCCACGGCTTCACCAGTTCTTTCCTCACGTTTTCCTCCGACATTAAAAAATAAATCGACTCGATGCGCGATTGATCCTCTGAAACTAAATCCATAATTGTCGTGATAGGATCTTTGCCGCGCATTTTGGCGACCTCGGCGAGGGATTTGCCGGTAAGCGGTTTCAGTTTGTCCGATTTAAATCCGAACAGCAAAATTCTGTCGGGGGAACCAGCGCCGATGTACAAATTTTCCCAATCGTCGCTGTCCTTGCTGACTTCTGCGGCAATTTTTTCTCGCGTTGCGGGATCGCGCAAGCGCTTGAACAACGCGGGATAGCCCCCATCTTCGGTCCACGGCGGCAAACAAGCGTCCAGCCCCGTGCCGGCTGCTGTGTACGTGTACATATTAGCTGTGATCTTCAGTCCTTCTTTTTGCGCAGCTTCAATTCGCGAAAGCAGATCGTCGACCTTGCCCCAGTTTTGTTTGCCAGCGGCTTTGATGTGGTAAACCTCTGCCGGAATTCCAGCTTCCCGGCTGATCCGGATCAGTTCATCCAGCGCTTCGAGCAGTCGATTCCCCTCGCTGCGCATGTGCGAGATGTATTTGCCCTGGTATTTCGCGGCGACTTTGCAGAACTCGATTAATTCCTCGGTCTTGGCGTAAAAGGCGGGCGGATAGATTAAGGAAGTGCCGATTCCGAGCGCGCCCGCTTCCATCTCTTTGCGAACGAGGTCGCGCATTTGATCGAGTTGTTCCGGCGTCGGCGCCTTATCTTCGAAGCCGATCACGTTCTCACGGATCGTGGTCGCGCCGATGAATGAGGCGACGTTGCAGGAAACCCCGCGGCTTTGGAGATAACGCAGATATTCCGCGAGCGTGTTCCATTTGATCTCGTATTTGATGTCGCCTTGCTCGCGCAGCATGTGTTCGCGCACACGATCGTTCACCGGCCCCATCGATTCGCCTTCGCCCATGATCTCGGTAGTCACCCCTTGCCGGATCTCGCTCTGCGAACGCCCATCCTGAATCAACGATTGCGTTGACCAGGAAAGCATGTTGATGAAACCAGGGGTGACGGCGAGGCCCTTCGCGTCGATAACTGTCTTTGCCCGCGCCGTTTTGAAATCGCCAACGCCCGCGATTCGGTCGCCGCGGATTGCCACATCGGCATGTTGCGGCTCGGCGCCAGTGCCGTCGTAAACCGTGCCGTTTTTGATCAAAACATCGAATTCCGTCGATTTCGCCATGGGTTGGCCCTGGGCAAAGACAAAGGATGAGACTTTCAAGGTGAAAACACCAAGGAGACAAAAAAATGCGCGACTCATTGCTCAATTCAAAAGAACGCGATCGTGCGTTGTCGATCTTAATTTCCGCGCGAGGGCGCTACAAACAACACCCTGGGGGCGTGCTGCTCAATCGAATTCGTGGTCAGCCGCCTTCCAGGATAAGTCTTCATAGCGTTGCGTTTTGCGCTTCTAGCAACAGGATAGTGATGGCGCCGCAGCCGAGCGGCGATCGCGCGCCTTGCAGGTCGCGCGTGGCGGTTCGAGCAACACACGGGTGGCGGTTTGATCGTGCGCCACCGACCGAACGTGATATGTCGATGGAAAGAAATTCTCGTCGCCGTACTCCACTCGAATTTCGGCACCGAGGTCGAGCCGAACCATCCCGCACACTCTGTCAAAAATCTTCAGGAACTTCGCCGCCGTCATGTAATCGTTATCCGCATCTGACGGCACCCAAAGTTGCATGATTGTTTCCGGCCATCGGTTCACCTGACCGCCGCAATCAACCGTTTCGAACGAGGCTGCTTTTAATTCTGTAAGGTGATAACCGCTGTGCACAGCGCGGCCCTCAAGATCGGTAAATACTAACGGTTTGTTCGGCGCAAGGCGCAATGCGGACATGAATTCGTTCGTCTTCATTCGGTTTTAGTTTTCTTCGGTTTCCTTCGCCTAATTTCGCAGCAGACTTTGTTGCATCTGCGCCGCTCGCCGTTCATGCAGTCGTCTTTCGCCATCCACTCGCGCAATCCGATCAGAACATGGCGGACCAGCGGATCGCCATGGTTCGTCCAACGATAATAAATCCATTTTCCATCGCGGCGCGCTTTCACAAGTCCAGCACGTTTGAGATGTGCGAGATGCCGCGACACTTTCGGCTGCACCACTCGCAGCGTATCGGTCAGTTCGCAGACGCAGGTTTCGTCACCCGCCAGTAGATTGAGCAAGCGTAGCCGGGTTGGATCAGCCAATGTCTTAAACAAGAAAGCCGGCTCGCGATTTCTGCATCTCTTCATTTGATATACATATACGGATAAACGTATATATGTCAACTGAGTTCGGAAGCGTTTGGGCGCAACTCGCTTTCGGCTGCGCGGCTTGGGGGCACAGCCATCCTGGCTGTGTGGCTCGACCGGCAATGCGCCTGTGGGATGTACGCCGACAAGCAACGAATGCTTGCCAGTCCCGCTAGCTGGGAAACCCATACCCACTGCGCGACCCACGACCGAATGAGGAGCACGGCACGATTCCTACAATGAGAGTTGTTATGCGAATAGGTCGCGTTGGGGGCAACGTAATGTTCCGACTGGGTAGTTGTGAAAAGCGGGAACTGACTGATCAATATCGTCCGTATCTCCGTAGCTCGCTCTCAGCCGAAACAAAGCGGCGTCTCGAAAGAACAAGGGAAATTCAGAACTCAAAGAAAGGGAATCATCTGATGAAAACGATAATGAAATGTGAAACCAAGCCCCGCAAACTAGGGCTCTGGTTGTCGTTGCTTTGCGCAGGTGTCGTCGCAACTTTTCTGGGTGGATGCGCGGAGGGTCCTTACGTGGCCGCATATGACACCGGTGACACCGGTTATTATTATCCGACTGCGTATTACACGCCGGATTATTACGACTATTACGGGCCAACATATAGTCGTACGGTCGTACGTTCGGACGTCCGTTACTCCGACAGCTACGGCCGGAGCTATTACGGCTATTAATTTGCGACGCGCTCGGTTGAGGCATCGGTGCACGTTCGACAGCTGCCGGATGCGCCGATACGCTCAAAGCAAGTGACAAAGGGACTCAAAGTTCCCTGCGCGCTGTAGCCACGGCAGAGCTTGCCCGCCGTGGCGGGTGCGCCGTCATCAGAAAGGGCTCTGGCGAAGCAACGCCTCACAGAGGCCTGGGTACAAGATTTGTTTTAATTTGGCTTTCTTTGTTTACGCCGGTGTCATTAAATGCGCAGATGAAGACATCAGCGACAGCGATTACGAACACACCTCGCGCATTACCATCCATACTCTCGCTTCTGTGCGCCGGATTGATTGCCGTTTCATTCAGTGGATGCGCTGAAGCGTATTACGCTGAGACTTCTTACACACCGGAGTCCCGCTACAACACTTATTACGGGCCGGATTATTATCCGTACTACCCGTATTACAGTTATTATGGCGGAGCGTACTACTACGGAGATTGAGCCCATCCAGCTCTGCTAAAAGGCTGGGCCTGAAGCGCCGTTAGGCGCGACATGTTTGTAGACTTGGGCCAACAAATCAATCCAAGCTCCCGTAGGAGCGACATGGACATTCGCGGCTTTTCATGCCGCTCCCACGGAGCTGGACGGGTTTGGGAGATGATTTTTCTATA
>Ga0307278_10000221_pt1 | contig 29731 bp, 32 predicted proteins | sample ER_DNA_117_FD_194482 | JGI IMG/M metagenome (GOLD analysis project Ga0307278, IMG submission 194482) | Bulk soil microbial communities from the East River watershed near Crested Butte, Colorado, United States - ER_DNA_117 | ecosystem: Environmental > Terrestrial > Soil > Floodplain | place...
ACACCGAGGACAAGATGCCCGTGCCGAGCATGGGCTGGTTCGCGCAGGCGAAGGACCCGGAGGGCAACCCGTTCGCCGTCTGGCAGGTCGACGAGAACGCTCCTATGCCCGAGGGCATGGGCGCACAAGCAACTTCCTCGAACTAGAACAAGCGCGCAGGGTCGAAGAGCTGAAGCTCGGGCGGGGGCCGTCCAAGGATGGCCCCCGCGACGAGTTCGCCGCACGCCAGGCCGAGCACGTTGCCGTGTCCTGAGTATCCGGCCGCCACCCAGAGGCCGTCCCGGCCGGGGATCGGCCCCGCCAGCGGCAGCCGGTCCTCCGTGGCGCCGAAGATCCCCGACCACCTGTGCGCGATCCTCGGCGGCTGCCCGAGGAGAAGCTCAGCAAGGCCCTCCAGCTCCCGCTGGATGGCGTCGGTCACGGCCTCCTCGCCGGTGTGCTCCTCTTCGAGGCTCGCGTCGCGCCGCCCGCCCAGGACGAGGTTTCCCTCGGGCGTCTGCTGCCAGTAATCGAAGCCGTGGCGAGCGTAGTGCGGGCAGTCGAAGAGCCGCCGCGCGATCGGCTCTGTGGCCAGCACCTGTCCGCGCACCGGACGGATTGCACGATCGAGCGGCTCGAGCAGGTCACGCGTGTAGCCGTCCGTAGCGATCACGACGTGGTCGGCGTCGAGTGCGTCGAGAGACTCGACCCGGCTCTCCTCGATGATCGCCGCACCCGCGGCAACAGCCTGCGCGGCCAGCCGCCGCACCCAGCGCGCGGGCTGGAGCGCCCCGTCGCCGGAATGCCGGATCGCCGCGACGAAGAGCTCGTTGAGGGGCGGCTCGAGCCGGTCGATCCAGTCCGTGTCGAAACCGTCCTCGCGGAGCGCCTCGTACTCGGCTCGCACGTCGTCCAGCTCCTCGGCGTCCGCCAGCCGGAGGCTCCCCACACGCCGCAACGCGTCCCCGGCGAGCTGCTCCATCCGGTCGAGGTAGTGCTCCGTGAGCCGCCAGAGCTCGGTGGCCTTCTCGCCTCCGAGCTCACGTCGAGCCAGCGGATAGGGCATGGCGCCCCCTCGCAGCGCGAAGCCCCCGTTGCGCCCGCTCGCCCCCGAGGCCACTCGCCGCGCCTCGTGCACGCGCACGCGCAGACCGCCCTCGGCGAGAGCCAGGGCACAGGCGCAGCCCGTGACGCCCGCACCAACGATCGCCACGTCGGCGCGCCCCTCCACGTGCGCGGCGGCGAGCACCTGGGCGGGCTCCGCGAGCCAGTACGACTCGGTCATGTCTCGATCGTATTAGCGCGCCGAGTACAAATCTGGGCCGAGCGAACTCAGCGGCGCGGCGCGCACGACGGGTCTGAGCGGTGCGCGACCTTGAGGTCGCTGTCATCGTAGTAACTGATGAGTGGACGCGCGTCCGAGCCAATCGCGATCGACGTGTATCCCTCGGCGAAGATGCTGGGGTCGACCAACACGTGCGTCGCCGTAGAGCAGGCCACGTCCTGGCAGTGTTCGACGTAGAGGCCCTGCGCATCGCCCTTGACGCAGGAGACCATTCCGAGCCCGTCCGCGCCGACCGTGATCGAGGCAGCTCTGACAAGGCCGGTGCCGACGTAGTTAGGCGTCGCCGCTGAGCACGCGAGGTTCGAGCAATGCACCACGGCAAGGTTGCTGTCGATGTCGGCGGCGCTGATCAGACCGAACCCGTCGCTGCCAACAGTGATCGATGTAACGCGCTCGCAAAAACATGGCCATGGTGTCTCGATCGTCGCCGCAGAGCAGGCGACATCGGAGCAGTGGGCGACGTCGAGACGGGGATTGTCCTCCGCGCGATTGGAGTAGCCGATCAGGCCGAGCCCGTCGGCCCCGATCGTGATCGAGGGATGCGGACCCCCTTCGACCACGTCGAGAATTGAGGTTGCCGCCGTAGAGCAGACCATTTCCGAGCAGTGGGCGACCCTGAGCGCTCCAGCCCCTTCGTAGCTGATCAGGCCGAGCCCGTCCACGCCGACCGCAATCGAGGAAGGGCCACCGTCGGTGTCGATCGTCGCTGACGTCGCCGAAGAGCAGGCGGCGTTCTGGCAATGCGCGACCTTCAGGTCGCCGTTCGTGGTGTCGTAGTAGCTGACAAGACCGAGCCCGTCCTCGCCGATCGTGATCGAACTCCATTGGCCGACATCGCCTTCGTAGTCGACGACCGCAGTCCCCGCGGCTCGGCAGGAGACGTTTCGACAATGTGCGACCTTAAGGTCGCCGTTCTCACCGTCGTAGTAGGAAATGAGAGCGAGGCCGTCGGCGCCGATCGCGACCGAGGTGTTGGCCTGAACCTGCCGATCACCGAGGCGGTCGAGGATCGTGAGCGCGAAGCCCTTCGAGTGGGAGGACGCCGTGGGCTGCGCGCTCGCGGCCGCCCCAAGCGTTCCACTGAGCAGCGCAATGCCGACTCCGGCCACCGCAGCCAGCAGGATCGTACGGCTTCCATTTCCTTTCACCAGTCACTCGAGGGTTACACCCTTGACGAATGTGCTCAAGAGCAGGAACGAGAGGCAACCGGGCTCTCTAGCCGGCCCTGAACACGCCTTCCGACGCAGCCGCGACGCCGGCCAACTCGAGCTCAGTCAACGCTGAGGCGAGCGCGCCCGCGTCGAGACCCGTGGCGCGCGCGAGCTCGTCGGCGCTCGCCGGGCTGTCGCGCAGCCGCGCGAGCACCGCGTTGGCTGCTGGGCCAAGCTCCACCTTCTCGGCAGATCTTTGCTCGACGCCGAACAGCTCGAGCACGTCGGCAGAGCCGGTGAGCGGGGTCGCTCCGAGACGGAGGAGGTCGTTCGTCCCGGAGGAGAGCGCAGACATGATTTCGCCCGGCACCGCGAACACCTCGCGCCCCTCCTCGAGGGCGAGATCGGCGGTGATCAGCGCGCCGCTTCGTTCTCTCGCCTCGACAACGACCGTGGCCGCGGCGAGGCCGGCGATGATTCGGTTCCGAGCCGGGAAGCGCCAGGGCGCCGGCTCGACCGCGGGCGCATACTCGGAGACGGTGAGGCCGGTCGCCCGGATCCGGGCCGCGAGCTCGGCGTGAGTCGCGGGGTAGTCGCGGTCGATCCCGCAGCCGAGCACGGCGACCGTCGAACCTCCGGACTCGAGCGCGCCTCGGTGGGCGTCGCCGTCCACCCCGCGGGCGAGCCCGCTGACGACGACGAGCCCTGCAGCGGCGAGCTCGCGCCCGAGCATGCGCGCGACCTGGGCGCCGTAGGCCGAGCACGAGCGCGCCCCGACGACCGCAACCGCCGGCCGACGAAGGAGCTCGACCTCCCCGGCCCCGCGCACGAAGAGGCCCGCCGGCGGATCGTGGATCGCGCGCAGAAGCGGCGGGAAATCGTCGTGGGAGCGGGCGAGCCAGCGAACTCCTCCCGCTCGTAGCCGGGCCAGGTAGCCGGCCTCGTCGAAGCGGCGGGCGAACGTGGCAAAGGCCCGTCCGTGGGGCGCGCGGATCACGTGTACGTCGCGCTCGGCTGCGAAGGCCGCGAGGGTGAGCTCCGTCATGCCGTCCCGAGCTCGGTCGGAGACCTGTACGCGAGCGCCTCCGCCAGGTGCGTGGCGCCGACGCCCGGCTCGGCTGCGAGGGCAGCAATCGTCTCCGCGACGCGGCGGGCCCGGGCGCGACCGCGGCCGGAGAGCGGTAGCCGCTCGACAGCGCGGTCGAGGAGCTCAGTCGCCTCTTTCGACCATTTCGGCCGCCCAGCTTCGATTCGCTCGCGCGCGGCGGCGACTCGCGCGCGCACCGGCTCCGAGGGCTCGGCCGCCGCAGCCGCCAACTCGGCGGCGCGCGGGCGCGGCATCGCCACGACGAGGTCGAAGCGGTCGAGCAACGCGCGCGAGAGCTTGTCGCGAAAGGCGGCGAGCCGTTGAGGGGAGCACGAGCACTCCGCGGCCGGATCTCCCCGCGCGCCGCACGGGCAGAGATTCATCGCAGCCACGAGCTGGAAGCGTGCGGGGAACACCGCGCGCCCACCGGCCCGGGCGATGCTGACGAGCCCATCCTCGAGCGGCTGGCGCAGCGCCTCTAAGGCGGACCGCTGGAACTCCGCGAACTCGTCGAGCACGAGCACGCCGCGGTGGGCGAGGCTGACTTCACCCGGCTTCGGGCCCGGGCCGCCGCCGACGATCGCCGCGACAGAGCTGCTGTAGTGCGGCGAGCGCAGCGGGCGGGAGGTGACGAGCGGCCGATCGGCGGCGAGCAGGCCCGCCACCGAATGGATGCGCGTCACCTCGAGTGCCTCAGCCGGCGTCAGGCGCGGCAGGATCCCCAGCAGCCGCCGCGCGAGCATCGTCTTCCCCGTGCCCGGCGGGCCGGCGAGAAGGAGGTTGTGCCCGCCGGCCGCGGCGATCTCCAGCGCGCGCCTCGCCCGCTCCTGGCCTCGAACGTCCGCGAGGTCGAGCGTCGGCGGCTCGGAGCGATGCCCGTTCCCCTCGACGTATGGCTCGGGCTCGCCCTCCCCGCGCAGGTAAGCCGCCGCCTCCGCGAGATGACGCACCGGCACCGGATCGATGCCCGCGAGCGCAGCCTCAGGCGCCGAGCGGGCCGCACAGAGGATCCGCGAGAGACCGGCCTGCCGCGCGGCCTCGGCCAGGGCCAGCACGCCTCCAACCGGCCTTAGTCGGCCGTCGAGCCCGAGCTCGCCGACGGCGGCGTGGTCGGCAAGCCGGTCCCGGGGAAGCTGTCCTGAGGCGGCGAGGATCGAAAGCGCGATCGGAAGATCGAATCCCGAGCCCTCCTTGCGCAGCCCTGCCGGAGCGAGGTTGACCGTGATGCGCCGCACCGGCCATTCGAGCTCGGCCGAAGCGATGCCGCTGCGAACCCGCTCCTTTGCCTCCTGGCAGGCGCGGTCGGCGAGCCCGACGATCGAGAATCCGGGAACACCGCGCTGGAGGTGGGCCTCCACCTCGACGCGACGAGCCTCGAGCCCGACAAGGGCATGCGTGACGGTGCGCGCCAGCACGTGGCCAGGCTAGGCTGGATTTACGCACGTGTCTGTGCCGGAAGCGCGCCGAAACGCGTTTCGTCCTGCTCGGCACGCTCATCCTCGTCGCCGGAGGAGCACGTTTGCCGGCGGCGCCGGCTGGACAAAACCTCGACATGGAGGGAAAGCGGGGCAAGCTCCTGGGCCTGCTCTCCGTCGGTGGCCTCCTCGTCGCGACCGCGTCAGCGACGACTGCGCCGGTGCCGGTCAAGACCAGCACGCGTAACGAGAACACGCCGGCAGCCGACGGCGTCTACTTCTCCTGGGCGAAGAGCAGACGCGGGCATCCGCATGTCTTCGACGTGTGGGCCCAGTCGGAAGGCTCGGCCCCCTTCAAGGTGAACGGCCCGGGAACCTCGGGCTGGTCCGGCGGCATCGACGGGACGCGACTCGTATATCAGCAATTGCGCAAACGGAACTCCGACATCCGCTTCTTCGACCTCGCGACCCGACGCCGCAGCAATCCGCCGGCCGGTGTGAACACGAAGCGCTGGGAATGGCGACCGACGATTTCCGGCAACTGGCTCCTCTATGGGCGAGGCGTCGTGTTCGGCACCTCACAGTTCGTGATCCTGCGCAACATCGTCACCGGGGAGCAGCGCGTGCTCGACGCCCTGCAGAGCAAGAGCGGATTCCTACAGGCGGGACAGGTGGCCGGGAACTACGCGGTCTGGCTGAAATGCACGTCGCGGACGACCTGCAAGGTCTTCCGCTACGAGATCGTGAGCGGAACTGCGACGCAGATGCCGGCGACCGGCCAGGTCCTCTATGCGCCTTCGGTGACGCCGGCCGGGACGACCTACTACGGCCGCAGCGGGCCCGCGTGCGGCGCCTCTGCTCAGCTCGTCAAGACGACGATCGACGGCGCGACGGCGGTGCTCTATTCCTTCCCGAGCGGGCAGGACTTCTCCGTCACGTACGCCGATTTGGTTCTCACTGTGCCGCCGAGCCCGCCGACTCCGATCACGACCACCCGGATCTATTTCGACCGCGCGATCTGCAGCTCGAACCGATCGGACATCTACAGCGTGACCGACGACGAGCGCGTCCCGCCGATTTACCCCTAGCGGATCGACGTCACGCCTCCGCGGCTACAGCGCGGAGTCGAGGATCTCGGCGTGCTCGTGCTCGGGCGGGGTGCCGTAGGCGTAGAGAAGGAGATCCTCGTCGCCGTGGTTCGCCGTCTGGAGCGGTGTGCCCGGGTCGACATGGATGAGCCCGCCCGCGGGCACATCCTGACGCTCCGGCGGGTCGCCGAGGTACATCGACAGCGTCCCAGCAAGGACGACGAAGGTCTCCTCCTGGAGCTTGTGCTTGTGGCGGCGCCCCTTGGCGCCCGGCTCGTAGCGCCAGACGTTCGCGCGAGTGTGGGCGAAGCCGGCCAAGTCGCTCAGCTCGGCGACGTGGCGTGGCGGCTCTCCTGGCTCGTGGGGGCGCGTCGTCCACTCGAGCTGGCCGGGGCGGATCGCGCGAAAGGCCACGCCGGGCAGCCTAGCTCCGCGCGACGATCACGTCCTCGAAGAACTCGCCCGCGCGGCGGCCGGTCCGCCGGTTCACATGCCGCCGGTAGCGAGTCTCGATCGCCAGACCGGAGCGCTCGAGGATCTCCGGGTACAGATCCCGGCGGTCGTTGATCACGATCACGACGGGCGCGCGCGGCGCGAGCATCCGGCGGATGTTGTCCAAAGAGGCAACGATGCCTTCGGCATAAGCCCGAACCGCTGCGGCGCTCGTCCCGCCGGCCGCGGCGCCGAGCTCGAGCTGCCGCCGATCCGCGAGTCCCAGCAGCTCGTAGGCGTAGCGGTGCTGCTCGTGGTAGTCGATGAGCCCCGGGTACGGAGGCGAGGTGACGACTCCGTCGAAAGGCCCGTCGAACCGCAGCTCCCGAATGTCGCCGTGGAGGACCGCTGCTGTCGCCGAGCGCCCTCGCAGGCGGGAGAACTCCCGGATGCGCTCGAGCGTGTCGAGGGCGTAGCGGCGAAGGAAGTGCGCGGCGCGGTCGATCGGGCGGCAGACGCGCCGGTGCTTGTGGCACCAGTACTCGCCGAGCTGCGGGGCCCGCGGGAAATCGAGGTCGAAATGCGTCGTGCGCCGCGCCGAGCGGGCGGCGCGCGCGAGGACGACGCGCAAGACGTCGGCGTGCTCGTAGTCGTCGACGACCGACCGGAAGAAGAGCAGCTCGGCGGCGGCGCGGGGGGCAAACCAAGCTTTGACGTAGGCCGTGGGCGCGATCGGCGCCTCGCCGTCGAACTCGTCGAGCCGGCGCAGGGCGTCTCGCAGCTCGTGCTCGAGGGTGAACAGGTTGTAGCGCCCGGTCTTCACCTCCATCAGCAGGCAGTTGAAGGCGGCTATGTCGACCCCGGTCGCATCGCGCCCGCCCTCGAGCGCCTGAACGAGCGTCGTCCCGGAGCCGGCGAAGGGGTCGAGCACGCGGCGCGCGCGCGGCAGATGCCGGACGAGCAGCGCTTCGACAAGCTGTGGCACGAACTTGCCGAGGTACGGGTGCAGGCGGTGGACGTGCTTCGTGCGCTCGCGCTCGGGCAGGTCGCGCTCAGACCATGAGAGCTCGAGGTCGACGTCGAGCTCGCGATAGAGAGCGTCCTGGGTCGGAGCCATCGCGCAGGGGTTCGGCGCCGGCAGAGTTACTCCTGGTCCGGGCAGGGAGTAAAGATCCAGGAGCTGTGAGGCCTCTCTAGGTCAGATGGACGAACGCGCACAGGCGCTCGAACGAATCTACCGGGACCGCTATCTCGGGTTTCGCAACGCGCTGGCGACGATCACCGGCGACTACGAGACGGCCCGGGACGTCGTGCAGGAGGCCTTCGCGCGGGCGCTGAAGAGTCGGAGCACGGTCCGGAACGAGGGTGCCCTCGAAGCATGGGTCTGGCGGATCGCGATCCGCACCGCGCTCGAGCTGCGGGGCGAGCATCCGTCCGCGAAGCTGAACGGGGCGATCGACCCGAAGCTCGTCGAGCCGGACCGCGACCCAGAGCTCGCCGACGCGCTGCGGCAGCTCCCGCCGCGTCGCCGGCTGATCGTCTTTCTCCGCTACTTCGCGGACCTCTCGTATGACCAGATCGCTGACGTGTGCAGCATCTCCGAAGGAACTGTCGCCGCCACGCTGGCCCAAGCACGGGCGACTCTCGAAGAAACGCTGACCGAAGGAGCGAAGCCTTGACACTCGATTCCGAGCACCTAATCCGCGAACGCTTCTCGATTTTCGTCAACCGGGGCGATGACTCGGATTGGGCCGACGTGCGACGGCGCGCGGGTCGCGGGCGACGTCGCTCGCGGCTTCTCGTACTTGCAGTGCTGGCAGCCGCGGCCGTGGCGATTGCCGCGCCGGCGCTCGGGTTGTCGGGCAAGATCGTCCATCTGTTCGGAAGCTCGGAGCCCGCCCCAGCACGCGTAGAAGAGTCGTTTGCCAGTCTCGACGTCGGTGCCCCGCCGGGAATGGCAACAGGCGTGATCGCAGAGCAGACGCGCAAGGTTCTCGATCAACCGATCGGAGACGAAAAACGTGCCGTTCTCTGGATCGCTCCGACGAAGGTGGGAGGCTTCTGCATGACGCTGGGCCTTGGGCGAGTGGATTCCGCACCCCATGAGCTCGGCGGGGGCTGCGACCATGATCGAGCGCTTCCATTTTCGCTCGGGCTCAGCGCGCCGGGTCCGATCTCGCGAACCGGCAAAGTCCTGCGTGGGCCCATCCTCTTCTCGGGCAGCGCCCTCATCGACGAAGGCCGCACCGTCGCGTTCGAATTCGAGGACGGCAAGCAGGCCACGGTGCCCGTGGTCTGGGTCTCCGAACCGATCGACGCCGGCTTCTTTGTCTACGCGGTGCCCGAGGAGCACTGGGTCGAGGGCCGCCGCCCGACCATGGCAACGTTGAAGGACGACGAGGGTAAGGCGCTCGCGCGCCAGCAGGCTTACTGGTTTCAGTTCCCTAGGGCGGATCGCTGAGCCGCTCGAGCCGGCCTGCCCGAACGGCGACGAACTCGAAACGAGCTTCGCAGGATCCCTGCTCCGGATTGGCGGTGAGCCAGGCCTCGGCCGCGCGCGCGATACGCCTCATCTTCTCTGCTGTGATCATCTCGAGCGGGTCGCCCCGCTCAAGCCCGCCCTTCGCCTTCACCTCACAGAAGACGATCGTACGGCCGCGGCGGGCGATGAGGTCGAGCTCGTAGCCGGCGACCCACGCGTTCGCGGCCAGGATTCGATAGCCGCGCAGTCGGTAGTGCCACAGCGCGCGCCGTTCCGCGGCCGAGCCGATCGCGCGGGTGCTAGACGGCGGCGAGCCGGGCGGCGGCTTCTTCTTCGCTGAGATAGCAGAGCGCCTGGAAGGAGCGGCGATGGATCTCGCACGGACCGCGTTCCCGCACGATCCGGGAGTGCCGAGGCGTGATGTAGCCGACGTGCGACGAGAAGCCGTAGCCCGGAAAGAGCGAGTCCAGACGGCGCATGGTGCGATCGCGAACGACCTTGGCGACGATCGAGGCGGCTGCGATCGCAGCGCTGCGCTCGTCGCCGTCGACGACCGCGACATGTTCCGGAGCGCTCGGCCCAAGGCGGAAACCGTCCACGAGGCACGCCTCGGCCGGAGGCGTCAGTGCGTGAAGCGCACGGCGCAGACCCGCGAGATTCGAGCGGTGCAGGCCCTCGCGGTCGATCTCACCCGGCGAGATCACCTGCACCGAGATGCGCGCCGCGCAGCCGACGACGGCCCGGAAGAGCTCTTCCCGGTCCTCGGGGCTGACCTGCTTCGAGTCGTTCAGCTGCGCGAGCGGCCGAACGCGGTGATCGCGAAGGGATTCGTAATCGAGGAGGACGCCTGCCACGACGAGCGGCCCGGCGAGCGAGCCCCGGCCGGCCTCGTCAGCCCCGGCGACGTAGCGAGCGCCGAGCCTTCGGTCGAACCTCAGCAGCCTCTGACCCGTCCTCGACGACTGCAACCGGCTCTTCTGCCGCGGGCTCATCCCCGACAGCTTCTTCGGCAGCAGGCTCGTCGGCCGGCTGCTCTGAGGGCTCTGCTCCCGACTCGATCTCGTCTGCGGCACGCGGCGAGGATACCGTGGGCCCCCGCTGTACCTCGCGGACGCGCGCCTTCTTCCCCACTTTTGCGCGCAGGTAGTACAGCTTCGCGCGGTTCACATCACCGACCGCCTGCAACTCGATCTTCTCGATCTTGGGCGAATGGAGCGGGAAGGTCCGCTCGACGCCGACTCCGAACGACTGCTTGCGGACGGTGAACGTCTCGCGCACGCCGGCGCCCTGTCGCTTGATGACGATGCCTTCGAAGACCTGGACACGCCGGCGCTGCCCTTCGATGACCTGAAAGTGCACGCGTACGGTGTCGCCGGCTTTGAACTGCGGCAGGTCGGATCGCAGCTGTCGCTGCTCGAGTAGTTCGATCGGGTTCGTCATTGCGATGAGGCCGGGCAGTCCTTGCGTGGATGCTAGCGCACTTGCGTCAGCGGAAGCCGATGCGCTTCGGTGGCCAGTAGGTCGCAAAGACCGGGCCGATCAGGTTCTTGCGCGGAACGGTGCCCCAAGACCGCGAGTCGCAGGAGGACGACCGGTTGTCGCCGAGCATGACGTACTGGTCCTTGGGGACGGTCTTCTCCGGAATCGTCTGTTGGTCCCGGCGTGCAGGCTCGATGTAGGGCTCGTCGAGCTTGGCGCCGTTGATGTAGATGTAGCCGTCTTGCTCGCGCCACCGGTCGCCCGGCAGCGCAATCAGGCGCTTGACGAAGGTGTCTCCCCCGTTTCCACCCGGCGCGTGGGTGCACGCGACCTGTGCGCGGGGAGGCGTCTTGAAAACGACGATCTCGCCCCGGTGCGGATCGCGGAAGTGGTAGATGAACCGGTTCGCGAGGACGCGGTCGGAAAAGCGGGCCATGCAGCCGGAGAGCGGCCGTGCGCAATGGAGCGTCGGCTCCATCGACGAGGATGGGATCCGGTACGGATTGACGACATAGGCCTTGATGGCGAGCACGATCACGACCGCGCCCAGGATCGTCACCGCCCAGTCGATGGCGATGCGCCACTCGCGCGGCAGGCCGTGCGTGAGCGCGTCGATCGGATTTCTCATCCCAGGCGCCTTCCGCGGGGGAACCTCCCGGTTCCCCCGCACCCCCTCCACTGGCCCGCGCTGCGGCGAGCCGCAGCGCGGGCAGGCGACGTTGTCGCCGGATTTCTCATTTAGGAGACGGTCCTCGCGCGACTCTGCTCGCGGCGCCACTCGGCGATCCGCGCGTGATCACCCGAGAGCAGCACCTCGGGCACCGTCCAGCCCCTGAACTCGGGGGGGCGCGTGTAATGCGGGTACTCGAGGCCGCCTTCGAGCTCCGTCGAGAAGGTCTCCTCGAGGCCGGACTCCTCGTTGCCGAGCGCGCCTGGTACCCGTCGCGCGATCGCATCGAGAAGGACCATCGCCGGCAGCTCGCCGCCGGAGAGCACGTAGGGGCCGATCGAGAGGGCGTCGGTCGCGAGATGCTCGACGACGCGCTCGTCGAAGCCCTCGAAGCGCGCCGAGAGGATGGTCAGCTCATCCTCATCTGCGAGCTCCTCCACCAACTGCTGGTCGAGCTGGCGTCCCTGCGGCGTCAGCGCGACCACCCGATGATCCGGCTTTCCTCCGTAGGCCGCGTCGAGCGCAGCGGCGACGACATCGACCCGAAGCACCATGCCCGCTCCGCCACCATAGGGGTCGTCGTCGACCTGACCGGATTTGAGCGGGGAGGTGTCCCGGTAGTTGAGCAGGCGGAGCTCGAGCTCCGTGCCGAGCACCGCCGCAAGCGGGCGCTGCTCCGTGAGCCAGCCGAACGCGTGGGGGACGAGCGTGAAGACATCGATGCGCAAAAGGCCAATGAGGTTACCCGTGGGAAACGAACCCGGGCTGCACCAGGATTCGACCCGCGTCGAGATCGACCTTCCGCACGCACGCGTCGACAAGCGGCAGGGCGAGCCCGCTGTCGAGCTCGAGCACGTCGTTCGCAGGGCCGGAAGACACTTCGACCACACGGCCGAGCCGTCCGCCGCCCTCCTCCGTCACCTCGAGGCCGACGAGCTGGAACGCGTAGTACGAGCCTTCCTCGGGCTCGGGCAGGCTGCCACGGTCCACGTCGAGGGGTGTGCCGCGCTCGAGCGCGCGGTCGAGCCGGATGACGGGCCGCCCGCCGGAGCGTTTCGACTCGACGATCTCGACGCGCACACCTTCCGCCAACAGTGCGCCGCCGACGGCGAATCGCTCCGGGTCCTCACTGGCTTCCTCGACGAAGAACGCGCCGTCGAGCCCGTGCGGCCGACCGACGCGGCCGACACGAATCAGGTCGCTCATGCGATGAGGCTCTCGAAGTATTCGGTCGCCTCGGCCCGCGTCGCCTGCGGAAACTCGTAGTCCTCGGACTCGACCGGCTCGAGCTCGGTGCGCCGGAATTCCACGTCCGGCCCGAGCAGCGCCCAGTAGGCCCCGGGCGCGTCCTCGTACGGCATGCCGACGCTGCCCGCATTCACGAACCTGATGCTGCCGACGAGGCGGTCGTCCTGCATGTGCGTGTGGCCGGCGACGACGACATTCGCCTTCACGCCGGCAAGAACTTCACGCAGACGGTCCTCCGACGATGCGGGCGTGACGATCTCCACGTCGTTGCGCGGGGTCGCATGGCAGAAGAGCACGGAACCGAGCCCTTCGATCTCGAGCTCCTGCTGCGTAGGCACCCCGTAGGCGAACGCGATTTGCTCCTCCGAGAGCTTCGCCCTTTGCTCGTCGAGTGCGCCCGGGGGCGGGCCGGCCGGCCTTGGCGGGTCGCGATCGACGAGCTCCCGCTCGGCGTTTCCGCGGATGAACCGAACTCGGTCGCCGAGCTCTCTGAGCCGGTCGATCGTCTCTGCCGGACGGGGCCCACCGAGGAAGTCGCCGCCGGCGACGATCAGGTCGACGTCCTCGGGTACCTCAGCGAGAACGGCCTCGAGCGCCGGCGGGTTGCCGTGGATGTCGTAGAGCGCCGCGACGCGCATCTTTTGGCTATTCGAGGATCTCGAGCACGACGCGGTGGTGCGAGCGCGCGCCGCTGGCCCGCACGATGGCGCGCAGCGCGCGGGCGATCCGGCCCTGGCGGCCGATCACCTGGCCAACGTCGTCCTTCGCGACCCGCAGCTGGAGGACGGTTGCGCCCTCTCGCCGCACCTCTTCGACCTCGACGGCGTCCGGGTCCTCCACGAGCTGCCGGGCGAGATGAGCGAGGAGCTCAGCCACCGACTTTTGCCGCCTTCAGCAGGCGCGCGACCGTGTTGGACGGCGTCGCGCCCTTCGCGAGCCACTCCTTGACCTTGTCCTCGTCGAAGTCGATCGTCGAGGGGTCGGTCTGCGGGTTGTAGCGCCCCACGATCTCGATGAACTTGCCGTCGCGCGGCGAGCGCGAGTCGGCGACGACGACGCGGTAGATCGGGTTCTTCTTCGACCCCACTCGGGTCAAACGCATTCGTACCGCCATTTCACCTCCGGCCTGGTTGTTGAGCTTGCTGCAAGAGGTCCGGGGGGAGCCCCGGCATCTTCAGCATGGGGGAACCCATGGTTCCCCCATGAGCCCCTCCTTTACACCTTCCGTTGGTCCACATTACTTAGGCTGCGCTCGGGCAAAGCCCGGCTCCGCCCGCGATTCAGTTTCTCGATGTCGTTCACCGACGGCCTTGTTGTTGAGCTTGCTGCAAGAGCTCGGGTGGGAGCCCCGGCATTTTGCCCTTCTTCATCTGCTTCATCATCTTCTGCATCTGCTTGCGGGCCGAGAGCAGCTGGTTCACCTGCTGCATCGTCGTCCCGCTCCCGGCCGCGATCCGCTTGCGCCGCGAGCCGTCGATCAGGTGCGGCATCCGGCGCTCCTTGGGCGTCATCGAGAGCACGATCGCCTCCACCTTGGACATGTCCCTTTCGTTCACGTCGAGCCCCTGGAGCTGCTTGCCGAGGCCCGGGATCATCGAGAGCACGCCTTTCAGCGGCCCCATGCGCCGCAACATCTTGTAGCTCGCGAGGAAGTCGTCGAACGTGAACTCCCCTGCCAGCAGCTGCTGCTCCAGCCGCGCCTGCTCGTCCTCCTCGACCGCCTCCTCCGCCTTCTCGATCAGCGTCAGCACGTCGCCCATGCCGAGGATGCGGGAGGCCATGCGGTCGGGGTGGAAGTACTCGAGCTGGTCGAGCTTCTCCCCGACCGAGGCGAGCTTGATCGGCTTGCCGGTGACCGCCTTCACCGAGAGCGCGGCGCCGCCGCGAGCGTCACCGTCGAGCTTGGTCAGGACGACTCCGTCGAAGGCAACTCGCTCCTGGAAGGCCTCGGCGACCGACACCGCTTCCTGGCCCGTCATCGCGTCAAGCACCAGCAGGACGTTCGTCGGCTTCGCCGCCTTGCGGACCGCGGCGAGCTCCTCCATCAAGGGCTCGTCGACATGGAGCCGGCCGGCCGTGTCGAGCACGACGACGTCGCGCCCCTGGCTGCGGGCCTGCTCGATGCCCTCGGTGACCGCGGACACGGGATCGCCGGCGGTGTAGACCGGTATCTGGAGCTGCAGGCCGAGCTGCTCGAGCTGCTCGACCGCGGCGGGCCGCTGCAGGTCGGCGGCGACGAGCGCGGGCGAGTGTCCCTCCTTGCGGAGGAGCAGGGCGACCTTGGCGGCCGCGGTCGTCTTCCCCGCGCCCTGGAGCCCGGCGAGCAGGATCACCGTCGGGGGCTTGCTCGCAAACGCAAGCTTCGAGTCCCCGCTGCCCATGAGCGCCGTCAGCTCCTCGTGCACGATCCGCACGACCTCCTGGCCCGGCGTGAGGCTCTTCGTGACGTGGGCCCCGAGCGCTCGCGCACGCACGCGCGCGACGAAGTCCTTCACGACCTTGAAGTTGACGTCCGCCTCGAGCAGGGCGAGGCGGATCTCGCGCATGGCTCGCGAGACCGAATCCTCGTCGAGCCGTCCGCGCCCGCGCACGTCGTGCAGGGCCGCCTGAAGCCGGTCTGAGAGGGCGTCGAACACCGAGCCAGTGTACTTGCGGCCTTTGGGCCGACTCGAAGGCCGTCGTACACTCGTGGCATGGCCGTTTTGCGGAAGACCGTGACGGTCCTCTTCTGCGACGTCGCCGACTCGACGCCGCTCGGCGAGCGGCTCGATCCGGAGGTTCTGCAGCGGGTCCTCTCGCGCTACCACCAGGACGTGAAGACGGTGCTCGAGCGGCACGGGGGCACCGTCGAGAAGTTCATCGGCGACGCGGTGATGGCGGTCTTCGGCATCCCGACCCTGCACGACGACGACGCGCTGCGAGCGGTTCGCGCCGCCACGGAGCTGTGGACGGCGCTAGCAGAGCTGAACGGGGGGCTCGAGCGCGACTTCGGGGTCGAGATCTCGGTGTGCACCGGCGTCAACACGGGCGAGGTGGTGGCGGGCGACCACTCGAGCGGCCAGGCGTTTGCGACCGGCCACGCGGTCGTCGTCGCCGAACGCCTCCAGAAGGCGGCACGCGGCGGCGAGATCCTGCTCGGCGACGCGACTCGCCGGCTCGTCGAGAACGCGGCGCTCGTCGAGCCGGTGGATCCGATCCAAGTCAAGGGCAAGAAGGACGCCGTCGAGGCCTGGCGGCTGATCGGCGTCCTGGAAGGCGCACCGGCCTTCGCGCGCCGGCTCGACGCGCCGATGGTGGGCAGGGAGGAGGAGCTCGCCACGCTTCGGACTGCCTTCGACGAGGCGGTGCAGGAGCGCGAATGCCGGCTGGTCACGGTCGTCGGCTCGGCGGGGATCGGGAAGTCCAGGCTCGCCAAGGAGCTGCTGGCGAACGTCGGTGAGGAGGCTTCGGTCCTGATCGGCCGCTGCCTGCCCTACGGCGAGGGGATCACGTACTGGCCGCTTCGCGACGTCGTGCGCGAGGCCGCAGGGGATTTGACCCAGGCTCGGATCGAAGTGCTGATCGAGGGAGATGAGGATGCCGAGCGCATCGCTGCCCGCATCGCAGGCGCCGTCGGCGTCGCCGAGCACGCCGGTGCGGCCGAGGAGACGAACTGGGCCGTGCGGCGCCTGCTCGAGCGGCTGGCCGGCGACCGGCCGCTGATCGTCGGCTTCGACGACCTCCAGTGGGCTGAGCCGACGTTCCTCGAGCTCGTCGAGTACCTCGTCGGGTGGAGCCATGACGCCCCGATCCTCATCGTCTGCCTGGCGCGCCCGGAACTGCTCGACAAGCATCCGACGTGGCTCGCAATCTCGCCGACCTCGACCTCGATCACGCTCGAGCCGCTCTCGGAGGACGAGGCGGAGTCGCTTCTGGTGGGGCTCATGCGTGGCGAAGCCGAGCTGAGCTCCGACCTGCTCGCGAGGATCACGCAGGCCGCCGAGGGCAACCCGCTCTTCGTCGAGCAGATGCTCGCGATGATCATCGAGGAGGGAGCGCCCGCAACCGGGCTTTCGATCCCGCCCTCGATCCACGCGCTCCTCGCCGCGCGTCTCGATCGGCTGGAGCCGGAGGAGCGGGCCGTGATCGAGCGAGCCTCGGTCATCGGCAAGGAGTTCTGGCGCGGCGCCGTTGTCGACCTCTCCGACGACGAAGCGCAGTCCTCGGCCGGGACGCACTTGATGACGCTGATGCGGAAAGACCTGATCCGGCCCTCCCGGTCGATCTTCCCCCGAGAGGACGGCTTCCGCTTCCGACACATCCTCATCCGCGATGCGGCGTATCTGGGCATTCCGAAGAAGACTCGCGCGGAGCTGCACGAACGCTACGCAGACTGGCTGGAGCAAACGGCGGGTGAGCGGGCCGGCGAGCTCGAGGAGATCCTCGGCTATCACCTCGAGCAGGCTTACCGCTACCGCGAAGAGCTCGGGCCGGTCGATGAGCAGGGCACGGCCATTGCAGCACGGGCGGGCGAGCGGCTGGGAGCGGCCGGCCGCCGGGCGATCGTCGGCGGCGGGGACGCCGGAGCAGCGGCCAGCCTCATCTCGCGGGCCGTCTCACTTCTCCCAAGCGACCATCCCGTCCGCGGCGAGCTCCTGACCGAGCTGGCGAGTGCGCTGATGATGACCGGTAACTTCGACCGCGCAGACGAGATCCTCGGCGAGGCGCTGAGCGCGGCGCTCGCCACCGACGATGCCCGCCTCGAAGCGCGGGCGCTGATCGAGCGCGAGTTCTTCAAGATCTTCGCGGGATCGCAGGAGGCGACCTCGACGATCCCCGAAGTGACGGCCCGGGCAATCCCTGTCCTCGAGGAGGCGGGCGACGACCTCGGCCTCGCACGAGCGTGGCGCCTGCAGGGCGAGGTCGCGGTCCTGGCCGGCCACTGGGGAGCGCGCGCAGAGACGCTCGAGCGCGCGCTCGAGCACGCACGGCTGGCGGCGGACGAGCGAGAGGAGGCGACGCTCGTCGGCTTGCTCGTCATGGCGCTCTACTTCGGCCCCACTCCGGTCGAGGAAGCCATCTCCCGCTGCGAGCGCTTCCTGACCGAGGTGAGCGGACAGCGCTCGATCGAAGCGGCGATCTGGAGCAGTCTCGCCGGCCTGGTAGCCATGCGCGGCGACTTCGACGAGGCGCGGGAGCTCTGGGCAGCAGCCTGCAACCAGTACGAAGAGCTGGGGCTCGGCTATCGGAGGGCCGTCCGAGCTGTGATCGCAGCCGATATCGAGGCGCTCGCCGGTGACCACGAAGCGGCCGAGCGGGAACTCCGGTGGGGCTATGACACTCTCGAGCGCATGGGCGAGAAGGGGGCGCGGGCCGTGCTAGCGGCCTACCTGGCCGAGTCCCTCGCCAGGAGGGCGCGCGACGACGAGGCGGCCGGCTTCGCCGAGATTGCCGCAACGCTTGCGGCAGCCGATGACCTCGTGCCCCAGGTCCTGTGGCGGAGCGTCCGGGCCAGCGTCCTCGCGCGGCGCGGCGAGCTCGCTCAGGCCGAGCGGCTCGCGCGTGAGGCCGCAGCGATGGTCGAGAGCACGGATTTCCCGGATCTCCAGGCGGTGACGTCTCTGGCCCTAGCGGAGGTCCTGGAGTCGGCGGGGAAAGCGGAGGAGGCCGCGGAGCTCATCGTCCGCGCGCAGGCGATCTACGAGCGAAAAGGGAATGTCGTCGCCGTAGGTCGTATGGTCCGCGAGGTCAACACGAACTGGAGGCGCTCATGAAGTCCGAAGACGAAGAATGGTTCGAGGGATCAAGCGAGGTCAGCTTCGCCGAGGCCGCGCGTGACGCCGTCGAGCATGCCGAAAGGGAGTTCACGCGGCGGGGCCAGCGGTTTCCGGAAGAGTACGACGTTCGCCTACGGGTAACCGCGGAGGGTCCGCTCAGCGGCTACAAGGTGCTGATCTCACCGCACGGCTGAGAGATGCGTGAACAACCGGTTCCGCCGCCGCAGCCTGAGCCTCCGCCGCAACCGGAGCCTCCTCCCGACGACCCGACCCCTCCGGACGAGCCGCCGCCGGTAGGCCCGGAGATCCCACCGGTGGGGCCCGAGCTTTCGGCCTGAGAGGGGTTATTCTCGCCGCCCCACGACAAAGGAGCGGAGAGAAATGGCAGACGTCGCAAAGGTCGTAACGGTGATCGGATCGTCGCCGGAGAGCTTCGCCAAGGCAGCCGACGCAGCGGTTCAGGAGGCGGCCAAGACGATCCGCGGCATCAGCGGGGCAGACGTCGTCTCGATGAGTGCGGTGGTCGAAGGCGACCGGATCGCCACGTACCGGACGACCGTCAACATCGCGTTCGGAATCGAGCGGAGCTAGCTAGTAGGCAGCCGGAAATCGCGAAAACTCGATGCCCGCGTACCGGGTTCGAGGTTGGCCCGGGGACGGGGCGCCGAAGCGCCCCGTCTGACAGGCGATCGGGCTACTTGGTCTCTACCGGGACTGTCATGTGCTTCACCGGATCGTCGTGCTGCCCGGTCCCTGCGTAGTGCGCGACCGCCGTCGCCACTCCGAGGAGCGCAACGATCACGAACGCGAGGATGATCGTCAGCTTGCGCATGATCAGCACCCGTACCAGCCCGACCAGGCGCCGTTGCCGTGGACGATGAGGTTCGCGCAGCGGCTGAAGCTGCGGTCCACCCCACTCCAGCTCCACCGGAAGATGGCGATTCCCTTCAGCTGGATACGAGGACACCCGGTGCAACCCGACACAACGTGGTGCGACACGCCGCTTGGGTGGTAGTACCCCTGCGTCTCCTGCCAGTGCGAGGACTGGTCGCGGCTCGTGATGACGCTGCCGTTGTAACAGACGACCGGGCGATAGTAGTGGTGCCAGTTGTTGTCTCCCAGCCACCAGAAGCTGCCCCATTGGAGGAAGTACCAGCGGTAGCAGGCCTGGGCGGCGGTGTTCTGTTTCACGACCTCGCCGACGACCTCCTTTTCCTCCCCGCCGCAGGTGGCCGGCTCGGCACAGACATCGGAGCCCTCGGGCGCAGCGATGGGCGCGGCGAAGGGCGTCGTGGTCGTGCCGTTGTCAGCCAGGGCCGGCGAAGCCAGCACTAATCCGCCGGCAAGGAGAATCAGGAGTGGGATTCTGCGCGTCGTTGGCATCGCCTACCTCCGTCGTTTCGTCGAGGAAACCTCCGCCGCCGATTAAAACTGGTGCTTTCCTGCGCATTTGCGCCGGATGTGTGCCAGCTTCGCGGCGCTGTGGCTAGCCGGAGATCAGTGCCCGTGCGAAGTCGCGCGGGTTGAAGGGGCGCAGATCCTCCACGCCCTCCCCCACGCCGACGAGCTTGACCGGTAGCCCGAGCTCGTGGGCGATCGCAAGGGCGACGCCGCCTTTTGCCGAGCCGTCGAGCTTCGTGAGCGCGACTCCGGTCACCTGGACCGCCTCGCCGAAGAGCTGCGCCTGGCGGACGCCGTTCTGGCCGCTGGTCGCGTCGACGACGAGCAGCGTCTCGTGTGGCGCGCCGTCCAGCCTGCCTTCGATCACGCGCCGGACCTTCGCCAGCTCCTCCATCAGGTTCGTCTGGGTGTGCAGCCGGCCTGCGGTGTCGACGACGACGACATCGCGGCTCCTTGCGGACGCCGCCTCGACCGCGTCGTAGGCGACCGCGGCCGGATCGCCGCCTCGCTCCGAGCCGACGAAATCCGCATGGGCGCGATCGGCCCAGATCTCGAGCTGCTCCTCCGCAGCGGCCCGGAAGGTGTCGGCGGCCGCGACGATCACCGAGCGCCCGTGCTCATGCAGGTGATAGGCGAGCTTGCCGATCGTCGTCGTCTTCCCCGTGCCGTTGACGCCGACGACGAGGAGCACGCTCGGCCGCTCTTGCACTGCGAGGGTCGCGGGCGCGCCGAGCATTGCCGAGGCTTCCTCGACGAGCGCCTCGGTGAGGTCGCCCAGCTCGCCGCGCGCCTCGAGCCGCCGCACGAGCTCCGCGGTCGCCGGGACGCCCACGTCCGCGGCGATCAGCGCTTCTTCGAGCCGCTCCCAGGCCTCGTCGTCAGTGGGGTCGAACGCTGCCGCGGCGAGCTGGTCGGTCAGAGCGCGGCGGCTCTTGCCGAGCGAGTCCCGCAGCCGCCCGAAGAAGCCGGGCTCGGCCTGAACCTCTTCCTGCGGCTCCTCGTCGCCGAGGAGCGCAGCCCACGTGGTCAAGCCGCAACGGCTTCGCGGGGCAGGCGCCGCGACACGACTTGCGAGACTCCGTCGGCGCCCATCGTCACGCCGTAGAGGATATCCGCGGCCTCCATCGTCTTCTTCTGGTGCGTGATGACGATGAACTGCGCCCGCTCCGAGTAGTGGCGGAGCAGCTCGACGAACCGCCCGATGTTCGCGTCGTCGAGGGCGGCCTCGACCTCGTCGAGCAGGTAGAAGGGGTGCGGACGTGCGAGGAAGAGGGCGAAGAGGAAGGAGATCGCGCCTAGCGCCTTCTCGCCGCCGGAAAGCAGCGAGAGCCGCGTCACGCGCTTCCCGGCGGGCCTGAGCTCGATCTCGATCCCAGTCTCGGTGTCCTCGTCCTCGCCTTCGAGCTCCGGCTCGGTGAGCCGCAGACGGCCCTCTCCGCCGGGGAAGAGCGTCGCTGCGACCTCCTGGAAGTGGTCGCGGACCGATGTGAAGGTCTCCTCGAAACGGCGCTCGACGGTCTCGGCGAGCTCGTCGCGCAGGCTCTTGAGCTCCTTCAGGCTCCGTTCGAGGTCAGCTGTCTGCTCGCGGAGCTCGGTCAGCCGCTCCTTCTCGCGCTCGTACTCCTCCTTGGCCAGCGGGTTGACGCTGCCGAGGGCCTCGCGCCGCCGTTCGAAGCGCTCGAGCTTCGCTTCGAGCTCGTCGGTGTCGTCGCCCCCGGCCGGCTCGGCACCGGCTTCCTCGATCCGGCGCGCGAGCTCCTTCGCCTCGGCCGCGAGCGTCGCCAGTTCGACGTCGACCGCTGCGGCGCGCTCGGCGGCCGCGGCCGCAGTCCGCCTCATCTCGGCCTCGCGGGCCCCGAGCTCACGGAGCTCCTCGCCCAGCTGCCGTGCGCGCTCGCCGCGGGCGTCGGCCCGCGCCCCGAGGCTGGGCTCGAACCGGGTCGCACGTTTTGCAGCCTCGGTGAGGCTTGCGACGAGCCGCTCCGCCGCCTCGGCAAGCCGTGAGTCCGGGCGCGCAGGCTCGGCAGCAGCACGTTCCGCACCCTGTTCCAGCTCCTGGATCTCGGCCTCGATCGAGCGGCGGCGCGCCTCGAGCTCGAGCAGGACGGCCTCGGCCGCCTCGCCCGCGTACCAGAGCTCGCCTCGCCCAGGGTCGTACGCGAAGCCCTCGCGCGTCACGGAGAGCTCAGTCGCATCCAGTAGTTGCTCCTTGGCGACGATCGGCGCCTCCGGCTTCGCGCCGCCGACGACGACACCGAGGTTGCCGAGGCCGGCGGCCCGCGCCTGCTCGAGCAGCTTGAGCCCCGTCGCCGCATCGGGCGCGAGCACGGCCGCTGCCCGCCAGGCGAGCGCGGCCGCGACGGCACGCTCGTCTCCGTCTTCGACATCCAGCGACGAGAGGACGAGGCGCTCACCCTGCTCGGCGAGCGCGCGTGCGGCCGGCGGCAGGCCCTCGAGCTCCGCGAGCGTGCGCTCGAGCGCGCCGAGCCGCTCCCGGGCAAGGCGAGCCTCTTCGAGCAAGCGCTCGCGCTCGGGCGAGCGAACCGGGGGCGGGTCGGCACGCAAGCGCTCGGCGAGAGCGTGGGCGCTCTCTCGGCGCAGCTCGAGCCGCTCGGCGGCGCTCTTCAGGCGGTAGAGGCCGGCCGTGGCCTCCTCCCTGCTCCCGGCCGCGCCGACGAGCTCGCCTTCGACCCGGTCGCGCTCACGCAGGAGAGCGTCGAGGTCCTTCGCGGTGCGATTCCGGGCGAGCGTTGCCGCCTCGCGGCGCTCCCCCGCTTCGGCCCGGCGCTCTTCGACGCCGGCGAGCTCGAGCTGCGCGATCCGCGCGCGGATCGAGCCGATCTCGACGCGCAGCTTCTCGGCGCGCTCGGCCGCGGTCGCCTGGAGGGCGAGCGGGCGCAAACGCTTCTTCACCTCGGCCTCGAGGTCGCGGGCACGCTCGACGTCGACCGCGACGCGCGCAAGCTTCAGCTCGGCCCGATGGCGGCGCCGCTTAAAGCGCCCGAGCCCTGCGGCTTCCTCGACGAGCAGGCGGCGCTCCTCGGGCTTGCTCGACAGGATCTCCTCGACGCGCCCCTGGCTGATGATCGAGCCCATCTGGCCGCCGAGCCCGACGTCGGCGAGCAACTCGACGAGGTCGGTGCGCCGTACGGGCGAGCGGTTGACGAGGTACTGCCCCTCGCCGCCGCGGTGCAGGCGGCGCAGGAACGAGACCTCGGCGAACGGCAGCTCTGCCAGCGCCCCGTCCTCGTTGTCGAAGAGGAGCTCCACCTCGCAGAAATCGGCCGGGGCCCGGTCGTCGCCGCCGGAGAAGAGCACGTCGTCGGGCTTTTCGGCCCGAAGCTCGCTCGGGGCGAGGCTGCCGGCGGCCCAGAGCAGTGCGTCGGAGATGTTCGACTTCCCCGACCCGTTCGGCCCGACGACCACGGCGACGCCGCGCTCGAGCCGAACCTCGACAGGGTCCGGGAACGACTTGAAGCCGCGCAGCTTGATCGCACGTAGGTGCACGCGGGCCGAAGTTTGACGAGCCGCCAGGACGCCGCGTCAGCTGCCGGTCGGGGCTTCCTGGGGCTCCGCGCCCAACGCCGCCGGCAGCGGCATCTCAGCGACTGGAAGCTCGAACGAAAATGTCGAGCCCTCACCGTGGTCCGATTGCACCCAGATCCGGCCGCCCATTCGGCGCACGAGCTCGCTGCAGATGTAGAGCCCGAGCCCGGTACCGCCAACACCTCGGGTCATCTCGGGATCGAGCCGGTAGAACTTGTCGAAGATCCGCTCCTGCTCGACCTCGGGGATCCCGAGCCCCTCGTCGCTGACATAGAAGCGCACGGCGTCCTCCGCCTGGTCGATTCCGACCTCGACGCGTCCGCCGTCGGGCGAGTACTTGATCGCGTTCTCGACGAAGTTGACGAGGACCTGGCGGGCCTTGTCGCGATCGGCGGCTACGGACGTCGTCGGCTCCTCCGGAAGAGCAAGGTCCAACGTGACGGTCGGTGGTAGATGTGCGCGCCTTGCTTCGACGACGCGCTCGACGAGCTCGGCTGGGTCAAACGGCTCGCTCGCGAGGTCGAGGCGCCCTGCGTCGAGCTGGCTCGCAAGCAGAATCTCGTTCACGATCCTGCTCAGCCGCTCCGATTCGTCGGTGATCAGCGAGATGAAGCGGGCGCGGCCCGCTTCATCGAGCGCGAAGTCGTGTCGGCTTAGTGTCTGAGCGGCGCCGTACACGGCCGCGAGCGGCGTCCGTAGCTCGTGAGAAGCGGTCGTCACGAACTCCGCCTTGAGCTCGTCGAGGCGGCGCGCCTCCGTAACGTCGCGGAACGCATAGACGGTGCCGCCGAAGAAGTTGACGCCCACAATCGAAAACCAGCGCTCCCCGTTAGGCGTCTCGAAGGGAACGGTCTGCTCCTGCCTTGGATCCGCCGAGCCCTCGATCGGAATCCGCTCAGCGAGCTCTGGCCAGTCAGGGAGAACGTCTGTCGCAGGGCGATGGAGCACGGCGCTCGCAGCCAATCCCGTCATCGCCTCGGCGGCCGGGTTCCACAGTTGAATCACGCCTGCGCGGTCGAGAAGGAAGACACCGTCCGCCACGTATGTCAGCACGCGGGCAGCTTCGGCACGCTCCTCGACCTCCGCGTATAGACGGGCGTTGTCGATCGCGAGCGCCACCCTGCGCGCCAGGTCGCGGATGAGGCCAAGATCGCCTGCGTCAAATCTCCGGCCCGGCGTTGTCGAGATGATCGTCACCGCACCGACGACGCGGTCGCGCACGAGCAATGGGAGGCACATATAGGACTCGGCTTCAATCCCGCTGACGGACGGGGTCGTCGTCGGCGCAGAGTCGGGGGCCGGAACGATCTCCGCTCGCTGCCTGGCGACGACGCGCTTTGCGACCTGGTCTGGATTCTCGTCGGGCCCACGCTGCGCCGCTTGGCCGGCGGTCAGCGGCTCCGCATGTGCGACCACGCGCCGTGAAAGCGCCCCCGCCTGGTCGCTGATGTCGAAGATGCACCAATCGGCGAAACGTCGCACAGCGAGCTCGGCGATCTGACTGAGCGCCTGCCCGTAGTCGTGCGAGCCAGCGAGCGCGTCCGTGCTTCGGGCCAAGAAGTTGAGCCGCCCCTCCCGATCGGTGGCGCGAGCGAGTGCTTCCCGCTCCGCTTCGTGCACCCGCGCGAGCTCTTCCGTGCCGAGCTTCTGCTCGCTGATGTCGAGCAGGTAACCCTGAATGTAGGCGGGATTGCCCTCCTCGTCGCGCACAGTGCTTGCCTCGTCACGGACCCAGATCACGTGACCGTCGCGGGCGAGCATGCGGTACTCGGAGCGAAGCGGGGCGTCAGTGCGAGCGCTCTTCGCCGCTTCTGCGAGCACCCGCTTCCGGTCGTCGGAATGGATCAGACGCGATGGGAGATCTGCCTGCGCGAGCCACTCGTCAGGCGTATAGCCGAGCAGCGCCTCTAGCTGAGGGCTGACATAGATCGGAGAGGAGCGATCACGCTTGGCATAGAGGTAGGTGACGAGCGGAAGTCGCGTGACGAGCGTCTCGTATCTCGAGTCGGCTTCCTTCGCGCTCTTCTCCGCCCGGGAGCGCTCGCTGACATCGGCCGCGATGGCGACGGCTCCACCAGATTCCAGGGATCCGTTGCCAACAGGCGCGACAGTCAGTGAGGCCAGAAAGGTCTCGCCATCGGCTCGCCGCTGGACGATGTCCCGGTGGACCGTTGTGCCGTCGCGAACCTGCTCGAGGAGGTGATCGATCTCGGCGACTCGTTCCTCTGTCGCTAGAGCGCTGAGTCGGCGGCCCTCGACATCGTTCGAGGAATAGCCGTAGATCGCTTCCGCGCCCTGGTTCCAGTTCGTGATCGCTCCATCTCGATCGAGGTCGACGATCGCCTCTGCTGCGGTCTCGCGAATCGCGCTCAATTCCGTGAGAGCGAGGACGCGCTCTCGCTCCCGGCGGCGGAAACGAGCGCCGAGCAGGCCGGTTGCGATGGCCAGTGCGGCGCCGACCGGAAGTGCGAGCGCTACTCGCCCCGGGCGATCGACGACGACCGCGACCGACCCGAGGCCTGCGAGGAGCGCGACGAGACCCGGGAGCGGGCCGCCGAGGAAACCGGCGAGCCCGCCGATGACCAGCGCCAGCGCGGTGAGGAGCTCCGGCGGCGCGTAGGAGGACGCCGTGAAGGGAAGAACGACCGCGGCCGCAAGCGCCGCGCCGACGGCGGCTGCGAGCCAGGGCTGAGCGAAGCGTCTTGGCGACATGAATAGCGATCGCAGGGGTGAACCGCGATTCTAAGGTGAGATGCTTATTGTGTAAATGAGTGGGCCCTCCTCCTTTCTCGAGGAGAGCGGCAGCTCAGGCCGTCGAGAGCTTGGCGAGCGCCTCCCGGGCGGCTTCTTGCTCGGCGGCCTTCTTCGAGGGACCCTTTCCGACACCGGCTTCCTCGCCGTCGATGACCGCGGCGGACGTGAACGTGCGGTCGTGCGGCGGCCCGTCGACGTCGAGCACTGAGTAGGTGACCGAACGACCGAGCCGGGCGAGAGCCTCCTGGAGCTCGGTCTTGTGGTCGACATAGGTCGTGAGCGCGTACTCGATCCGGCCGGCGAAGGCGCCGACGACGGCGTCCTCGATCCGCTCGAAGCCGTACTCGAGGAAGAGAGCGCCGAGCGCAGCCTCGAGCAGAGCCGCGAGCACGTTTCGGTTTCGCGAGAGGCGATCGAGCTCTTCCTGGGGCACCGACACCGCCGCCTGCCTGACCATCCGCTCGCCGAGGCCGAGCTCTCGGGCGACCACGGCGCAGCTCGCGCGCGAGACGACGTGCGAGCGAATCTTCGCGAGCTGTCCCTCGGCGAAGTCCGGATAGCGCTCGTATAGCTCACGGGCCACGGCGAGCTCGAGCACGCTGTCGCCGAGGAACTCGAGCCGCTCGTACGACGAGGCCCGATCGGGCGCCCAGGACGTGTGCGTGAAGACGTTCTCCAGCCGCTCGGGCGGAAGCTCGTCGATGAGGCGTTCTAAAGCGGCGTTACTGGTGCGAGGAGACGTAGTCGACGGCCTGACCGACGGTCTGGATCTTCTGAGCGTCCTCGTCCGAGATCTTGATCCCGAACTGGTCCTCGAGCTCCATGATCAGCTCGACGAGATCGAGCGAGTCTGCCTCGAGATCCTCCTGGAACGAAGCTTCCTCGGTGATCTCATTCTCTTCCACGCCGAGTTGCTCGGTCAGGACCTCTTTCACTCGCTCGAAGACTTCCTCACGGGACGCAGCCATTTCACCTCGCTTGGGGACTAGGGGTCTCGGGGCGCGCGGATGCTAACACGGTCTGGTGGAGCCGCTCGGCAAGCCGATCCACGAGCCGATGTTCGACGCCTCGTGCGGCCAGGGCGATCGCATTTGCGATCGCGCGGCTGGAAGAGTTGCCGTGCGCGATGACCGCGAGCCCGCGCAGCCCGAGCAGATACGCGCCGCCGTAGGTGTCAGGATCCAGGCGATCCCGCAGGTGACGGGCCGCGGGCCTGATCAGAAGCCCGCCGATCTTGCCCCGAGTGGACGAGCCGATCTCCTCGCGCAGCCCCTCCATCAGCGTCGTGATCGTCCCCTCCAGGAGCTTGAGGCAGACATTGCCCGTGAAACCGTCGCAGACGACGACGTCGCCCGCGCGCCGCAGGAGGTGGCGGCTCTCGACGTTCCCACCGAACCGGAGGTCGCTCTCGGCAAGCAGCGCATGCGCCTCGAGGGTCAGCTGGTTGCCTTTCTCGGGCTCCTCGCCGATGGAGAGCAGCCTGACCTCGGGATTCGTGATCTCGAGCATCTCCTCCGCGAAGATCGCGCCCATCTGGGCGAACTGGTACAGGTGCTCGGGTCGGGCATCCGCGTTCGCACCGGAGTCGAGGAGTACCGAGGGGCCGTCCCGGGCCGGGATGACCACGGCGATCGCGGGCCGGTCGACATCGGCGAGTCGCCGCACGTTGAAGAGGCAGGCCGCGAGCATCGCGCCGGTGTTCCCCGCCGAGACGACGGCCTCGGCCTCACCCTCGCCGACCGCGCGGCAGGCGGCGACGAGCGAGCTGTCCGGCTTGCCGCGCACGGCCTCGACCGGCTTTTCGTGCATCTCGATCGTGTCGGCCGCCTCGACGAGCTCGAGCCCTTTTGCATCGAGGCCGGGCGGCCCGTAGACGATCGGCCTGACGGCGTCCGAAGCGGCCTCGAGGGCGCCGGCGACGATCTCGACTGGCCCTCGGTCGCCGCCCATGGCGTCGACGGCCACGCGAACCGGGTTCGCCGCCAAAGGCTCTAAGGCGCGGGAGCCCTGAGCGGCTCGACTTCGCGACCGCGATACGTCTTGCACGTCGGGCAGACGCGGTGCGGCTGCTTCGGCTGATGGCAAACAGGACACTCGTTGACGCGCGGCGCCTCGAGGCGATGCTGCGCGCGCCGCTTGTCGCGGCGGGCCTTCGTCTGTCTGCGCTTCGGAACTGCCATGGCCGGCCGCGCAGTATAGCCACCGACCCCTTTCAGCCATGTCCGGTGTCAGACGCCGCACATGTCCGCCGATCGTGCCGCCATCGTGACGAAAGACGCTGGCGGCGGGAAGCGCGGACGAACTGACCGTAGCCTGGGAATGTGCCCAGATCCCCTCGGTTGCAGATTCCCGGCGGCACCTACCATGTCACCTCGCGTGGCAACCGCCGCCAAGCCATCTACCACGACGATCACGATCGCCGCTACTTTCTGGCGCTACGCGACCGCGTGATCGGCCGGTACAGCTGGCGCCTACGCGCCTATTGCCTGATGACTAACCATTTTCACCTGCTGATCGACACCCCAAGGCCGACTCTGTCGGAGGGGATGCAGCGCCTGCAGTGCAACTACGCTGCGTACTTCAACGAACGCCATTCGCTTGACGGCCATGTCTTCCAACAGCGCTTTGGCTCGCGGCTCATCGAAAAGGAGGCGCATCTCCTCGAAGCGCTGAGGTACATCGCATTCAATCCGGTCCGTGCCGGCTTGTGTGACCGTCCTTCGGAGTGGCCGTGGAGCAGCTTTTACGCCGCCGACGACTTGGTCTTCGACTGCTGACCGATCCGAACGGAACCTGTCCGGCGTCCGACACTGGCCAGGGCCCTTAGAGGCGGTCTTTGAGCTCGGACAAGGCGGCCCAGCGCGAGTCGATCTCCTCCTCGTCATGGGCGTGCGGCTCAACGTTCAGGTCGCGGCCGCACACGGGGCAGAGCCCGGCGCAATCCGCCCGGCAGAGGATCTTGTCCGGAAGCTCGAGCACGAGAGCGTCCCGGGCCCAAGCGGTGAGATCGAGCTGGTCGTTCTCGATGTAGGGCGTCTTGAGCTCGTCCGAGCCTTCGGAGCTCGTCGCGTGATACTCGCGCGCGGCGATGTCGACGTCGACGACGGCATCGGCGAGGCACCTGTAGCAGGGGCCGTGGAGCCGCGTTCGGAAGCGCAGCTCGAAGACGGTTCCGCTGGAGGCCCTGGAGACGACGAACTCCGCCGGCATCTTCTCGGGCACCGGCAGGTACCGCTGGCCGCCGAGCCGGAGCGGCTCCAGCGCGACCTCCTTCTTCTCGCGATGCTCCTCGCCGGGCCTCAGCCGGATCGAGCGCAGGCTGAAGCTGGTCATGGGACCAGAGTAGCGCGCGCGGCTGAGTTAGTAGGAGGGCTGGTCGTTGTCGGAGCCCGGTGCGCCGACGCCGGCGACCACCGTCTCCTGCGAACGCTCGTGCAGCCGCTCCCGGCCACGCTTGACCGCGCCGAGGAACTTGTCGAGATTGACCTCGAGCGTCGAGAGGATCGAGTCGGCCCAGTCCTCCATCTCGAGCCTCGTCTCGCGGGCCTGGCGCCGGGCATCTTCGAGGATGTCCTGAGCCTGGCGCTCCGCAAGCTTGACGATCTCGGTTTGCGAGGCCTCACGAGTGGCCTGCTCACGGGCTTCGCCGAGCAGACGGTCGCACTCGCGCTTCGCCTCGGCGAGCATCTCCTGCCGTTCCTTGACGATCCAGCGCGCCTGCTTGATCTCTTCCGGGATTGTGGCGCGCATCTGGTCGAGGATCTCGTAGATCTCTTCGCGGTCGATCCTGACCTGGTCGGTCAAAGGGACGGCCTTAGCGTTGTGAACCAGGTCGTCGAGCTTGTCGATGAGTACTAGGACATCCATAGGTCTTCAAAGTGTAGTTGGTTCGAGCGGA
>Ga0307278_10000222_pt1 | contig 29683 bp, 30 predicted proteins | sample ER_DNA_117_FD_194482 | JGI IMG/M metagenome (GOLD analysis project Ga0307278, IMG submission 194482) | Bulk soil microbial communities from the East River watershed near Crested Butte, Colorado, United States - ER_DNA_117 | ecosystem: Environmental > Terrestrial > Soil > Floodplain | place...
CTGGAAGCTGGGCGATCCCGCCCATCAGCTGCGCGAACGTGTCGCGCTGCGGGCTGACCGCCTTACGTAGACCGACGAGCCTGCGCTTCATCCGGAAGATCTCTTGCAGTTGCCGGTCGTCGGCCTTGAGGAAGATCGCATCTTCGAGCTCGTCGATGCGGTCGTCGAAAGTCGCGAGCATCGGGAAGAAGCTGTCGACCAGCCCATCGATGACCCGGTAGAGGAGCAGGGAGGGTTGTTCAATCCCCTTCTCGCGGCGTCGATAGCGGCGGCGAATCTCGGCGAAGGCTGGGCAATCGTCGCGGTGGACGGTGATCAGGAAGCGCTCGGAGTAAAAACAGTGCACCTCGACGAGTCGGTCGTCGTCCGGCGCAGCGCCATAGACGACGACGAAGACGAAGTCGTCGTATTCGTCGAGCTTGGCTCGCTGATCGAACTGCTCCGAGTCTTCGATTGCGAGCGGATGGAACTTGAACACATCGCGGAGGATCTGAAAGTCCGCTTCACTCGGTCGATCGAGGTCGAGCCAGAAAAAGCCATCGTCGGCGAGCAACCGTTCGACGGTGTCACGATCGAAGCGGATCTCGCTGCTGCCCCGATCGTCGACGACGTAACAGACCAAGGGGCGGGTGCGATCCGTAGCTATGCCGGCTCGATTCGCGCTGCCATCGAGATCCCGCTCGGGCATTCGGCCCCCATCAGATCCTCCTGAATCGCTTGCCTTTGAGGCTCGTCCGGCTCGGTCGTGAGCGCTATCGGGTAGCGAGCCCATCTCGATAGGACCGGGCACCCATCCGTAGATACGAGCGCCGTCTGCGGCATCCGGCGCTAGTGAATGGTCTTCTGACCCCATAGCCGCTACGCCCGTTTCAGGGCAGTCTGGAACTTATCGCCGAGCAGCGTCATGGACGCTCGGCCAAAACCGCGAGCACAGCTCGCGGGGAATAGGAGCTAACCGATGCCCACCTCGCGTCTCTACCAACTCACCGAACACGGCCAAAGCGTCTGGATCGACTACCTGTCGCGTGACCTACTGCGCTCGGGGACGCTTCGGCGAATGATCGACCAGGACGCCGTGGTCGGCGTGACTTCGAACCCGACGATCTTCCAACGAGCGCTCGCGGACCTGGGCGCCTACGACGAACAGCTCGCCGAGCTCGCCGCCGAGCAGAGCCCGAAGGAGCGGTTCGTGCAACTCGCCGCCCGCGACGTCGCCGAGGCCTGCGAACTGCTCTTCCCCGTCTGGAAGCGAACGGCGGGCCGCGACGGCTGGGTCTCGATCGAGGTCGACCCCCGCCTCGCCTACGACGCCCCGGCGACGATCGAGGAGGCAGAGCGGCTGCACCGCCTGATCGACCGGCCGAACCTGTTCGTCAAGATCGCGGCTACCGAACCGGGCCTGGTCGCGATCGAGGAGATGATCGCCCGGGGCCGCTCGATCAATGTCACGCTGATCTTCTCGCTCCAGCGCTACGCCGAGGTCGTCGAGTCTTACCTACGCGGGCTCGAGCGCCTGATCGACGCCGGCGGCGACCCGTCCTCGGTCTGGTCGGTTGCCAGCTTCTTCGTCTCACGCGTCGACACCGAGACCGACAAGCGGCTCGACGAGCTCGGCGGCTCCGACGAGCTCAAGGGAAAGCTGGCGATCGCCAATGCCAAGCTCGCCTATCACCACTGCCAGCAGATCTTCTCCGGCGAGCAGTGGGCGGCCCTGGCGGCCAGCGGCGCCCATGCCCAGCGCTGCCTGTGGGCTTCGACTTCGGTCAAGAATCCGGCCTACCGCGACACGCTCTACGTCGAGGAGCTGATCGGGCCTGAGACGATCTCGACGATGCCCGAAGAGACGATCCGCGCCTTTCAGGACCACGGCCGCGTTGCGGCCACGCTCGATCGAGACCTCGACACGGCCGAGCTGCTTCTCCGGCAACTCGCAGCCGCGGGGGTCGACTACGACGACGTCGTGGCCACGCTCGAACGCGAAGGAATCGCGAAGTTCGTCGACTCGTTCGAGGAGCTGCTCCGACGACTGGAAGCGAGAGCCCCCACAGGTTCCGTCGCGGTCCGGACATGACCGACGTCGCGTTCTGGCGCGAGCTGGCACAACAGCTGCGCGTCGACTCCATCCGTGCTAGTGCAGTTGCCAAATCCGGCCATCCGACCTCGTCGATGTCGGCCGCGGAGCTGATGGCCGTTCTGATCGCGAAGCACCTGCGGTACGACTTCGACCGCCCCGAGGAAGCAGGCAACGATCACCTGATCTTCTCCAAAGGACACGCGTCGCCGCTGCTCTACTCGGTCTACAAGGCATGTGGCGCGCTTTCCGACGACGAGCTGCTCACCTTCCGCAGCATCGGCTCGCGGCTCGAGGGGCACCCGACTCCGCTCCTCCCGTGGGTCGACGTCGCAACCGGGTCGCTGGGGCAGGGGCTCCCGATCGGCGTCGGCGTCGCGCTCGCCGCAAGGCTGGAGCAGTCGCCCGCTCGCGTCTGGGTGTTGTGTGGCGACAGCGAGATGGCCGAGGGGTCGATGTGGGAGGCCTTCGAGCACGCGGCGTTCTACGAGCTCGACAACCTGATCGCGATCCTCGATGTGAACAGGCTCGGCCAGCGCGGCGAGACAATGCACGGCTGGGATCTCTCCTCCTACCGTCGCCGAGCCGAGGCGTTCGGCTGGGCGGCGATCGAGGTCGACGGTCACGACGTCGAGGCCGTCGACCGCGCGTACGAGGAAGCGCTGTCGACGCGCGGGCGGCCGACTCTGGTCGTCGCGCGCACGATCAAAGGCAAGGGAGTGAAGGCGGTCGAGAACAAAGAGGGTTGGCACGGCAAGCCACTGGACGATCCCGAGGCCGCGATCGCCGAGCTCGGGGGCGAGCGCAGCATCGTGGTCGACGTCCACAAGCCGGAGTCGTTCCAGCCACAACGCTTTGAGCCGGCTCCGCTCGATCTCCCGAGCTACGACGTCGGCGACCAGGTCGCAACCCGCAAGGCGTACGGCGACGCGCTCGTAGCGCTCGGGAAGGCTGACGGCGCCATTGTCGGCCTCGATGGTGAGGTAAGCAACTCGACCTTCGCAGACGAATTCGCCAAGGAGTTCCCCGAGCGATACTTCGAGATGTACATCGCCGAGCAGCAGCTCCTGGCAGCAGCGGTGGGGCTACAGGTGCGCGGTTGGAAGCCGTTCGCTTCGACGTTCGCCGCATTCCTGTCACGTGCGTACGACTTCGTCCGCATGGCGGCGATCTCGCGCGCGAACATCAAGCTCTGCGGCTCGCACGCCGGCGTCTCGATCGGTGAGGATGGCCCCTCGCAGATGGCGCTCGAAGACATCGCCGCCTTGCGCGCGGTGCACGGCTCGACGGTGCTGTACCCCTGCGACGGCAACCAGACGGCGAAGCTCGTCGCCGCGATGGTGGACCTCGAGGGCATCTCCTTCCTGCGCACGACTCGTGGCGCCACACCTGTCCTCTACGACGTCGACGAGGAGTTTGCGATCGGCGGCAGCAAGGTCGTGCGCTCCTCCGACGAGGACGACGTCACGATCATCGGCGCCGGTATCACGCTGCATGAAGCCCTGAAGGCGGCCGATGCGCTCGCCGAGGAGGGGGTCAACGCACGCGTGATCGACCTGTACTCGGTGAAACCAATCGACACGGCGACGCTGCACGCTGCCGCCATGGCAACTGAAGGGCGAATCGTGACGGTCGAGGACCACTGGCCCGAGGGCGGAATCGGGGAAGCCGTGCTTGCTGCGTTCGCGCAAGCAGACGAGCGCCCGCGCGTGTCGATCGTCGCCGTGCGCGACCTCCCGTCTTCGGGTAAGCCAATGGAACTGCTAGCCGCAGCGGGCATCGATGCCGAGCACATCGTCCAGGCGGTGCGCGAGCTGGTCTCAAGCTCAAGCGCTCGAGCACCGGCGGCTACCTCTGGAGCCACGACCAACTGAATAGATGAACGCCACCGGCCTCAATCGTGCGACCCGTTGCCCGCCCACCGACCGACTCGGTTTAGCTTAGGCACGTGCGCGCGCGGATTACGGAGAAGCAGGAGGTCGCCAAGGGAACGCTCCTGGTCATCTTCGACCTGCTCGGCCAAGAGGTCGACTTCAAGCCGGGCCAGTACTTCTGGGTCACGCTGCTCGACCCGCCCTACGAGGACGACAAAGGGCCCCGGCGGCACATCACCGTGGTTACTTCACCGAACGAGCGCGGTGTTCTCGGCCTCTGTACGCGCTTGCGTGATACCGCCTTCAAGCGCTCACTCGCCGAGCTGCCGGCTGGGGCGGAGGTGGACGTCGAGGAGCCGAAGGGAAACTTTCTCCTCCCGGAGGAAACCGACCAACCCTACGTTTTCATCGCCGGGGGGATCGGGATCACGGTCTTTCGCTGCATGCTCCGCTACATCGCCGAGGAAAGGCTCGCCCACCGGGTCACGCTCGTCTACTCGAACCGCGACCGCGAGTCGGCCGCCTTTCTCGACGAGCTCATTGAGCTCGAACAGGAGAACCCGAACCTCGAGCTCGTGCTCGTGCTCACGATGACCGACGATTCGAGCTGGGACGGGGAGACGAGGCGCATCGGCGCTGAGCTGCTGCGTGATCACCTCGGCGAGGAGCTGCAATCGTTCATCTACTTGATCGCCGGCCCGCCCGCGATGGTCGAGGGAGTCGTCGGGGCGCTGCAGGGCGCCGGCGTCCCTGACGCTCAACTCCGGCCAGACCGTTTTAGCGGCTACTAGACGCAACAGCGCGCGGGCAGAGGTCAGGTCTGAGGCTTGACATCCAGTCTGCCCCAGGAGTCGGAAAGCCGAGCTAGTCGAAACTGCGAGGTGACCTACGAGCTATGCCGACGACGTCTTGCCCGGGCAGTGGCCGGTCGCTTCCAGGCGAGCTGCTTCTTCACGAGTCCGGCCGCGACCAGCAAGAGCGCGCCGCTGAGCGCTGCCAACACGGACGCGTAGCTCTCGAGAACCTCCATCGTGCACCTCCTCTGTCTTCAGAAGTCTCGCCGCCGTCCGAGCGTTCCGTCATCGGGTCTGGACCTCATTTGCAAGCGCGCCCGTGCGCCTGGCACTCGGCCAGCCCACGGTCCAGTGCCAGCCCCAGGACTCTCGTCGCGACACTCGAGATGGTGTCACGACCCGATAGCACGTCGCCATGGCCGCCTCCATGATCGAGGACGAAACAGGGATGAGACGCAATGTGTCCGAACGCGAAGGAGGCTGAAGGATGGCGCACGAACTTCCACCGCTCCCCTACCGCTACGACGCTCTCGAACCGCACATCGATGAAGCGACGATGCGGATCCACCACGACAAGCACCATGCGACGTACGTCGAGAAGCTAAATACCGCGCTCGACAACACCGAATGGGCCGACCGGCCGATCGAGCAGATTCTCGACAATCTCGACCTCCTGCCCGAGGACCGAAGGACCGCCGTGCGGAACAATGGCGGCGGCCACGCAAACCACTCGCTCTTCTGGGAACTCATGAGCCCGGACGGAGGGAGGGAGCCCGACGACGAACTCGCACACGCGATCGAAGATGCCTTCGAGAGCCTCGACGCATTCAAGGAACGGTTCAACGGCGCCGCGGTCAACCGGTTCGGCAGCGGCTGGGCGTGGCTTATCCACGACGGCACCGGCCTTGCCGTGACCTCGACGGCGAACCAGGATTCGCCGCTCATGACTGGGGATGTCCCACTCCTCGGCCTCGACGTCTGGGAGCACGCCTACTACCTCCAGTACCAGAACCGCCGGCCTGAGTACGTCGAGGCCTGGTGGAACGTCGTCGATTGGGCCAGGGTCGCCGACCGATTCGCGGCCGCCGTCGGCCGCCCCGCTACGAGCCGCGCCTAAGAGAGGCGTGGTTTGGGGTCTACGACCTCAGAAGCCAAGCTGCGCCATCAGGTTCGACCAGACCTCACTGCGCGTGGGAAACGCGGGGATGGCGTGGGCCAGACGGTCGAGCGGCACCTCGCCGACGACCGCGATCGTGGCGGCCTGCAGGAAGTCCGCCACTTCAGAGCCTGTGATCGTGGCGCCGACCACGATCCCGCGGTCGTCGTCGACGACGAGTCGGGTGGTGCCGACGGCGCCAATGCCGTAGAAGGTGCCGCCGGCGTTGCCGGAGGTGGGGGCATCTACCGCGTGCACGTTGAGGCCGGCGTCCAAGGCCGACTGCAGGGAGTGCCCGACCGCGGCCACCTGAGGGTCGGTGAACAGCACCCGCGGGGACCCCGGTCCGTCGGCGGTGGCCGCTGCGCTCTTGCCGAGGATGTTGTCGGCGGCCACACGCGCGTGGTATTTGCTGATGTGAGTGAGGAGAGCGCGGGCATTGACATCGCCGATGGCGTAGAGCCAGTCGCCGTCGACTGCGGTCGCGCGTAGCTGGTCGTCCACGTCGATCCACTTGCCGGGCTCGAGGCCGACGGTCTCCAGCCCGAGGTCGGCGGTACGGGGGCGCCGCCCCACGGCGACGGCAAGCTCGTCGGCAGTCACCTCGGGGCCCTGATCCAGCTCGACCGTGACCTCGCCGCCGCTTCGCTCCCGGCGCACGGCCACGGCCCTCGCGCCCAGCCGCACGTCCACTCCGCGCTCGCGCAGGGATGTCGCAACCTCCTCGGCCGCAAACGGCTCCTCCCGCCCCAACAGGCGGTCACTCGCTTCGATCAAGGTGACCTGTGAGCCCAACGTACACCACGCCTGCGCCATCTCGGTGCCGACCGCTCCACCGCCGAGCATCGCCAGGCGGGCGGGTGCGGCCTCGGCCGTCGTGAGCTCGCGGTTCGTCCACGGCTGGGCCTCGCGCAGGCCGTCGATGGGTGGCATCGCGGCAGTGGTGCCCGTGGCCACGATCACCGCCTTCCCGGCGACCAGGACGTCGTCCCCGGCGCGCACGCGCCGAACGCCGTCGAGGCGGCCTTGCCCGCGCACGAGCTCGATGCCCAGGGCTTCGAACCCGGGGAGGTAGGAGGAGTCTTCAAGGTGATGGATGACGTCGTCGCGGCGGGCCAGGACGGCGGGCACGTCGAGATCACCGGCGGCGGCCTCGGCGGCTCCCGGAACGCGCCTGGTCTCGGTCAGCGCCTCGTTCGGGCGCAGGAGCGACTTGGAGGGCATGCACGCATAGAAGACGCACTCGCCGCCTACCAGCTCGGGCTCCACGATTGCCACGGAGAGGCCGGCTTGCGCCAGCCTGGCGGCCCCTTCCCGGCCGGCTGTTCCGGACCCGAGCACGACGACGTCGAAGCTGCGCTCGCTCATGAGCCCCGTCCGCTGAGTGGCCCCTGATTCGACGCCACCGAGCCGCGCAGCAAATCGAGCGGGTTCGATCTTGTACCGGTCATGTCTTCAGCATCGCGGACGTCCAAGCGTTGCCGCTATGGGTCGCCGACCCCATAGTTGGCGTTTCGGCGGACCATGGCGCGTCAGGTTCCTGCGGCCTGCTCGGCGCCACGCAGGCTCGCTAGGGTCATGGGGTGAACACGCGAACCGCCTCGCGCGGCCTGACTCATGGCGAGGAGCGGCGCGTCGCGGCCACGGTGCTGGTGATCGGCTCGGGCGCGGCGGGCCTTCGTGCCGCCATCGAGCTGGCCGAGCGCGGGGTGCAGGTGGTGTGCGTGAGCAAGCGGCGGCGTGACGACGCGCACACCGTGCTCGCCGCCGGCGGCATCAACGCTGCACTGGCGACCATGGATGCCGAGGACAGCTGGGAACAGCACGCGGCCGACACGCTGCGGGAGGCTTACTGGCTGGCTGACCCGCGCATCGTCGAGTTGCTTTGCCGCGAGGCGCCGGCAGCGATCGAGGAGCTTGTGCGCTACGGCGTGCAGTTCGCTCGTGAAGACGACGGTCGGCTCACGCAGCGTTTCTTCGGTGCGCACCGCTGGCGGCGCACCTGTTTCGCCGGCGATTACACCGGCCGCGAGATCCAGCGAGCGTTGATCGGCCGCGCCGCAGAAGTGGGTGTTGCGATGCGCGACGATCTCTACGTCACCCGCCTGCTGGTGCACGACGGCCGCGTCTTCGGCGTCTACGCCTTCGACGTCGAGGACGGGAGCCGGTCGGTAATCGTCGCCGACGCTGTCATTCTCGCGGCGGGCGGGCATACGCGCATCTGGCGCCGGTCGTCCTCGCGGCGTGATGAGAACACGGGCGACGCGATGCGCCTGGCTGCGGCGGCGGGCTGCCGGCTGCGTGACATGGAGTTCGTGCAGTTTCACCCGACCGGGATGGTGTTCCCGGAGGAGTCGGCAGGGACGTTGGTGACCGAAGCCGTACGCGGCGAGGGCGGGATCCTGCGCAACGCCGCGGGCGAGCGCTTCATGGAACGCTACGATCCGGAGCGGCTGGAGCTTTCGGCGCGCGACCGTGTCGCCCTGGCCAACTACATCGAGATCGCCGAGGGGCGCGGGACCGAGCACGGCGGCGTGCTACTCGATGTCTCTCACCTCGATCGCGACATGGTGTTACGCCGGCTACCGCGCATGTATCGGCAGTTCATCGATCTGGCCATGCTCGACATCACGAGCACACCGATGGAGGTCGCACCGACCGCTCATTACTCGATGGGCGGCGTCTGGGTCGACGCCGAAACCCACGCCACCGATGTCGAAGGCCTCTACGCGGTCGGCGAATGCGCGAGCGGCGTGCACGGCGCCAACCGCCTGGGCGGCAACTCGCTGACCGAGTGCGTGGTGTTCGGCCGGATTGTGGGCGCCGAGGCCGCGCGCTGGTCGGCAAAGCTTGACGTACAGGTACGCGACCGCGCCGCGATTGCCGCCGCGAGGGAGGAGGTCGACGAGCTCCTCGCGCGCCGCGGCGAGGAGTTCCCGCGCCCGCTGCAGCGAGCGGTGCGCGACCTGATGTCCGAATGCTGCGGCGTGCTCCGCTCGGAGAAGGGCCTCCGAGCAGGGTTGACACGGCTCGAAGAGCTCGCCGTACGAATGCGTGACATGGAGGTCCGGCCCGACATCGCCGGCTACGACGACCTCGCCCACGCCTTCGACCTCAAGGGCTCGCTGCTCGCCGCGCAGGCCACACTCGAGTGCGCACTCGAGCGACGCGAGACACGCGGCGCGCACAATCGCGTCGATTTTCCGGACCAAGATCCGCGTCTGCAAACGAACCTCGTGTGGTCGTGCGATGGGACGGTCACCCGCGAGCCGATCCCGCAGCCCTCCTCCGCGGTCGCCGCCCTCGTCGACGGGCAGGAGTTGGAGACGACCGGTCGACTACTCGAGTAGCTACGGCCGGCGGCTAGTGCGTTGCTGCGTCGCAGTACTTCGCCCCTGTCCGACTCGCTCCGACGAGGCGAACGGCAGCGTCTCCTCAGGCCTCGACCAGAACTGCGCCATTCGCGAGCCGAACGGGATAGCTCCGCACGGGCTCGCCGGCGGGTCCGTGCACGACCTCGCCGGTCCTCACGTTGAACTCGCTTCCGTGGCAGGGGCAGGTCACGGTCGTCCCGTCGAGCTGCCCTTCGGCGAGCGAACAGCCCATATGCGTGCAGGTGTCGCCGAATGCGTAGTAGGCATCGCCTACCTTTGCGATCGCGATCCGTTTGCCGCTCACGTCGTAGGCTGCCAGCTCGCGATCCCCAAGCTCCTCGAGTTCAGTCACGGTGAACTCTCCCATTTGAACCTCCATCCGAGCGTCAGTCGCGGGGACCTGATCGTCGGAGCCCGCTCTGGCTCTTTCTTACCCCTGGCGAACGCCCATCGTACTGCCAGATCGGTTGAGAAGCCGGCCTCCATTTCACCCGGCCGGCTCGGCACTCGGGCTCGCTATCCTGCCGTCTGCCGCGGTGCCGGTGCACGCCCTCGCGGCTGTCTCGGCATTGCGCGGGCGCGCGGTGGTGGGATCGCACGTTTCACCGGTGTCCCTGCGGTGAGGTCGACCGCCTGGCCGTGATGCGAGATCTCGAGCGGCGCCCCTTCGAGCAGCGAGTAGCGAGCCTGATGCGGTTCGACCTCGACCCTTAGCCGTCTGCCGCGGAAGCTTAGGCCAAAGGCCAGGCGGCTCAGTCGCTGGGGCAGCTGGGGGGCGAAGCTGAGCAAGCCGTCGTGGTCGCGCATACCGCCGAATCCGGCGACGGCGACGATCCAGGAGCCGGCGAGCGAGGCGATGTGGAGGCCGTCGCGCGTGTTGTGCTCGAGGTTCTCGAGGTCGATCAGGGCGGCCTCGCCGAAGTAGTCGTAGGCGAGCTCCAGGTGGCCGACCTCCGCCGCGACGACCGCCTGGGTACAGGCCGAGAGGGAGGAGTCGCGGACGGTGAGCGCCTCGTAGTAGTCGAAATCGCGGGCCTTCTCCTCATCGCTGAAGGCGTCCCCGCGCAGGTGCAGTGCCAAGACGAGATCAGCCTGCTTAACAACCTGCTTGCGGTACAGGTCGAAGTAGGGAAAGTGCAGGAGCAGCGGGTACTGCTCGGGCGCGGTGCGCGCGAAGTCCCAGGGCTGATGTGTCGTAAACGCCTCGGCTTGCGGATGGATGCCCAGCGTTTGGTCGTAGGGGATGAGGATGGCGTCTGCGGCGTCGCGCCAAGCGGCCGTCTCCTCCAAGTCGACGCCGAGCTCCGTAGCGCGATCCTGGAGGCGTTCGGCGCCGTCGGCCGCCAGCCGCAGGTTTCGCTCTGCCATCAGGTTGGTGTAGATGTTGTTGTCGGCGATCGCGCTGTACTCGTCGGGGCCGGTGACGCCGTCGATGCGAAAGCGCCCCTCGGCGTCGTGGTGACCCAGGGAGCGCCACAGGCGGGCCGTCTCCACGAGGAGTTCGAGCCCGACCTCGCGCTCGAATGCGGCGTCCTCGGTCGCGGCCTGGTAGCGGCCGACTGCGTCGGCGATGTCCGCGGAAACGTGGAAAGCGGCGGTTCCCGCCGGCCAGTAGCTCGAGCACTCCTGACCGGCGATCGTGCGCCAGGGAAAGGCTGCGCCTGCCAGTCCGAGCACCTTGGCCCGTTCCCGGGCGAGGCCGAGGGTCGAGTGGCGCCAGTACAGAGAATCCCGGGCGGCGTGCGGTGCCGTGTAGGTCAGGACGGGCAGGACGAACGTCTCGGTGTCCCAGAAGGCATGACCGTTGTAGCCCGGTCCCGTTAGGCCTTTGGCTGCGATCGCGCGCCGCTCGCCCCTGGCGCCGGCTTGCAGCGTGTGGAAGAGGGCGAAGCGCACGGCCTGCTGCAGTTCTGCATCGCCTTCTAGCTCGACATCGGCGCGCTCCCAGAAGTCGTCCAAGTAGGCGCGCTGGCTGGCGAGAAGTCCATCCCAACCGGTGTGCTGCGCTTCGGCCAGCGCGCCCGCGACCTGATCGCGGAGCGCCGCGATCGAGCGCCGGCTCGACCAGCCGTAGGCTATGAACTTGACCAGGCGGAGTCGCTGACCGGGCTGCACGTTCGCCGTGATCGTCACCCGTCCCAGGTCACCGCCGCTCTCCGCCGCGCCCGTTTCGGTGTCGGGCGGGCCCTCGACGACATGATCCATGCCAGCGGCCATCCGCAGCTCGCTCGTCTTGGTCGAGTGCACGAGCACGACCTTGGCCTCGCGGTCGGAGAACTGCTCGGAGCGCAACGGCGACACCACGCTTGCTGCGGTCCGGGGGTCGTCAGGCAAGGCCGGCATCGGCTCGTTGGCCACGAGCTCTGACTGCAGCACGAGCCTGGCCGCGCTCGTGAGCGGCTCGACCTCATAGAGCACGGCCGCCACGGCGCGCTGAACGAACGACACCAGGCGGACAGAGGAGACCCGGACATGCCGGCCGGCCGGGGAGAGCCACTCCGCGTTGCGTCGCAGCACGCCGGCACGAAAGTCCAATGTTCGCTCGTGGCTGCGCAGCTCCCCGAGGCGGACATCGAAGGGCTCGTCGTCGACCAGCAACCGGACGATCTTGCCGTTGGTGACGTTGACCACAACCTGCCCCGCCTCCGGGTAGCCGTAGCCGGCCTCGACGTAGGGCAGCGGGCGCGCTTCGTAGAACCCGTTGAGATAGGTGCCCGGCAGGCCGTTGGGCTCACCCTCGTCGAGATTCGCCCGCAGTCCGATGTGGCCGTTGGCCAACGCGAACACCGACTCGGACTGGGCGAGCACCTCGAGGCTCAACTCGGTTTCGTGGAGCGCCCACGGCTCCACAGCGAAGGCCGGATTCTGGATCACCTATCGAGCAACTCAGCAAGGTCGGTGACAACGATGTCGGCCCCGTGCTCACGCAACGCGCCGGCCTGGCCGACGCGGTCGACTCCGACAACGTACGCGAAGCCACCGTTTCGCCCTGCCGCCACACCGGCCAGAGCATCTTCGAAAACCGCCGCCTGCGCGGGAGCGACGCCCAGCGCACGCGCGCCAGCCAGAAAGGTGTCCGGAGCGGGCTTTCCCTTCAGGTGCTCGCGCTCAGCGACCACACCGTCGATGCGCTGCTCGAAGAGGTCCTCGATCCCAGCGGCGACCAGCACCTCTAGACAGTTGTTGCTCGACGAGACGACCGCGCGTCCCAATCCTTCGTCCCGGGCCGCGTGGACGTACTGCACCGAGCCCGGATAGGCCTCCACACCCTCATTCCGGATCATGCGCAGAACGATCTCGTTCTTGCGGTTGCCGAGCCCGTCGACGGTCTCCGCATCCGCGGGATCGTTCTTCTCGCCCTCGGGAAGGTCGATGCCGCGCGCCGTGAGGAAGGAGCGCACCCCGTCGTAGCGCGGCTTGCCGTCGACGTACTCGTCGTAGTCAGCGACCTTGTCGAAAGGCACGAACACCTCCCCTGTCGTCGCCTCGCGTTCGCGGAGGTAGCCGTCGAACATCTCCTTCCAGGCAGCGGCGTGGACTTTCGCGGTCTGCGTGAGTACGCCGTCCAGGTCGAACAGGCACGCCCGCACACCAACCGGCAAGCCGAGCATCGAAGAAAGGCTACGGGTCATCCCGTTTGGCGTCGTTCGATCCTCGCCCTGTTGTGCTGCGCACGCGTAGTCATGCGCGGACTGTTCTAGAGGGCGGCCTGCTGCCATGGCGGTTGCGACGGTTCGATCCAGACCGGTGTAGCCCCGCACATCGGACAACGCTCGGGCGGCTTGCGGCTGACGATGCCGTAGCCACACCGAGAGCAGTTCAAGTCCAGTCTTTGCGCAGCCAGAGATCTGATCTGGTCGTCGACGGCGGCGAACCTGCGCATAGCCATAGGCGACGTCGCATCGCCTGCCAGCTTTCCGGTCTGCATCCTTGGCTCCTTCTCGATTTCCATCGGTGTTCAGCCTGCCGGCTTGCCGCCAGAACGCCTATGGGGTGGGGCACCATTTCCCTGGTTCCGGGATCACGGAGAGGGTGGGGCCGGCAACCGAGGTGCGAGTGGCCCCCGGGTCGCGGCGGGCGAGGAATGGGGTCTCTTCCTGATAGCGACCTGCGTTGCCCCGCACTAGCCTCGTAGCCAGATGGCTAAGAACGTTAGAAGCAGCGTCTCGGTGACCGCAAGCATCGGCAATGGCGACCCTGAAAGCCATCCGAGGCTCGCTCGGCGATGACGCGCATTCCGACAGGCTCGGAAGCAAACGAGCGCTCGCTTCAAGTGGAAAGCGCAGTCGTCGTCGGAGTTGACGGCTCGTCCGGTTCGAGCGAGGCGCTGCACTGGGCAATTGCGGAGGCGCAGCTGCGGAGCGCTCCACTGCGGGCCGTTCACGCCTGGACTTACTTCGAGCCGGCTGTACCGCCGCTCCTCGGTTATCCGTACAGCGCCGAATCAGTCGACTCCATCGTCGAGGACCGGCGGCAAGCGGCAGAGCAGATGCTCGAGCGGGAGACCAGCGAGTTCGCCTCGGTGCACGACATCGAGATCGAGCGGGTCATCGGAGAAGGTTCAGCCGCTCAGGTGCTAATCGATGCCGTTGGCGACGAGGATCTGCTCGTCGTCGGCTCCCGCGGGCACGGCGGCTTTGCGAGTCTGCTGCTCGGTTCAGTCAGCCAGCAGTGCGCGCTCCACGCACCTTGCCCGGTCGTGATCGTCCGCGGCACCAAGCCAGCTAAGGCACGTGAGGAGTGAGCTGAATGACGTTGGAATGCTCAACCCCATATGCGGAAGGAGCAAAAGAACATGGCTAAGAACACGGATCAGAACGGGAAGTCGAAGAAACTGTCGGTTGTGGTCGTCGGGGTGGACGGCTCCGCTGGAGCAAAGGCGGCGCTGCGTTGGGCACTCGCCGAGGCGCGTCTGCGGAACTCGCCTGTGCGGGCCGTCCACGCCTGGACGTTCGGCTACATCGGCGGCAGCGTCGAAGGCTACCCCTACTGGGGCGGGTCGATCGGTTCCTACACCTCGCTCGGAGTCGACCTGAACGATCTCCACCGAGCAGCCGAGGGCTTGCTCGAACGGGCCATCGCCGACGTCGGAACTGAAACCGAGGGCATCGAGATCGAACGCCAGGTAGTCCAAGGACCCGCAGCGGAAGTGCTCGTCGAAGCAGCGTCCCCCCGCGACCTCCTCGTCGTCGGATCTCGCGGACACGGCGGCTTCACCGGCCTCCTGCTCGGCTCTGTCAGCCAGCAATGCGTCCATCACGCGCAGTGTCCGGTCGTCGTCGTCCACTCACCCAAGTCAACGGCGGCCGGCCGCGAGCCGGCTGCCGGCGCACAAACTCGCGAGGCGGCCTGACTCGGCCACCTAGGCGGATGCACGCACCCAACACCGAGAGACGAGAGGTGATCGAGATGTCAGCTCCACAGGATCGACCAGGTTCACGCGAGGGGGAAAGGGGCAGCGCCCTCGTTGTCTGGAGCGGAGAGCTCAAGAGCGGAAGTGGAAGCCTGCACTTCGAGCAGGGCGCCGGCGGCGAACTGCCGCTGCTTTGGCCCGGAAGCGATGCCTACGGGCCGGGTGCGACGACTCCCGAGGAACTCACGGCCGCCGCCCACGCGGCATGCTTCACGATGACGCTCGCGCATACGCTCGCACGCGATGGGCATCGCACTCGGAAGATCACGGCCACGGCACACGCCACATTCGGTGTCGCCGACCATGTTCGAGTAATCAGACGCTCCGAGCTCGAAGTGGCCGTGGACGCGGACGGGTTAGACGAGGCGCAGCTCAACCAGGCTGCCGAGATCGCCGGACGCTACTGCCCGGTCTCGAACACGCTGCGGGCGGGGGGTGTCGAGCTCGATGTCGCTGCGCGCTTGCTGGCCCCCCTGCACACGTAGGGATAAGCAGGCCGCATTCTTCGTGAGGATCGGCGGCGATGCCGGGCGGTTCAAGCAGCCGTCGCCGCCGCGCGTGGACATCAGACGCTCGAGTCCTCCTCGGTCAGCATGCCGTGCGCGGCGAGGTTGGCGAGCAGGAGGTGGAAGTAGACGAGCCCGGCGAACGGGTGCCAGGGGCGCACAGCGGCCTGAACGCCGGCGTAGTCGAGCGGCCCGCGGCGGTCGAGCCAACGCGCGAGGTTGTTGCGGGCGCCTACGTCGTCCCCAGGGAAGACATGCAACCGCCCGAGCCCGCGCAGCAGGGCGTACTCGGCCGTCCAGCGACCGACCCCGCGTAACCGCATAAGCGCGGCGAGTGCAGCGCGGTCGTCGAGCGTCTCGACGGCGGCCGGGTCGAACGTGCCGGCGGTGATTCCAGCGGCGAGCTCGACGATGCTGCGCGCCTTGGCGCGGCTGAAGCCAAGCGAATTCAGCGCCTCGGGAGCTAGTCCGGCGAGTTGGGCCGGCAGCGGAAAAGCGCGTGTGCCCTCGCCCGACGCCGTCCCGTACGCCTCGGCGAGCCGGTTGAGCAGGCGGATGCCGACCGTGATCGTGAGCTGCTGGCAGGCGATCGCGTTGACCAGGCACTCGAATAGGGTTGGAAACCGCGGCGGCTTCAGTCCGCGGAAGCGTCGGGCGAGCGAGCGCAGGTGCGGATCGCCTTTGGCATGCCGGTAGAAGGCTGAGAGGTCGAGCTCGAGGCCGAGCAGGCGCGCGAGTGCCGCGCGGGCGGCTTCTTCGGTCTGGTGGTCGAGCTGGGAGCCGGTGAGCGTGACCGTGAGCTGTGGGGTGGCGGACGTCTCCGCCTGGACGGCCGCAAGCTCGATCGTCCCGCCCTCGAGCGCGAGCGCGCGCCGGTACGTGCGCCCGTCCCACATGTCGACGGCGTTGTCGGACCGCCGTCGCAGCGCGGACGCGGTGAGATCGAGCCGAAACGGCGGCAGCGCCTCCATTGAAAGCGTGCGCCTCACGCGGCGCGGCCTCAGCGTTCGCGGCTCACGCAGACGCGCCGGCGGCCTGGTGGAACGGCGAGACGTAGTCGCCGACCGGCGTGCGCAGGCCGACCGCCAGCCGGTTCCAGCCGTTGATCGCCACAATCTGGAACGTCAGCGCGGCGATCTCCTCCGGCGAGAACTGCAGCTCCAGCTCAGCGTAGACCTCGTCCGGGGCACCGGTCTGCGGGAGCAGCGTAAGCGCTTCGCACCAGCCGAGTGCTGCCCGCTCGCGTGGGCTGTAGAAGGGCGCCTCGCGCCAAGCAGCGAGAACATGTAGTCGCTGCTCGTCCTCGCCGCGGGCGCGCGCATCCTTGCTGTGCATGTCGAGGCAGTACGCGCACCCGTTCAGCTGGGAGGAGCGCAGTTTGACGAGCTCGAGCAGGAGCGGCTCCAGCTCGCTGCGCCGCACAGCTCCTTCTAGCTGGAGCATCGCCTCGTGCCCGCTCGGAAACGCCTTGGCGTAGTCGACTCTCATCTTTCCTCCTCCCGCTCAGCTCGGTCAGGCGCTACTTGACGATCAGGGTGCCTTTCATTCCCGCTTGTGCGTGGCCCGGGACAGTGCAGAGGTAGAGGAACTTGCCGGCTCCGAGCCTCAAGGTGAGCGTCGTGGTCTTGCTGGGCGACACGATCGTCGATGTCTTGCCGTCGATCGAGAAGTCGTGTGGGATCTTGCCCTTGTTCGAAAGCGTGAAGACGACCTTGCCATGCGGGACACTCTGCTTCGATAGCGCGAACTTGAACTCGGTGGCTGCGACGCTCACGGCGGTTGTCGTCGGCGCGTTTGCACCGGGGCCGGGCGCCGGAGCGGCCGATGCGCCAGTCGGCTTGCCGGTCATCGCCCAGACCGCCACGACATAGGCGACGGCGAGGACGAGCGCCATCACCATCGTCAGCTTGAGGAGGCCGCCGTCGCTCTTTCCGTTGCGGAGCCGGAGGATCCCGATGCCGCCGACGATCAGCGCCGCGATGAAGAACAGTCCGCCGTAGTCGCCGACGACGAATCCGATCGTGAGCCAGTCGACGTCTTTCACGTTGCTCGGGAGCTTGTTCCAGCCCTGCTTGTGGTAGATCCACTGGCCGGCGCCCCACATCAGGGCCATGCCCGGCAGGGCGACGAAGAGCAGCGAGAAGTAGCCGAGCCGGAGCAGGCGGATTTCGCCGCGCGCCAACGCGAGCGAGGTTGCGCTCGCCAGCAGGGCGCCGAAGACGATGGTCGCGCCGACGATGTGCAGGAGGACCGGGAAGTCCTGTCCGGCGGGTCTGATCGCGGCCAGCATTTCAAGCACCTGGCTTGTAGATCATGTCGATGACGATCAGCACGATCGCCGCCGAGGCCAGCCCGCGGAGCAAGAGCCCGGTCGACGTCCGGTTCAGAGCCGTCAGCTCATCACTCGGGCCGGCGAGCCCGGACGCGATCAGCTCCCTCGCCTTCGCGACGGGCTTCGCGTACTCGACGAAGGATCGGAGCACCGCCGCGGCCGCTATACCCCAGAGGACGATCGCCGCGATCGCCCAGCCGTGCCAGGGGCGAAGCTCCGGGCGCAGGATCGCCGTCCAGATCCCGAGGGCGATCGTGCCGAGAAGGCCCACGACGATCACGACGGTCCCGACCCTCGCCACTCGGTTGAGGCTGAGCGTTGCGTCCGGAGTGTTGGCCGTGCGCAGCGCAACAACGACGATCCAGGACATGACAAACCCGCCCACGAGCGTCGCGGCCGTCAGTAGATGAAGCGCAAAGATCCAGTCCGTGTAGCTCATTGAGCCAATGCTGGTTCCGGTACCACGGAGACGAGCCTTGGGGATGCTTCGAGGCGCTTCATCGACCCCATCGCCTCCTCGTGTTCGGCAGCGCCGAAATCTGCATCGGACTCCTCATGTCGTCCACCTCTACATGAGTGTCGATCGCCGGGCCGATCTTACCCCGCGCGCTTTGCGCGGTTTCCAGGCCAGAGTGCGCGCCGTCAACTGGGACATGTGCATCGTCCTCAACGAGCAGCGTGTCGTGCTCGGCCGCCTCGGCGTCGAATGATGCTGGTCGCCGCCTTGCTCAGACGGGCACGAGCAGGACCGGCACGTCGCTTCGCTCAAGGACTGCTCGAACGACCGTGGCCCGCCCGGCCGACATGTTCTGCGACCAGGCTAGGGCGATCAGATCGGCGCCGGTCTCTGTCGCGATCGTGTGCACGAGCTCTGCGGGGAGGCCGACTCGCGTCTCGAGTCGCACTCGTTCCGGCTGGTGGCTGTAGCGGGCGAGAAACTCGTGCCGCCAGGCCTCTGGTTCGTGTTGGGGTTGGTCGCTGAAGACCGGGAGCGATGCCCCGTGGAGGACGTGCAGGACGACAATCTCGACGTCGGCGTCGCCAGCCAGTTCGATCGTCTCTCTCAGCGCGGCGGCCGTCTTCTTGGTGGCATCGAGCGGCACAAGGATCCGCTTCAGCGAGTAGGCAAGCGGAGCCTGCGGCGGCACGACGACCGCGGGTTTGCGCAGGACGCCGATCAGGGCGAGCGCGACCTGACCGGCCGGTCTCGGCCCCGTGGGGTTGGAACGGGTGCCGAAGACCACAGCCCGCACGTCGCTCTGCTTTGCGACCCCGACGAGACTCTCCGTGACGGGAGGCTCGAGCGTCCGCAGCGGAATGCCCGCGGCTGCCGCGGCCTCGGCGGCGGTGCTGCCGCCGTTCTCGCGGACGTGCACCGCCTCGACCTCCTCGGCCTGTAGAGGGCGAGCGAGGGCGGCGGCGGTCGCGAGGACGGGCCGCGCGGCGGCGCTGTTGTCGATCGCGGCGATCAGCTTGCTCATCGAGGCGCCTTTCTCCAGCCTCGGCCGGACTGCTTGAGACGCAATCCGTCGGGCGGAACCGCTCGGACAGTGTTGCTGCCTCCGATTTGGATGTTGATCGCGGGGTCGGCGTGGATCGAGGTCGTCGTCGGCTCGATGCGCAGCCGGACGCGGCTGCCACGGAAGCGCAGCCGCAGCTCGAGCGCGCTCCACTCCTCCGGCAGGCGAGGATCGAGCTGCAGGATCCCGTCCTTGGGGCGAAGGCCGGCGAAGCCGAACGCGAGGGCTTGCCAGACGCTGCCCATGGCCGCCAGATGGAGGCCGCCGGCGGTCGTCTGGGTGAGATCGTCGAGGTCGATGCGGCTGGCGAGGCGGAGCCAGCGGAGCGCTTCCGTGAGGCGGCCTGCGCGTGCGAAGAGGGCCGCGTGCACGCCCGGCGAAAGCGAGCTGCCGTGCGCCGTGCGGGGTTCGTAGAAGCGCAGGTTGGGCTCGAGCGTGCCGGGAACGACCTCGCCTGGCACAAGGTGCTGGAGCATCAGCACGTCCGCTTGCTTGATCACCTGCGCTCCTTGGACGCGCTCGCGGCCGAGTAGCGCGTCGGCGACGATCGGCCGCGTCGGGGCGACGTCGGCGATCACGAGCGGCTCGAGCGCGAAGAAGCCGGCGAACTGCTCGTAGAGACCGCTCGAGGGGTCATAGCCGTCGACGAGCGCGTCGGCGAGCGCAAGCCAGCGGGCGCGTTCCTCGGCGCGCAGATCGTCTGATTGGGCTGCCCGGCGCAGGTTCCACCGGGCCATTACGTTTGTGTAGGCGTTGTTGTCCACCGGCTCGTGGTATTCGTCGGGACCGATGACGCCGTAGATGTGGCCGCGTCCCTTCGAGTCGAGCCTGATCCGCGAGGCCCAGTAGCGGGCGGTCTCGACGAGGAGCTCACGCCCCGGTCCGGCGGCGAACTCCGCATCACCGGTCCAGTCGATGTAACAGGCTGCCGCCCAGGCCACGTCGGCGGTAATGTGCTCCTCGAGCAGGCCAGTCCGGATCGGCACTGTCTCTCCGCTGCGAAGGTGTGCATGGGTCGGGGTCACGTCGACACCATTCGCGGCCGACTCCCAGGGGAAACGCGCCCCGGCTCGCTCCAACTCTCTCGCCGCGATCCGTGCGGCCGGTAGGCGGCGGATCCGGTATTCGAGCATCGCCCGCGCCGCGGCCGGGTGCGTCGCCGCCAGGAAGGGCAGCACGAACACATCGCTGTCCCAGAAGACATGGCCCCGGTAGGCCGAGCCGCTCAGCCCGCGGGCACCGACCACCGCCTCGGCGGTGTCGGCGACCGAGGCCATCAGATGGAAGAGAGCGAAGCGGACGGCGAGCTGGAGCTCCGGATCGTGCTCGATCGAGACCTCGGCGTCCTCCCAGCGCGCAGCCCAAGCGCTGCGCTGCTCGACGAGCAACCGCTCCCAACCGGCCTGCTCGGCCTCGCTAATCCGTTGGAGCGCAGACTCCGCGCTGGACTCGTAGACCACGACCCGCTCGAGGCTCGCGCTCTTCCCGTCCTGTGCGGATCGCTTCTCCGACGCGATCGCCGAGATCTCGCCGCCAGCGCCGTGGATGCTCATCGACGGGCGTCCAGCTGCGGTTCCCAGCTGTGGCCGCTTGCGCCCCGGCGGCGCGACTAGCGCCGGGCCGGACGGGAGCAGGGCCGCCGCCCCGAGTGCCCGCAGCACTGCCGTTCCGGGGCGAGCAAGCGAGGAGAAGAGCAGCGCCTCGAGTGAGCTCCTGCCTGTCTGCAGCTGCTGGCGCAGCAGGCCGCTGTGTAGGTCGAGCTCACGGCTCGCGGTGACGCCGCGTTCGAGCGGCAGCTGCAGCCGCTGCCAAAGCGGGCAGACGAGAAGATGCTCTTCTGCGCCCTGTCCGTCGTAGAGGCCTGCAACTCGCACGGCAGGTCGCGAAGCGTGATGCTCGGCAAGCAGGCTGCCCCGTGTCCCAAGCCGGCCGTCCCCGAGAGCGAGTTGTGACTCGTGCACGCGCTCCAGGTGGGGGTCGAACTCCGGCACCGCGAGAATCCAACCCGGCTTCGGCTCGAGCCGGGGAACCTCGCCGCGCTGTCGGCGCTCGACCTGGTCCCCGAGCAGGCCCAGAAACGCGGGTGGTCCACCGCCGATGTAGGCGACTCGGCCAGGAACCCCGGCCGGCTCAGCGCCAACCGAGACGACTGTCGCCTTCGCCGCCTCGGGGACGAGCAGCAGCGAGTCGCTGCCGGGAAGCCCGCCCAGCTGTCCGAACTCGTCGCCGGCGACGAGAACCGCACCCGCTGGAATCCCTCGGGTCCAGAGCTGCGCAAAGATCCAGTGCCCCGAGTCCGACTTGTCGGTCAGACCGATCTCGACGTGCTTGGCGTCGCTCGTCACCCGCGGTTCGGCGAGTCCTGCCGTGTGCGCTGCCGCCTCGGCTAGCTCGACGACCTCCCGCAAGCCCGTGAGGTCGTGATCTGCGAGGCGCGCCTCGACTGCTGCGAGTAGCTCCCCGATCATGGCTTTTTGCGGATCGGCCCAGGCAGGCTCCGGGATCAGGTCGATCTTGCGCCGATTCAGACGCTGGGAGACGATGTTCGCCTTGAGGCCCCTCTTGGCGAGACGCTCGACGGTGAGCTCCGCGGCCTCGGTGAGGGCAGCGTCTTCCTCGGCGGACGCGACCCGTCGGTCGACGAGGCGGACGCCGCTGGCGTCTACCGCGAACACCTCCGAGCCCTGGTTGAGGCAGAGATGGAGCAGTCCGGGACCAGCCGGGCGAGCGTGTAGCTGTCCGTCGATGTTGTCGACGTGCGTTCCGCTGACGACGACGACGTCGACTCCACCGGCGCAGGCAGCCTCGACCGCGTCTCTGACCGGTCCGGCATCGGCGTGCCGATCGGGAACAGCGGTCCCGTCCCAGTCGAAGACGACCGCCTCGAACCGTCGCCTGAGAACGGCAGGCAGTGAGACGGAGGAGCCTGTCGCCCTTGAAGCCCGTGCGCGCGTTCGCCGCGCGCTCACGCTTCCGGGTCGCGCTCCCAGAAGAACTTCGCGCGCGCGATGCGCGGTTCTCCGTCGACGAGCGGGCGCCAGGCGTCGAAAGCCTCCTCGACCATCGACTGGAACGGGTCGTCGATCAGGTCCTCGACGAGCGACTCGACCTCGTGCGCCTCGAACACGAACATGACCTCGCTCGCGGACAAGTAGACGCTGACCCGGGCGAATCCGCTCTCCTTCGGGTCGAACGGCGGTCCCCTCGCGATAAGTTCTTCGCCCCGCACCTCAGCCCCTGGCTTCAGTCGGGCGATCACAGCGAGACGTTCCAACGTTCCTCGTTCGCTGAGTCGTCAACTCGGGGTTTATTGTCCCAGCCTACGCGCAAGCCGTCAGATCTTCGGTCGAGGCGTCCGCAGCCGGTCAGCCCAGGCTCAATAGCGGCTGGCGCAGATGCGCGAAACCGTCCGCTGCTCAGTTACAGCACCTAGCGGGACGCCTCGAACGCCGGTGGCCAATGCGCGGTCGCTTGGGGTGCGCCTCGATGTCGATGCTATGGGGTCTCGCGCCCATAGCCGCCGCACACAAGCGATGCGATTCTGAGGCTATGCACGCGATTCAGCCGAAGTACGAGCAGTCGAAGCCCGAGCGGAGCACCTTCGTCCTCAGACATCGCGGCTCCGGCGCAGCGGTGATCCTGCCCCTCCTCGGGCTCTTGCTCGGCATCCTCGCAATCGCGCTCGCCTTGACCGATGTGCCGCTGTGGTGGCTACCGGTGATCGTGGCAGTCCCGGTCGGGATGGTCGATGAAGTCCGAGCGGGGCGGCGGCACTCTGCTGGCAGTTCGGCGTTGTGCGCGTCTCTCGAAGGATCTCGCATCAACCCGAAAGGAGCAGAACGCTCGACTCGGAGCGGGGGAAGCCTTACGGAGCTGGATGAGCCGGGCGGCATGCCAGCCCAGGCCTCATCGCCTAAAACTCGTCGTTCGCTTCCCAGTAGTAGACCTCGTGGGCAAGCGCGGGGCGGCCGGCAAGCAGCGGCACCCAAGAAGTGAACGACGCCGAACGGACCGGATCGTCTATGACCACGCGAACCCGCTGCTCGACGTCCTCGCCTTCGAACGCGAAGATCACGAGGTCGTCGCCGAGGTAGACCGCGTGCCGCGCGAGGCCGAGATCCGCCGGCTCGAACGGCGGGCCTGCGGCGACCAGCTTGGCCGCCCGCTCGTGCGTCCCTTTTCGGAGCTTCAGGGTGACGACCAGTCGCTCCACAGAGGTCATTATCCGGGTTCCGTAGCCACGGGAGTCGCCGAGCCGTGGCTCCTCCATCACGTGGAGAACGAGGTCGCGGCGTGATCACGCTCGAAACAAGCGTACGGATTCAAAGCGTCCGATCGAGTGAGGTCGTCTCCTACGTCTCCGATCCGCTCAACTTCCCACGCCTCGACGTACTCGATGGAGCGCGAGTTTTGGGCCGGTCGTGCTGCCAAGGACCTGAAGGGCGAGCGAGCCGCCGCGAAAGTTCGCGATCCGCACGACCGTAGGGCCGACCCCGTTTCTCTATCGCTACCGCTGCTTTGCGGAGGAGCGAGAGCCAATCTTGAGACTCGACGCACCGGTTATTGGAGGCCGGGCCCACGTCGGTGACCTCTTTCGGCGCGTGGTGCTCGCCCCATCTTCCTTGTCCCCGGCGTCGGCAGCGAGATCGTCGCCCTCCTCGCGCTCTCCTAGCATCCTTCAGGCGCCGCGGCTGGTTCTAAGAACCGGCACCATCGAGGAAATGAACGTTCGATCGAGCCAGAAAGGGCGTAGGCGGTGAGCCGGCTCGCCCTATTGGCGAGCGCCGCCCCGGTCGGGATCGACCAGGACTACCTGCTGCAAGCGCGGCAGATGCAGGCGCTCTCCTTCGCGGTGCACATCCCGCTCGTCTGCTTCGGGATCGCCTTCCCAACACTGGTGTTGTTCGTCGAGTGGCTCTACCTGCGCACCGGCGACGAGCTCTACCGGACGCTGGCGAAGCGCTGGACGAAGGTGATGGCGGCCCTGTTCGCGGCTGGCGTCGTAACGGGCACGATCCTCAGTTTCGAGATGGGCCTCCTGTGGCCGAGTTTCACCGCCAGCTTCGGCGACGTCTTCGGTCTCGGATTTGCGATCGAAGGCTTCTCCTTCTTCATGGAAGCGATCTTCATCGGCATCTACATCTACGGCTGGAGCCGGCTCTCCCCGCGAGCCCACTTCGCCAGCGGCATCCCGGTCGCGATTGCCGGCATCACCGGGTCGCTGACGGTGATCTCGGTCAACGGCTGGATGAACCATCCGACCGGCTTCCAGCTACGGGACGGCAAAGCGGTCGACGTGCATCCGCTGCAGGCGCTCTTTGGCAACAGCTACTTCTGGCACGAGTTCGTGCACATGTATCTCGCCGGTTACATCGTCACCGGCTTCCTGGTCGCGGCCGCCTACGCGGTCGGTCGCCTGCGCGGGCGCTGGGGCCGCTACGAGCGCATCGCGCTCGCGATCCCGCTCACCGCCGCGGCGCTCTGCTCACCGGTGCAGGTGCTCGTCGGCGACTGGAACGGGCGCGAGGTGGCGTGGGCACAGCCGACCAAGCTCGCGTCCTTCGAGGGACTGGGCCAGACGACACGCGGCGCGCCCGTGCATCTGCTCGGCTGGTACAAGGACGGCCGGGTCGAGTACGGGATCCCGATTCCGCGGCTGCTTTCCCTGCTCGCCTACCACGACCCGAACGCGAGCGTCGCCGGCCTCGACCCCGTCCCTCCGGACGAGCGCCCGCCCGTCAACGTCGTGCGCATCGCCTTTCAGACGATGGTTGGGATCGGAACCCTGCTCGCCCTGCTCGGCTGCGCCTACCTCGCCGTCCGTTGGCGACGCAAGCGGCTGCCGGAGTCGACCTGGTTCTACCGGGCGCTTGTCCTGGCGGGGCCGCTCTCGGTGGTCGCGCTGATCTGCGGCTGGGTGACGACCGAGGTCGGCCGTCAACCGTGGGTCGTCTACCGCGTGATGCGCACCTCCGAGGCCGTCACCGGCGCCGGCGGCATCCCGGTCGGCTACGCGACGCTCGCGCTCGTCTACCTCGGGCTCGCGCTCGCGGTCGCCTGGATCCTCCGCCGGCTCGCCCGCGTCCCGCTCGAGCCGGTGACCGCTCCGCCCACGGCCGCCAAGGAGGCGTGACCATGCATCTGTACGAGCTCCCGCTGTTCTTCGCGCTGATCGGGCTCGCCTTCTACACGGTGCTCGCGGGAGCCGACTTCGGCGCCGGCTGGTGGCAGCTGACCGCGGGCAAGGGCCGGGACGCCGCCTCGATCCGCGACCACGCCCACCACGCGATGGGCCCGGTCTGGGAGGCGAACCACGTCTGGCTCATCTTCGTGCTCACCGTCGTCTGGACCGCCTACCCGAGCGCGTTCGGCTCGATCGCCTCGACGCTCACGATCCCGCTCTTCATCGCGGCGGTGGGGATCATCTTCCGCGGCACCGCCTACGCGCTGCGTGCGGGCGCATCCACCGCACGCGAGCTGCGCGCGATCGACACCGTCTTTGCGCTCTCGTCGATTCTGACCCCGTTCGCCCTGGGCACCGCCGTCGGCGGTATCGCTTCCCGCCGCGTCCCGGTCGGGAACGCTGCCGGCAACCAATTCTCGAGCTGGCTGAACCCGACCTCGCTCCTGATCGGCGTCCTCGCGGTCGCGACCGCCGCCTACCTCGCGGCCGTGTTTCTCTGCGCTGACGCTGCGCGGCTCGGCGAAACGACGCTCGAGCAAAAGTTCCGAACGCGCGCGCTCGCGGCCGGTCTCGTCACCGGGACGATCGCGCTCGGCGGCGTGGCCGTGCTGCATTCCGACGCGCAACCGCTCTACCACCGTCTCGTCGAGGGCAAGGGCCTGATCGGCCTGCTCGCCTCGATCGTCGCCGGCGGCGCCACGCTCGTGCTTGTGTGGCAGAAGCGCTACGAAGCCTCTCGCTACACCGCCGCGCTCGCCGTCGCCGCGATCATCGCCGGCTGGGCGCTCGCACAGTCGCCGGTCTTCCTCGAAGGACTGACCGTCCGGGAGGCGGCCGCAGGCCGGGACACGCTCGTCGCCGTGACGGTCGCCGTGCTCGCGGGAGCAGCAATTCTTTTCCCCTCGCTCGCGCTGCTCTTTCGCCTTGTACTCGGTGGAGACCTCGGCCGTGGCGAACGCGCCTCCGGCCGGCCGACTCAGGCGCACTCGCTGCTCACGACCCTCGCACCTGGCCTGCTGCCGAGGCTCGCCATCGCCTGCCTGGTCGCCGGGATCGGCTTCACCACGATCGCCGATGCAGCCTGGGCACACACGATCGGCGTCGTCTCTCTCTTCGCCTTCATCGTCGTCGCATTTCCCGCGGCTCTCCCACCCGACCTACTGCCAAACCCGCTCAAGAACCCAATTGCCGAGGAGGCGGACCCGCGGTGACCGCTCGAGTCAAGGCCGCGCCGCCGCGGCACGGCGGTCGCCTGTCCAGTCGCCCGCCGCATCGCACATCGGGCAGCGGACCGGCGGCGGGTCGGTCGCGAGGCCGTGCCGCAGCGCGTGCAACTGACAAGGCGCGCCGGCCTGGCCTGGCGGGTGCCTGGAGGTCGGCTTGGCCGCAGATGGGGTCATTTGCCGATGGCCGTCAGCGCCTCGTCGGGCGACGCTGGTCGTAACGAAAGGAGGCAGCATGGAAAGTTCGATCTTCTGCGGCGCCGACGGCTCAAAGGATCCCGAACTGGCGCTTGCGGTGCGCAACCTTGCCCGGCTGCGACGCCGTGGATCCTGACCTCTTCATCATCGTGGCGTTCGTCTCGTGGGCGCTGCTGTTCGCGCTTGCCGGTGTGGCGATGATGCGCTACGAGCGTCGTCGCGACGACGCTACCGCGCAGGTCGACAACCTCGCGCAGGCGCCTTCGCGGCGCGACCGTTTCACCGCCGGCCAGGTGCGCGCAGGTGCGCCAGCCGAGCGGCGGGCCCCGGGCGGTACGTCGAGCGCATGAAACGTCACCCCGCACTGGTCGCGCTTTCGCACGACCACCACCACGCTCTCGTCGAGGCGCGGCGTCTGCGCCACGCGGCCGCCTCCGACGAAGACCCAGCCGCAGCCGCCTCGGCCTTCGGCCGCTTCTATGCGGATGTAACCGTGCCTCACTTCCGCGAAGAGGAAGAAAGGCTGTTCCCGCTGGTCATGAACGCCGAGGAGGCGCGGCCGCTGCTCGTCCAAGCGCTCCTCGACCACCAGCGACTGCATGCGCTCGCGGCCGCGCTCGAGCGTCAGGCCGATCTGAGAACCTCGATGCGCGAGCTCGGACAGCGGCTCGAGGCTCACGTGCGCCTCGAGGAACGCGAGCTGTTCCCGCTGATAGAGCGACTGGCGCCGGCGGAACTCGACGGCCGCGACGGCGCTGACGTGCCACGCGGCGGCCCAGTCTGGGGCCCGGCCTCCGAGGATCTGAACGCTACGCTCCTCGCTTGGAGCGTCGGCGGCGGGCCGCCGGAGCACGTCAACGACGAGCGAGACGTGCTGATCTTCGTCGCCGAGGGCTCGGCGACGGTCACGGTCGATGGCGAGGAGCGCCAACTCGCCGCCGGTGAGGGGTTGATCGTCGACAAGAGTCGACGGCGCAAGATCACGGCCGGCGCGGACGGCGTCCGCTACCTATCCGTGCACCTGCGCCGACCGCCGCTCGAGATTCTGCCGGCGAACCGGCGCAGCGAGGCGTAAGGCGGACATCGACACGGCACGACGGTGAACGTCGCGCTCTTCCTCCATCTACTTGCCGCGTTCGTATTCGTCGCCGGGGTCGCCGTCGCGGGCGTCGCCCATGCGGCAGCGCGCCGGTGTCGTCACCCGAACGAGATCGCGCTCCTGCTCGGTCTGGCCCGCGTCGCCGTCCTGCTCGTTGGCCTCGGCGCCGCCGCCGTCCTCGCCTTCGGCCTGTGGCTAGTCGATCTCAGCGGCCACAGTCTCAGCGAGCCCTGGCTGGTCGCGGCGCTGGCGCTTTTCGCGGCCGCGCTGGCCCTAGGCGCCGCTGGTGGTAGGAAGCCGCGACAGGCGCGTCGGCTCGCCGCGCGGCTGACCGAGTCGGGTCGCGGGGCGACCCCGGAGCTGTACGGCCTGCTTGGCGATCGCCCATCGACTGCGGCGAACTACCTAGCCGCGCTCATCATCGTGATCATCATCGCCCTGATGGTCTGGCGACCGGGGGCGTAGCGCTTACCCACTGGCCCGATGCCTCGTCGGCCTTCTCCTCGCGCGCGCGTGTACGTATCGGGAACAGAGAACCTGCAAAGAACCGCTCCGTCCAGCGCGGGTGGTGCGGGACGCGCGGTCCGCACTAGTGCTCCCCGAAACCTGCCCCCGGGGGGTTCGGCGCGCCATAGTGGCTCATCCTTTTCTAGCGACGTTCGATTGTCCCGGTCGCGGCCACCTCGTCGAGGCCGGGTTTCACGGAGGTGCTCCCTGTTCTCTAATTGCGCTGGACTGACCTTGTTCACGCGCGCGCGAGGCGCGCAGCGCTCGTCGGGTGAGTATGAGTCGGCCTTGATTGGTCAGGCATGCTGCCTCCCCTTGGTGCAGCTCGATGTGTCGGAAAGCTGGTCACGCTGTCCGAACGTGAGGCAGAGGCGCTCCGCGAGGTTGCTGCGGCAGACGCCGGTCGATCAACCACTAGGCGCGACCTCTCGCTCCTGCTCGAGCGTGGCCGGCGCACGAAGACGACTGTGGCTCTCAGCCGGGCTGAGGCTCGCCAGTTCGGTGACTTGCTGGCCACGGGCGCGTTCGGCTCCAACCTCGCAAATCCCGGCAGGGGATTGACGATCCCACGCACCGGCGGTGGCCGCCGCGTGCTCTACCGTGAAAGTCAGGCCGGCCTGACTTCTCACAGACTTGACACGAACTTCTCACGGCCGTTGACACGGCGCTCGCCCACGGTCGGATTCCTCGGCGCCGGCCGAGCCGACCGCCGGGGTGCATTCGCTCCCTTGCGGCTGACATCCCTCCCGCCGTCTGCGCCAACGTTTCTCACGCAGGATGTTCTTGAATCTACGCCGCATGGCACTACCCGAGCATGTTGCGAGAGAGCGGCAGGAGCGTGAGTTGAACGAGCTTGGGCGTGAGTTGAACGAGCTTGGGCGCGAGTTACACAATCCTGCAGCGGCTCGCGATCGCGAACGAGCAGGCAGTGCGCCAGCGCGTCGGCGAGCGTGAGGGATTTGAGATCGGCTGCGGCGGCGGCCCAGGCCGCGGGCAGGTTCCGCCGCTCGAGCGAATACGAGGCCGCCTGAGTTTGCGAACCCCACGAGTGCCGGTAGCCGGTCATGTCGTAGCGGGCCGGCTTTGCCTCAAAGTACGAATGCGCGAGCCGGTCAGTTCAAGGCGCGGATGACTTGGTCCCAGTCCTCTATGTGCTCGTTGAGTATCTCCCGCACCTTGGGAATCCGCAGCGCGTTGCGTTTCTCATGGGGATATCCCCCTTGTTTCCACGCGCGCTGAGCGTCTTTCAGCGACAGCACCCAGGCGATCGGCTCCGTCGGATCGTTTGGTCGCAGGGGACGCTGGCGGGGGTCACGCCAAAGGTTGAGGCGCACGAGGACCAGGAAGTCTGCGCGCAGCGCGTCTCCCTTCAGGTCGTACAGGGCCGGATTGGTAGCGGCCCTGGTCTTGACCTGTATCGTGACCGCACGGC
>Ga0307278_10000223_pt1 | contig 29675 bp, 26 predicted proteins | sample ER_DNA_117_FD_194482 | JGI IMG/M metagenome (GOLD analysis project Ga0307278, IMG submission 194482) | Bulk soil microbial communities from the East River watershed near Crested Butte, Colorado, United States - ER_DNA_117 | ecosystem: Environmental > Terrestrial > Soil > Floodplain | place...
CGAGGTCAAGGCGACCATCGTCCGGATCACCCGCCCGTCCGGCTGGGTGGTCCTCAACGCCGACGACCCGCGCACCCTGGCGATGCGCCGGCAGTCCCGGGCGCGGCCGTTCCTGTTCGCCCTCGACGCGGACGCCCCCGGGCTGCGCGAGGCGCAGAGCGAGGGCGGCCGTGCCGCCACCGTGCTCGACGGCGACCTGGTGGTGCTCGACCACGGCCGGGTCGACCGCCTGCTGCCGCTGCTGGACGTGCCGGTCACCCTGGCCGGCCTGTCCACCCCCAACGTCGCCAACGCGCTGGCGGCGGCCGCCGCCGGCATCGGCGTCGGCCTGCCGAGGCAGGCGGTGCTGGAAGGGCTGCGGACCTTCCGGCCCGACCCGGCGCTCAACCCCGGCCGCATGAACGTGCTCGACCTGGACGGGCGGACGGTCATCGTCGACATGGCCCACAACGAGGCCAGCCTCCACGCCCTGCTGGAGGTCGCGCGGGGCCTGGCCCCGCCGGGCGGCCGCGTGCTGGTGATGGTCGGCACGGCGGGGGACCGCCCCGACGAGCTGATCCGCTCCCTGGGCGAGATCGCCGCCAGGCGCGCCGACCGGGTCGTGGTCGGCGAGAAGGAGCGCTACCTGCGGGGGCGCGACCGCGCCGACCTGGCCCGGCTGCTGCGGGAGGGTGCCAGCGTGGTCGGCGTCACCGATGTCCCCGTCCATCCCACCGAGCTGGCCGGGCTGCAGGCGCTCGCCGCCGAGGCCGTCCCCGGCGACGTCTGCGCCCTGATGGCCCCCGCCGAGCGCGACGAGATCCTCGCCTGGCTCCGCGACCGCGGCGCCCGCCTCCTCGACCCCGACGAGCTCCGCGCCCGGGTCCTCTCCCTGCGGGGGTAGCCCGGGCCGGCCGGCGCCGTCAGGGGCTGGTCCGGAGCAGGGCGTCGACGCGCTGCCGGAGGCCCTCGGCGTCGACCACCGGCGAACCGTGGTCGCGCAGCGGTCCCGGACGGTCGGCCCAGGTCGCGTCCGGGCCGAACAGCAGGTAGGTGTCCCAGTCGGGGCCGTCGTACCCGGGAACGTTGCCCGCCAGCCAGCCACCCGAGGCGTCCTCCGGGTCCCAGAGGTGGACGACCCGGCGATCGGTCAGGCCGGCCGCGTCCCAGCGGCGGCGGGCGTCGGTGAACAGCTTGCTCACCCAGACGGCGTAGACGCGCAGCCTCGGGCTCGGCTGCTTGGCGAGGATCTCGGTCTGCACCCAACTGGCGCCGGCGCGACAGGTCGCTCAGGTTGGCGACAAGATCACGATCAGGCGGGTGCTCCCCTGGTCGTCGTTGAACCGGTCGCGCAGGTCCTGGACGCCATGCAGGTCGGTCATGGTCACGCCGGCCGGCGCCGACCGAGGTCCGAAGAAGCTGAGCCAGCCGGCCACCAGCGCGAACACCAGCAGGGTGACGGTCAGGAACGCGATCATTCGGCGCCTGGTCACCGGCCGGGACACCTCATGGCGCCTCGACGCGGCAGCAGGCGGCCACGTGGTCGGCGTTTTCGTCGAGTAGGCGGTGGGCCAGGTCGACCATGGCGGCCACTCGCTCGTCGGCCAGCCGGTAGTGGACGACCCGGTGCTCGCGGCGGGTCTCGACGAACCCGCACCAGCGCAGGCAGGCCAGGTGGTTGGAGACCTTTGGCTGGGGCTGGGCGAGCCGGCGGGTCAGCTCGCCGGCGGACAGCTCCTCCTGGTCGCGAAGCAGCTCCAGGATGCGCAGCCGGGTCGGGTCGCCGAGCGCGCGGAAGTACTTGGCGACCAGGTCGGTCCTGACCGGGGCCGTCGGCAGGCGGAACGGCGCGGGCTGGGGCACGGCATCCTCACATCATCGGTTCTTGATATCAATATCCGAGCAAGTAAGGCGGAGTCAAGGAGGTCGCCGCGCGTCAGGCCCGGCCGCGAGCGGGCGGTGCGGACCTCGTCCGCGACTGGAGCTCGTCGACGATCTCGTCGACCCGGTCGGCGCAGAGCACCACCAGGTCGCCAGGGTTGGCCCGGTCCAGCGCCAGCTTGGTCGCCTCCATCTCGTCGAGAACCACCTCCAGGCTGCGGCAGCGCGCCCCCCGCGCGACCGCGGCCCTGGCGCCGGCGGCGAGGAGCTCGGCGATCTCGCCGGGCTGACGGCCGCGCAGGTTGCGGTCCTCGCGGACCAGCAGGGCGTCGAAATGGTGGGCGGCGACCTCGCCGAGCTCGCGGATGTCCTTGTCGCGGCGGTCGCCGGGGCTGGCGACGACGCCGATGCGCCGGTGGGCGATGACGTCGCCGCCCTTGGGCGGCTCGGAGAGCCGGTCGACGAAGTCGCCGAGCATGCGCATGCCGGCCGCGTTGTGGCAGTAGTCGACGAGCACCCGGAAGCCGTTGACCTCGAACATGTTGAGGCGGCCGGGCGCGACCTCGTAGGAGGTCGTGAACGAGCGCAGGCCGGCGCGGATGTCGTGCACGTGGGCGCCAGCGGCCAGGGCGGCGGCGGCCGCGGCCATGGCGTTGGCGACGTTCATGCGCGCCCTGCCGGCGAAGGTGGCGGGCACCGCGCTGGTCGGGGCGATCAGCGTCGAGCGGCGGCCCTGGCGGAGCACGATCCCCTCGCCGAGGCGGCCGTCCTCCAGCACGATCGCACGCCCACCGCGCCGGCAGTGGGCGTCGACCAGCTCGTTGCCGTCCTCCATGGAGAAGTACACCAGCTCGCCGGAGCAGTGGCGGCGCATCGCCGCCACCAGCGGGTCGTCGGCGTTGAGGACCCCGTGGCCGTCGCGGGGCACCGCCTCGATCACCACCTGCTTGACGGCGGCGAGCTGCCGCAGGGTGTCGATGCCGCGCAGGCCGAGGTGGTCGCTGCTGACGTTGAGGACGACGCCGATGTCGTTGCGCTCGTAGCCGAGGCCCTCGCGGAGGATGCCGCCACGGGCGACCTCGAACACGGCGAAGTCGACCCGCGGGTTCTGCAGCACCATGCGGGCCGAGCGGGGGCCCGAGGCGTCGGCCGCGACCACCAACCGCTCGTCGATGAGGATGCCGTCGGTGGTGGTGAGCCCCACCTGGCGTCCCATCCCCTTGAAGATGTGGGCGATCATCCGGGCGGTGGTGGTCTTGCCGTTGGTGCCGGTCACCGCGACGATCGGGATGCGGCTCGGGGTGCCGGGCGGGAAGAGGAGATCGACGACCGGCTTGGCGACGTACTGCGGCTCGCCGACGGTCGGGTGGGTGTGCATGCGGAAGCCGGGAGCGGCGTTGACTTCGACGATCGCCCCGCCGGTCTCGCGCACCGGATCGGCGATGTCGGGGACGACGAAGTCGATCCCGGCGACGTCCAGGCCGACCACCCTGGCGGCCTCCTCGGCGATCTCGACGTTGTCGGGGTGGGCCTCGTCGGTCCGGTCGATGGAGATGCCGCCGGTCGACATGTTGCCGGTCAGGGTCAGCTTGACCATGGCGCCCTTCGGCGGCACGTCGTCCAGCTCGAACCCCTGGGCGCGGACCAGCTCGACGGCGTCGTCGTCGACCCGGATGCGGGTGAGGACCTTCTCGTGGCCGACGCCCCTGCGGGGGTCGGCGTTGGTCTCCTCGACGAGCTGGGCGACGGTGCTGGTGCTGTCGCCGGTGACGTGGGCCGGCACCCGCTCGGCGACCGCGACCATCTTCCCGCCGATGACCAGCACCCGGTAGTCGCTGCCGTCGACGTAGCTCTCGACCAGCACCCAGCCGCGGCGCGCCTCGGCCTGGGCCGCGGGGAACGCGGCGGCGACCTCGTCGCCGGTGCGCAGGTCGAGCTGCACGCCGCGGCCGTGGTTGCCGTCCAGCGGTTTGACCACCACCGGGAAGCCGACACGGCCGGCGGCGGCCACGGCGTCCTCCGGGGACCTGACCGAGAACGCCTTTGGCACCGGCAGGCCGGCCGCGGCCAGCAGCCGGTTGGTCTGCTCCTTGTCGCCGGCCAGGTCGACCGCCAGCGAGCCGGTCCTGGAGGTCATGGTGGCGCGGATGCGCTGCTGGTAGACCCCCTGGCCGAGCTGGACCAGCGAGAACTCGTTCAGCCGCAGCCAGGGGATGTCGCGGGCGGCCGCCTCGTCGATGATCGCCTGGGTGGAGGGCCCGAACGCGGTCCGCTCGGCCTCCAGGATGAAGCGCTCCAGCTCGGCGTCGAAGTCGAAGCCGGGCTCCGGCTCGACGAGGTGGTTGACCAGCCGCACGGCCAGGCGGCCGGCGGCGACCCCGACGCGCTCGTCGCTGTAGCCGTAGATCACGTTGTACCGGCCGCGCTCGCCGGCGCCGCGGGTCTTGCCGCGGCGCTGCTCGCCACCGGCCTCCCGCTGGAGCTGGAGGGCGACGTGCTCGGCGACGTGGCCCAGCCAGGTGCCCTCCCGGAGCCGCTCGACGAAGCCGCCGCGGCGACCCACCCCGCAGGTGTGGTCGACCAGGCCGGGCAGCAGCCGCAGCAGCTCGTCGGTGAAGCCGGGCAGGGTGTCGGTGGGCCAGTCCTCCAGCGAGCCGAGGTCGACGAGCAGGTGGACGGCCCGGTCGTAGGCCCAGTAGTTGGGGCCGCGGTACACGCGGGTCTCCAGGATGCGCAGGTCCGGCGCCGGTGCCGGCTTCATTGCGACGCCTCCTGCTCCTCCTCGCCGCCGGCGCGCCGGCGGGGGCGTGGGCCGGCGCGGCCACGGCGCCCGGCCCCGGGGACCGCCTGCAGCCGCGGCAGCAGCACGCGGGCGCGGAGGTCGAAGCGGTAGCCGGGCGGCAGCGCATGCAGGACCACGCCGGAGACCAGCACCGGCCGCCTCGCCCGCACCTCGAACGCGTCGGACTGCGCCCGCGCGCCGTCGACCACCGTCACCGTCCCCTTGCCGAGGACCTCGAGCACGCCGTCGGGCGTGACCACCGCGGCGGTGTCCTCGTCGATGCCGATGCCGAGCTGGCTGGGGGACTCGGCCACCAGCAGCAGCAGGCGGCCCAGCCGGTTTCGCTGGGTGAAGTGCTGGTCGATCACCGCCCCTGGCAGCAGCCCGAGCCCGGCGGCCATGTGGGCCAGGCGCTGCTTGGGCACCTCCCCGGGACCGCCGAAGGCCACCATGTGAGAGCTGAGCGCGCTGGCGCCCGCCGAGGTGCCGCCGACGACGGCGCCGCGCCGGTGGGCGTCGAGCAGGGCCGCGCCGAGCCGGGTCCCGGCCACCACCATCGACAGGCGGAGCTGGTTGCCACCGGTCATGAACACCCCGGTCGCGCGGGCGACCTCCTCGGCGGGGGCGGCCGCCTCGGCCTGCTCGCGGGTGCGGGGCCGCAGCGGGCGCACCTCGGCCGCGCCCAGCTCGGCGAAGACCCGCTCGTACAGGCCGGTCAGCTCGTCGCCGAGCGAGGACGCGGTGGCGAGCACGACGATGTGGGCGCGGTCGCCACCGGCGAGCCGCACGAAGTGGCTCAGGATGGTCCGGTCGCCGAGCTTGTCCTCCGCGCCACCGATGGCCATGAGGACGCCGGCGCCGCGAGGGGCGGCATCGGAGGGCATGGGGGAAGTCTAGCAACGCGACCGCTTACGCCTGCTTGATGGCGTTGGAGGCTACGATCTCGCCATGCGTGTGCTTGTCGTCGAGGACGAGGCCGACCTGGCCGACGCGGTAGCCCGCGGCCTGCGCCGCGAGGGCTACGCGGTGGACGTCGCCTACGACGGCGACGAGGCGCTCGACAAGGCCGCCGTCAACGCCTACGACCTGGTCTGCCTGGACCTGAACCTGCCGGGCATCGACGGGATCGAGGTCGTGCGGCGCATCCGTGCCAACGGCGACGCGGAGCCGCCGCGGGTGCTGATGCTCACCGCCAGGGACCGCACCGCCGACCGGGTGATCGGCCTGGACGAGGGCGCCGACGACTACCTGGTGAAGCCGTTCGACTTCGACGAGCTGAAGGCGCGGGTGCGCGCGCTGCTGCGCCGCGACGCCGGGCGCTCCGGCGCGCTGCTGCAGGTGGGCGACATCGAGCTGGACAGCGCCAGGCACGAGGCGCGGCGGGTCGGGCAGCCCCTCGCCCTCACCCCCAAGGAGTTCGCGCTGCTGCACTACTTCATGTCCCGGGCGGGGCAGGTGCTGTCGCAGGAGGACCTGCTGGAGCACGTCTGGGACGAGCACGCCGACCCGTTCACCAACACGGTCCGGGTCACGGTGATGACCCTGCGCCGCAAGCTCGCCGACGCCGGCGAGGGCCAGCCGATCGAGACCGTCGTCGGTCGCGGCTACCGCCTGCGCGAGGAGCCGTGAACACGCTGGAGCGGCTGTGGGACCGGCTGCCCGAGTGGACGCGGTCGATCCGGTTCCGGTACACGCTGCTGTACTCGGCGGTGCTGTTCGGCCTCGCGGCCGTGGTGCTGGCCGCGATCTACCTGATCCTGCTGATGGCCCTGCGGGCGACGCCGGTGTCGTCGGGCAGGGGGACCTTCTGCATGCACGGCGACTGCATCACCGTCATCACCTTCAGAGAGGCCGAGCGGCTGGTCAACTCCGAGATCCTCGGCAAGCTCCGCTACTACTCCCTGGGCGCGCTCGGGGTGCTGTTCGTGTCCAGCCTCGGGGTCGGCTGGGTGGTGGCCGGGCGGGTGCTGGCGCCGGTCGGGCGGATCACCTCGGTCGCGCGGGACATCCAGGCCACCGACATGTCCCGCCGCATCCAGCTTCCCGGCCCGGAGGACGAGCTGAAGCAGCTCGCCGACACCTTCGACGCGATGCTCGCCCGGCTCGACGCCGCCTTCGACGCTCAGCGCCAGTTCGTCGCCGACGCCTCCCACGAGCTGCGCAACCCGCTGGCGATCATCCGCACCAACGTCGACGTCGCCCTGGCCGACCCGGATGCCAGCCCCGATGACCTGCGGCAGGCGATCGCGGTGGTGAAACGGGCGGGCGACCGCATGACCCTGCTGGTCGACGACCTGCTCGCCCTTGCCCGACGCCAGGAGCCGACGCTGGAGCACGAGCCGGTCGACCTCGGCGCGGCGGTGGCCGAGGCGAGCGACGACTTCATGGTCCCCGCCGAGACGCGCGACATCGTGCTGGACCGGGCGATCGCGCCCGGGGTGGTGGTGACCGGCGACCGGGAGGCGCTCAAGCGGGTGGTGGCCAACCTGCTCGACAACGCCGTCCGGCTCGCCCCCGCCGGCTCACGCATCCGCCTGGCCACCGGCAGCGAGGGCAACCGGGCGTGGATCGCCGTGGCCGACGAGGGACCGGGGATCTCCCCCGACGACCAGGCGCACGTGTTCGACCGGTTCTGGCGCGCGGACAAGGCCCGCGCCCGTGCCGACGGCGGCACCGGGCTGGGGCTCGCGATCGTCCGCCAGATCGTCGAGGGCCACGGCGGTGAGGTGCGGCTGCACTCCAAGGTTGGGGTCGGCTCGTCGTTCGTGGTCTGGCTGCCGATCACCCGTCCCGCCATCGACGGGGGCCAGCGGTAGCCGAGCGGCGCCAGCGCTCTTATGCGCGCTTGAGGTCTGGCTTACCGGTGCTTTAGCGGTGGGCCACTACCCTCGGGGAGGTTTGCTCGTTGCTCCCGCAGGAGGCACTCGATGTCCACCCACGAAGGGCCGCGGCCCCCGCGCCCGCCCGACCACGACGCCGACGGCCCAAGCTACCCGCTCCCACCCGACCGGGCCGCGCCCGGCGACGCCACCGACCCGGCCTGGCCGTCCGCCTGGGCCCAGGCGTCCGCCGAGCCCCCGGCGCCCGGTCCCGCGTGGGGGCAGGCGCCCGCCGAGCCCCCCGCCGAGCCCCCCGCCGCGGGTCCTGCGTGGGGGCAGGTCCCGGCGGAGCCGCAGGGGCCCCCGCCCGCGTGGGGCGAGGGTGGCGGCGGCAGCCCGACCACGCCCGTCTGGGGCGAGCCACCCGGCGGCCCGGCGTCCCCAGGGGGGCGCGGCCGGCTGTCCCGCCCGCTGGTGGCCGCCGTCGCCGCGGTGGCGTTGCTGGCCGGCGGCTACGGGATCGGCGAGGTCCTCGACCGCAACTCGGCCTCCGCGACCCCCGCCGGGGCCGGCATCCCGACCGCGCCCATCTCCGCGCCTATCCAGGCCGGCGACGAGCCGGTCGCCGCGGTGGCCAAGGCCCTGCTGCCCACTGTCGTCCAGCTCGAGGTCGAGACCCAGCAGGGCAACGGCCTGGGGTCCGGCGTGATCTACGACAAGAACGGCTACATCCTGACCGCCGCCCACGTGGTGGAGGGCATCGACCAGGTCACCGTGCGCCTGTCCGACGGCACCCGGCTCCGCGGCGAGGTGCTCGGCACCGACCAGGCCAACGACGTCGGCGTCGTCAAGGTCGACCGCAACAACCTGCCGGTGGCGCCGCTCGCCATCGACGTGCCCCTCCAGGTCGGGCAGCTCGCGGTCGCGATCGGCAGCCCGTTCCGGCTCGAGGGGTCGGTGACCGCCGGGATCGTCAGCGCCACCAGCCGCATCATCTCGGAGGGTCGGGGCGGCCGGGAGGTCATCCAGACCGACGCGCCAATCAACCCCGGCAACTCCGGCGGCGTGCTCGCCGACCGCGAGGGCCGCGTCATCGGCATCAACAGCGCGATCAGCTCCGACGGGGCGTCCAACGGCAACATCGGCATCGGCTTCGCCGTGCCGATCGACATCGCCGCCAGGTCGGCCAAGGCCATCGTGGAGGGCAAGCCCCTCCAGACCGGCTTCCTCGGCGTGAGCTCGGGCGACCCGACCTCCGGCCGGGGCGGCGCGGTCATCCAGGACGTCACGGCGGGCACCCCGGCCGCCAAGGCCGGCCTCCAGGTCGGCGACCTGGTCGTCGAGCTGGACGGCCAGGCCGTGACGGGCACCGACGACCTGGTCGGCAGGATCCGCGACCACCAGCCAGGGGACCGGGTCACGCTCAAGCTGGTCCGGGACGGCAAGGAGCAGACCGTGACCGCCACCCTGGCCGACCGTCCCGCCGGCTGATCGGGGGACAACCAGCGCGGCACCGTCCGACATGGACCGTGTCGACCGAATCTGGTACTTTGGCTGATAACGATTTGGAATCGAGCACGGCACGAACCGGAACGACACCGTACTGTCAGTGACGCGAACACGGAGCTGGTCAGCACGGGGCGCTGGGGGGCGTCCCGAGTCGGCCACCTCCGCCCGCAGGACGGCCGAGGCCGTCGGCTCCGGCCGTTGAGGACACGGGAGGCGCGGGTAGCAGGTTCGCGTTGCGGCGGCCGCGCCGTCCGGAGTGTGGACCGGTGGTTGGGGGACTGCCGGGGCCCCCCGGACGGCAGGCCGTCCGTTTGGTTTTGGGGTGCCGGCTGACTACCTGTTGTCCGCCTTGTCCGCCGAGGTGGCCCACAGCCCGCGGTCCTGGCGCCGTGCCTCGGCGACCAGCCGGCGGAACAGGCCCGCATAGGTGACGTTGGGCGGGATCGTGAGCTGCTGGGCGTAGCCCTCGGCGACCAGCAACGCGTTCCAGAACGTCCCGTCCGCCAGCCACACGTAGGCGAGCAGCCGGCCGTAGCGGTCCCGGGGCTCCGCGTCGCCCGCGAGGCGCACGGTGGCGCCTGTCAGGTACCGCTTGGCGAACGAGGACGCCTGCCGCCCATAGGGCTCGACGGGGCGGTTGGGCGCCACCGTCTCCGGCGTGTCGACCCCGATGACCCTGACGCGCTCCTTGCGGCCGTCCACCGTGGCCACGAACGTGTCGCCGTCGGTCACCCGCTGCACCTCGGCCGCCACCGCGTTCCCTGGCGGGCCCGGCCACGCGGTCCGCTCGGCCCTGGTGGTGGCCAGCCCGGCCGGCGCCTCGCCCGCCGCGCCGCCGCCCGGCCCCAGGGAGGCCTCGCAGCCCGCCAGCGCGACCGCCAGCAGCGCGAGCGCCAGCAGGCGCGTCCCTTTGCCCCGTGGTCCGGACGTGGCCGGCCTCCTCCGAGTCGCTGGGCGCCCCGCACCGGCGCCCGCCGCCGTCCGGCAGCGTAGCCGCCGGCGCTGGCGGGCCACGCCGCTCCGTCCACAGCCGTCCCCGTGCCGGCGCCCGGTGGGCTGTGGACGGCCTGCACCCATCGTCGTGGTCGCTCGCTAGGATGCCCGCATCATGAATGGCGCAAGCATCCCAGTCCCGAGCGGGCCGCCGGCCGGCCGCCCCCCAACGGCGTTCCCGGACGGCTCGCCGGACGAGCTGGCCGCCGCCCTCCCTCCCGGCAACGTGGTCGTGCTCGGCGGCCCCGGCAGCGGCAAGACCGCCCTGCTCGAAGCGGCCATGCACCGGCTGCTCGCAACGCCGGGGGGAACGGCCCGCCTGCTCACCTCCAGCCGGCAGGCCGCCCTGGCCTCCACCGAACGGCTGCTCGCCGCCCTCACGACCGCCGCCGGTGGGGCGCTCGGCTGCGTCACCTGGTACGCCTTCGCCCGCGGCCTGGTCACCAGCCACGCCGACCTCCTCCACTACCGCGGCGAGCCTCGCCCCCTCAGCGGCCCAGAGCAGTGGGCCCTGGTGCGCTCCCTGCTCCAGCTCGACCCCCCCGAGGTCGACTGGGGCGAGCTGGCCCCCCTGGTCGGCACCCGCGCGTTCACCGACGAGCTGGCCGAGCTCGTGCTCGCCTGCGAGCGCCGCGTCATCGACCCCGACGAGCTGCTCGCGCGCGCCCGGGCCGAGGACCGCCCGAGCTGGGCGCACGCGGCGGCCTTCCTCACCGTCTACCACGACCACCTCGCCCTCCAGGACGCGGTCGACCAGGCCGGTCTCGTCGTCCAGGCCGGCGACCTGCTCGAGGACCGGCCCGACGTGCTCGCCGCCACCGTGGCCCAGGTCGGCACCCTGCTCGTCGACGAGGCGCAGGAGCTCGACCCGGCACAGCTCCGGCTGCTCCGGTTGCTGGTCGGCGGGGGGGCCAGGGCGATCCTCGCCGGCGACCCGGCGGGCGCCACCGACGCCTTCCGCGGCGCGTCACCGGGCGCGCTGCTCGCCTTCGCCGAGCGTCTGGGCGCCTCGGTCGTGCTGCTGGAGCGCAGCCGACGGCTCGGCGGCCCCGGCCTGGACGCGGTCCGCCGCCTGCAGGCCGCCGGCACCGGCCCGGCCGTCGCCCTCGCCGGGGACGGCACCACCACCGTGGAGGCCGCCCGCTACCCGGGCCCGGCCGAGGAGGCCGAGGCCGTGGCCCGGCTGCTGCGCGTGGCGCACGAGCGCGACGGCGTCCCCTACGGGCGGACGGCCGTGCTGCTGCCGTCGACGCGCCGGCTCGGCGGGCCCGTCCGCCGCGCGCTGGAGCGCTTCGGGGTCCCCTACCGGCTCGGGGCGGGCGAGCGCCAGCTCGTGGCCGAGCCGGCCGTCGGGCACGTCCTCGACCTGTTCCGGCTCGCGCTCGACCCGACCAGGGCCGACGAGCTGCTGCCGCCCCTGCTCACCTCCCCCCTAGGCGGCCTGGACCCGGGCGAGCTGCGCGCCCTCCGCCGCGCGGCGGTCCTCGCCGACCGCTCCCTCGCCGAGCATGTCCGCGACCCGGACGGTGCCGCGGCCGACCCGGACGACGCCGCGGCGGCCGACCCGGACGACGGCGAGGGGGCCGACGAGCCCCCCGGGGAGCCGGAGGGTGGCCCGCGCCCGGCCGCGCCCGTCACCCTCGACCCGACGCTCCGGCGTCGGGTGGCGGCCCTGTGCGACCTGCTCGGCCGGGCCGAGCGCTGGGTGGCCGAGCTCGATGCCGACGCCTGCTTCTGGGAGGTGTGGCGCCACGCCCCGGCCTTCGCCGAGCTGGTCACGCGCGCCGAGGCCGACCCGGCCGACGCCGACGTCCAGCGCCAGCTCGACGCCCTCACCGCGTTCTCCCGCGCGCTCGGGCTGTTCGTCGACGGCCGCCCGGGGGCCAGCATGCGGACCTACCTCGACGTGGTCGAGCGGGCCGACTTCGCCAGCGACCCCTGGCTGCCGCCGACCATGGCCAGGGCCGACGCGGTCGCCCTGCTGTCGATCAACGCCGCCAAGGGCCACGAGTTCGACCTCGTGGTGGTCGCCGGCTGCCTCGAGGGCGCGCTGCCGGGCGCGGCGAGCCCGCACGGGCTGTTCGAGGCCTGGCGGCTGGACGGCGACCCGGGACCGGTCGCCCGCGCCCGCGCGGCCCTCGAGGCCGAGCGCCGCCAGTTCGTGCTCGCGGCCTCGCGTGCGAGGGACCGGGTGGTGTTCACCGCCTCCAGGGTCGATGGGCGCGGCGAGCCGTCACGCTTCCTGCTCGACCTCGGACTGGAGCTGCCCGCCGACCCGGCCCCCACCGACCAGACCCCGCTCGGGCCGCTCGAGGCCGCCGGCGCGCTCCGCCGGGTCATGGCCGACCGGGACCGTCCGGCGGCCGAGCGGCTGGCGGCGGGCACCACCCTGGCCGCCATGCCAGGGATCGACCCCGGGGCGTGGTGGTGGCGGCGCGACTGGACCGCCGACCCGGAGCCGATCGCCGCCGAGGGCCGCCTGCGCACGTCCTACTCGCGGATCGGCACCTACGAGGACTGCCATCTCAGGTACTTCTTCGGCAGCGTCGCCGGCCTGGACGACCGCTCCTCCTACCAGATGGCATTCGGGCGGCTCATGCACACGATCTTCGAGCTGGCCGCCAAGGGCGAGGTCGCCGGCGACCCGGAGTCGCTCAAGGCGGCCTACCGGGATCGGTTCGACCCGGCCTGGTTCCCCTCCCGGGCCGTGGCCCACCAGTACTGGCGCGATGGCATGGCGATGCTGCGGCTGTGGCACCACGGCGAGGCCGAGGCGGCCCGCGAGGCGCTGCGGTTCGAGGTCGGCTTCGAGATGGAGGTCGGCGGGCACCTGGTCCGGGGTCGCATCGACCGGGTCGACCGCGGCCCGGACGACGGCATCGTGCTGCTCGACTACAAGACCGCTCGCATGCCGGCGAGCGAGGACGACGCCGCCCGCTCGCTGCAGCTCGCCATCTACTTCCTGGCCGCGCTGCGCGACCCGGAGCTCGCCACGCTCGGCCTCCCGGTCGAGATGCAGCTCGTCTACCCGGCCAAGGCCAGGCAGGGCCGCTTCACCAGGGTGAGCCAGCATCCCGGGCCGGACCATGCCGCCGCGGTCGAGCGGCGGCTCGTCGCCCTGCTCGAGGGCGCCGCCGCGGAGGCGTTCGACCCCAACCCCCACGCCGACTGCCGCATGTGCGCGTTCAAGCCGATCTGCCCGATGTGGCCGCAGGGAGAGGACTTCCTCGCCCCGACCCACCCACCCGAGGGCCTGGAGGAGGGACCGTGAGCGCGACCGTCGCGGGGGCGGTGAGCCCGGGGATCCGGGCCGCGCTCAGGGGCCAGGAACCCACCCCCGAGCAGTGGGCGGCCATCGCCGCCCCGCTCGGTCCGGTCCACGTGATCGCCGGCGCCGGCTCCGGCAAGACCGCGGTGATGGCGGCGCGTATCGTCTACCTGGTCGAGCGCCTCGACGTCCCCCCGGCCGCGATCCTCGGCCTCACCTTCACCAACAAGGCGACCGCCGAGCTGGAGGCCAGGGTGCGGGAGGCGCTCGCCGGCCACCCGGCCGACCCGGACGGACAGGTCACCGTCGACACCTACCACGCCTTCGCGGCCGACCTGGTCAAGGCGTACGGGATCCGGGTCGGGGTCGAGGTCGACGCCGACCTGCTCAGCGAGGCGCAGCAGTACCAGATCCTGCTCGGCATCCTCGACGGCGAGCGGTTCGAGCACCTGAGCGTGCGCACCGCCGGCGCCACCATCCGCAAGACCCTGGAGCTGGCCGCCGCCTGCGCTGACCACGTCGTCCCGCCGGCCAGGGTGGTGGAGGCCTCCCACCACCTGCTCGAACGGGCCGACGCCGGCGAGCGGCTGCCCGACTGGATGCTCCAGGCGGCCCTCGAGCGCGTCGAGCTGGCCCGCCTGGTGGAGCGCTACGCGGCCGAGAAGCGCCGCCGTGGCCGGATCGACTTCGGCGACCAGGTCGCCAAGGCGGTCGAGCTGGTCGAGCGCCACGCCGACCTGGTCGAGGAGCTGCGCGCCCGCTTCCCCCACGTGCTGCTGGACGAGTACCAGGACACCAACGTCGCCCAGCGCCGTCTGATGCAGCGGATCTCCCCGCCGGGCTCCTCGATCATGGCTGTCGGCGACGCCCGCCAGGCGATCTACGCCTTCCGCGGCGCCACCATGTACAACCTGCTGTCGTTCGCCGAGCACTTCCCGGAGGGGTCCGGGGAACCCCGAAGGGGTGCCCCGGTGGATCAGGCGGAGGAGGCGCCCGGCGCGCCGCTGCCGCTGTCGACCAACTTCCGCTCCGGCCGCCGCATCCTCGCCCTGGCCAACTCGGTCATCGAGGCGATCCCCGAGCAGCGCCGCGGCGGCACGCCGCTGGTCGCCCGTTCCGGCGCCGGCGACGGCGCCGTGCTGGGCGCGCTGCTCTCCGACCAGTTCGCCGAGGCCGCGTTCGTGGCCGGCCAGGTCGTCCGCGCGCACGACACCGGCCTGCCCGACGGCTCCTGGCCGGCGTGGCGGGACGTGGCCGTGCTCGTCCGCTCCAAGCGGCTGCTCGGCCCGCTCCGCGAGGCGCTGGAGCAGCGTGGCGTGCCGGTCGAGGTGGTCGGCCTCTCCGGCCTGCTGGAGATGCCGGAGATCGTCGACCTGGTGGCCACCCTGCGGGTGGTCGCCGACCCGGGCGCCAACGTCGCGCTGGCCCGGCTGCTGCTCGGCCCCCGCTGGCGGATCGGCCACCGGCATCTCGTCCGGCTCTCCCGCTGGGCGTCCAGGCACAACTGGGGACTCAAGGACGTCCTGCCGGGCGAGGACCCCGACCCCGGCGACGTGAGCTTCGCCCTCGTCGAGGCGCTCGACCACCTGGACGAGGTGGAGGGGCTGGACGCCGAGGCGCGCGAGCGGCTGGTCGCGTTCCGCGACGAGCTGCGCGGGCTGCGGGCTGCCGCCCGCGGCCCCCTGCTCGACCTGGTCCAGACGGTCCTGGAGCGCACCGGCGTCTGGGCCGAGCTGGAGGCGTCACGGGACCGCCGGGCCGCCACGGCGCGCCAGAACCTGTCCACCTTCCTGGACCGGGTCGCCGCCTTCGCCCCCGTCGACGGCAACCCGTCGCTGGCCGCCTTCCTCGCCTACCTGGACGCGGTCGACGACGCGGCCGAGCCGGTCGAGGCGGTGCAGCCGGCGCCGGTCGACTCCGTCAAGCTCATGACCGTCCACATGGCCAAGGGCCTGGAGTTCCCGATGGTGGTGGTCGCCGGCCTGTCGGCCGGGCTCAGCAGAGACGGCTCGCCCAGGTACGGCATCTTCCCCGACGCCCGCGTGGCCGATCCCCGCCGCGCCCAGGGCTTCCCCTACGAGCTGCGGGAGGACGCCGGACACCTTCCCCGCTTCGCCGGCAACCCCCGCGCCTTCCGCGCGGAGCTGGAGGACCGCGCCCTCGAGGACGAGCGCCGCCTGTTCTACGTCGCCATCACCCGCGCCAAGCAGCTCCTGGTGCTCACCTCCGCCTGGTGGTACCAGGGGTCCGAGAAGACCCCCAAGGGCCCCGGGCCGTTCTGGCGGGAGGCGGCCGACCATCCCGCCGTCCAGGTGCTGGTCCGCGCCGACGAGCCCGCGACCAGCCCCCTGACCGAGCGGCTCAGGGCCCGGGTGAGCTGGCCCCCCGCTGCCCGCCGGCCCGGCGAGGCGGCCGACCCGCTGTTCCCGGAGGGCCTGGCCGCCGCCGTGGAGCTGGAGCGGGCCGAGCCGGGCACCCTGGCCGCCCGCGTGCCGCCCGGCCAGGACGACGCGTTCCGGGCGGCGGTCGCCGCCGGCGGCAAGCTGCTCGACGCCGCCCGGACCGACCCGGCCGCGCCGGCGCTCCTGCCACCCCGCATCCTGTCGGTCAGCCAGGTGCTCACCTACGCCCGCTGCCCGCGCGACTTCTACTGGTCGGTGGTGCGGCCGCTGCCCTCGCCGCCCCGGCCGGCCGCCCGGCTCGGCTCGGTCATCCACCGGCTGCTGGAGCGACGCGCCCGCAACCTTCCCGACCTGCTGGACCCCGGCGGCCTGGACGACCTGCCGGCCGGCGTGGCCGCGCCGGAGCTGGTGGAGCGGGCCGGCCGCAACTTCGCCGCCTCCCGCTACGCCGGCCTGCCCGCCCCGGAGGCCGAGGTCGGCGTGGTCCTGCGCGTCGGCGCATGGGTGATCCGCGGCCGCATCGACGCGATCTTCCGGCCGGAGGGGTCCGGGGAACCCCAAGGGGGTGCCCCGGTGAATCGGCCGGAGGGGTCCGGCGTCGAGCTGGTCGACTGGAAGACCGGCAGGCGCAGCGACCCCGCACCCGGCGGCCTGGACCAGCTCGGCATCTACGCGCTGGCCCTGCGGCAGCTCGGCGAGCTGCCCGAAGCCGGCTGCCTGGCCTCCTACTGCTACCTGGGCGGCGACCAGCCCGTGATCGACTCCCGCGCCCTCGGCCCCGCCGAGCTGGACGAGCAGCGCACCCTCCTGGAGGCCACCCTGGCCGCCCTCGGCGACGGCGACTTTGGCCGGGCCTGCCACCGCCCCGACTGCGACACCTGCCGCCGCACCTGAGCTCAGCCGCGGCAGCGTGGCGTGAGGCTGTCGGGGTCCAGGCGGCACAGCTCGCGGCCGTCGGCGTCGTGGCTGCGCACCTGATGGACGGTCTGGGCGGGTGTGCCGCCGGCCGGGAGGAAGGCGATCCAGAAGCGCGCCGGCAGGCCACGCCCGCCGTTCAGGAGCTCCGCCTGGATCGGTGGCAGCACGGCAGGGCCCCGCCTGAGGATGACCACGACCCTGGCGGCGCGCCGGCTCACGGCCCCGTACACCGGCCGCACGGGCAGGTCCAGATACTCGGTCAGGCCCACCTCGACGCCGAGCTGACTGGCTCCTCGAACGTGCTGTCGGCAAAGACCTCGCGCTGTGCTGGCGCGGCCACGACGAGGTGCCCCACGACCTCCCGGATACCGCCCGGGCGATCGTACGTCCCGCCCTGCAGCCGCCAGGTGCCACCACGCGGTGTCCGCCCGGCCGCGACGTCCACGAGCTTCACCTCGCGCGGAGGCGTGGATCACTCCAGGTCGGGACCGGGGCCGACCGGCGGGGCGGGCGCCGACCAGTCGGCCAGCCGCCCTCCCGCACCGGCCCGACGGCCAGGATGGTGGCGAGGGCCACGCCGGCGACCAGGAGTCGGACCATGCCAAGTACAACCGGACCGGCCTGACCGGCATTGCCGCAGGGCTTGGCTTGTGAATCAGACGGCCCGGTTTGCGGTTATGAGGTGGGAAGGGTGCCTCAACCCGTCAAGGAGGCAGCATGCCTGATCCAACCGGTCCACCGTCCGGTACCGGTCCACAACGGCTCGGCCGGTTCCGGAGCGTGCTCGCCCTCGGGCTGGCGGCCGCGCTTCTCGCCCTGGCCTCGGCGGCGCCAGCCGCCGCGTCGCACCCGCGTAACGCCTATCACCAGACCAACCTGGTCTCTGACCTGCCCGGCCTGGCCCAGCTCACCGACCCCGACCTGGTCAACCCCTGGGGCCTGGCAGCCGGCCCGACAACCCCGGCGTGGGTGGCCGACAACGGCACCGACAAGGCCACCATCTACCCCGGGTTCGTCAACGGCAGCCCCATCCAGAAGGCCGGGTTGGTGGTGAACATCCCCGGCGGCGCCCCCACCGGGCAGGTCTTCAACCCCACCCCCGGGTTCGTGGTCCACTCCGGCGCGGCCAGCGGCCCGGCGCTGTTCCTGTTCAACTCCGAGGCGGGGCTGGTCAGCGGCTGGAACCCCGGCGTGCCCCCGCCGCCGCCCTCCACCCAGGCTCAGGTCGGCGCCAGCGTGCCCCACGCCATCTACAAGGGCCTGGCGATCGCCACCACTGCACACGGTACCTTCCTGTATGGGGCCGACTTCCACCACGGGCGCATCGATGTCTTCGACCAGGGCTTCAACCGGGTCCACCTGTCGGGCAGGTTCCACGACCGCAGGATCCCGCGTGGGTTCGCGCCCTTCAACGTCCAAGAGCTCGGCGGGCGGCTGTATGTCGCCTACGCCAAGCAGGACGCCTCCCGAGCGGACGAGGTCGCCGGCCCGGGCCTTGGGTTCGTGGACGTCTACAGCACCAGCGGCCACCTGCTGCGCCGCCTAGTTCGCCGCGGGCACCTGAACGCCCCATGGGGCCTGGTGCTGGCCCCGGCCGGCTTCGGCCGCTTCAGCGGCGACCTGCTGGTCGGCAACTTCGGCGACGGCCGCATCAACGCCTACGACCCGACCACTGGCGCGTTCCGCGGCCGCCTGCGGCACGAGGACGGCAGCCCGATCGAGATCGAGGGGCTGTGGGCGCTGCGCTTCGGCAACGGCGTCACCGGCAACCCGACCACCCTGCTGTTCACCGCCGGCATCGACGACGAAGCCCACGGCCTGTTCGGCGCGATCGAGGCGGCGAGCTAACCCTCGCCGCAGTTCCTCATGCGGTCCGGTGCCGCTATCACCTCGGCGGCACCGGACCCAACTGGCGCAGCGCTACAGCCTCTGCCGACCGCGCTTGGGTCACCTCCCGGAACTCGCCCAGACGCCGGCCAGTCCCGACGGCCCGGTGAGCAGCCCGCCAACCGGCCCAGTTGACGCGTATTGACAGCCCTGTTTCTCAGAGCAGGGCTGTCAGAGTGTGTTGACCGTTTGGCGGGGGGCTTTGCTTCACTGCAGGTGGCGATGGGCCCCGCCTCGAGGTGATGCGACAGCCTCGGAACCGCCCTTGGGCTGATGGCTCCTGGCTGCGCCAGGAGCTTTCTTGTTGCCAAAGGGGGACGTGATGTCCGGCAGCTTGCAGGTCGCCGCGGTGGTGTCGGTGGTGGTGCTGGCCGCCAGCATGGTGTCGGTTGAACTGGGGATCTCGATCGCGGTCATCGAGATCCTGCTGGGGGTGGTGGTCGGCAACCTGCTGCACCTGCTAGCCCCGGAGTGGATGGTGTTTCTGGCCGGGTTCGGGTCGATCCTGCTGACGTTCCTGGCCGGCGCCGAGGTCGACCCGGATGTGCTCGCCGCTGCCTCTCGACCCTGTTCCTACGGCCCAACCGCTGGACCATCCCCTTCATCGGGGTCTCGGTGCTGCTGGTGGTGCTGATGTGGCTGGGTGAGCTGGCCCACAGCCACGCGGTGCTGCCCGCGTTCCTGCTGGGGCTGGCGCTGGCGCGTACCTTCGCGCGGAGCCACCAAGCGGCCGCGTTAGCTGGGCGAATAGGCGGGAGGCCCATCGCACAATGACGCTCAACAAGCTGAGGCTGCGGAAAGGGATTGGGGCTGGTGGTGCGTCGACGGTGGGTCGGGGAGGATGCCGGCCATGACCAGCGAGCCCACCGCCGACTCCGAGCGGCGGTGGCTGACCCTGGGGGTGCGGGGGATTGGCGCGGCCAGCCTGCTGTCGGACCTGGGCCATGAGGTCCCGACCGCGCTGCTGCCAAGCCTGCTGACCACCACCCTGGGCGCGCCGGCGAGCGCGTTGGGGCTGATCGAGGGGCTGGCTGACGGGCTGGCTGGCGCGGCCCGGCTGGGTGGTGGCGCGTTAGCCGATGACCCGGAGCGCCGCCGGGCGGTCGCGGTCGGCGGCTACACCACCACCGCGGTGCTGTCGGGGCTGATCGGCGCGGCGACGGCGGTGTGGCAGGTCGGGGTGCTGCGGGCCGGGGCATGGGCGGCGCGGGGGCTGAGGGTGCCGGCCCGCAACGCGCTGCTGGCCGACGTGGTCCCGGCCGCCGCCTACGGGCGGGCATACGGGTTTGAGCGGGCGATGGACAACCTGGGCGCGATCGGTGGGCCGCTGCTGGCGTTGGGGCTGGTCGCGGCGGTCGGGGTCCGCGGCGCGATCGTCGCCTCGATCGTCCCGGGGCTGCTGGCTGCCCTGGCGATCGTCTACGCCGTCCGCCACGTGCGTCGGCCGACGGTGCGCCAGCGGGAACCGATCCGGCTGCGGGTGCGGCCGGTGCTGGACGCCGGGCTGGGCCGGCTGCTGGCCGCCCTGGCCGCGTTCGAGGTCGGCAACGTGGCCGCGACCCTGCTGATCCTGCGGGCCACCGAGCTGTTGACCCCCGGCCACGGGCCCAAGGCGGCCGCCGTGCTTGCGCTTGGCTGCTACACCGCCTACAACCTGGCCGCCACCCTGGCCAGCGTCCCAGCCGGCAGAGCGGCCGACCGGCGCGGCGCCCGGCGGGTGCTGGGCGCCGGGGTGGCGCTGTTCCTGGTCGCCTACGCGGGCTTGGCGCTGACCGGTGCCAGCCTGGCCGTGCTGGCCGCCTGCTTTGTGGCGGCCGGGGTGGCGATCGGGTGTGTGGAGACCGCCGAGCATGCCGCGGTCGCCACCGCGACGCCGGCCGGGGTGCGGGGTTCGGCGTTCGGGCTGCTGGCCGCCATCCAGAGCGTCGGGAACCTGGCCGCCAGCGGCATCGCCGGGCTGTTGTGGACCCGGGCATCGCCGCGGGTGGCGTTCGGGTATCTGGCCGGCTGGATGGTGGTGGCCTTGATCGGCCTGGCCGGCGCCCGCCAGCGGGTCGACCCCGCTGCTTGAGTCCACGAATTGACGCTTTCTGGCGTGTTGCGGAAACGCTCTGGTCGCTTGGGCGATGTGCTCGTTCTGATTGACGATCGCGGCCGGGTCGAGTCCGGTTCGCACCTGCCACGACGCTCGCCTGACGTCCGGCTGAGACCGGCCCCCGCCACGCTGAGGCTCTAGACCCAACAGGGTCGTGCTGCATCGAGGGGGAGGTCGCCATGCGACCAGCCAGGATCATCACCGCCGTCGTGTTCGCCGCTGCCGTGGCCGTCACCGGCTGCGCGGCTCACTCCACCGCCGTCAACCCGCCCGTCACGCCGGTGGTCGACGCGCCCGCACCGCCCGCGCCCAGCCCCGCACCCAAGCCGATCCCGGCCCCGATCCCGGTCCCCAAGCCGCCGGTGCTGGCCGACGGCCGCTACGACGCCTTCATCCGGCAGGTGAACACCCGAGGTGACTACCTGGTGGTCGACCTGGTCCAGGTGTTCCACGACCAGGCGGCGGTGGACGCTGCGGTGGCCGACGGCCAGTCCCGCGACACCGCCCAGGTCCTGTCCACCTACGTCCGCAACCAGAACCCGCGGCTGCGGACCCTGCCGCTGGCAAGCGACCTGCGCCTGGACCTTCACGGTGGCTGTGAGGAGCCCGTCAGCCACCAGCTGGCCAAGCTGGCCGCCGACGCCCGGGCGATGAGCGGCGACGTCCACACCTACTACTTCACCCTGACGGTCGCCGGCGGCGCGGTGCACCGTGTGCAGCAGTTCGTGGCGATCAACGCCTGCTGAGCAGCGGTCTGGGGCGTGTGCCCCGTGGGTGGAGCTGGGGCATCGCCCAGCTCCACCGGCTTCCGGGGAGACATTGCCGTTGCTGGCAGGCGGCCGTCTACCAGCGGCGTCAGGGCGGCCGGCGGTTCTTGCGCCGGGGCCTGCGGGCCTGCCAAGCCGAACCGATCAGCCACTCCGCAGCACGACCAGCTCTCCAGCAATGCTCGCGGCAACCGGCAACGCCACTGTGCAAGAGACACTCCGGTGTCAAGGATCTTGCGGACGGCGGAACACCAGCAGGTACCGCCAGAACAGCAGGCGGCGGATGACGCATCCCGGCAGCAGCCCCGCCGCCGCTTCCCTGACCTGGCCGAGGGTCATCACGGCCGGCCTGACCGGCGCCCGTGGCAGGCCCCGCGTCCTACCGCCGCGCGCCCGCTCCAGCGCCGCCGCCGCCAGCCTGGCCACCGGGTTCACCGGCGCGGCGGCCAGGACGACCGCGTAGTCGGCCGCTGCGCGCTGGCGGTAGCACCCGAGGATCGCCAGGACACCGCCGGGCGCCAGCGCCTCGCGCAGGGTGGCGACGGTGGCGAACGGGACGTGGTGGATGCTCGCCAGGCACGAGATGTGGTCGTAACGGCCTGCCGGTAGCTCCACCCTGGTGATGTCGGCCAGCAGGTAGCGAACCCCGCCGCCGCCCGCGGGCGGCGCGGATGCGGCCCGGGCCGCCCGGATGACCGCGGCGGACCGGTCGAGCGCGTCGACCTCGATGCCCCGCCGCGCGAGTCGACGCGCGAACCGACCGGTCCCGCACCCCACGTCCAGCGCCGTCCGGCAGCCCCGCGGCAACTGCCGCAGCAGCAGCCGGTGGTAGTGGTCGTTGTGGTCGAATGGCATCGTCCGCAGTCTCGACCTGGAGGACGCGATGTGCTTCGACCGCGACGCGCGGCCGCCGCTGCCACCTGTCGCCGGCGCCGCCGCCGAGCAGGGCGACCTGGTCCTGACCGCCGCCGATGGCAACCGGCTGGCGGCCTACGCTGCCCGTGCCGCCGACCCGACCGGCGCCGGGATCGTGATCATGCCCGACGTCCGCGGCCTCCACGCCTTCTACAAGGAGCTGGCCCAGCGGTTCGCGGAGGCGGGCGTCGACGCGGTCGCGATCGACTACTTCGGACGCACGGCGGGGACCGGCCCGCGCGGCCAGGACTTCGACTATCCCACCCACGTCCGCCAGACGACCCTCGAGGGAGTGAGCGCCGACACCGGCGCCGGGGTCGCGCATCTCCGCTTGCCGCAGGGCGGCGGGGCACGGGCGGTGTTCACCGTCGGTTTCTGCTTCGGTGGAGGGCGCTCCTGGCGGCAGGCGGCCGCCGGGCACGGCCTCGCCGGCGCGATCGGCCTCTACGGCGACCCGCAGCTCACGCTGGACTCGCTCGACCGGGTCCAGGCGCCGCTGCTGGTCCTGGTGGCCGGCGACGACAACGCCAGGCCGGTGTCGGTCTTCGAGGACTTCCACCGCCGGCTCACCGCCGCGGGCCTGCCCCACGACCTGCACGTCTACGAGGGTGCCCCCCACTCGTTCTTCGACCGCACCTTCCAGCAGCACGCGGACGCCTCGGCGGACGCCTGGCGCCGGATGCTCGACTTCATCGCCCGCCACACCCCCGCGCTGGTGTGACGGATCAGGCACGTCGCTTCCTCTGAGCCGCGCTCGAGTCCGCACGCCGCTGGCGCTCGACCGAGCGCGCGTACAGCGACGCCACCGGAACGACCGCCGGCAGCGTCAACCCCATCGCGCCGGGCATGGCCTGGAGGCTCCCGGACCGCACCACCGTCCACAGCCAGGTGGCGGCCGTGACCACCAGCAGCAACCCCACCTCGTGGGTCGCCCACCACAGCCGGGTCGAGGCGGCCCATGATGTCAACGGCGGCGCCGCATCGGGGAGTGTCACCGGTGAGCCACCGATCCCGCGACGACGACAGGGGGTGATGGATTGCGCCGGCGCTCCACCGAGGGACTCGACGCGGAGTTCTCGGCCTTCGTGCACCGGCGGGCTCGCCGTCACCTCCGCACCGCGGTGCTGCTCACGGGCGACTGGCACACCGCGGAGGACCTGGTGCAGACGTGCCTGGTCAAGCTGTACCGCGCCTGGCCTCGGCTGGACACGGGCGTGGACCCCGACGCCTACCTGCGCCGCATGCTGATCAACACCCGCCGCTCGTGGTGGCGGGTCGGGTGGCGGCGGGAAGCCCCCGTGGCCAGCGTCCCCGACCGAGCGGGCGAGGCCGACGGCCAGGACCGGCACGCCGTCGCGGAGTCGGTGCGGCAGGCGCTCGGCGCGCTGCCGGCTCGGCAGCGGGCCGCGCTGGTGCTGCGCTTCTTCGAGGACCTGCCCGAGGCGCAGGTCGCCGACCTGCTCGGCTGCTCGGTCGGGACGGTCGAGACCCACACCCACCGCGGCATCCGGAGGCTCCGGGAGCTCTTAGGCGACGAGCTCGTCCCCGAGGACCCGGGACCGGAGCTGGACCGCGTTGTCAACGGGCTCCCCGGCCAGCGGCGTGACAGCGGATGAGAACGGCTCACAGCCCAAACGAGAGCTGAGGTGCAGTGCCATGCGTCAGCATCCTGACCCAGGTCCCGAGCACGCCATCCGGGCGCTGCTGGCGTCGGCGTCCGACGACGGCCCGCCACCCACCGACCTGCTGCACGAGGTGCATCGCCGGGTCAGGCGGCGCCGCGCGCTGGTGCCGTCGCTGGCGGGGCTCGGCGCGGTCGGGGTGCTCGCCGTCGCCGCGGTGGCGGCCTCGACGGTCACCGGCACGCCACCGGCGTCGGCGCGGGAGCGGGTCGCGGCCGCCGCGACCCGCACCGCCCAGGACAGCTACCGCGTCCGCCTCGCCAGCAGCAAGTCCAACGGTTCCCACACCTCCTCCGGCATCGCCGTCGGCGTGTTCGACTCGACCCGGCGGACCGGCCGGCTCAGGGGCGCGGACGGCGGGCTCGAGGTCCGCTACGTGGGCGACGTCGTCTACCGGCAGATCCTCGCCCGCCACGTCGGCCGCCTGCCCGGAGTGTCCAGGCGCGGCTGCGCCTGGCTCGCCTCCAGGCAAGAAGGCCCCCCCGAGGGCATCTCCGAGCTGGCGGAGTTCGGCGGGCGGGCGCTGCAGCACCCCCAGCAGGCGCTGTACTGGGTGCGGTCGGCCGGTGACGTGCGCGAGCAGGGCCGCGTCTCCGGCGACGGCTGGACCGGCCTCCGCTACGCGTTCGAGCTGACCGACCGGCTCTGGCGGGTGACGGGCACCGTCGACATCGACACCGACGGCAGGGTGCGCCGCCTGGAGCTCACCTCCCGATCCACCGACAGGGCCAACGGGCTCGCCGGCACCGTCCACGGCGTGCTGGAGTTCCGAGACTTCGGAGTGCAGGCGCGGATCACGGCCCCACCCGCCCGCCAGGTGTGCCCGATGCCCACCCCGGAGGAGATCAAGCGCGAGCGGGAGCGAATCCGCAAGGCCAGCGAGGCCAGGCACGGATAGCCGCGACCGCCGCGTCAGCCGAGGCGGGCGGCGGTGGAGGTGCGAAGGCCGCGGAGAACGACCGGCCGGGTCCTAGCGTTTGACCCGGCCACGGATCGAGAGCACGGCCAAACCGAGCATGACCGGCCCGACCAGCCGCACAGCCAGGTGCAGCCACTCACCTCAGGATCGATGGGGCCGCCAGGTCGGCGTCGTCGAGTACGACCTGCGCCCAGCGCACGCGCAGCTGCACCCCGGCAAGGAACCGGGTCCGCTGGCAGCACACTGCCGCGGCGGCGACCTCGATCTGCGCGCGCTCGTGGAAGACGGCTTGGTCGAGCCGCAGGCACTTGCGCACCAGCATGGGGCCGAGCTGCCGCGCCCGCTGGAAGGTGGTCCTGTCGAAGCGGGCAGCGTCCTGGAAGGTTGCTTCGTCGGAGCGGGCGTCTGTCAGGATCGCCCGCGCAGGTCTCCCAGTCCACGTCGTGGTCTGGCATGTGGTCCTCGCTCGCCGTCGTGCATTGCCTGCCCGCGCCGTGCCTGGCCGTCGCCAGGGCTGTGCTGCGAAGGCCAGCAGCAGACCCGTAGTCCTTTGGTCCGCGCATGGAACGTTCGCCCTAGAATCGTCCCCTCCGTTCGAGAGATCGAGGAAGGGGAGACATGCGCGCATCGGTGCTCCGGACCTTCGCCCCCTCATCCCTGGCGACGCTCAGTCTGGCCCTGATCCTGGCCGTGCCGGGAGCCGCCGCCGTTCGATCTACCCCGGCGAACATCAACACGAGCGCGACACCCGGGAACGAGGCAGAGGACGCCATCGCGGTCAATCCCACGAACCCGCAGAACATTGTCACCATGGCGACGCTGCCCGATGTGGTGAGCGGACTGTTCGAGGGGGTGTCGTTCGACGGAGGAAATACCTGGACCAGGCGGGTCATCGGCACCGGCGGCCCACTCGGCGAGATCTGCTGCGACCAGCAACTGGCGTGGGACCCGTACGGCAACCTCTGGATGGTCTATCTGCTCAACACCAGTGACAACATCCCCGTCGCGGTCTCCACCGACGGCGGCCTGACGTTCACGAAGGTGACCGAGATCGTCCCGACGACGCCGACGGGCAGCCGGGCGCCGGAGGGCGCCGCCGTCAAGCGCCCCGGGAAGACCGCCAGGGGCACCGCCAGCGGCGACCAGCCGTCGATCTCGGCCGGGCCGCACAGCGTGTGGGTCAGCTACACCAGTTACCCGTCGACGGTCGTGCAGGCATCCGGGGCGAGCGTCAGCGGCCTGGGGCGGTTCGGGAGCTTCTCCGCGCCCCAGAGCGTCCCCACCTCCGACGGGCGCGGGAACTACGGCGACACCGCCGTGGGGCCCGACGGCCAGGTCATGGTGACCTACCAGGACCAGACCACCGGCCAGGGCGGATCACGCATCTTTACCGCGCTCGACCCCGACGGCCTCGGCCCGGCCGGGTTCGGCGACCCCCGGTTGCTGGCCCGCAGCAGGGTCGGCGGGTTCGACTATCTCCCGGTCCAGCCGAACCGTTCGGTGGACGCGGAGGCGAGCCTGGCCTGGGACCGGAGCGGCGGCCCGCACTCCGGGAGGGTCTACGCGATCTGGACCCAGGAGGTGAGGAGCGAGAGCGACGACATGGACATCATGTTCCAGTCCTCGGACGACGGCGGAGCCACCTGGTCGGCCGCGGTCAGGCTGAACGACGACCACGGGACCAACAGCCAGGTCAACCCGGCGATCGCCGTGGACCAGGCCAGCGGTGACGTCGCGGTCTCCTGGTATGACGCCCGCAGCGACCTCGGCAACGGCGGACCGGGCGACACCGACGGCGTCCCCAACGACGACGTGCAGATCTGGGCGACGTATTCCACCGACGGTGGAGCGACCATCGCGCCGAACTTCCAGGTCAGCCAGGGCACCTCGAACGCCAACGGCGCGGAGAGCTTCTTCGACTACGGGGACTACACCCACGCCGCGTTCCAGTCGCACCGGTTCTACCCGGCGTGGTCGGACAACTCCAACAGCACCGGCGACAATCCCGACGGGACCCATCACCAGCTTGACCTCTACACGGCAAGCATCCCGATCCCATAGCGGCGCGCTCGTGGATGGCGACCCAGCGTCAGCCGAGACGGGCGGTGGTGGAGGTGCCGAAGCGCTCGGCCATCAGCCGTTTCAGCCCGTGGGGAAAGTCGCGCCGGGCGGCCGCGTGGCCGGCGAACAGCGCCCGCTGGGCGCTGGCGTTGCCGGCGAAGGCCGCCTTCGCGCGCTCCGGCTCCACGTTGGCCACCGCCAGGATCGCGCCGGCGCAGCCGAGCGCGCCGGCCATGGTGAGGATCGAGGAGGCACCGACGTACAGCCAGCCGTGGAAGCTGGTCAGCTCCGCGAGCAGCCGCTCGGGGTCGCCGCTGGAGTCCTTGGCCCCCTGGATGGGCAGCTCCGGCAGCAGCTCGACCGGGATGCCCGGCTGCGACGACTTCGGGTAGTGGTAGGCGAGCACCGGCAACCCACCGGCCGCGTCGGCGACCGCCCCGTAGTAGCCGCGCAGGTCGCTGCTGCCCGGTGGCGACAGCACCAGCAGGGCGTCCGCGCCGTGGTCGACGGCCGCCCGGGTCAGCGCCACCGCCTGCCGGCGTGACGGCGCGCCGGTGCCGGCGAGCACCGGGATGCCGGACGGCACGGCCCGGCGGACCTCGGTGAGCAGGGCGATCCGCTCCTCGGGGGTGAGGGTGGCGGCCTCGCCGGTGGAGCCGGCCACCACCACGGCGCGCACGCCGAGGTCGACGAGGGTGGCGGCGTGCTCGGCGGTCGCCTTGGCGTCGAGCCCACCGGCGTCGTTGAACAGCGTTGCCAGCGCGACCCCGACGCCCCTGAACAGCGGTTCCGCCATGCCCGTGCCTCCTGGTGGTGCCAGTGTCGCGGGTTTGCTCTCCCACCCGCCACCTGCGTAAACTATCGCAAGGAAACATTGTTGTTTCCAAAGTGTGCAAGGGAGGAGCAGACCGATGTCGACGGCCGAGCGCGTTCCCAGCACGCGGGAGCAGATCCTCGTGCTGCTGCGCCGCCATGGGCGCCTGTCCGCCCCCCGCCTGGCCGACCTGCTCGAGATCAACTCGGTCGGGGTGCGCCGCCACCTCGGCCTGCTGGAGCGCGACGGCCTGGTCGAGTCCACCGTCGAGAAGCCCAGCCGGGGCCGGCCGGCGGCCATCTACCGGCTCACCGACGCCGGCCTGGAGCGGTTCCCTCGCCGCTACGACGAGGTCGCCCGCGAGGCGCTGGCGTTCCTCAAGGACCACGACGCGGCCGCGCTCGCCCAGTTCCTGGCCTGGCGCAACGAGCGGCTGGCGGCCAGCTACGCGGCCCGCGTGGATGGCGCTACCCTTGCCGAGCGGACCGACGCCCTTGCCGAGGTCCTCAGCGAGCAGGGCTTCATGGCCGAGGTCGAGTCCGCCCCGGGTGGGCTGCGTCTCTGCCAGCACAACTGCACGGTGGAGCATCTGGCCGCCGAGCTGCCCGACCTGTGCACCTCGGAGGCCGAGCTGTTCGAGCGGCTGCTGGGGACGCGGGTCGAGCGTGAGGCGACCGTCGTGGACGGCGCCGTGCGCTGCGTCACCCGCATCGACCTCGGCAAGCGAGGCAAACGACCGCAGGACCGCAGCACCACGTCCCCCACCCGCAAGGCAACGAGGAGTCCAGCCTGATGACAACTGAAGCCCGAGACGTGACGACCGAGGCGCCGGAGCGGATCAACCCCGTACCGGAGAACGTCGAGCTGGGCGCGTACAAGTACGGCTGGCACGACCCGGTCAGCTCGGTCTTCACCCCCAAGCGGGGCCTGTCCCACGAGGTCGTCGAAGAGATCTCGCAGATGAAGGACGAGCCCGAGTGGATGCGGAAGTTCCGCCACAAGTCGCTCGACTACTTCCTGCGCCGGCCGATGCCGCAGTGGGGCGGCGACCTGGACCAGATCGACTTCGACAACATCTTCTACTTCGTGCGCGCCACCGAGAAGCAGGCCGCCTCCTGGGACGAGCTCCCCGCCGACATCAAGAACACCTACGACCGGCTGGGCATCCCGGAGGCCGAGAAGCAGCGCCTGATCGGCGGCGTGGCCGCGCAGTATGAGAGCGAAGTGGTGTACCACAAGGTCCGCGAGGACCTGGAGGCGCAGGGCGTGCTGTTCCTCGACACCGACGCGGCGCTGAAGGAGCACGAGGAGCTGTTCCGGGAGCACTGGGCCACGGTGATCCCGGCCAACGACAACAAGTTCTCGGCGCTCAACTCGGCGGTGTGGTCGGGCGGGTCGTTCATCTGGATCCCGGAGGGCGTCCACGTCGAGATCCCGCTGCAGGCCTACTTCCGTATCAACTCGCAGAACATGGGCCAGTTCGAGCGGACCCTGATCATCGCGGAGCCCGGGTCGAGCGTGCACTACGTCGAGGGTTGCACCGCGCCCATCTACTCCTCGGACTCGCTGCACTCCGCGGTGGTCGAGATCATCGTCAAGCCGCATGCCAAGGTGCGCTACACGACCATCCAGAACTGGTCGACCAACGTCTACAACCTGGTCACCAAGCGGGCCGCGGCCTACGAGGGCGCGACCATGGAGTGGATCGACGGGAACATCGGCTCCAAGCTCACGATGAAGTACCCGGCCGTGCTGCTGCTCGGCGAGCACGCCCACGGCGAGATCCTGTCGGTCGCGTTCGCGGGCAACGCCCAGCACCAGGACGCCGGGGCCAAGCTGACCTTCGCGGCGCCCAATACCACCGGGCAGATCATCTCCAAGTCGATCTCCCGCGACGGCGGCCGCACCTCCTACCGCGGCCTGGTCAAGGTCGAGGAGGACTCGCCGGGGGTGCGGGTCAACGTCCGCTGCGACGCGCTGCTGC
>Ga0307278_10000224_pt1 | contig 29645 bp, 26 predicted proteins | sample ER_DNA_117_FD_194482 | JGI IMG/M metagenome (GOLD analysis project Ga0307278, IMG submission 194482) | Bulk soil microbial communities from the East River watershed near Crested Butte, Colorado, United States - ER_DNA_117 | ecosystem: Environmental > Terrestrial > Soil > Floodplain | place...
GCCTTGAGCCCGAGCATGGACGCGCACAGGACCTGGTGGTCGGGCTGGGCGGCGAAGGCGTCCAGGGCGCCGACCAGCTCCTTGCCGGCCTGGGCCGGGTCGGGGGAGCGGCTCGGGTGCACGCGGAAGAACAGGTGGGTGACCCCCCAGCCGGTGGACGGGACGACGGGTTGCATCGGTGCTGCCTCCAGTGCTCGGGCGTGGTGGACTGCCATCGTGGTCCATCATCGTGCCTGCTGACGAGGTGGTTTGCCGAGTTCGGCGTCGATGCGTCAGCACTTTCGACGAGATCGACCCTATTGAGCTTATTGACATGAGTGAGCTGGTGCTAGCATCCGGCGGAGTTCGGTTGTTCGAAGGTGAAGGGGGGACAGAAGTCTGTGACCAGCGGGGTCGTGAAGTGGTTCAATCCCGACAAGGGCTACGGCTTCATCGCTCGTCCCGACGGCGAGGACGTGTTCGTGCACTTCTCCTCGATCCAGATGGAGGGGTACCGCTCGCTCGACGAGGGACAGATGGTGGAGTTCGACGTCACTCAGGGGCCGAAGGGCTTGCAGGCCGCCAACGTGCGCCCGCTGCCTCCCGAGTGACCTGACGTTGCTGAGAACCGGCCCGCCCGGCCACCCGGCCCGGCGGGCCGGGTCATCTCTCGCCCCGCGACCCGCCAGGGTGGTCGCGCAGGTAGCGCTCGACCTCGGCCACCAGCTCCTCGGGTGGTAGGTCGGCGAGGCCCGGCGGGTCGTCCGCGTCGTCGGCGTCGGCCTCCAGCCGCTCGACGTAGCCGGTCAGCTCCGGGTTCTCGTCGAGCAGGTCGGTGACGGCCGCGTCGAACGCCTGCGTCTGGCCCGCCAGCGCGCTGGTGTCGACGGCCAGCGGTAGCAACCGCCCCAGCTCCCCGACCAGGGCCATCGCACCCCACGGGTTGGGAGCCAGGTGGAGGTAGTGCGGCAGCGCCGCCCACAGGCCGACCGCCGGGATCCCCGCCCGCGCGGCGGCGTCGGACAGCACGCCGAGGATGCCGGTCGGCCCCTCGTAGCGCGACACCGGCAGCCCGAGCTGCTCGGCCAGGAGCTGGTCGCTGGTCGAGCTCACCACCTGCGTCGGACGGGTGTGCGGGACGTCGGCCAGCAGCGCCCCGACGGTCACCACCATCTCCACCCCGAGGCTGGCGGCGACCTCCACCACCTCGGTGGCAAAGGTCCGCCAGCGCAGGTTCGGCTCGTGGCCCCGCAGCAGGATCAGGTCGTGGTCGGCCTGCGGGAGCTCGGCCGCGCGCAGCTCGACGGTCGGCCAGTCGACGTGGCGGAGACTCTCCACCAGCCGCACGGTGGGGCGGGTCGCCTGGAAGTCGTAGAACTCCTCGGGGTCGACGGTGGCGAAGGTCACGGCGTCGAGCGCGGCGCCGATCGCGTCGATGGCGGTGGTCGCCGACTCGCCGGCATCGTTCCAGCCGTCGAAGGCGGCCAGCAGCACCGGACGGCGGAGCCGGGGCCGGCTGATCAAGGTCACATGTTCCATGGCTCCACGATGCCACGAAGGGCAAGAGGGGCGCAGGCCGGCCTACGTAGACTCGCCTACGTCGCCTCGTTGGCAGAGGGGTCCGTAGATCAGCCGATCTTGGCCCAGTTCGGCCCGTCGTCCCCTTCCGGCACAACACTCGTGACGAAAACGCAGTACTATGCCGTTTGCGGCCCCTCGCGCTGTCTTGGCCCCCCCGGATGGCGCGGGGGCCCTTTTTGCTCCCGCCGCCGAGGGCGGCGCTCCAACGGTCGGCCTACAGCTCCGCGAGGGCGACGCCGTCGTCGGCGAGCCGGTCCGGGTCGACCGGTTCGGCGCGACGGATCACTTCGCGGACCGGGTCCTCCGCGTCCCAGTCGTTGACGATCAGTGCCGCCCGTGGAATGCCCCGCCGCAGGTACCAGGTGACGAACTTGGGCTCTTTGACGCGCTGGTCGCCGCGGGTCACCAGCTCGTCCCACTCGCGGATGTGGCCGAGGTAGGACAGCGACAGGTCGAACTGGTCAGAGAAGAAATAGGGGACGCGGTCGTAGCGCTCGCTCGTCCCCGCCAGGTTACTGCCGGCGATCAGCCCCTGGTTGAGGGCCTCGGCCCAGTGCTCGATGCGGATGCGCCCGAACAGGGGATGCGCGGCGTTGGCCACGTCGCCGGCGGCCCAGATGAGGTCGGCGGCGCGGAGCTGCTCGTCGACCAGGATGCCGTTGTCCACCGGCAGACCGGCCCGCTCGGCAAGGTCCACGTCGGGCCGGACCCCCACCCCGATGACGACCACGTCGGCGGGGAGCCGAGTGCCGTCGGGCAGCACCACCGCCTGCACGCCGCCGTCGCCCTCCAGCCGCTGGGCGCCGATCCGGGTGCGGACGTGGACGCCCCGGTCGCGGAGGAACTCCTCGAAGAACCGGCCCGTCTGGGGGCCGACGGCCCTGGTCCACAGGGTCTCGGCCAGCTCGAGCAGCGTCACCCTGGTGTCCATCTGGGTGGCGCTGGCGGCGACCTCCGCGCCGATGAACCCGCCGCCGATCACGACCATGGTCTCGGCCCGGGAGATGGCCGCCCGCAGCCGCTCGGAGTCGGCGACGGTGCGCAGGTAGTACACGCCCTCCAGCTCCTCGCCGGGGAGGCCGAGCCGGACCGGGGTGGCGCCGGTGGCGAGCACCAGGCCACCGTAGCGAAGCTGGTCGCCGATCTCGGTGGTGACGGTACGGGTGCTCGGGTCCAGGGTGCTCGCCCGGGTGGCCAGCATGACCTCGACGTCGTGCCCGCGGTACCAGGCCTCGTCGTGGGTGCGGGTCTTCTCGCGGCCGGCCTCGCCGCGCAGGAACTCCTTGGACAGCGGCGGGCGCTCGTAGGGCAGCTCCGGCTCGGCGGTCATCACCACCGCAGCGCCCGTGCCGCCGGCCGCCCGCAGTCCCTCGGCCGCCTTGGCGGCGGCCACCCCACCGCCGATGATGAGGTGCTCCACGTCGCGGACGGCCATCTCTGCCTCCGGCGGTCAGTGGGCCCCGGGACCGCGGTGGCCGCTGAGCGCGTCGAGCTCCCGGGCCCGGGCCAGGTAGCTGGGGCCCATATCGTAGGCGCCGGTCCGCTCCACTGCTCGCGCCACCGCCGCCGGCAGCAGCCCGTCCAGGGCGAGGCCCTGGCCGGCGGCGGCGCGCGCCTCGGTCGCGGACCGCTCCGGCACCCAGGCGGCGGTCGGCAGCCTGACCGCCCGCACCGGCAGGTCGGGAATCGGGTGCCCGGCGCGCTCGGCCACCAGCAGCCATGCGGCCCGGTCCAGGCGCTCCATGGCCGCTGCCGGGTCGTGGTACCAGCGGGCCTCCACGAGCTGGGTGGCCTTGTCGGCGCCGAGCAGCAGCGCCACCTCGCCGCCGGTGGCGCGTGCGAGTGCCTCGGCCATGTCGACCAGCAGTGGGTGGCTGGCGACCGCGACCACGGCCCACGGGCGCCGCCGTGCCCACGAGCGCACCCAGTCCAGCCGGTCGACCGGGTGGGCGCGTTCCAGCCCCTCCTTGGCGAGGCTGACCGGGGCCATGGCGAGCACGACCGGCTCGCAGCCGGCCCGGTGGCCGGCCACCGCCAGGGCGGCATGGGCGCGGGTGAAGGGGTTGAAGGTGCCGGCGAGCAACGCGGCCTTCGGGCTCGGGGAGAGACGGCCCGCGACCGGCTCCAGCCGGGGTGGCCCGGGCCGGGCGGCGCGGTCGAGCGCCGCGGCCAGCGGCTCGAGCCGCCGCCGCTCCCTCGCGCCGAGCAGGCCTGCTCCCATCGCCAGGAGCTTCGCACGGTCCGCACCGGCGATGGCGGGGCCACCCGTCTCGGCCGCGGTCAGGCGGGGAGGGCGGCGACCGCCGGCTCGCCGGGGACGGCGCTGGCCGGCCTGCCGACCAGCCGGGCCATCTCGGGCGCCGCCACCGGCCGCGAGAAGTGGTAGCCCTGCGCCCAGCGGCAGCCGAGGTCGGCCAGCTCCCTTGCCTGCGCGGCCTGCTCGACCCCCTCGGCCACGGTGTCGAGCCGCAGGGTCGCCGCCAGCGCCAGGATGGCACGGGCCACCGCCGACTCCTCCGGCCCGCCGGTGACGCCGTCCACGAACGACTTGTCGATCTTGACGGCGTCGATCGGCATCCGCTGCAGGTAGGAGAGCGAGGAGTAGCCGGTGCCGAAGTCGTCGATGGCGAGGTGGACGCCCAGGCGCTTCAGCTCCTGGAGGCGGACGACGGCCACCTCGACCTGCGCCAGGACGCTCTCGGTGATCTCCAGGGTGAGGCGGTCGGGGGCGAGGCCGGAGTCCCGCAGCGCGCTCCCCACGGTGTCGGCCAGGTCGTCGCGCTGGAGGTGCATGGCGGAGAGGTTGACGTGGAGCAGCAGGGGACCCAGGCGGGCGTTCCATGCCGCCGCCTGCCGGCAGGACTCGCGCAGCACGAAGCGGTCGATGTCGACCACCAGGCCGGTCTCCTCGGCGATCGGGATGAACTCGTCCGGCGGTACCAGGCCGCGGTCCGGTCGCGGCCAGCGCACCAGCGCCTCGGTGCCGCCGACCCGCCAGGTGCGCAGGTCGACGATCGGCTGGTAGTGCACGACCAGCTCGCGGCGCTCGATCGCGCCCCGCAGGGCCGCGGTCACGTCGTTGCGGTCCCGCACCGACCGCAGCATCGGAGGCTGGAACACCTCGTAGGTGCCCTTGCCGCGGTTCTTGGCGGCGTACATCGCGATGTCGGCGTTGCGCAGGAGCTGCACGTCGTCGCCGGTGGCGTGCTCGTCGAAGGCGACACCGACGCTGGCGTGGACGGTGACGTGGCCGCCGACCACCGGGTACGGTGCGGCCAGGGTGGCGAGGACCCGCTCGGCCAGGACGCGGACCGACGCCAGGTCGACGCCCTCGACCAGGATCGCGAACTCGTCGCCGCCGAGACGGCCGATGGTGTCGGGTTCGCGGAGGCAGCCGCGCAGGCGCCCAGCGACCTCCTGCAGCAGCCGGTCGCCGGCGGCGTGGCCCATGCTGTCGTTGACGACCTTGAAGTCGTCGAGGTCGACGAAGAGCACGGCGATGCCGCCGCTGCCTCGTCGGGCCCTTGCGAGCGCGTGGCGCACCCGGTCGTTGAACATCGCCCGGTTGGCGAGGTTGGTGAGGTCGTCGTGGAACGCCTGGTGCTGGAGCTGCGCCGCCAGCGCCTCGCGCTCCTGCAGGGTGGCGCGCAGCACTCCCTCGGTCCCGCGCAGCTCGCGCACGGTCGCCTCGACCTCGCGGACCAGGCCGGCCACGCGCACCAGCACGAGCAGGAACAGCAGCGCGCAGCCGGCGACGATCACCGGGACGTCGATGCGCTGGCCGCGGCCGGCCTGGATGGCGAGGACGGCCGGCGCCATCAGGGACGCCCCCGCGAGGGCGGCCAGGCGGGTTCGTGGCAGGCCGGCCCTGGCGGGAGGGGCCGGGTCGGTGAGGGTCGCCACCGAGGGCTCCAGCACGGCGGCGCCCCACAGGGCATAGGACACGAGCCAGCCGGCCTCGACGGGGCTGGCCGGGTCGTAGGAGCCGGTCACCAGCAGCAGCGCGCGGCCGGAATCGGCCGCGACCAGCACCAGCCAGCCGGCGGTGATGAGGGCGAAGGCGCGAGTGCGGTCGCCACCGCTGATCGCCAGCCGCACGACGAGGGCGAGCAGCAGCACGTCCAGCGCCACGTACACCATGGACAGGAGGCGCTCGGCGATCGGCAGCGTCACGGCGCCGGCGTACGGTGCCATGAGGAACACCCAGGCCAGCATGCCGAGGCCGATGGAGATCACGGTCGCGTCGAGCCATCCCACCCGGTCCCTGCCGAGAGTGCGGGCGCGGACCACCAGGGCGAAGCCGGCGATGCCGATCAGGTAGGCGACGACGGTCAGCGCGGCCGCGACCGGGTTGCCGCCGGCGCCGCTGACCGCCACCGAGGACCCGAGCGAGCCGGCCACCAAGCCGACCGCCTCGCCGGCGGCGAACAGGTAGAAGGGCAACCGCCGGACCGGACGCCACAGGCGCAGCGCGCCGAGCGTGGCCGCGATGGTCGTCAGGCCCAGCACGGCCAGCGCCGCCGTCCGCAGGGCGGGGACGGGCAGGTACACGTAAGCGCCAGCGAGGGCGAGGCCGCCGCCGAGGTGGTACCGCCAGAGGGTGGTCCGCACCTTCGCTCCCGGGTGAGTGCCTGCCCTGGCGTCGGACGCCTGCCAGGGGCCTATGGACCTGATCGGCACCCAGCCGACGCACTCAAGCGTTGGGTGCTGTCCCAGGAGGCGGCGCAGTTGTCGCGGTCAGCTCTCCAGCTCGGCCGGGACGACGGTGAGCTCGAGCAGCTCGCCGCCGCGGAAGGCGCGGACCGTGACCGGCCGGCCGATCCGCTCGCCGACCATCAGGCGCTGCAGGTCGCCGGCGTCCTCCATCGGCACGCCGTCCACGTCGATGATCAGGTCCTCGTTGCGCAGGCCGGCGCGGGCGGCGGGGCTGCCCTGGACGACCTGGACGACCTCGACCCCGGCGGCGCGGTCGAGGGTCGCGGCGACCCGTGGCGGCAGCGGCCGGCGGCCGCCGGCGATGCCGATGAAGGCCCGGCGGAAGCGGCCCTCGCGCATCAGCGCGGCGACGATCTGCCTGGTGGTGGCGTTGATCGGCACGGCAAGCCCGAGACCGACCCCGGCCACCGCGGTGCTCACCCCGACCATGCGGCCGCGCCCGTCGACCAGCGCGCCACCGGAGTTGCCGGGGTTGAGCGCCGCGTCGGTCTGGATGACGTTCTCGACCAGCCGGCTGGCGCGGCCGTCGCTGGTCGGGAAGGAGCGGCCGAGCCCGCTGACCACCCCGGCGGTCACCGAGCCGCCCAGGCCCATCGGGTTGCCGACGGCGATCACGAGCTGGCCGACCCGGAGCCGGTCTGCGTTCCCCAGGGACACCGGCTCCAGGTCGGCCCCGCCCGAGCGGATCACCGCCAGGTCCGAGAGCGGGTCGCGGCCGACGACCTCGAAGCGCAGCTCGCGGCCGTCGGCCATGGAGGCGCGGCCGCGGTCGGCGCCCTCGACCACGTGGGCCGAGGTGACCAGGAAGCCGTCGGGCGTGATCGCCACCGCCGAGCCGGAGCCCTGCGCCTGGCGGCCGCCGTACAGGCGGCGGCTGATCCGGAGGCTGGCCACCGAGCCGAGCACCCGCTCGGCCACCGAGGTGACCACCTGGGAGTAGGCGTCCAGCGCCTCCTCCTCGGAGGGGACGGGCGGGTCAGCGAACCGGATCGAGCTCACCAGCACATTGTAATGGTGTAATCACTGGCTCGCCCGGTGGCCTCCGACGCGCACGTCCACCCACACCAGGCGGTGGTCGGAGGTGGGGAACGGGAACACCCCGACCAGGCGGAACAGCGGGTCGGTGGAGAGCGGCCAGAAGACGCGCGCGTCCAGCATGCGCAGGTTCCCGCTCGGCAGGACGTAGTCGGCCCGCAGGTTGCCCGGGCCGGGCACGTCGGCGAAGTCGGCGGTGTCGAACGCCGGGTCGCCGCGGTGAGTCAGGTTGGCGCCACCCTGGGCCGCGGCCTGCTCGGGACCGCCGGGGCTGCTCGGCGTGAGCGAGGTGTTCACCCGCGGGTGCTCCAGGAGCTGCTGGGCCGCGCCGGGCACGCTGTCGCCGTCCAACGGGTCGGAGTTCTGGTCGCCCATGATCACGAAGCTGGCGCCCGGTTCCAGGCCGCCCCGCCTGCCCTGGTCGTCGTGGAGGTAGCGGCCGCGCGACGGCATCACGTAGTCGGCCCACAGGCGGATCTCGTCGAAGTTGCGGGTGCCGTTGCGGTCCTCGGGGCCGTCGAACACCGGCGGGGTCGGGTGGCTGACCAGGGCGTGGACCACGCTGCCGCCGATCAGCACGGGCAGGTCCCAGTGGCTCTTGGAGGACAGCCGGAAGACGGCCAGCTCCTCGGGGGAGTACCAGTCGGCGGGGGCGGGGGTGGCGGGGTCGTCGGGCAGCAGCGCCCCTGGCATGTCCTTCCACAGGAAGAGCTGGAAGGTGCGGACGTGGCGCCGGAGGATCGGGAACCGGGAGAACACCGCCATGCCGAACTGGCCGGGGTAGGCGCCGAAGCCGAAGGCGTCGTTCGGCCCGCCGACCGAGCCGTTGTTGTCGAGGTCGAAGCCGGAGGGGATGCCAGTGTTGGACGGCGCCACGAACCGGAAGGGGTAGTGGATCGGCGCGGCCCCGTTGTGGCCGACCGACAGGTAGTTGCGCTGGAACAGCCTGGCCGCCAGGCCCTGGGCGTCGAAGTCGAACTCGTTGACCAGCAGCACGTCCGGGCGGACCCGCTGGATGGTCTCGGCGGCGTTCTGGGCCTGGGAGTTGTCGGGGGTGGACAGGTCGGTGACAAGTTGGCCTGCGGCGGCCCGGTTCAGCGAGGCGTTGAAGGTCGCGAAGCGGGCCCGCCTCCCGTCGTGGTCGCCGCTCGTCCCACCGCCGGCCGCCGCCAGCGCCACCCCGTCCACGGCGAGCAGCGACATGGTCGCCAGCAGGGCGATCCCCGCCAGTCGGGCTCGAGATCCCATCGCCAGTCCTCCTCCGTTGGTTGCCCGCATAGCTTAGGACGAACCTGGCGAATCGCCTACGGGTCCGGCACCACCGCCTCGGCCTCGATCTCGACCCGCCAGCGCGGGTCGAGCAGGCCCGCGACCACCACCATGGTCGACGCCGGCCGGACCTCGGCGAAGACGGCGCCATGGGCACGGCCCACCGCCTCCCAGTCGGCCGGGTCGACCAGGTAGGTACGGGTGCGGACGACATCTTCCGGTCCGGCGCCCGCCTCGGCGAGGGCGCCCACGACGATCTCCAGGCAGCGGGCCGCCTGCACCTCGGGGTCGGGGTCGCACGACCCGTCCGGCCAGATCGGCGCCGTGCCGGAGACCAGCACCCGGTCGCCCGCGCGGACGGCTCGGCTGAAGCCGATCAGCGGCTCGAAGGGCGAGCCGGAGGCGACCCGCAAACGCTCGGTCCGCTCGGCCATGGGATGGCTCCTCGGGGTGTTGTCGATGGGTGCGCCTACGATACCCGGCGACCGAGGTCTTGAGAACGCTCCCTCTTGACTTGCCTGCGTAGACGGCCGATGATACGGCCACATCGAGAGAGCGCTCTCACAACCCGAAGGTGCGCCACGAGGATGCCTACCGACACGCGGTTCCCGCCCGACTTCGTGTGGGGCGTCGCCACCTCCGCCTACCAGGTGGAGGGCGCCGTCCGGGAGGGCGGCCGTGGGCTGTCCATCTGGGACACCTTCAGCCGCGTCCCGGGCCGGATCGCCGGCGGCGACACCGGTGACGTCGCCGCCGACCACTACCACCGCTACCGGGACGACGCGGCCCTCATGGCCGACCTCGGCCTCGGTGCCTACCGGTTCTCGATCGCCTGGCCACGCATCCAGCCAGAGGGCCGTGGACCGGCCAACCCCGAGGGCCTCGACTTCTACTCTCGCCTGGTCGACAGCCTGCTGGAGTGCGGCATCGAACCGTGGGTCACGCTGTACCACTGGGACCTCCCGCAGGCGCTCCAGGACGCCGGCGGCTGGGCCAACCGCGAGGTGGTGGGCCGCTTCGTCGAGTACGGCGCCCTCGTCTACGAGGCCCTGCGCGACCGCGTGCGCAACTGGACGACCCTGAACGAGCCGTGGTGCGCGGCGTTCCTCGGTCACGCCGCCGGCGTCCACGCGCCCGGCGTCCAGGACCCGGCCACGGCGGTGCGTGCCACCCACCATCTGCTGCTCGCCCACGGCCAGACCGTGCGCGCGCTGCGGGCGCTGGCCGCCGGGCCGCGGCTCGGCATCAACCTCAACCTGGACCCGGTCATCCCGGCGACCCCGGCGCCCGCCGACGCCGACGCCGCCCGCCGCATCGACGGCATCTACAACCGGCTGTTCCTGGACCCGCTGTTCCTGGGCCGCTACCCGGGCGACGTGCTGGAGGAGCTGGACGGCCTCGGCGGGCTGGACCGCGTCGACCCGGAGGAGCTGGAGACCATCGCCGCCCCCCTGGACCTCCTGGGTGTCAACTACTACCGGCCGTTCACGGTGACCGCGCGGCCGGGCAGGCCCCGGTTCGGGGGGGAGCCGTCACCGTGGGTCGGCGCCGGCGACGTGGAGTTCGTCCCCCGCGGGCTGCCCCAGACGGCGCTCGGCTGGGAGATCGACGCCTCCGGCCTGGACGAGCTGCTGCTGCGGCTGCACCGTGACTACCCGCGCGTGCCGCTGTTCGTCACCGAGAACGGCGCGGCCTTCGACGACGGCGTCGACCCGTCGGGGCGGGTGCGCGACGACGCCCGCGTCCGCTTCCTCGACGAGCACCTGCGCGCCGCCCACCGGGCGATCCGGAGCGGCGTGGACCTGCGTGGGTTCTTCGTCTGGTCGCTGCTGGACAACTTCGAGTGGGCCGAGGGCTACTCGAAGCGGTTCGGCATCGTGTACGTGGACTTCGCGACGCAGCGCCGGGTGCCGAAGGACAGCGCCCGCTGGTACCGCGACGCTATCGCGCGTGGCGGCCTCGACGGCCGCCCGCCCATCCCACCGGGGCCCTTCCCACCGGGGGACCCCCCCGGGGTCCCCCGGACCCCCCCGGCCCCTGGGGTTCCCCGGACCCCTCCGACCGATCCACCGGGGCACCCCCCTGGGGTTCCCCGGACCCCTCCGCCGTGACCTTCCCCGGGCCGGGGACGCCGCCGACGCTGGAGCAGGTGGCGGCGCTGGCCGGCGTCTCCCGCGCCACCGTGTCCCGGGTCGTCAACGGCTCCCCACGCGTCAGCGCCGAGGTCCGGGCCCAGGTCGAGCGGGCCGTGGCCAAGCTCGGGTACGTGCCCAACCGGGCCGCCCGCAGCCTGGTCACCCGGCGCGCCGACTCGATCGCGCTGGTCGTCTCGGAGCCGGAGTCGCGGTTCTTCTCCGAGCCGTTCTTCGCCGGGATGGTCCGCGGCGTCAGCGCCGCCCTCGCGGACACCGACATCCAGCTCGTCCTGCTGATGGCCCAGGACCTCCCGCACCGGGGGCGGCTGGAGCGCTACGTCACCGGCGGCCACGTGGACGGCGTGCTGCTCGCCTCCCTCCACGGCGACGACCCGCTGCCCCGCACGCTCGAGCGGGCCGGGGTGCCCGCGGTGATGGTCGGCCGGCCGGCCGGTGGGTCCGCGGTCAGCTACGTGGACGCCGACAACCGCGGCGGTGCCAGGGAGGCCGTCGCCCACCTGCTGCAGCGCGGGCTGCGGCGCATCGCCACCATCGCCGGGCCGCTGGACATGAGCGCCGGGGTGGACCGGCTCGACGGCTTCCGGGACGGGCTGCGGGCGGCCGGGCTGCCGCAGGGGGCCGAGCTGGTCGAGGGCGGCGATTTCGGCGAGGAGAGTGGCGCGGCGGCGATGCGCCGGCTGCTCCAGCGGGAGCCGGGCCTCGACGCCGTCTTCGCCGCCTCGGACCTGATGGCCGCCGGGGCGTTCCATGCCCTCAAGGCGGCCGGGCGGCGGGTCCCCGAGGACGTCGCCGTGGTGGGCTTCGAGGACTCGGCGACCGCCCGCTTCTTCGACCCGCCGCTCACCACGGTCAGGCAGCCGGTCGAGGAGATGGGCAGGCAGGCGACCCGCCTGCTGCTGGCCAAGGTGGCCGGCGAGGCGGCCGGGGTGAGCGTGATCCTCAAGACCGAGCTGGTCGTGCGCGCCTCGGCGTGAGGCCGGACTGGCGCAGGATCGCCCCGACCTCCTGCTCGAACAGCGGGGCGCCGTCGCCGACGGCGGGGCGCAGGTGGCCGAAGACCTCCAGCGCGACCACGCCGTGCAGTCGCACCCAGGCGCTCAGGGCGAACGCCAGCACCGGCACCGGCAGCTCGGCGACGCCCTGGCGCTGGCGGAAGGCGACGAGCTGTTGTTCCAGCGCGGGCGGCACGCGCATGTCGAGACGTAGCCGCCGGAGCGCGCCGGCCGCGTGGGCCTCGGCCAGCAGCCGCAGCAGCAGGCCGGTGTAGCGCTCCCCGGCCGGCCGGGTCGCGTCCGGGGCCTGGTAGCCGGGGATGGGGCTGCCGAAGATCAGCGCGAACTCGGTCGGATGCTCGACGCCCCAGCCGCGGAAGGCGGCGAACGCGGCCAGCAGCCGCTCGGCATGGCTCCCGGGCAGGACCTCGGCCACGGCCGCCTCCATCGCGTCCGCCAGGGCGTCGTAGGCGTCGGTGACCAGCGCCGTGACCAGCTCGTCACGGGAGCCGAAGTAGCGATACAGGGCTGACGGGGTCATGCCCATGTCGCGGGCGATCGCCCGCAGGGTGACCGAGGCGGTGCCCTCGGCCGCCATCTGCGCCCTGGCCACCGTCTTGATCTCGTCGACGGTGGCCAGGCGCAGCCGCTCCCTTCTGGTTGTCACCATGTTGACAGATGATACTATAGAGAACACTATTCACTGTAGTGAAGCACCGTCACTTCTCCGAAGGGAGCATCATGCCCACCACCTCCGAGCTTCACGTCGTCGTCGGGGCCAGCGGCGGCACCGGCGGCGCCGTCGTGCGCGAGCTGGCCCGCCGCGGCCACCGCGTCCGCGCCGTCAGCCGCCGCGGGAACGCCGACGCGCCCGCCGGCGTCGAGCGCCTGGCCGCCGACGTGGCCACCGCCGAGGGCGCCAAGACCGCCTGTGCCGGCGCCGCCGTCGTCTACCACTGCGCCCAGCCGCCGTACACCAGGTGGCCGCGGGAGTTCCCACCGCTCACCGACGCGGTCGCCGCGGGCGCGGCCGACGCCGGCGCCAAGCTGGTGCTGGCCGACAATCTGTACGCCTACGGGCCGCACCAAGGGCCCCTCACCGAGGACCTCCCGGCGGCCGCGACCGGGCGCAAGGGCCGGGTCCGCGCGCTCATGGCCGAGCGGCTGCTCGCCGCGCACCGGCAGGGCCGGCTGCGGGTCGCGATTGGCCGTTCCTCCGACTACTACGGGCCGGGAGGGCTGCTGAGCGTCGCCGGCGAGCGGGTGTTCCGGGCCGCGCTGGCCGGCGGGACGGTGCGCTGGCTCGGCCGCCTCGACCAGCCACACACCCTCAGCTACCTCGAGGACATGGCCGTGGGACTGGTGGTGCTCGGCGAGCGGGACGAGGCGGACGGCCAGGTCTGGCACCTGCCCGCCGCCGAGCCGCTCACCGGCCGCCAGTTCCTCGAGCTGGTCGTCGCCGCCACCGGCGGAGACTCGCGGATCGCCACCAGCTCCGCGTCCACGATCCGCCTGGCGGGCGTGTTCGTGCCGTTCCTCCGCGAGCTCGGCGAGACGCTGCCCCACTTCCAGGCACCGTACGTGCTCGACTGGTCGAGGTACGGGCGCGCCTTCGGCCCGGTCGCCCCGACCCCCCACCCCGAGGCGGTCGCCCGCACCGTCGCCTGGTTCCGCGACCATCCCCGGAAGGGCTGAGCCGGCGCGGCGGCCGCGTGGCGGGCCGCCTCTACAATGTCGGGGCTCCCGGGCCCAGCCTGGCCGGGGGCCGCGCGACCGATCCCGAAGGAGCCAGCCGTGCTCGAAGACGCCGTCGTCCGCAAGGTGCTGGGCGCCGCCCTGGCCACCGGCGGGGAGTGGGCCGAGGTCTACGCCGAGGACCGCCTCTCCCACACCATCCGGCTCGAGGACCGGCGGGTCGAGGAGCTGGTCACCGGCCGCGACCGTGGCGTCGGGGTCCGGGTGGTGCGCGGCACCTCCTCCGCCTACGCCTACACCAACCGGCTCGAGCCCGAGCCGCTGTTGGAGGCGGCCCGCGTCGCCGCGGCGGCGTTGCGCGAGCCACCGGCCGCCGAGGTCCACGACCTGCGCCGCCGCGAGCCGGCGGTCCACCACCCGGTCGCGCGCGACCCCGCCGGGGTGGAGCGGGCGACCCTGGCCGAGCTGGTCCGCCGCGCCGACGACGCCGCCCGCGCCTACGACCCGGCCGTGGCCCAGGTCAGCGCCGGCTACGGCGACGTCCGCCAGCAGGTGCTGGTGGCCAACTCGGAGGGATTCACCACCGTGGAGGAGCGGGTCCGGACCCGCTTCGTCGTGCAGGTGGTGGCGGTCCGCGACGGCGTGGTCCAGACCGGCTTCGACGGGCCGGGCCGCTCCCAGGGGTTCGAGCTGCTGGACGAGTTCCCTCCCGAGCTGGTCGCCCGCAAGGCGGCCGAGCGGGCGGTCGCCATGCTGGCCAGCAGGCCGGCCCCGGCCGGCGAGATGCCGGTGGTGATCGCCTCCGGTAACGGCGGGGTGCTGTTCCACGAGTCGTCCGGCCACGGCATGGAGGCCGACCTGGTCGCCAAGGAGGCCTCCGTCTACCACGGCAAGCAGGGCAAGCAGATCGGGGTGCGGCGCTTCAACGGCGTCGACGACGGCACTGTCGAGGGCGCGTGGGGCTCGTTCGCCTTCGACGACGAGGGCACGCCGGCGCAGCGGACGGTGCTGTTCGAGCACGGCGTCTGCACCGACTACCTGACCGACCTGATCCGGGCCAGGCAGCTCGGCCTGCGGGCGACCGGCAACGGCCGCCGCCAGTCCTACGCCGAGGTGCCGATCCCGCGGATGACCAACACCTACGTGCTGGCCGGCGACGACGACCCCGAGGAGATCATCCGCCAGACCCCCCGCGGCCTGTACGCCAAGTCGCTCGGCGGTGGCCAGGTCAACCCCGTCACGGGCGAGTTCGTGTTCGGCGTCGTCGAGGGCTACCTGATCGAGAACGGCGAGGTGACCACCCCGGTGCGCGGGGCCAACCTGGTCGGCGACGGGCCGAGCGTGATCGCCGCCGTCGACGCGCTCGGCAGCGACTTCACGGTCAAGGAGGGGATCTGTGGTAAGGAGGGCCAGGGCGTGCCGGTCGGCAACGGCGCCCCCACCATGCGGATCGCCCGAATGACCGTGGGCGGCACGGGAGGACCGGCATGACCGCCGAGCTGGACGCGATCGTCGAACGGCTGGTGGCCGACGCCGCCGGCGGCGAAGGCGTCGAGGCCTACGCCGAGCTGACCACCGAGACCCAGGTCAACGCCTTCAAGGGCGAGGTCGAGCGGCTCACCTCGGCCTCGTCCAGCGGCGTCGGGGTTCGGGTGGTGCGGGACGGCCGCCTCGGCTACGCCTACACCGCCGACCTGTCCGACCACGGGCTGCGCGAGTGCCTCACCGAGGCCAGGGCCAACCTGGAGGTCTCCAGCGAGGACCCCGGCAACGTGCTCCCGGAGGCCGGCGAGCACGAGGCGCTGGCGGGCATCTTCGACACGCGCCAGGCGCAGGCGGCGCCGGAGCGGAAGGTCGCCCTCGCCCTGGACCTGGAGGCACGCACCCGGGCCGCCGACCCGAAGGTGACCCAGGTCGAGTCGGCGCGCTACGGCGACGTGGTCGGCCAGCTCGCGATCGCCTCCTCCAACGGCGTGCGCGGCTCGTTCGCGGTCACCCACGCCTGGTGCGCGGCCGTCGCCCTCGCCACGGAGGACGGGCAGAGCCAGGTCGGCTTCGCGGTGGACGCCGCCCGCGCGCTGGACGACCTCGACCCCGGCCCGGTGGCCGCGGAGGCGGCCAGCCGGGCGGTGCGGATGCTCGGGGCCACCAAGCCGCCGACCCGCACCGTCCCGGTGGTGTTCGACCGCATGGTCGCGCCGAGCCTGGTGGGGGTGCTGCTGGCCGGGCTGTCCGCCGAGGAGGTGCAGAAGGGGCGCAGCCTGTTCGCGGACAAGCTGGGGCAGCGGGTCGGCGCGGCCGGCCTGCGCCTGGTCGACGACGGCCGCCTGGTGGACGGCCCTGGGGCGGCCCCCTTCGACGCCGAGGGGGTGCCGACCCGGCGCACCGTGCTGATCGAGGACGGCGTGCTCCAGTGTTTCCTCCACAACACCGCCACCGCGGCCCGCGGCGACGTCAGCTCGACCGGGAACGCCCGCCGGGCGTCGTTCAAGTCCACCCCGGGCGTCTCCGCCCACAACCTGTTCCTCGCCCCCGGCGAGCTCGACCAGGCCGGGCTGCTCGCCCAGGCCGGCGAGGGGCTGCTGGTGCAGGACGTCTCCGGGGTGCACTCGGGCGCCAACCCGATCACCGGTGACTTCTCGGTCGGCGTGAGCGGCCTGCTGTTCCGCGGCGGCGAGCTGGCCGAGCCGGTCCGCGAGGCGACCGTCGCCGCCCAGCTGCTCGACATCCTCCAGGGGATCGTCGCGGTCGGCTCCGACCTCCGCTTCACCACCGGCTCGATCGGCGGCGCCAGCCTGCTGGTCGGGCAGATGACGGTGGCGGGCGCCTAGGTGGCCCTGCTCGCCACCCGCGCCTGGGACGACGGTGCCGACCCGTCGCGCCCGCTGGCGGTCCTCGTCCACGGGGTGACCTCGTCGTCGCGGACCTGGTGGCGGGTCGGCCCGGCCCTGGCGGAGCGGGGGTTCCGGGTCCTCGCCGTCGACCTGCGCGGCCACGGCGCCAGCCCCCGGCCGGTCGCCGGCCTGGCCGCCACCGACCTCGCCGCCGACGTCGCCGAGACCGTCGCGGGCGCCCCCGGGGGCCAGGGGACGGCCCCGCCGGTGGACCTGCTGGTGGGGCACTCGCTGGGGGCGCTGGTCGCGCTCGAGCTGGTGACCACCCGGCCGGGGTTCGCCCGCCGGCTGCTGCTCGAGGACCCGCCGGGCCCGAGCTCGGTCGACTGGGTCGGCCTGACCGCCGGCGTGGAAGCCGACAGCCGCCGGGCCGTCGAGGACCCGCAGGGGCTGCGCCGCGACCTGGAGGCGGAGAATCCCGGCTGGCCGCCCGGCGAGGCCGAGCGCAGGGTCGCCGACCTGGCCGACTGCAACGCGGCGGCGATCGCCGCCGCCCTGCGCCCCGGCGTGCCCTTCGACCTGGCGGGCCTGCTCGCCGCCGCCCGCCTGCCGGTCCTGCTGCTGCTGGCCGAGGAGGCCCGGGGCTCCAGCATCGTCGGCGTCGACCGCAAGGCGGCCGTAGGCGCGCTCGGGCCGGAGGGGTCCGGGGAACCCCAGGGGGGTGCCCCGGTGGATCGGCCGGAGGGGTCCGGGGAACCCCAGGGGGGTGCCCCGGTGGATCGGCCGGAGGGGTCCGGGGAACCCCGAAGGGGTGCCCCGGAGGACAGGCGCGCGGCGCGCGTGCTGCCCGCCGGGCACAGCATCCACCGAGAGGCGCTGGACGCCTGGCTGGCGGCCCTGGACGCCTGGCTGGCGGGGGTAGCGCAGCGACCCTCGTGACCGCAGCGGCTTGCGGCACGCGCGCGTCGACATTGCGCGGCCCGGCTGGCTCACTCGCCGCGGAGGACCTCCGCGGGGCGGGAACGGACGGCGTGCAGCAGCGGGCCAGCCATCGCCAGCGTGGTCGCGGCCAAGGCGGCGAGCAGGGCGGCGGCCGCGGCCCGGGCCACCGCCGACGGGGCCGCGTCCACGACCGCGCCTGCCACCCAGGTGATCAGGGCGCCGGCAAGGCCGCCGGTGACCCCGAGGGCGAGCCCCTGGGCGGCCAGCAGCCGCACCACCTGCCGTCGCGGCCATCCGAGCGCCCGCAGCGCGGCCAGCTGGGCCTGGCGTTGCAGGTAGCTGAGGGTGACGACCTGCCCGGCGGCGAGCGCCCCGACCGCGAGCGTGAGCACGGCGACAGCCAGATGGAAGGGCCGTACCCGGCCGCTCAGGTAGAGGCCGAGCACGCTCGTGTCGAGCTGTCCCCGGAACGCGGAGCCGATCAACACCACCCCGCCGAGCATGGCCGCGCCGAGGGCGATCGCGACCACGCCGAGCAGCGCCTCGACGCGCCACAGCCCGGCCAGGTCGCGGAGCCCGAGGGTGATCGCCGAGCGGGGCGGGCGGCTGCGGCGGACCCTGGCCCGGCCGGCGATCGCGCGGGCCGTCGTGCCGCGCGCCGCCGCCAGCGCCGGGACCAGGCCGGCCAGGCCGGCGACGGCCATGGCAAGCGGGACCGCCGCCGCGGCCGTCCAGGCGAGCGCTCCCACCCCCAGCCAGGCGGTGAGGGGCAGGCCGACGCCCACGGCGACCAGCCCGGTGGCGAGGCCGAGCAGCAGCATCTCCAGCTCGACGAGCCAGGCGATCCGGCTTGTCGGCCAGCCGAGCGCGCGCAGCACCCCGAACTCCGCGCGGCGCCGGCGAGCAGCGATGTAGGCGGTCTCGCCGACCAGGATGGTGGCGGCGACCAGGGCCAGCGCGAACACGCCGACGTTCTGAGCGCTGACCGCGCTGGTGAAGCGGAGCGCGACACCCTTGACCGACCATGGCTCCTCGACGGTGAGAGCGGGGCGGCCGAAACGACCGGCGGGCAGGTCGACCTGGACGGCCCGCGGGGAGGCGCCCTTGACGACATCCACCTGCAGGCCGGTGGCCTCGCGGATGTCGGCGGCCACGCGGCCGAGGCGAGCCTGGGCGACCGCGCCGGGCACGCCGATGCCGGCCACCCGGACGCGCACCACACTGATGAACGCGGCGCCTGGCCGGCCCTGGAAGCGCGCCGGGTCCGACAGCCAGGCCGCCCCCTCCATGGTGGTCAGCAGCAGCGGCGGGCTGTTGACGTAGCCGCCCAGCGAACGGCTCGGGCGCAGCTCGCGGCCGTCGCCGAGGCGGACCGACGGCGCCGAGTAGGTCTCCAGCCCGCCCCCGGCGAGCGGGTCGAAGCCGGGCAGGCAGCCAGGGTCGTAGGTGCCGACCGGGTCCCAGTAGCGGTTGCCCTCGGGGCCGAGGTAGCCGTGCTGGGCGACCCGCCGGAACCAGCGATCGTGGGCGGCCGGCGGGACGGTCAGCTCCTCGCCGAACATGCGGACGTTGCTGCGCTGGTAGATCGAGAGGTCAGGACCCCGGGTGGCGGCGGCGAGGCTGCCGTCTGGCCGCTGCCCGTAGCTGACGTCGCCCATCGACCACAGCGGCCACTCGTCGACCTCGGTGCCGACCCGCGGCAGGTAGGCACGGTACAGATCGGCGGCGCTCATGCTGGCCTGGCGAACCGGCCGCCAGCCGCGCAGGTCGGCCGGGCGCCCGCCGGCCAGCACCCGCGTCTCGTCGGGCGCCCGGGCCAGGCGCCCGACGAGGGTCTCGTCGACGAAGGAGCGGCCGCTGACCAGTACCGGGATGCGGGTGCCCGGCGGGTCGCGGTCGGGGGCGTCGCGGACCCGGTCGCCCGGGGCGAGGTAGCGGCCGGCCTGCACGCAGCGGTCCAGGCCGGCCAGGCGCGCCTCGGCCACCGGGTCGACGCCGGCGATCACGATCGGCTGCAGCATCTCGACGCCGTACTGCGGTGGGTCCGCCGGCGGGCCGCACGGCCCCTGGTCGCATACCCGCGGGGCGAAGCAGGTCACCGGGTAGGAACAACCGATCGTGCGCTTGCCGATGCGCAGGACGGCGTCGCGGGACCCCTGGAAGTAGCGCACCTCGCCGTGGCTGGCCACGACCAGGTAGTGGGTCTCAATGGTGCCGGTCGACAGGCCGGCGTCGGTGGTGGAGGTGATCCGCAGCCGGTAGACCGCCAGCGGCTGGCCCTTCGGCTCCCGCGACAGGTCCATGCCGAAGCCACCGACCTGCCAGTTGACCGCGCCGGCGATCGCGACCGGGGCGGCGACCTCGACGCCGGGGATGCGGCGGACGGCGTCGAGCTGGGTCCGCGTGATCCCACCGCTGGCCAGGCCGCTGACGTAGTTGGGGCGGACCAGGCCCTGGCCGGCCTCGAGCGAGGTCACTGATCCGGCCGGCCGGATCAGCAGATCGTACGGGGTCGCCCAGGTCCGGGCGATGTCGCCTTGGAGCACCGCCCTGGTCGTCTGCGAGGTGCTGACCAGGACGATGAACCCCAGGGTGGCGACCAGCAGGCCGAGGGCGGCCAGGCCGCTGGAGGTACGGCGGCCGGCGAGCTGCCGGAGCGCGAGCCAGGCCATGGTCACTCCAGCGCATGCAGGTCGAGGGGGGCACGCCCCTCGATGGCGTGGTCGCCCACGACCCGGCCGTCGACCAGGCGGACGACCCGGTCCGCGATCGCGGCGACGGCCGGGTCGTGGGTGGCGACCATCACCGTCAGCCGCAGCGCTCGTCGGAGCCGCTCGAGCAGGAGCAGCAGCGCCTCGGTGCTGGCCGCGTCGAGGTTGCCGGTCGGCTCGTCGGCCAGCAGCAGCGGCGGCCCGCCGACCAGGGCGCGGGCGATGGCGACCCGCTGGCGCTCGCCGCCGGACAGCCGCGCCGGCGGGTGGTCCATGCGCTGCTCCAGTCCGACGGCGGCGAGCAGCTCGCGGGCCTCGGGCTCCAACTCGCGGCGTGGCTGCCAGGGCAGGCGGGCGACGACCAGGTTCTCGACCGCGGTGAGCCCGGGCAGCAGGTGCGGGTCCTGGAAGACGAAGCCAACCGAGCCGGCGCGGAAGGCGGTCAGCTCGTGCTCGCGCAGCCCGTCGAGCTGGTGGCCGAGCACCGCGACCTTCCCGGCGGTCGGCCGGTCCAGGCCGGCCACGAGGTTGAGCAGGGTGCTCTTGCCGGAGCCGGAGGGGCCGGTGACGGCCACGGCGTCGCCCGGCGCGACCTCGAGCGACACCTCGCGGATCGCCCAGACGGTGCCCCCCTGGGTCGGGTAGGCGCGGGCCACGCCCTCGAGGCGGACGGCGGGCCCGGGCCCGCCGTTGCTGCCACCGCCCTGCTCAGGCGAGGTCGGCAAGCCGGCCACCTCCCGCCTTGGCGCGGCGGCCGCGGGGGGCGGCGGCCAGCTCCTCGCCGCGGTCGCGCACGCCGGCCAGCCAGCGCACCTCGGCCTGGGTGCGGAAGATCTCGGCCTCGACCGCCTCGCGCTGGAAGCCGCCGCCGTCGACCTCGTCGCGCAGCTCCCTCAGGCTACGCAGGGCGGCGGAGCGCTCGGCCAGGACGGTCTCGGCGAGGTCCCGGAAGCGGTTGGGCAGAACCAGCCGCGCGACGGCCAGGCGGACGACCACCTCGTCGGCCGGGCCGGGCCGCTCCAGCCACTCCAGCGCTGCGGCCCGGCCGTGGGCGGTCAGCTCGAGGAGCTGCCGGTCCGGCCGGGCCGACTGGCGCACCCGCCTGGCGGTCACCAGCCCGTCCCGCTGCATCCGCCCGAGGGTCAGATAGACCTGGCTGGCGCGGGTGACCCACAGCGGGCCCAGCTCGGCAGCGAGCGTGGCCTGGAGCTGGTAGCCGTGGGCCGGGCCGTCAAGCAGCAGGCCGGCCAGGACGCCCTGCAAGCCCATGCGATCCCACCCCGGACGGATCGTCAGCGATAGTCCGTGAGTGACTATACACTTCGTGAGCAGGATGGCAACGCCCGAGCGTCACCCAGACGGCTGTCAGGTGCTCCTCCCCGAGCCCGTGTCGGCGATCTGAGAGCTACTCGATGGCGCCGGCGGCGCGGAGGCGGGCGATCTCGCCGGGAGGTACGCCCCAGTCGGCGAGGGCCTGGTCGGTGTGCTCGCCTGGGCTGGCGGGCGGCGCTGGCGGGTCACAGGGGGTGCGGCTGAAGCGGGGCGCCGGGGCGGGCTGCACGATCCCGCCGACGTCGACGAAGGTGCCGCGGGCCCGGTTGTGGGGGTGGGCCGGCGCCTCGCCGAGCGCGAGCACGGGCGCCACGCAGGCGTCGGTGCCGGCCAGCAGCTCGCACCACTCCTCGCGGGTCCTGGTGCGGAACAGCGCGGCCAGCCGCTCCCGCAGCAGCGGCCAGCCGTCCCGGTCGAGCTGGGCCGGCAGCTCGCCGGCGTCGAGCCCGAGCCGCCGCAGCAGCTCGGCGTAGAACTGCGGCTCCAGGGCGCCGACGGCCAGGTGGCGGCCGTCGGCGGTCTCGTAGACCCCGTAGAAGGGCGCGCCGCCGTCCAGGAGGTTGGCGCCTCGCTCCTCGCCCCAGAGCCCGGCGGCGAGCAGCTCGTGGAACTGGGTGGTGAGCAGGGCGGCGCCGTCGACCATGGCGGCGTCGACCACCTGGCCGGCGCCGGACCGCCCGACCTCCAGCAGCGCGGCGACCACCCCGAGGGCGAGCAGCATCCCGCCGCCGCCGAAGTCGCCGACCAGGTTGAGCGGCGGCACCGGCGGACCGCCGGCCTGCCCGATCGGGTGCAGCGCGCCGGCGACCGCGACGTAGTCGATGTCGTGGCCGGCCGCCAGCCGCCACGGCCCCTCCTGCCCCCAGCCGGTGACCCGGCCGTAGACCAGCCGAGGGTTGCGGGCCAGGCAGGCGTCCGGGCCGATCCCGAGCCGCTCGGCCACGCCGGGCCGGAATCCCTCCACGAGCGCGTCGGCGGCGGCGACCAGGTCCAGCACCACCCCGGCGCCGTCCGGGTGCTTGAGGTCCACGGCGACCGAGCGCCGTCCCCTTGCCAGCACGGTCGGCCACCCCGGCCGCGACGTGGCGGGCCGGTCCACCCGCAGCACCTCGGCGCCGAGGTCGGCGAGGAGCATGGCGCAGAACGGCCCTGGGCCGATCCCGGCCAGCTCCACGACCCGCACGCCAGCAAGCGGTCCCATGCGTCCTCCCGGACTGTCGGCGCCCACACCGTGGCCGATCGTAGCTGGACGGCGACGGTCCCGACCCGGCATCGTGCTGGCAGCGCGCAGACGTCCGAGGAGGCGACGCATGACCGACATCCGCTTCGACGGCAGGGTGGCGATCGTGACCGGGGCTGGCGGGGGGCTCGGGCGCGAGCACGCCCTGCTGCTGGCCGCGCGGGGCGCCAAGGTGGTCGTCAACGACCTCGGCGGCGCCGTCGACGGCACGGGCGGGTCGGCCGGCCCGGCCGAGCGGACGGCCAAGGAGATCGAGGGCCTGGGCGGCGTGGCCGTCGCCGACGCCAACACGGTGGCCACTCCCGAGGGCGGCAAGGCGATCGTCGACACCGCCCTGGAGGCCTTCGGCCGGGTCGACGTGGTCGTCAACAACGCCGGCATCCTGCGCGACAAGGCGTTCCACAACCTGACCCCCGAGCTGCTCGACCCCGTCCTGGACGTGCACCTCAAGGGCGCGTTCCACGTGACCAGGCCCGCCTGGGCGCGGATGCGCGAGGCCGGCTACGGGCGGGTGCTGCTCACCGCCTCCAACGCCGGCATCCTCGGCAACTTCGGCCAGGCCAACTACGGGGCGGCCAAGATGGGGCTGGTCGGCCTGGCCCGGGTACTCGCCCAGGAGGGCGCCCGCTACGGCATCAAGGCCAACGTGCTGGCCCCGATCGCCAGGACCCGCATGACCGAGGAGCTGCTCGGTCCGCTCGCGCCCAAGCTGGACCCCCGGCTGGTCGCGCCCGTCGCCGCCTGGTTGGTGCACGAGGACTGCCCGGTGTCTGGCGAGATCTACTCGGTCGGCGGCGGCCGGGTGGCCCGCTTCTTCGTCGGCCTGACCGAGGGCTACGCCAACCCGGAGCTGACGCTCGAGGAGGTGCGCGACAACTTCGACCTGGTCCGCGACGAGGCCGGCTACACCGTCCCGGTCGGGGTCGCCGACGAGATCGGCCTGCTGGCCCAGCGCCTGGCCTGACCCGTCGGGACGCCCCCGGCGTCGTCAGGAGCGGACGGTCGCCAGCAGCAGCACGAACAGGCCGCCGGCGATCAGGCGGTACCAGATGAACGGCCACAGCGTGTGCGTCTTCAGCAGGCGGAGCAGGAACGACACCGCCACGAAGCCAGAGATCGCGGCGGCCAGGGTGCCAGCCACCAGCTCGGCGGGCGTCTCGGTGGCCCCGGACAGCTCGTCCAGCTTGAGGATCCCGGCGCCGAGGATCGCCGGGATCGACAGCAGGAACGAGAAGCGCGCCGCCGCCTCGCGCGTGACGCCCTGGAACAGGCCGGCCGAGATGGTGATCCCGGACCGGCTGGTGCCGGGGACCAGCGCCAGCGCCTGCGCCAGCCCGATCCCGGCCGCCTTGGCTACGGGCAGCCGCTTCAGCTCCTCCTCCGCCGAGGGGGGGCCGGCGGGTGGCCGGTCCTGCTCGTGGTCGCCGGGGGCCGCGGGGGTGGTGACACGTACCGGGTGCTGGGTGCGGGTGCGGGCGTACAGCTCGGCGGCGATCAGGATCGCGGTGGTGGCCACCAGCCAGACCGAGGCCCGGAGGGGGCGGGAGGTCTGTGCGTCCGCCCAGTCCTGGACCAGGAAGCCGATGACGGCGGCCGGGACCGACGCGAGCGCGAGCAGGCCGAGCAGGCGCCGGCGGGTGCGGGCCTCCAGCGGCCCGAGCCGGCCTGGAGCGAACAGGCAGAGCACGAACGCCCACAGGTCGCGGGCGAAGTAGGCGACCACCGCGGCCAGGGTGCCGAAGTGCAGCAGGACCTCGAAGGCGAGGGTGGGCGTGGGGTACCCGAGCAACCGGGGCACGATCGACAGGTGCGCGGAGGAGGAGATCGGCAGGAACTCGGTGAGCCCCTGCACGATTCCCAGGACGAGGGCGCGGATCACGAGGTTGGATGGCCTTTCCGGGTGGGCGGCACGACCCGCGCAGTATCGCAGGGTGTCGGCGTCATCCGGGCGGGGCCTGGACCAGCGTGAGGGTGCCGGCCGCTCTGGCGGCGGCGAGCGCCTCGGCCTGGCTGGCCGCGACGCCCAGTACGACCAGGGTGGCGCGACCGTCGCCGCCGGGCAGGAGTCGCAGCACCGGCGCCGCGCGGAGCACGGTGCGGGCCCGCCCATGGGAGGCGGTCAGCACGTCGACCCGGTCGCCGGGAGCCAGCGGCCCGGCCTCGACGCCGTCGCCCACCGGCAGGCTGTAGGCGCGCAGGGCGCCAGCCGGCGCCCAGCCGGCGCCGAGCTGCCGTCCGGTGAGCACGTCGCCGCGCCGCACCGCCAGGGCCAGCGGGCCGACGGCGGCGCCGGGGACCGCAGCAGGCGGGACCGCGTCGGCCGGGACCGCGGGCGCGGGCAGCAGCTCCGTGCGCAGGTCGGTCCCGGCCGGGACCGCGCCGGCGGGCAGGTCGCGGGCGAGCACCAGCACCGCGACCCCCGACGCCGCCGTAGCCTGCGCACCAGGCCCCGGCCGACCCGCGAGCACCCCGGCAACCACCGCCAGCACCACCGCCCCCACCCCGGCCGCCACCCGCCACACCAGCACCCGCCCCGGCCCGCCGCGGCCGCCCAGGCCCCCGGCCCGTCGGGCCCGCCGAGCCCGCCTCCGGCCCAGCCTGGCCCCCGGCGGCGTCCAGGTTCCCCGACCACCCCAAGCCGCCGATCGAGGTAGGCCGTCCGGGGCCGCCAACCGACCGACTGTAGTTCCCGGAGAGAGGTTGGCGGCCCCGGACGGCCCCACCCCGGGCGGCGGCCCCTTCACACCTCGAAGCGGGCGCCGGCCAGCGCGGTCGCGCAGGGGCAGGAACGCTCGGCCGGGACGGCCGGCAGCAGGGCGAACAGCAGGTCCTTGAGCTTGGCGTTGTTCTCCTCGAACACGCGCACGACCTCGGCGTGGGAGACCGGCTCGACCCCCGGCATGCCCTCCAGCCCAACGTCGTAGTCGGTGATCAGCGAGACGTTCACGTAGCAGAGCTCGAGCTCGCGGGCGAGCAGCGCCTCGGGATAGCCGGTCATGTTGATGACCTTCCAGCCGGCGCCTTGGAACCACTTCGACTCGGCCCTGGTGGAGAAGCGTGGGCCCTGGATGACGACCATGGTGCCGCCGTCGTGGGCGGTGATCCCCAGCGCCTGCGCCTGCTTGAGGGCGAGGGCGCGAAGCTCGGGGCAGTAGGGGTCGGCGAAGGAGATGTGGGTGGTCTCCGGCCCGTCGTAGAAGGTGTCGTCCCGCCCCCAGGTCCGGTCGACCACCTGGTCGCAGACCACGAAATGGCCGGGGGCGGCCTCGGCCTGCAGCGAGCCGGCCGCGCACGGGCCGACGACCCGGGTGACCCCGAGCTCCTTCATCGCCCACAGGTTGGCCCGGTAGTTGATCTTGTGCGGCGGGTACTGGTGGCGGCGGCCGTGGCGGGGGAGGAAGGCGACCTTGCGGCCCTCGAGGTCGCCCACCGCGACCTTGTCGGAGGGGTCCCCGTAGGGGGTCTCGACAGCGTGCTCCTTGACCCCGTCGAGGAAGGAGTAGAAGCCGGAGCCACCGAAGACCCCGAGCTCGGCCTGAGGACGGGCCATGACGCTCGCACCCTTTCGACCAGCGGGGAAGGGCCCCGCGACGGCGCCCGTCGGGCGGCCACCGGGTCGGCGGCAGCGGGCATGGTATCGAAGCCGCGCGGCTCACCCCCCGCAACGTCCACACCCCGGGAACCGGATGCCCTCCCGCGGTGTAGTGGCGCTGAGAACCTGGAGGTTGCGATGACCGGCGGGCGACGGATGGCATGGCGGCTGGCCGGGTCCGGCGGGCTGGCGTTGCTGCTCGTGGCCGGCTGCGCGGCGCTGGCGCCCGACTCGTCCAGGAACGCGGGCGCGCCCGCCAGCACGGCGACGACCGCCTCCGGGACGCCGGCGGCGCTCCCCTCGCTGCCGTCCGGGCCGGCGGCGGGCTCGGCCGGCGGGCCGGTGTTGGGGATCGTCGGCGACCCGGGGAGGCTGCTCGTCCAGCTCGACCCGCGCTCCTTGCGACCGCTGCCCGGGCGGCGCCTGGTGCTCGCCGACACGGTCGCCGGCCATGCCTGGTCGCCCGACCGGGCCACGCTCGTGCTCGGCGACAACGACCAGGACGCGCTCCACCTGGTCGACGCCCGCCGGCTGCGCACGCTCGGGAAGGTGTGGCTGGACGCGCCCAGCGCGCCACAGTGGTTCGGCTGGTTGGGGCCCCGCCGGCTCCTCGCCGTCGTCGACCAGCCCCTCGGCGATCCCGCCGCCGAGCCCGGCGATGCCGCCGTGGTGCTGGTCGACCCGCTGGCCAGGCGCGTGCTCCACCGCCAGAACCTGCACAGCAGGGTGCAGGCCGCCGTCTTCCTCGACGACCGAGCGGTCCTGCTGACCACGCCCGTCGCCGGGATCGGGACGGCGCGCCTGGCGGTCGTCGACGACCGGGGCAGGGTGCGGACCGTGCCGCTGCGGGCGATCTCGGCGGGGTTCGAGGAGCCCACCGAGCACACCTCCGACAGCGTGACCGAGCAGCGGGAGGCCGGGCTGGCCGTCGACGCCGCCGGCGGCCGCGCCTTCGTGGTGGCCGCCGGGACGCCTGTCGCCGAGGTCGACCTCGCAACCCTCCGCGTCGCCTACCACGGCCTGAGCCAGCCGGTGTCGCTCCTGCGGCGCCTCGCCGGCTGGTTCGTCCCTGCCGCCGAGGCGAAGCTGGTGAGCGGGCCGCTGCGGCAGGCGTGCTGGCTCGGGGACGGGCTGCTCGCGGTGTGGGGCTCCGAGGCGCGGGTCGCCAGGGACGCCGGCGGGCAGCCCAAGGTGGAGGACACGCCGAGCGGCCTGAAGCTGGTCGACACCCGCCGTTGGACGGTCCGCCAGGTCCACCCGGAGGCGACCGCCGTGCGATGGCACGGAGGCAGGCTGCTCGCCTTCGGCGTGCGCTGGTACGAGCAGGAGCGGCCCGGAGGGATCGGCCTCACCGTCTACGGGCCGGGTGACCGCCGGCCGTTGCGGCTGTTCAGGAACCGCCCCCTCCACGAGGTGCACGTGAACGGCGATCTCGCCTACGCGGTCGACTGGGGGACCGACGACCGCAAGAGCGAGGTGGCGGTGGTGGACCTGCGCGGCGGCCGGGTGCTCACGACCCTTCGGGGCGCGCCGCCGTACCTGCTGCTCGGCGACGACCGCACGGCCTGCTGAGCCTCAGGCGCTCTTCTCGGCGGCCTTCGGCTTGGGCGCGGCCTTCTCGGACGAGGACGCGGCCGAGGTGGTCTCGGCGGCGGGCTTCTTGTCGCGCTTGTCGGCAGCGGGCTCGGTCCTGGTCGTCTTGCCGCGGGAGTCGGTCCGGTAGAACCCGGAGCCCTTGAAGACGATGCCGATCGGGGAGAAGACCTTGCGCAGCCTGCCGCCGCAGATCGCGCAGGTGGACAGCGACGCGTCGGACATCGACTGCACCACCTCGATGTGCTCGCCGCACTCGGTGCAGGCGTACTCGTAGGTCGGCATCGGGCTCCCCGGAAGACAGTCGAGCAGGACCGCGGGAGGCGGCTGCTCCCACCTGATGATAGCAACGCGCTACGGCTTGTCGCGCTTCCGGCCGGGCCCGCCGAAGCCGTCGGCGACCGCGGCGGCGAGGCGCACGTACGCCTGCCGGGTGGCCGGCGCCAGCTCGTCGAGGACGATCTCGGCGCCGGTCTCCAGGTGGCGGTCGAACGGGACCCGGACCACCGCCCGGCAGCGCCGCGCGAAGTGGTCTTCGAGCTTGTTGACGTTGACCAGCCCCCCGCCGCGGATCGCGTTGATGACCACCACCGACGACCCGGCCAGCCGCTCGTGGCCGTGCCGCTGGAGCCAGTCGAGGGTGAGGCTGGCCGAGCGGGCGCCGTCCAGGCTCGGGGCGGCGACCACCACGAGCTGGTCCGCCGTCGGCAGGATCGCGCGCATCGCCGAGTGCAGCAGCCCCGGCCCGCAGTCGGTGAGGATCAGCGAGTAGAAGCGTTCGAGCACGCCCGCAAGCTCGCGGTAGTCGTCCTCGCCGAACACCTCCGAGCGGCCGGGGTCGGCCTCGGAGGCGATCACCTCCAGGCGGAGGTCGGTCTGGGACGCGTAGGCCCGCACGTCGGCGTAGCGTTCGAGCTTGTCGACGTTGTCCAGCAGGTCCCTCGTGGTGCGCATGGTGTCGCGGCGGATGCGGTAGCCGAGGGTGCCGGGGTCGGGGTTGGCGTCGACCGCGACCACCCGGTCGCCGCGGTACTCGGCGAAGATCGCGCCGAGACAGGCAGTGGTGGTGGTCTTGCCCACACCGCCCTTGAGGGCGATCACCGCGATTCGCCGGCAGCCGTCGATCGGGATGGTGATGCGCGCCTCCAGCTCGCGATGGGCGAGCTCGGCCGGTCCGGGAGGGGGCCGCAGGCGACCGCCGCTCAACTGGTAGACCAGCGCCTGCCAGCCCCAGAGCGGCCCGGCGGGCGGGCGGGTCAGCAGCTCGTCGCTGCGCAGGTCGCGATTCGCGCCGGCGCCCGCCGCCTCGGCGGGTACCGGCGGCGGCGGGGCGGTGGGAGCCTCGGGCGCCGGCGGGGTTCGCTCGGTCTCCGGCACCTGGCCGGCGGGCGCCTCCGCGCCGGTTCGCGCCTCCAGCGGTGGCGGCGGCGGTTCTGGCGGGGGCGGGGGCGGTTCCGGCGGCGGCGGTGGCTCCGGCGGCGGCGGCGGTTCTGGCGGCGGCGGCGGCGGTTCCGGCGGCGGCGGTGGCTCCGGCGGCGGCGGTGGTTCGGGCGGCGGCGGGGGCGGTTCGGGCGGCGGTGGTGGCGCTGGCACCAGCGGCGGTTCCGGCGGCAGGGGCGGCTCGGGCGCCGGTAGCGGTTCGGGCACAGGCAGCGGTTCGGGCACAGGCAGCGGTTCGGGCACAGGCAGCGGTTCGGGCGGGGGCGACGGTTCGGGCAGGGGCGGTGGCGCTGGCGGTGGCGGTGGCGCGGTGGGTCCGGGCCCGAGGGGCGGTTCGGGCGGGGGCGCTGGGGCCGGCTCTGGCGGGCGCGAGGAGGCGGTGGGTTCGGGACCCGGGTCGGGCTCCAGCCAGGCCGGGCGGGGCCCGGCCGGCTCGGCGGCCTCGGGTTGCGGGGGCATGCCCTGGGCGACCGGCTCGAGATGCTCCCGCAGCCAGGCCAGGCCGTTGGGCGCGTACTCGATCCGCTCGCGCTCGGCG
>Ga0307278_10000227_pt1 | contig 29308 bp, 29 predicted proteins | sample ER_DNA_117_FD_194482 | JGI IMG/M metagenome (GOLD analysis project Ga0307278, IMG submission 194482) | Bulk soil microbial communities from the East River watershed near Crested Butte, Colorado, United States - ER_DNA_117 | ecosystem: Environmental > Terrestrial > Soil > Floodplain | place...
AGAGTGAGGTGGGCGGATGCCGCGAGACCTGCGTCGCGGCGCCGGCACGCTGACGCCGGAGGTGTTCTGGGGGGAATGGTCCACGACCTCACGGCGGCGACCGCGGTGTGCGTCATCGCCGGGAAGGGGTGAGTATCGTGGCGGGCATGGGCGCGACCCTGCCCGCCGCCATCGTCACCCCTGCCATCGCGGCGGCGCTCGGCGGCGACGGACGGGCGCTGACGACGCAGGAGTTGACCCACAACGCCGGCAACCAGGCGACCGGCGGCATCTGGCGCGTGGTCGGCCCGGCCGGCAGCGCCGTCGCCAAGGTCGCCACGGCGGGTCGCGACGGCGACGCCGAGTGGGCGACCAGCGAGCACGGCGACCACTGGAACTTCTGGCGCCGCGAGCCCCTGGCGTACCAGACCGGCCTCGCCCACGCCGTGTACGCCGACGCCGGGCTCGGCGCGCCGCGGCTGCTCGCGGCGGTGCAGCCGCGCCCGGGCACGGTGGCGCTCTGGCTCGAGGACGTCGCCGGCGTGCCCGGCACGCGCTGGCCAGTGGCCCGCCTGGCCGACTTCGCCGAGCGGCTCGGTCGCGCCCAGGCCGGCTGGGCCGGCCGCGAGCCGGCCCAACCGTGGCTGTCGCGGCGCTGGCTGCGGCAGTACGTGGCCAGCAAGCCGATCGCCGAGCCGGTCGCCTGGGAGCATCCCCGGGTGCTGGCCGTCTGGCCGGCGGAGCTCCGGGCCGGGCTGCGGGAGCTGTGGCGGCGGCGCGCCGAGCTGCTGGCGCTGGCCGAGACGCTGCCGCAGACGACCTGCCACCTGGACGTCTGGCCGATGAACCTGATCGCCCGCGGCGGGACGGATGCGGAGATCGTGCTGCTGGACTGGGCGTTCGTCGGCGCCGGGGCGATCGGCGAGGACATCGGCAACCTGATCCCCGACAGCATCGCCGACGGCCTGATGGACCCGGGCCTGCTTCCCGAGATCCACGAGGCGGTCACCGCCGGGTACCTGGCCGGGCTGCGCGCCGGCGGATGGCGGGGCCGCGACGCCGCGGTGCGCCGCGCCATCGCGGTGACCGGGGCGGCCAAGTACTGCTGGCTCGCCCCGCTCATGCTCGGGCGGCTGGCGGAGGCCAGCGGTCCGAGGTCGTACGACCGCCGCGGCGCCGAGCAGATCCTGGCCGGCCGGCTGGGCATGCTGACGCTGGTCGCCGACTGGGGCCGCCAGGCGCTCGCGGACCGGGCCGGCTGACCGGGAGGGCGTCCCCGGCCGCTGAGCCAGCAGCGGGCCGCGGCCGGCGGTGACTCAGCCGGCCGCGGCGTCACCGGCACGCCGCCCGGCGGGCGGGCCAGGGGTGCGCTCGGCGATGGCGAGGAAGCGGTCGGTGGCGTCGTCGTAGCGGTCCAGCCGCCAGCCGGTGCGCTCCAGGAGCCGGTGGAGGTTGGCGTGGGCGAGCTGGTCGTCGTCCCGGAGGCGCCGGCCCTGCCGGGCGGCCAGCGCGGCCCGCCCGCTGGGGTGGAACAGGCCGAGCCGGCCGCCCGCACAGGTGACCCGGGCGAGCTCGGCCAAGCCGTCGTCGGCGTCGGGAAGATGCCGCAGGAGCCCGGCGGCGAAGGCCGCGTCGATCCCGCCGGCGCGCAGCGGCAGGCGGCGCGCGTCGGCGAGGACGAGCCGCCCGTGGAGGTGGCGGCCGTGGCGCCGGGCGGTGGCCAGCATCTCGGGGGTGAGGTCCACGCCGAGCACGTTGCCGCCGGGGCCGACCGCGCTGCGCAGGTGTGGCAGCGCGCGACCGGTGCCGCAGCCCACGTCCAGGGCGGTCTGCCCGGCGCGCAGGCCGAGCTCCGCCACCGCCGCCGCGTACGCCGGATCGTCGTCGGGGAAGCGTTGCTCCCAGGTCGCCGCCCGTGGGGCGAAGAACGCGCGGGTCTCGCCCGGATGCAGGTCGCGGCCGAGCCGGTCGGCGACCGCCGGGGCGATGCGGCGGATGACCGGCCAGGCGGGGTCGTGGTCGACGACGACGTCGGCGGCGCGCTCGGGGTCGACCTCCTCCAGGTAGCGGGCGACGGCCCGATCGCGGTCGGGGTCCAGGCCCTGGCCTGGCCGGGTGGGCGGCTGATGCAGGTAGATGACCAGGTCCCACAGGCTCCCCAGCGCGGGGTCCTGGAGGAAGCTGCCGTCGACGATGACGACGTCGTCCCCAGGGGACCGCGCATCCGGGCCCAGGCCGGATGCCGCCAGCGACGCCCGTCGGCAGCGGCGGCCTCGCGCGGTGAGCGCGCCGGCGAGGTCGTCGGCGAGGCCGGCGCCGGCCGCCACGACCAGGCCGTCCACCGCGACGTGGACGGGCGGGCCGCTGTCGATGGTGCCGACGGCGTCGGCGAGCGCGCCGATGAGGCGCGCGCGCCGGGCGGCCCGGTCGGCTGCCGATGCGGGGTCCACGTCGTCATTGTGGTCGGCGCGGCCGCCGCGAGCGAACGGCTCGCAGATGCGGGCCTTCTTGTCAAAGAACCATGCGGATGCCAACCAACATGCTATGATCGCCGGCAGATGACGAGCTATCGAATCGGCCAGGTCGCCGAGCTGCTCGGCGTCAGCGTCGACACCGTTCGCCGCTGGGCCGACACCGGCCGGCTCGGCGCCCGCCGGACCGAGGGCGGCCAGCGGCTGGTCGACGGGGCCGCGCTGGCCGAGTTCGTGACCGGGTTGCAGCACGCCCCCGAACGCGAGCAGGTGATGGCGCAGTCGGCCCGCAACCGGTTCACCGGCATCGTCACCCGGGTGCTCAAGGACGAGATCGTCGCGCAGGTCGAGCTGCAGGCCGGGCCACACCGGGTCGTGTCGCTGATGACCAGGGAGGCGGCCGACGAGCTGGCGCTGACCCCGGGGATGCTGGCGGTCGCCGCCGTCAAGGCCACCAACGTCGTCGTCGAGCTTCCGTCCCAACGCTAGAGGAGGCCCCATGCTCCGGTCCCGGATCCGTCCGGCTGCCGTGTTGGCTGCGGCGGCGCTGGCGTTCGCCGGCTGCGGCGGCGATGGCGAACCCTCTGGCGGCACCTCGGTGTCGCCGGCTGAGATCAAGGTGTTCGCGGCGGCGTCGCTGACCGCCGCGTTCGGCAAGCTCGGCGAGCAGTTCACCGCCGCCAATGGCGGCACCAAGGTGACCTTCAACTTCGCTGGCAGCCAGGCGCTGGCGACCCAGATCCAGCAGGCGGCGCCCGCCGACGTGTTCGCCTCCGCCGACACCACCAACATGGACAAGGTCAAGGACCTGGTCGGCACTCCCCAGAACTTCGCCAGCAACCTGCTCCAGATCGTGGTCGAGAAGGGCAACCCCAAGGACGTCAAGGGGCTGGACGACCTGGCCCGTACCGACCTGAAGGTGGTCCTGGCGGCAGAGGAGGTACCGGCCGGCAAGTATGCCAAGCAGGTCCTCGACCAGGCAGGGGTGAGCGTCCAGCCGGTGTCGCTGGAGGACAACGTCAAGGCGGTTGTGACCAAGGTCTCCCTCGGCGAGGCCGACGCCGGGATCGTCTATGTCACCGACGTGACTGCTGGCGGCGGCAAGATCGAAGGGGTCGACATCCCCACCGAGCAGAACGTGGTCGCGACCTACCCGATCGCCACCGTCAAGGCGAGCAAGAGCCAGGACCAGGCGCAGGCGTTCGTGGACCTGGTCCGCTCGGCCGAGGGGCAGGGCGTCCTCCAGAGCTTCGGGTTCCTGCCGCCGCCGACCTCGTGACCGCGGCCGCTCGGCGCCGGCGTCGCCGGGCGGCGCCCTCCTCCGGCAGGAACAGGACGCCAGGCTTGTTCGCGGTCCCGGCCGCAGTCGCCGTCGGGTTCCTGGCGGTCCCGCTGCTCGGCCTGCTCGGCCGGACCCCCTGGGGGACCCTGGGCGCAGAGCTGGCGACCCCACGGGTGCTGGAGGCGCTGCGGCTGTCGCTGGTCTGCTCTCTGGGGGCCGTCGCCGTCTCGGCGGTGCTTGGCGTGCCGCTCGCCTTCCTGCTGGCGCGGGTGGAGTTCCCCGGCCGCAACCTGGTGCGGGCGTTGACGACCCTGCCGATGGTGCTGCCCCCGGTGGTCGGCGGGGTGGCGCTGCTGCTGGCGTTCGGCCGCCGAGGCGTGGCCGGGCAGTGGCTGGAGCGGGCGTTCGGGGTCACCCTGCCGTTCACCACCACCGGCGCGATCCTCGCCGAGGCGTTCGTGGCCATGCCGTTCCTGGTAATCACCACCGAGGCCGGGCTGCGGGCGATGGACCGCCGCTTCGAGGACGCCGCCGCCACCTTGGGCGCCGGCCGCTGGGCGACCCTGCGGCGGGTCACCCTGCCGCTGATCGCGCCGTCGCTGGGGGCCGGGATCGCCCTGTGCTGGGCGCGGGCCTTGGGAGAGTTCGGCGCCACGATCACCTTCGCCGGCAACCTGCCTGGCGTCACCCAGACGATGCCGCTGGCCGTGTACCTGGCGCTGGAGACCGACCTGGAGGCCGCGATCGCGCTCAGCCTGGTCCTGCTGGCGGTGTCCCTCGCTGTCCTGATCGCCCTGCGCGACCGCTGGTTCCCGACCGCATGAAGCCCCTGCGGCGGGTTCCTGGGAGCCCCGGGTGAGTCTGGTGGCCGAGCTGGAGCTGACCCTGGGCCGGTTGGAGCTGGAGGTCGAGCTGGCGGTGGAGACTGGGGAGCTGGTGGTGCTCCTGGGACCCAACGGGGCCGGCAAGACCACCCTGCTGCGTGCCCTGGCCGGCCTGGTTGTCCTCGACCACGGCAGGGTCGTGCTGGATGGCGACGTGCTGGACGACACCGGGTCGGGCACCCACGTTGTGACCGAGCGGCGCCCGATCGGGTTCGTGTTCCAAGACTACCTGCTGTTCCCGCACCTGTCGGCGCTGGAGAACGTCGCGTTCGGGCTGCGCGCCCGCGGGCTGGCCCGAGCGGAGGCCCGCCGGCGGGCGGCCGTCTGGCTGGAACGGGTCGGCCTGGCCGAGCAGGCCGGCTCGCGGCCGCGCGAGCTGTCCGGCGGCCAGGCGCAGCGGGTCGCCCTGGCCAGGGCCATGGTGTCGGACCCGCGGCTGCTGCTGCTGGACGAGCCACTGGCGGCGCTGGACGCCGCCTCGCGCACCGAGGTCCGCCGCGACCTGCGCCGCCACCTCGCCTCCTTCGACGGCACCAGGCTGCTGGTCACCCACGACCCGTTGGAGGCGATCGCGCTGGCCGACCGGCTGGTGGTCCTGGAGGGTGGCCGGGTCACCCAGACCGGCACCCCCGACCAGGTCAGCGCCCGGCCCCGCTCCCGCTATGTCGCCGAGCTGGTCGGGGTGAACCTGTACCGCGGCCGCGCCACCGGCGCCGTCGTGGAGGTTGACGGCGGCGGCACCCTGGTCGCCGCCGGCGACCACCACGGCGAGGTGTTCGCCGCCATCCACCCCCATGCCGTCGCCCTGCACCGCCGCGCCCCCGAGGGCACCCCCCGCAACGTCTGGGCCGGGACCGCCGACACCCTCGACATCGTCGGCGACCGGGTCCGCATCCGGGTCACCGGGCCCGTCCCCATCGTTGCCGAGGTCACCCCGGCCGCCGCCAGCGAGCTCCGCTTGGCCGACGGCGGCCCCGTCTGGGCCAGCGTCAAGGCCACCGAAGTCACCGTCTACCCGGCATGACCCAGTACACTGACTGCGTCGGCGCCATGGGATCCATGGCGCCGACGCGCATGCGACCCGAGGAGGCACCGTGAAGCTCAGCGCCAGAAATCAGCTCCAGGGCATCGTCCGGCATGTCGAGCTCGGCGCCGTCATGGCCGAGGTCACCGTCGACGTCGACGGTCAGCAGCTCGTCTCGGCGATCACCCGCTCCTCCGCCGAGCGGCTCGGCCTCGCCGAGGGCCGGCCCGTGACCGTGTTCATCAAGGCGACCGAGGTCCTGCTCGGCGTCGACGAGACCTAGGCGGGTCCGGCCCGGCCGCACGGATCGCGGCTCGTTCACCCTCGCCACATCGGGCCGACCGGGCCGAAGAACATCTGCGCGGGCACGACGATGCCGATGTCCTCGCGGATGAACCGCCCGAGCACCAGCGGCGACGGGCCGGGCACCAGCGCGCCGCAGACGGCGATGACCGGCAGCATGGCGGCCAGGCCCCTGCGGCCGTAGGCCTTGTAGGCGCCGATGGCGAACAGCGAGTAGACCAGCAGGCCGCCGAGGCCGATGTCGGCCTGGCGGCCGCTCCAGTAGAAGCCGAACGCGGCGTCCAGTGGCTGGCCCGGCGATGAACCTGACGGTGACGTCGGCGGCCAGTAGCCTGGCCCCGAAGGCGCTAGCGCGTGGGTGTCGGCCCGCCCGCGCGGGGGAGGCTGACCTCCACACGGGCGCCGCCAAGGGGGCTGTCGGCGACGCGCACCGCGCCGCCGTGGGCCGCCACCAGCTCGGCGACGATGGCCAGGCCGAGCCCGCTGCCACCGGCGTCGCGGGCGCGGGCGTCGTCGAGGCGGACGAACCGCTTCAGGACGCGCTCGCGGTCGGCCTCGGGGATGCCGGGCCCGTCGTCGTCCACCGCCAGGACCGCCGCGCCGTCCCGCTCCGCGAGCGCGAAGCCGACTCGGCTGCTGGCGTGCCGGGCGGCGTTCTCGCCGAGATTGCGCAGCACCCGGCGAAGCCCGTCGGCGTCGCCGTCGACGCGGCCCGCCGACACCGCGCCGACGTCGACGTGCAGGTCGGTGGCGTCCCGCAGGCGGCGAGCCTCGTCGAACACCAGGTCGTCCAGGTCGACGTGCCGTCGTCGCATCGGCAGGGCGTGCTCGTCGGCGCGCGCCAGCAGCAGAAGGTCCTCCACCAGGCGCTGGATCCGGAGGTCCTCGGCGAGCACCGTGGCGGCCAGCTCGGCGGTGGTGGTGCGGTCGGGGTGCGCGAGGGCGACCTCGGCGTGCTGGCGGATGGAGGCGACCGGTGAGCGCAGCTCGTGGGAGGCGTCGGCGACCAGGCGCCGCTGCCGCGCGTGGGCGCGCTGGAGCCGTTCGAGCATGCGGTTCATCGTCCGCGCCAGGCGCGCGACCTCGTCGTCGCCGGGCGGGTCCGGGACCCGTCGGTGCAGCTCGACCGCGGAGATCTCGTCGACCTCGCCGCGGATCGCCTCGACCGGCGCCAGCGCCCGGCCCACGACCTTCCAGGTGGTCGCCGCAACCACCAGCAACAGCACCGGGAGCCCGACCGCGAGCAGGATGGTGACGATCCGGGTCGACTCGCCGATCATGTCGGCGACGCGGGCGACCACCACGGTGAGCCGACCCTCCGGGGTGTCGGCGGCGACCGCGACAGCAAGGAAGTCGTCGTTGTCGATCGGCACGTCGACCCTGGCCGACGCTCCCGGGCGCAGGCGAGCCACCGGCGGCAGGCCCTGCACGTTGCGGCTGGATCTGACCACCTCGCCGTGCTCGTCGAGGACCTGGATGAGCAGGTCCTCGGACTCGCCGACCGTCAGCTCGTCCGGTCGGGTCCCCGACTCGAGGTCGGCGGCCACCTCGGCGGCGCGCAACCGGGCCGATGCGCGCACCTCGCCGGTGAGCGCGATCCGGAGCACCGCCACCAGCATCACGCCGCCGACGATCATGGCCGCCCCGACCACCACGAGCGCGGCCAGGGCGGTGCGCACCCGGACCGTCCCCGCCAGCGGCCACCGCCGGTCAGCCGCCATCTGCCGCCAACCGGTAGCCGGCTCCACGGACCGTCTGGATGGTGTCGCGCCCGAACGGCCGGTCCAGCTTGCCGCGCAGGTGCCACACGTACACCTCGACGATGTTCGAGTCGCCTTCGAAGTCGTAGTCCCAGACGTGGTCGAGGATCTCCCGCTTGGAGACGACCTCGCCGCGGCGGTGCAGCAGGAACTCCACCAGGGCGAGCTCCCGGGGAGTCAGCTCCACCTCGACCTCCCCTCGCCATGCCCGCCTGGCGGCCGGGTCCAGCCGGAGATCACCCGCCTCCAGCACCACCGGCCGCTCACGGGCGCCGCGCCGCAGCAGCGCCCGCAGCCGGGCGACCAGCACCGCGTACGCGAACGGCTTGGTCAGGTAGTCGTCGGCGCCGGTGTCGAGCGCCTCGACCTCGTCCCACTCGCCGCCCTTGGCGGTGAGCATGAGGATCGGCGTCCAGACGCCGTCCTGCCGCAGGGTCGCGCAGATCTTGTAGCCGTTGATCCCGGGCAGCATGATGTCGAGCACGATCGCGTCGTAGGCGTGCTCCCTGGCCATCCACAGCCCGTCGGCGCCGTCCAGGGCCACGTCCACGGCGAACCCCTCGGCCTCCAGCCCCTTGCGCAGCCCGGCGGCGAGCCGCTTCTCGTCCTCGACCACCAGCACCCGCATCGCAGTCCCTCCACGCGCTGGGGCCGCAATCCTGGCACGCCGAACATGAATCCCCGCTGAATCCGGGTCAGGCGGCCGCCAGCGTCTTCAGCACTGCCGGGGTGGTCCTGGCGGCGGCGGTGATGTCCCTGTGGTCGGCGGCGGCGCGGAGGTCGCGGAGCTGGGTGTCCAGGCGTGTGGCGGTGGCCTGGTCGAGGGTGTGGCGGACCCGGTCGCGGACCAGTTCGAGGGTGGCGACATCGCCGGCGACGGCGCCAGCGTCGTTGGCGGCGGCGTCCACCTGGACCTGGCGCGTCCACAGCTGGAGGCGGGCAAGGTCCACCTCGACCACGGGCTGGTGCCGCAGGTCGAGGTCGAGGTCGTTCTGTGCGACGCGGAGGACGGCCGCGCGAGCCCGGGTGGGCTCGCGCGCGGCGACGGCCCCGTCCAGTGTCTGGATGTCCCTGCTCATCTGCTTGTCGAGGATGACGGGGACGCCACCGGCGCGATAGGCGTCCCACGTCTTCCGCAGGGACGCGTTGGCGGCGGCGGCGCCGCTCCAGTCGTTCCTTCCGACCCTGTCGAAGGCGGTGCGGACCGCCGTGTGCAGGGCGGTGAGCTCGGCGGGTGGGGGCCCTTGCCGCACGTCGATCGGCACCGCCAGGGACGCCTGCTCGAGGTCGCCCGTGGGGTCGCCGGTGGAGAACTCGCCGTAGCCGGGCGCGAAGATCTTGTCCTCGCGCGTCCCGTCGGTGTGCAGCTCGCTGACGATGAGCGCGCCGCTGAGGGGGCCGCTGGGGCCGGGCACGGTCTGGTCGACGGCCTTGACGGTGATCTCCTCGAAGACGATCCCTGGGGCGTTCTCGGTGCGGTAGACGTTGCCGGCCTTGGGGGTGGCGGGCATGATCATCGCGCCCGGTCCGTCCTTGCCGGCGAGCCAGGTGCCCTCGTGGGTGTAGATGACGCCGTTCTTGTAGTCGGCCACGTCCTCGCCCAGGTACCAGACCGCGCCGTCGTTGGCCTGGGCGAACCAGTCCAGCGCGATCTCCTGGATGCGCCCGTCGGAGTAGGCCAGGTACTGCCAGGTGACCGTGTCGATCTGCTGGCCGTTCCAGGTGATGGTCTTGGTGTCGGGAAGGCGGGTGAACTCGGTGCGGAACGGTTTGCCGTCGACCTGGCCGCCGTAGATGACCTGGGAGACCTTGCTGCTGGGATGCAGCGGGTTGGTGATCGAGGTGGGGTTGGAGAACGACGGCGTGACCATATCGACCCGCTTGTCGGTCGCTGCGATCGGGAGGCACCCCTTGCCGCTGTCGGGTTTGATGCAGCTCGGGCCTGCCGGCATCGTGGCCGGCGTGGACTTCTTGGAGCTCGAGGAAGCGCCTGATCCGCCGCACGCGCTGGTCACCAGCGCCACGACCAGACCAAGGCCGAGCAGTGCCGTGAGCGGCCGCGGCGGAGCTTCTCCCTGGTGAGCCATGTCGTCCTCCTGATCGGTGGTCGCTACCGGGACCGTTCGCGGTCGGCCGTGCCGCCGAGGACGTGGAAGTCGCGGTCGAGGTGGACGTCGACCTGGCTGCCGTCGTCGCGGGTGACCTCGACCTCGTAGAAGCCGTCCTCGTCGCCGGCCTCGGTCTCGGTGACCCGGCCGCCGCCGGTGTGGCCGAGCGCGGCGGCGCTGGCCTCCGCGAGCGCGGGACCGGTGATGGGCGCCTCGGTGTCGGGCCCTCCGGCCGCCAGGGCGGCCCCGGTGCCGCCGCCGATGAGCGCGACGGTGAGCGCCCCGCCGACGAGCAGCCTGGCCTTGCGGTCCATGCGGGATCCTCTCGTCGTGGCCGACCGCCCCGTGCGGTTGACCCCATGGGTCCCAGGGTGTCGCGAGCCCCCTGAACGAACCCTGAACGTCGCTGAAGGCGCGTTCAGGCTCGCCGCAGGTACAGTCCGTACTTGGCGGCTGATGGGCGTGATCGCCGCGGTCCGCTACGCCCGCGGCGCCGGGCTGCTGGTGGCCGTACCGGCTCCACGAGGTCGGGCCGACGGTACTCGCCGGTCCGGTCCTGTTCGCCGCCGCCGACGGCGACGAGGTGCTGCGCTGGTACCGGGAGTTCGCCGCGGCCGCCCCCGAGGAGCTGACCACGGTGGTGAACCTGCGCCAGGCCCCACCCCGAGGTCGGCCTGCGGGCGGCCGTGCACGGCGAGCTCGACCGGCACCGCTGACGCCCACACTCCCTGGCGGCTGGCGGTTGGGACGGAGCATGCTGGTCGGGTGCGACGGTTGCGCTTGGGACGTTCTGGCGGCTCCACGGTGCTCGGGATGGTGGTCGCCGCGGTCCTGGTCGTCGCCCTGGTGACGGTGGGCCGGTCGCTGGGCGGCGGCGGGACCCGGCCGTCCGCCCAGCCCCCGTCGACCAGTGCCGCCGCCGCGCCCTACCGGATCGGCGTGCGGGCGGTCTGCCCGCTCGCCCGCCCGGTGCTGGCCACCTCCGACGGTCGCAGCTACCCGCCAGGCCATCCGGCCCGGCCGGCGCGGGACGCCGTCCCGATGGCCTGCTACGACACCGTCGCGCAGGCCGCCGCCGCCGGGTACCCCAGGGCGCCGCTGCCGGCTGGGGTGTTGGAGCTCGACGGGGTCTACCTGCTGCCAACCTCGAGCCGCCTCCGCGGCCGGTGCCGCCAGGCCGGCCAACGCCTGGGCCTGGCCGTGCCCTGCCCAAGGTGGCTGCCGGCCCTCTCGCCCGGCGCGCCGCCGCCGACCGTGTGCGAACGCCGGCCCCCCTGCGGCCAGCCGGCGTTCGGGTTCCTGCTGGAGGCGACCGGGTTCCTGGTGCCGTCGGGGTACGTCGGCGCCTACCCGGAGACCGGGGCGCGTCTCGCGATCGCCGCGGGCAGGCGGTCCGCGGCGTTCGCCGTGGCCTGCCCCGGGGAGCGGCCGCTCGCCAACGCCAGGGTGCGCGGGACGCGTGGCCGCCTGTTCGAATGCCCGCTCGGGTCCGGCCCGCACGGCGGCGGCATGCTGCTGCGCTGGCGGGAACGGGGCGTGGTCCTGGCGGCGAGCGTGAGCGGCCGCACCGCCTCGTACCGGCGGCGGTTGCTGCTGGGGCTCGCCGCGCGCCTGGAGCTCGTCCCGCCCCCCGGGGTAGCGCGAGTCAGGCGGTCAGCTCCCGCTCCAGTGGCGTCCGAAACCGGGGAGTGACCCGGACCGTCCCGAGCCAGTCGGCGAGCCTCCCGGCCGCCGCCTCCACCGCGGCGACCCCGTCCGCGCCCACGTCCTCCAGCAGCCTGACGGCGATCTCGCCGTCCTTGCGGTTGCCCCAGCCCCCGACGATCCGGCCGTCCCACCACACCGTCGGGCCCGCGTTGCCGTTGCGGTCGAACAGCGTCGGGCCGTGCTCCCCGAGGTACCAGGCCCGCCCGGACCAGCCCATCACCGTGGGGTCCAGGGCAGGCAGCAGCGCCACCCACGGCTCGGCGGCCGGCGGCGGCGCGAGGTCGTCGGCGAGCACCAGCCCAGGGACGCCGTCGAGGTCGACCTCGACCGCTCCGACCGTCGCCAGGGCACGCTTCACCTCCCCGGCCGTCAAGCCCGTCCACCATCGCAGGTCGGCGACGGTGCCCGGCCCGAACGCGGCCAGCCACCTGCGGACCAGCTCGGCCTGGGCGGCCCCGGTGGACCACTCGGCCATCCCCCCTGGCAGCCACGACTGGATCAGCGACCAGCGGTACTGGCCGCTGATCCACGAGCCGCGCGGACGGCCGCGGGCGATCCGCCCCTCCGCGGCCAGCACCAGCAGCACCCGGGTCGAGACGCTCTGCCTGGCGGCGTAGCTCTTGCCCTCGGCGAGCAGGAGCTGCTCGCGCAGGCGCGGCTCGTCCTCGGACAGCTCGGTGGCGAGCGCCTGGCCACGGGCGGCGAGCGCCTTGACCGTGGCCTCCTCGACCTCCTCCAGCCAGCGTTCCGGTTCGTCGGCGGCGATGCCGGACTGCTCCAGCAGCTGGAGCAGCAGGCGCCGCTGCGCCGCCGCGATCGCCTGGGTGCACGCCGCCTGCACGATCGGGGCCAGCTCGACGGGCACGACGAACATCGTCCGGCGCATGCCGAGCATCCGCAGCAGCGCCCGCTCGTCGTACATCGCGCGCTCGATCGCCTCGACCTCGGGCTGCCGCATCCGGGCCGCGGCGGCCAGGAACACCGACGCCGGGTCGGTGCCGTGCAGCCCCACCAGGTCCTCCGCCACCTGGACCACGCTGGCCGCGCGGGCCGCCGGCGCGAGATGGTGGCGGACGCCCAGCCGTGCCCGCCGCTCCTGGGCCCCGATCCGCCGCACCGCACCCGTCATCGCCGTCCTCCCGTCCGCGCCACCCGCACGCGCTTCTTACCATCCGGCGGCGACGGGCGGGCGGCCGTGGTGGGTACTGGGGTGCGGGCCAGCCCCTCGCGTGCAACGCTGAAGCGACCGTCCCCGAGCCACGGAGTCTCGCCCTATGCTCGCTGCCCGCGGCGTCACCGTCGTCCGTGGCGCCCAGGTGGTGCTCGACGTGGTCGACCTGGTCGTCGACGGCGCCAGCCGCGTCGGCGTGCTCGGCCGCAACGGCGCCGGCAAGTCGACCCTGCTGCGGGTGCTCGCCGGGCTGGAGGCGCCGACCGGCGGCGTGGTCGAGCGCTCGCCGCCGGGGTTGACCGTCGGCTACCTGGCCCAGGAGCCCGACCTGCTCGCCGGGGAGACCACCGCCGCCTACCTGCGCCGGCGCACCGGGCTGGCCGCGGCCGAGGCGGCCATGGAGGCCGCCCTCGTCGTCATGCGGCACCGTCCCGGCCGTGCCGAGCTGCAGGCCTACGACGACACCCTGGCCCGCTTCCTCGCCCTCGGCGGCGACGACCACGACGCCCGCGCGCCCCGCGTGCTGGCCGACGTCGGGCTCCGCGCGGACGCGCTCGACCTGCCCGTCGCTGGGCTGTCCGGCGGCGAGCAGGTCAAGGCCGGGCTGGCCGCCATCCTGCTCGCCCGCTTCGACGTGCTGCTGCTGGACGAGCCGACCAACAACCTCGACTTCGACGGGCTGGCGCGCCTGGAGCGGTTCCTCGCCGCCGAGGAGCGGGACGTGGTGCTGGTCAGCCACGACCGCGCCTTCCTGTCCGCGACCACCACCCGCATCGCCGAGCTGGACCTGCACAGCCACCGGCTCACCGAGTACGGCGGCGGCTACGACGCCTACCAGGAGGAGCGCCGGCGTCGCCACGAGCAGGCCTACGCCAGCTACGAGGAGGCCAACGCCGAGCGGGCGCGGCTGGAGGCCGCCGCCCGCCAGAAACGGGACTGGGCGCAGAGCCGCCGCGGCGAGCGGCGCACCGACAACGACAAGGCCCTCGCCGGCCGGCGCAAGGAGCGCGCCACCGCCGGCGCCACCAAGGCCAAGGCGATCGAGCGCCGCATCGAACGCCTCGGCGACCCGGAGAAGCCCTGGGAGGGCTGGGACCTGCGCATGTCGCTGCGCGCCGGCCACCGCAGCGGGACGGTGGCGGCCAGCCTCGTCGGGGCGGTCGCGCAACGCGGCCGCTTCCGGCTTGGCCCGGTCGACCTGGAGCTGCACTGGCGCGACCGGCTCGCCCTCACCGGCCCCAACGGCGCCGGCAAGTCGACCTTGCTCGGGCTGCTGGCCGGCGAGCTGCGCCCGGTCGCCGGCAGCGTCCGGCTCGGCGCCGGCGTGGTCGTCGGCCATCTCGGCCAGGACCGCGGGGCGGGGTCGGGCTCCGTGCTGGACGCGGTCCGCGAGCGGACCGACCTGAGCGTCGAGCAGGCCCGCTCCCTGCTGGCCAAGTTCGACCTCGGCGCCGAGCATGCCGGCCGGGCCGAGGCCGACCTGTCGCCCGGCGAGCGCTCCCGGGCCGGCCTGGCCGTGCTGGTCGCCCGGGGCACCAACCTCCTGCTGCTCGACGAGCCCACCAACCACCTCGACCTGGACGCCATCGAGGAGTTGGAGCGCGCCCTGGCCGGCTACGACGGCACCCTGGTGGTGGTCAGCCACGACCGCCGCCTGCTCGAGAGCCTTCGCCTGGACCGCCGGCTCGAGGTGGCCGGCGGCGCCGTTGTTCACCCAGGTCCTCCGTAGCCGTTGTCCCACCCGGTTGGACGTGGTGCGATGCGCTCGAGGCGTTCGTCTACATGGGGAGCTCGCCGGTGCAACCGCAGCCGCTCGCACGTGCGACCCATCTGACCAGGCGCGTCGCCGCGGCCTGCCACCAGGACCGCGTCGACGGCCTGGCCGCGGAGTTCGCCTTCTTCGGCGTGCTCAGCACCTTCCCCGGCCTGCTGGTCGTGGCGGCGCTGCTCGGGTCGCTGGAGCGGCTGGTCGGCCACGACCTCGCCAGCCGCTCGGAGGCGCTGGTGCTGCGCGCCATGGACCAGGTGCTCACCAGCAGCGCCGCGGGCCTGCGCGACGCCGTCCGAGAGCTGTTCGCCCGACCCAGCCGCGGCATCGCGGTCCTGGCCACGGCGACGGCGCTGGTCGGGCTGTCGCGGGCGTGGGCGGTGGTCATCCGCGCGCTCGACCTCGCCTACCAGGTCGAGGAGCGGCGGACGTGGCTGCGTCAGCGGCTCCTCGGGCTCGTGCTCGCCCTCAGCAGCGTGCTGCTGGTGGTCCTCGGCCTTGGCATGATCGTGGTCGACCCGCTGCTCGGTGCCGGGGCGGAGCTCGCCAAGCGCCTCGGGCTCGGCGGGCTGTTCGCGGGCGCCTGGAACTGGCTGCGCTGGCCGCTGGCGTTCGCGACCCTGGTCGCCTGGGCGGCGACCGTCTACCACGTGGCGCCCGGTGGCAGGCTGCGCTGGCGCGACGCGCTCCCCGGCGCGGTCGCGGCCGCGGTGCTGTGGCTGGTCGCCTCCGGAGGCTTCAGCCTCTACCTGCGGGTCGCCGCCGGCGCCAACCGCGTGCTCGGCACCCTCGGGGGCGGCCTGATCGGGGTGCTGTGGCTGTACCTGCTCGCGCTGATCCTGCTGGTCGGCGGCGAGCTGAACGGCGTCCTGCACCGGCGCCGCGAACCGGGACGCCAGGTCGCGCCGCCCGGCTAGACTGATCGGGATGAACCTCTACCGCGAACAGGCCGTCGTGCTGCGCACCTGGAAGCTCGGCGAGGCCGACCGCATCGTCGTGCTGATGACCCAGGGCCAGGGCAAGGTGCGGGCCGTGGCCAAGGGCGTCCGCAAGACCAAGTCCCGCTTCGGCGGCCGCCTGGAGCCGTTCAGCCACGTCGACCTGTCGCTGTACCGCGGCCGCGAGCTCGACATCGTCACCCAGGCCGAGGTCGTCGCGCCCTTCCGCGCCCTGCGCGAGGACTACGACCGGGTCGTGGCCGGCACCGCCATGCTCGAGGCGGTCGACCAGGTCGCCCAGGAGCGCGAGGCCGCCGTCCGCATCTACCTGCTGCTGGTCCGCGCCCTGCGCACCTTGGATGGCGCCCCCCGCGACCCCTCGGTGGTCCTCGACGCCTTCCTGCTCAAGCTGATGGCCCTGGAGGGCTACCGGCCGGCGCTGGCCGAGTGCGCCGGCTGCGGCAGGCAGGCGCCGCTGGGCTGCTTCTCGATCGCCCGCGGCGGCGGCCTCTGCGACCGCTGCCGCACCGGCGAGGAGTCCACCCTCGACCGGGCCACGGTGCCGCTGCTGGCCGCGCTGCTCGGCGACGACCTGGACGCCACCGCCGCCTCCGTCCCGGCGCCGGCCTCACGCCGCGAGGCCGGCGCGCTGGTCAAGGGCTACGTGGAGTACCACCTGGAGCGGCGGCTTCGCGCCTACCCGCTGGTGGCCCGCTGATGCCCAGCCGCAACCCTCGCGCCCTCCCGCCCGGCCTGGACCCCAAGGTCGTCCCCGACCACGTCGCGATCGTCATGGACGGCAACGGCCGCTGGGCCGCCGCCAGGGGCCTGCCCCGCAGCAAGGGCCACGAGGCCGGCGAGGCGGCCCTGTTCGACACCGTCGAGGGCGCCCTCGACGCCGGCCTGTCGTGGCTGACGGTGTACGCCTTCTCCACCGAGAACTGGCGCCGGCCCGCCACCGAGGTCCGCTTCCTGATGAACTTCAACGAGCTGGTGCTGGTCCGCCGCTCCCACGAGCTGCATGAACGGGATGTGCGCATCCGGTTCATCGGCCGGCGCGACCGGGTCCCGCCGCATGTGCGCCGGCGCATCGACGAGGCCGAGCAGCTCACCGCCGGCGACACCCGCATGACCCTGGCCGTCGCCCTCGACTACGGTGGCCGCGACGAGCTCGCCCGCGCCGTGCAGCGCCTGGTCGCCGAGGCGCGCGAGGGACGCGCCCCCCGCCGGATCGACCAGCGCGCCATCGCCAGGCGCCTGTCCGCCGCCGACATGCCGGACGTCGACCTGCTCGTCCGCTCCGGCGGCGAGCAGCGGGTCTCCAACTTCCTGCTGTGGCAGATCGCCTACGCCGAGCTGTACTTCACCCCGGTGCTGTGGCCCGACTTCAACCGGCAGGAGCTGTTCGAGGCGCTGCGCGACTACCAGACCCGACAGCGCCGCTTCGGCGCCGTCGCCGGCGCCCAGACCGACCAGGGAGCCAAGGTCGGCCTCCTTGAGAGCCGCCCGTCGGCCCCTTGAGCGCGGCGGGGCCCGGGCCGCCGACGGCTGACCGGCCCAGGATCCGCCCGGCCCGGCAGGAGGAGCTGTCCCAGCTTGGCGCCGTCTACGTGCGCGCCGGCTTCACCGCCCGCCTGGCGGGCGTGGTCGGCTTCGCCCGCGCCAGGCTGAGCGGCGAGGTGTTCGTGGCCGACCTGGACGGCGAGCTGGTCGGGGTCGCCGCCGGTGCCCACTTCGGCGCCAGCGGCTGGGTCGGGGGCGTCGCGGTGACGCCGGAGCGCCGCCGCGCCGGTCTCGGCGGCGCCCTCACCGAGGCGGTCGTGACGCATCTCCGGGACCGGCAGGCCGGGACGGTCCAGTTGCTCGCCACCGAGCTGGGCCGTCCGGTGTACGAGCGCATCGGCTTCGTCGCCGAGGCCGAGTACGTGACCCTCGCCGGGCGGCCCGGCGCCGGTGGGGCGCCGATGGCGGGTGTCCGCGCCGGGCGGCCCGGGGACCGGGCGGCGGTGCTGGCGCTGGACCGGCTGGCGACGGGGGAGGACCGCAGGCGCCTGCTGGACGCGCTGTGGCCCGCCGGCGGCCTGGTCGCCGGCGATGGCGCCCTGCGCGGGTTCCACCTCGCCTCGCCCTGGCGGAGCGGCGGGGCGACGGTCGCCACCGACCCGGAGGCGGGACTGGCGCTGCTGGAGGCGGTCCGCCGGACCACCGCCGGGGAGATCTCGGTGTCCCTGCCCGCCGGCAACCGGGCGGGCCTGCTGGCGCTGGCGGCCGCCGGCTTCCGGGAGCGCTCCGGGACGACGCGCATGTGCCTCGGCCCGCCGCTGCCGTGGCGCCCCGAGTCCGTGTTCGGGGCCCACAACCTGTTCTGGGGCTGACCCGGGACCGGGCGGAAACGCGCCGAAACGCTGGACACCAGCAGATCGTGGCCATACTGTCCTTTCCTGGCGCCGACGCCCGAGTTGGCAGAGGGGTGGTGGCGATGCGGCGGGTGACCTGGGTCCTGTTGGTGGTCTTCCTGCTCGCCGCCCACGGCGCGGTCGCGGTGTCGCCGGCGGCGGCGACCGACCAGGTGACCAGGCCGGTCGTCACCAGGGGCAACACCTGGTACGTGCGCGACAGCCTCACCGGCGGGATCGCCGACCGCATCTTCACCTATGGCCAGCCCGGCGACTTCCAGCTCATGGGCGACTGGGACGGCGACGGCCTGGCGACGCCTGGGGTGGTGCGGGGCTCGACCTGGCTGCTGCGCAACAGCCTGGACGGCGGCCCGGCGGACGTGACCTTCGCGTACGGGTTCCCCAGCGACTACCCGGTGATCGGTGACTGGGACGGCAACGGCACCGACACCCCAGGGGTCATCCGGGGGAGCACCTGGTACCTGAAGAACACCAACGCGAGCCCTGGCATCGCCGACGTCTTCTTCGCCTACGGGTTCTCCTCCGACCTCGCCGTCGCCGGCGACTGGGACGGCGACGGCGTCACGACGCCGGGCGTGGTCCGCGGCAGCACCTGGTACCTGCGCGCCACCAACGACCCCGCCAACACCAGCACCCTGCCGGCGTTCGACTACGGCCAGGCGGGCGACCAGCGGGTGGTCGGCGACTGGGACGGTGACGGCACCACCACCATCGGCGTCAAGCGCCGCAGCCGCTGGCTGCTCCGCAACAGCAACCAGGCGGGCGCGCCCGACCTCGACTTCCCCTACGGGCTCGGGTGCGACCTCGGGTTCGCCTCGCCCGGCATCAGGACCCGCGACCGCGGCAGCAAGGGGCTCCCCGCCGGGCTTCGGGGGCGGGAGCTGAGCGTGCTCGACACCAACAGCAACGTGGTCGCGCTCACCTTCGACGCCGGCGCCAACGCCGCGGGCGTGGCGTCGATCCTCGCCACCCTCGCGCAGACCTGCGTGCCCGCGACCTTCTTCCTCACCGGCCGGTGGGCCGAGCTGTTCCAGGACCAGGCCCGCCGGATCGGCGCCCGCTACCAGGTCGGCAACCACTCCCACACCCACCCGCACCTGCCGGCGCTGTCGGACGCGGCCGTGCGCGACCAGCTCACCAGGGCGGAGAGCCGCATCCAGGGGGCGACGAAGTACATCCCCAGGCCGATGTTCCGCTTCCCGTTCGGCGACAGCGACGCCCGCACCCTGGGGATCGTCAACGGGCTCCGCTACGGGTCGATCCGCTGGACCGTGGACACCCTCGGCTGGATGGGGACGTCGGGCGGCCAGAGCGTGCAGACGGTCGTCAACCGGGTGCTGGCCAACCTGCGGCCGGGCGAGATCGTGCTGATGCACGTCGGCTCCCACCCGACGGACGGCTCCACGCTGGACGCCGACGCCCTGCCGACGATCATCTCCGAGCTCAGGCAGCGCGGCTACGGGTTTGTGACCATCTACGACTCGATCTGAGCCGCCGCCGGGGCATCAGAAGTCCAGGCGCATCGGGAGGCGATGGCTGACCGACCGCTCGGCGAGCCGCAGCAGCACGGCGAGCCCGGCGGTGGCGGTCGTGGCGAGCCGGCGGTCGGTGCCGCCGGGCCCGGCCGCGTGGCCGTCCAGGCCGCAGCGGGCCCGCAGCAGCTCGAGCTGGTCCAGCAGGGCGACGCTGGAGCCGATCTGGACCTCCTCGCCGGTGACGTCCTGGCTGCGGACGACGAACCCGAAGCTGCATGGCAGCCACAGCTCGGGGGTCAGGAGCTGCTCGTAGCGGGACCGCGCGCCCGTGGCCGAGGCGGCCTGGTAGGCGGGGTCGTCGGGCCAGTCGGCCGACACCGTCGCGGGGACCGCCAGCTCGGGGTGCTCGTCATGGGCGGCCAGCAGCAGCGTGCCCCCATAGCCGTCCCAGCTCGGCTTGTCGGTGAAGCAGGGCGCCTGGCCAGACTCGTCCCAGTCCAGCGGCTCGGCCAGCCGGTCCCCCAGCCAGCGACCCAGGCCGTCACGCCAGGACAGCACCGCGACGCGGATGACGTCCTCGGCCTCGGCGACCTGGTCGGCGAACGGCACGCCCTGCTGGCGGGCGATCCGCTCGACCACGTCGGTGGGGCCCTCGGCGTAGTAGCGGGCGAGGGGCCCAACATAGACGTCAAGGCCCATGCCGCCTCCCTCGCTCGCAGCCGCCCGGGCCCCTATGTTGGCTCAATCGCCTCGATCCGGCCAGCACCTTGTCTTGCTCGTTCATCCTCGCACGTCAACCGCGACGCGGTTCGGCCCGGTCAGCTCCGTCACCCTGAAGCCGCCCCGCCCCGCGACCCCGACCCCGAACGCCACCCGGCCCTCGAAGTCGCCCGCGAAGCGCACCTGGCGCAGGCCCGGGTAGTCGGTCGTGATCGTGCCGCCCTGGAAGGTCGGCGCCCCGTCGGGCTCGTGCGCCAGGGCCGGCGCGAACGCGACCGCCAGGGAGGTACCGCCCCGCAACGCCAGCGGGCGGTCGGCCTCGTCCCGGACCGTATCCACGTACCCGACCCGGTAGCCGGGCATGCCCCCCCGGAAGGTGAACAGCACCCGGTCGTACCCGTCCCTGCGGGCGGTGCGGACCGAGACCAGCTCGGGTGCCGGCCGGCTCTGCCGGGCCCGCTCGACGGGCGCGGTCCGGAAGGGGGCCGAGGCGGCTGGCGGGTGGCGCGCCTGCCAGGCCCCCGCCAGGAACGCGATCACCAGCACCAGGAGGAACGCCCGGCCCAGCGTGGCCATCCCTCACCTCCCTCGCCGTCCAGTGCCGTCCAGTGTCGGCGCCGCCGGTAACGAGATGGTGACATGCTGGTCTCGTCCGGAAGCATCATCTTCGCGCCTGTGGACAGATTCGGGAGGATCTGGGGTGTGGCGAGGAGCCCCGCCGCTACAATGACGGCGCCATGGCCACCACCCCCGTCCGCCTCCCCGAGGCCGGCAGCGGCTTCCTGCAGCAGGTCGCCCTCGGCCCGCTGCTCAGCCGGTTCGCGGTCGACCAGGTGGGCGCCGAGGAGCGGGCGGCCTCGCTCGCCAAGCGCAGCATCAAGAAGGAATCCAAGGTCGCGGCCCTGCGCCTGGCCGTGGCCGTCATGGACCTGACCACGCTCGAGGGGGCGGACACGGTCGGCAAGGTGGAGGCCCTCTGCTCCAAGGCGCGCCGCCCCGACCCGTCCGATCCGGAGGTCCCGCCGGTCGCCGCCGTCTGCGTGTACCCGTCCCTGGTCCCCACCGCCAAGCGGGCGCTTGCCGGCTCCGGCGTCAAGGTCGCCTCGGTCGCCACCGCCTTCCCCAGCGGCCAGGCCTCCCTGGCGGTCCGGCTCGGCGATGTCGCCGACGCGGTCGAGGCCGGCGCCGACGAGATCGACATGGTGATCAACCGCGGGGCGTTCCTGGCCGGCCGCGACCAGGAGGTGTTCGAGGAGATCGTGCTGGTCAAGGAGGCCTCCAGCGGCGCCAGGCTGAAGGTGATCCTCGAGACCGGCGAGCTCGGCACCCTCGACAACGTGCGCCGGGCGAGCGTGCTCGCCATGGCCGCCGGAGCCGACTTCATCAAGACCTCCACCGGCAAGATCCAGCCGGCAGCCACCCTGCCGGTCTCGCTGGTCATGCTCGAGGCGATCCGCGACTTCCACGACCGCACCGGCCGCATGGTCGGCATGAAGCCGGCCGGCGGGGTCCGCACCGCCAAGCAGGCCATCCAGCACCTGGTCCTGGTCAACGAGACCCTGGGTCCCGACTGGCTCACCCCGGAGTGGTTCCGCCTCGGCGCCTCCAGCCTGCTCAACGACTGCCTCATGCAGCTCGCCAAGCAGCGCACCGGCCGCTACCAGTCCGGCGACTACTTCACCAAGGACTAACGCCGGCATGGAGCCGCTGTCGGCGGCCGGGCTCGCCGAGCTGGCGGGCGCGACGGAGGCCGAGGTCGAGCACATGGTCGACCTGGGGATCCTCGTTCCCCGGGACGGAGCGGACCCGTTCCTCGCCACCGACGTGCAGAAGATCCGCCTGGCCAAGGCATGCGAGCAGGCCGGCCTGCCGATGGAGGGGATCGCCTCGGTCATCGGCGCGGGCCGGCTGTCGTTCGCGTTCCTGGAGGCCCCAACGTACCGGCGGTGGGCGGTGCGCTCGGCGCGGACCTACCGGCAGGTGAGCGAGGAGGCCGGGGTGCCCTTGGACCTGCTCCGCGACGCGCTGGAGTCCATGGGCTTCGCGCCGGCGGCACCCGACGACCCGATCAGGGAGGACGAGCTGGAGGTGGTGCCGCTGGTGCGGCTGGTCCACACCACCGGCGTCCTGGACCGGCCCTGGACGACCCGGGTCGGCCGCGGCTTCGCGGAGGGCATGCGCCTGATCGCCAACGTCGAGAACGATGCCTACCACGCGCGGTTCGAGCTGCCGGTGCTGGAGTCCGGCGCCGACCAGCGGACGGCCATGGAGCTGGCCTCCCGGATGTCCGGCGATTTCACCCCCCTGGTCGATCGCGCGCTGATGGGCATCTACCGCAGGCAGCAGGAGCTGGCATGGACCGAGCATCTTGTCGAGCACATCGAGACCGAGCTCGAGGCCGCCGGCGTCCTCGGCCGGCCGGAGCGGGTCCCCGCGATGTGCTTCCTCGACCTGGTGGGCTACACGCGGCTCACCGAGGAGCGCGGCGACCACGCCGCCGCCGCGCTGGCCGCCTCCCTGAGCGTCCTGGTCCAGCGATCCTCGCGCGAGCACGGCGGCGTGCCCGTGAAGTGGCTGGGCGACGGGGTGATGGTCCATTTCCGGGAGCCGGCCGGGGCGGTGCTGTCGGCGCTGCGGATGGTGCGGCAGCTCCCCGAGGCCGGCCTGCCGCCGGCGCACGTCGGGGTGGCCGCCGGGCCGGTGGTGGCCCAGGGCGGCGACTTCTTCGGCCGCACCGTGAACGTCGCCGCCCGGATCGCCGCCAGCGCCGGCGAAGGTCAGGTCCTGGTCAGCGGCAGCGTGGCCGAAGCGGCCCCGCCGCCGGGCGTGACGTTCGTGGAGGTCGGGGAGCTGCGGCTCAAGGGGATCGCCCGTCCGGTGCGGGTGCTGGAAGCCCGCCCAGCGCGGTGAGGTTCCCCGGATCGCGCCACCCGCGCTAGCCTGAGCGGCAGGTTGCAGCGACCGACGTGGAGGCGGACCGGATGGCGGAGCAGCTCGAACGGCGGGGGGAGCGGCCACCGGCCCGGTTCGACCTCGGGTACGCGCCGGCGCCCGAGGCGACCGATCACGTCAAGGTCCGCGCCGACAACGGCCTGCTGATCGGCGGCCGCTGGGTGGCGCCCATCTCCGACCGGCACTTCAAGACCATCAACCCGGCCACCGAGGAGGTCCTGGCCGAGGTGGCCGAGGCCGGCGACGAGGACGTCGAGGCGGCCGTGAAGGCCGCCCGCACCGCCTACGCGAAGGTCTGGTCGCGCATGTCCGGCGCCGAGCGGGCCAAGTACCTGTACCGGATCGCCCGGGTGATCCAGGAGCGGGCGCGGGAGCTCGCGGTGCTCGAGTCCATGAACGGCGGCAAGCCCATCAAGGAGTCGCGCGACGTCGACGTGCCGCTGGCCGCCGCCCATTTCTTCTACCACGCCGGCTGGGCCGACAAGCTCGACTACGCCTTCCCGGGCCGCCGGCCGCGCCCGCTCGGCGTGGCCGCCCAGGTGATCCCCTGGAACTTCCCGCTGCTGATGGCGGCCTGGAAGCTGGCGCCAGCGCTGGCGGCCGGCAACGTGGTGGTGCTCAAGCCGGCCGAGACCACCTCGCTGACCGCGCTCCGGCTCGGCGAGATCCTCCAGGAGGCCGAGCTGCCCGACGGCGTGGTGAACATCCTCACCGGCGCCGGGGCCACCGGCGCCGCCCTCGTCGGCCACCCCGGCGTCGACAAGGTCGCCTTCACCGGCTCGACCGAGGTCGGCAAGCAGATCCAGCGCACCCTCGCCGGGTCGGGCAAGAGGCTCACCCTGGAGCTGGGCGGCAAGGCGGCCAACATCGTCTTCGAGGACGCCCCCCTGGACCAGGCCGTCGAGGGCATCGTCAACGGCATCTACTTCAACCAGGGGCACGTCTGCTGCGCCGGCTCGCGCCTGCTGGTGCAGGAGTCGATCGCCGAGCCGCTGATCGCCAAGCTCAAGCGGCGCATGGCCACCTTGCGGGTCGGCGACCCGCTCGACAAGAACACCGACGTCGGCGCGATCAACTCGCGCGCGCAGCTCGAGAAGATCCAGGAGCTGGTCGCCTCCGGCGAGGAGGACGGCGCCGAGGCGTGGCAGCCGCCGTGCGAGCTGCCGGCGCGCGGCTTCTGGTTCCGCCCGACGGTGTTCACCCATGTCGCCCAGTCCTACCGGATCGCGCAGGAGGAGATCTTCGGACCGGTGCTGTCGGTGCTGACCTTCCGCACCCCCGACGAGGCGGTGGAGAAGGCCAACAACACCCCCTACGGGCTGTCGGCGGGGGTCTGGACCGACAAGGGCAGCCGCATCCTCGACCTCGCCAACCGGATGCGGGCCGGGGTGGTCTGGGCCAACACCTTCAACCGCTTCGACCCCACCTCGCCGTTCGGCGGCTACCAGGAGTCCGGCTTCGGCCGCGAGGGTGGCCGCCACGGCCTCGCCGGCTACCTGGACCTCCACTGAGGTCGCGTTCTCCACAGATCGCGCGAACGTCCTTGACGGGCCGGGACGCCTGGCAGCAGGACGGCGTCATCGTCGTGCAGCGGCCGCTGCGGTACCCGAAGGCATGGCCGGCGGAGAAGGCGCAGGACAAGGGCGCCGACGTGGTGCTGGCGGTCGACTTCGTCGCGAGCGGCGCCGCGGTTGCGCATCTCCCAGGCTCGGCTGTGGTGTCCCTATCTCCGGGTGGACGACTATCTTGGCATGGTGGACCCGAGCGACCCGACGGAGGCGAGCGTGGCCGAGGCCGAGCGCCTGGACGTGCGCAAGACCTACAAGCTGTACATCGGGGGGAAGTTCCCACGCACCGAGTCGGGCCGCAGCTACCTTGTCAGCGAGGCCAAGGGCAAGCCGTGGGCGAACGCCTGCCGCGCCTCGCGCAAGGACGTCCGCGACGCCGTGCAGGCCGCGCGCAAGGCGTTCCCCGGCTGGGCGGGGGCGACCGCCTACAACCGCGGCCAGATCCTGTACCGGGTGGCCGAGATGCTCGAGGGCCGTCGCGAGCAGTTCGTCGACGAGGTCGCGAGGGCCGAGGGGGTGACGCGACGCACCGCCGGCGACGCCGTCGCCAAGACGGTCGACCGCTGGGTCTGGTACGCCGGCTGGGCCGACAAGCTCGCCCAGGTGCTCGGCTCCGCCAACCCGGTGGCCGGCCCCTACTTCAACTTCTCGGTCCCGGAGCCGACCGGGGTGGTGGGGCTGGTCGCCCCGGCCGGGTCGTCCCTGCTCGGCCTGGTCTCGCGGCTCGCGCCGGCGATCGTGTCCGGGAACACCGCGGTGGTGGTCGCCTCCGAGACCCGCCCCCTCCCGGCCATCACCCTGGCCGAGGTGCTGGCCACCAGCGACCTGCCCGGCGGGGTGGTCAACGTGCTCACCGGCTTCACCGCCGAGTTGATCGCCCCGCTCGCCGCGCACATGGACGTCAACGCCCTCGATCTCGCCGGCCTCGACCTCGCCCTCTACCGGGAGGCGGAGCTGGCGGCGGCCGAGAACGTCAAGCGGGTGGTGCCGCCGGTCAAGCTGTCGGCCCGCGACTGGCTGTCGGACGCCAAGGGCCAGGACCCCTATTGGATCGCGTCGTTCCTGGAGATCAAGACGGTCTGGCACCCCGTCGGGGTGTAGCGTAGGCGCGAAGGACCGAATCGCCGTCAGGGGGGCCGCGATGCGACGCCGTCCGCTGCTGGTTCTCGTTCTCGCCGCCACCGCGCTGCTGGCCGGCGCCGCTCCCGCCGGCGCCGTCACCCCCTTCGGGCCCGTCGTCACCGTGATGCCCACGCCCGCCGGCTGTGCCGTCGACCACGTCGACGGCGACGCGGAGATCTCCCCCTTCAACGGCGTGATCCGCGGCTTCGCCAACTTCTCGGGGACCGGCTGCGACGAGGACGCCATCTGGTTCTTCGGTGGCGCCGGGGCCTCCTGGACCTTCCAGCAGACGCCCTACCAGGGCCAGGTCCTCGCCGCCGGCGAGTACTCGGCCAGCTACGTGCTGTTCTCCTCCAGCAGCGGCATCCATCTCGGCAAGCGGGGGATCGCCACCGGCGGCTACCTGACGCCGGCCAGGCAGCTCTCGTCGACCGTCCCGGGCGCCGTCCGGCCTCAGGGCGACGTCCTGGCGGGACCGAACCACACCTGGTGGGCCGTCTGGAGCGAGCAGGTCGGCCCCGGCGGCGAGTTCGCCCAGACCGAGCTGTTCCAGGCCAAGACCTACGGCGCTCCCGACCTGCCCCGCACGCAGGTCACCAACCACCCCGACAACGACCACCAGCCGGCGCTGGCGTTCAAACCGGGTGGCGGTGGCGAGCTGGTGTTCGTGCGCGACGACGCCTTCGGCGGTGGCCCCACCTACAGCCACGTCCGCCTGGCCACGGCCTCGGGCAACTCCGGCGTCTGGGCCGGCCGCCAGTTCGCCGTCATCGGGCTGAACTACGGGCCGAGCATCGACACCACCTCGGGACCCGGCGGGCACACCTACGTCGCCTGGATCCGCAACCAGCAGCCGTTCGAGTCGGACGACCGATCGGGCGGCTTCCAGGCTCGCGCGTTCGTCGGCAGCAGCTTCACCACCAACGTCGACGCCTCCGGCGGGCAGGTCCACGTCGCCTGGCCGGAGTCCGGCGCCGGGACGGTGCTGGCGGAGCGCAGCGCCGGCGGCACCTGGACCAAGGCGACGGTCTCCATCGTCGAGAGCAGGCTCAACCCGCTGGTGGCGTCCCGGTCCGGTCGTGGGACTGTGCTGATGGCCAGCTCCACCCGCATCTACGCCCGCACCCAGGTGCCGTGACCGGGTACCGGTAATTGCCGGCACCCGGACGCCCGCCGCCGGGTAGCATTGGAACCTCGTCAGCGCCACCGACCGCCAGCGAAGCCGTCGCCGGCGGCGCACAGGGAGGCCCAGTTGCCCAGCGACCCGATGGACACGATCGTCAACCTGGCCAAGCGCCGGGGGTTCGCCTTCCAGTCGAGCGAGATCTACGGGGGGCTCCGGTCCAGCTACGACTACGGTCCGCTGGGTGTCGAGCTGAAGAACAACATCAAGCGCGCCTGGTGGCGCTCGGTGGTCCAGCTCCGTGACGACGTGGTCGGGCAGGACGCCGCCATCATCATGGCGCCGAGGGTGTGGGAGGCATCCGGCCACCTCGAGTCCTTCTCCGACCCGCTGGTGGAGTGCACCAACTGCCACCAGCGCTTCCGTGAGGATCATCTCGTCGAGACGTTCGAGGCCAAGCACGGCCGCCCGCCGGAGCCGGGCGAGCTGAAATGCCCCAACTGCGGCGGCGGGCCGTTCACCGACCCCCGCAACTTCAACCTGATGTTCAAGACCTTCATGGGCCCGGTCGAGGACGCCTCGGCGGTGGTGTGGCTGCGGCCGGAGACCGCCCAGGGGATCTTCGTCGACTTCCCGATCGTCCAGGCGGTCAGCCGCAAGAAGATCCCGTTCGGGATCGCCCAGATCGGCAAGGCGTTCCGCAACGAGATCACGCCAGGGAACTTCATCTTCCGGACCCGCGAGTTCGAGCAGATGGAGCTGGAGTTCTTCGTCGAGCCCGGTACCGACGGGCAGTGGCTGGAGCGCTGGATCGAGGAGCGCCGGCGCTGGTACCTGGACCTCGGCATGCGCGAGGACTTCGTGCGCGTGCGCGAGCACGGGCCAGAGGAACTCGCCCACTACGCCAAGCGGGCGGTCGACATCGAGTACAAGTTCCCGTTCGGCTGGTCGGAGCTGGAGGGCATCGCCAACCGCGCCGACTTCGACCTCTCCCAGCACCAGAAGTTCTCCGGGCAGGACCTCACCTACCACGACCAGGAGACCAACACCCACTACATCCCCTACGTGGTGGAGCCGTCGGCCGGCGCCGACCGCTCGGCCCTGGCGTTCCTGGTCGACGCCTACCGCGAGGAGGAGGCGCCGACCGCCTCCGGCGGCACCGAGAAGCGCACCGTGCTGCGGTTCGACCCGCGCCTGGCGCCGATCAAGGTGGCGGTGCTGCCCCTGTCCCGCAACGAGCAGCTCAACCCGATGGCGCGTGAGGTCGCCGCGCCGCTGCGCGAGCGCTGGATGATCGACCACGACGACGCCCGCTCGATCGGGCGCCGCTACCGGCGCCAGGACGAGATCGGCACCCCCTACTGCGTGACCGTCGACTTCGACTCGCTCGACGACCGCGCGGTCACCGTCCGCGACCGCGACACGATGGGCCAGGACCGGGTCGGCCTGGACCGGCTCGTCGGCTACCTCGAGGAGCGGCTGCCGAGGTAGGGCGCACATGACCGTCCTGGCAGTGGCCGCGGCCGGCGCCGGCCTGGTCGACGGCGACCGGCCGGCCCTGGACCCGCTCGACCTCGCCCTGGTCAGGGGCGAGGCCGTGTTCGAGACCGTGCGTGTCCACCGCGGCCGGCCCTTCCGGCTCGGCGCCCATCTCGACCGGCTGGCCGCCTCCGCGTCCGCGCTCGACCTGGTCCTGCCGGAGGGCCTGGACGACCTGGCCGGGCAGGCCGTTGCCGCGTCGGGAGAGCGCGACGCCATGCTGCGCCTGATCTGCACCCGCGGCCCGGAGGAGGCGCCGGTGCCGGCCGCGTTCGCGATCTGCAGCGAGCTGCCGCCCGCCTACGAGCAGGAGCGCCGCCGCGGCCTCAAGCTGGTGCTGCTCACCATGGCATGCGACCCGCTGGTGCGGGCGGCCTCCCCGTGGTTGCTGCCAGGGGTCAAGAGCACCAGCTACGCGGTGAACATGGCGGCGCAGCGGGCGGCCAGGGCGAGGGGCGCCGACGACGCCGTCTTCGTCGGGCTCGGGGGCGAGCTGCTGGAGGCGCCGACCGCCAACCTCTGGTGGCGGTCGGGCGACACCCTCTCCACGCCGTCGCTGCAGCTCGGCATCCTGGCCGGCATCACCCGCGCCGCCCTGGGCGAGGTCGCCCCCGGGCTCGGCCTGCGGGTGCTCGAAGGGGTGTTCACGGCCGAGGACCTGCTCGCCGCCGACGAGGCGTTCCTGTCGAGCTCGGCCAGGGAGGTCATGCCCGTGGTCGAGGTCGACGGGGCGGCCGTGGGCGATGGGGTGCCCGGGCCGGCAGCCGGCGACCTGCAGGCCGGGCTCCGGCGGCTGGCCGTGGCCGAGGCGGGGTAGGATCCCGCCCATGCGTACCCAACCTGTCCGCACGCCGTTCCGGTCGGGCAACCCCACCCTGAGCGAGCGCGTCTTCGCCGGCGGCGTCACCGTCACCGGCGACGCCATGACCGTGCAGGGCACGATCAACAAGACCGCCCTGCTGCTGGTGCTCGCCTTTTCCACCGCGGCCGCGAGCTG